>Ga0210009_1000190_pt1 | contig 78781 bp, 61 predicted proteins | sample CryGeyCG2114_065_FD_185457 | JGI IMG/M metagenome (GOLD analysis project Ga0210009, IMG submission 185457) | Groundwater microbial communities from aquifer - Crystal Geyser CG12_big_fil_rev_8/21/14_0.65 (SPAdes) (version 2) | ecosystem: Environmental > Aquatic > Deep subsurface > Groundwater ...
CCCGAACTCGCGAACATCAGGATGATTCATCGTCGATCGCGTCCGACTCTGCTCCGTATGGCAGCCGTATAAGACCAAAGCAATGTAACTTCCCAACATCATACTTGACAATGTCCTGCTACATCAGGGAGTGGGACTGCACACCATCGACGGGAAGGCACGCGCCGGAGACCCAGGACGCCCTCGTCGACGACAGGAACGTCACAACATCGGCCACTTCCTCCGCCCGACCGAATCGCCCCATCGGAATATTCGCCGCCACGAACTGCTTCATGGCTTCCGGGTCGGCTTTGACACGTTTGTCCCAGGAGCCGCCCGGAAAGCGTATCGAGCCCGGTGCCACGGTGTTGACGCGGATGTTGTCCTCTCCCAGTTCGACGGCCATGATCTTGGCCGCGCTGATGAGTGCCGACTTCGTGGTATTGTAGATGGACAGGCCCGCGCCGCCGGCTTCGCGTCCGAAAATGGAGGCAATGAACACCATCGAACCGCCACCGGACGCTTTCATTACCGGGATGGCGGCGCGGGCCGTGCGGAGGTGGCTGTACACATTGAGATCCATTATTTCCGCCCACGCGTCATCGGTCGTCTCTTCGAAGCGACCCCGGCTGTTGCCGCCTGCATTGCCAACCAGGATGTCGAGTCCGCCAAGCCGTTGCCGGGTGGTTTCCACGAGGCGTTCCGGTACGTCCGGCTGCGTGATATCGGCCGCCACGGTCTCCACGCGAACACCGTGCGCCTCGCGGAGTTCATCTGCAGTGGCCTGCAGGGCATTGTCCCCGCGTGCACACAGCAGGAGATTACAGCGTTCCAAAGCCAGGCTGGCTGCTATGGCGCGACCTATTCCGCGGCTGGCCCCGGTAATCAACGCTGACTTTCCTGCAAGTTCAAGATCCATTGGAATAATAAATTGGTACACATGATCGATCGCCCCATGTACCCGGCAGACAACCTGAAGTTTACAACGTTGTCCGACGATACCCGAGTGTGGCTGTATGCCGCAGACAGGAGGCTGACCAGTCAGCAGGCGGAAGCCGTACGTGCCCGTCTGCGCACATTCATGGCCACGTGGGACTCCCATGCGCGTAACGTGGTTTCGGACTTCGCGCTGGTAGACAACCGGCTGCTGGTCGTCGGAGCTGAAGTACCCGGCGGGTCCATTTCCGGCTGCGGCATAGACAAATCACTTCATACGCTGGACAGCCTGGCCCGCGAGTTGGATTTTGTCTGGGTCAATGGGCTGCATATTGTATACCGGGATCAGCAGGGACAGTACCAGACCGCGTCCCGGTCCGAATTCAAGACGCTCGCGGCGCGCGGAGAGGTCGACGGTGAGACGCCCGTTGTGGATCTCGCCATGCAGCACCTCGGGCATCTTCGTGGGCGCGGTCTTGAGGTTCCGCTCGCAACGAGTTGGCACTCCCGCTTTCTGGGCCATGTTCCTACTACGTCGGATTCCGCCACGTGATCAGATTCGCCCAACCATCGGAGCAACGCGAGCTCATCCTGGCTGGCGTTTTCCTGCTCATCGTACTGAATGTCGGCGCATTGGGCTATATGGTCATTGAGAGCTGGTCGTGGGCCGATTCTTTCTACATGGCGTTCATCACGATCTCCACGATCGGATTCCGGGAAGTGCATGAAATGGGCGCCTCAGCTCGCATGTTCACCATTTTCATCGGCCTGCTCGGTATCGGGAGTGTCGCGTTCATTGCTACGCGGGCAGCCCAGATTGTGCTCGCCCACACCGCCTTGAGAATCAAACAGATGAACAAGCAGATTGGCCGGATACATAACCACTACATACTCGCGGGCTACGGACGCATTGGCCGCCGGATTGCCAACGATCTCATGCGCAGCAGTATTTCCTTTGTGGTCATCGAGTTCAATGATGAGCGGGCAGAACAGCTCGATCAGATGAACATGCTGTACGTTCACGGAAACGCCGAGCATGAAGATATTCTCGAAAGGGCAGGTATTGACCGGGCCAAAGGGCTGATTCTGACCTTACCTGACGACCGTGCCAACGTGTTTGCGACACTGGTTGCGCGCGAAATAAATCCGGATTTGTTCATCCTGGTCCGTGCCGACTCGCGGGCCAACCTGAGGAAGCTCATGCGTGCAGGTGCTGACAAGGTCATTTCGCCGTATGAAATCGGAGCCGACAGAATGGCGCAGGTTATCCTCAAGCCGAACGTGGATCATTTTCTTGAGCATATCCTGCGAACGGAATCCATCCACTATATGATGGAAGAGGTGACCGTGCGTGACGGCTCCCTGTTGGCGGGCTCGTCGCTGGTCAAAGCCAATTTTCGGCAACGTTTTGAAGCGATCGTCGTAGGTATCGTCGATGCACAGACTGGCGAACTGACCTTCAATCCATCACCCGATATGACATTGAATGCCGGCGATACCTTGCTTGTCATGGGAGATCACGCCGTAATCGATACCCTCAAGAAGGAAGGCTGCGAAGCATAGAACTGAGCCGCTTCCTGCTCCAAGCAGCCTGCAACATCTACATACCCGACATCATGCTATTGTCCAAGACCCCACTTCCTCGCCTGATGCTACTGCTCGGCCTGTCCGTCGGGGTACTGTTTGGCTCCAGGCAGACGGCGTTTGCCCAGTTCTATATCAACCAGAATGAGTTGGCTGATATCCTGCACACATGTTCCGAGGATCTGGCTTCGCTTCCCACTCCGCGCTACGATTACCAGGTACTGTACAGCAGTCGCGACAATAACGTGTTGGCGCGCAATACGTTCTATAAGATCATCGGTGACTCTGACGTGCAGCTCGGAAAGGAGCGGGCCAAATTGGTGGGATTGCTCAACCGCACGCTCATTCATATGGCGCAGATTGGCGATACGCTGATCGTTCCCGACCGGATGGACCTGGATTTCTGTGTTTACTCCCCTTTTCCACGCTTCTATCCAGGGGGTGTGGCGTTCGACAAGATTTTCGTGATCGACAAATCCATCCAGGCGTGGGCGGCCTACGAGATGGGCCGACTCGTGCGCTGGGGCATCGTGAATACGGGAGCGGAATCCTACCGCACACCCACGGGCCGTTTTAATTTCAACTGGAAGACGGAATACAGGATTTCATCCATGAGTCCTCCCGGTGAGCCGTGGGAAATGTACTGGGTGTTCAATTTCGAGGAAAGTCGCGGCATCCATGTGCACCAGTATCCCATGCCCACGGGAGGTCCCACCAGCCACGGATGTGTACGTCTGGTGGATGAAGATGCCAAGTGGATTTACAACTGGGCGGACCAGTGGAAACTGACGAGCAGCAGGAACGGTTACCGCGCGGGATTCGGGACCGTGGCCGAGCCGGGTACCACGGTGCTCGTAATCGGTGAGGATCCACCGGGCAATCCGAGGCCATTCAGAATGGTGAATGGCATGCCCCAACTCGTAAAAGTCAACCTCCCGAATCATCCATTTGACGTGCCACCTGGGACGCCACAACAGCGGTATTTCGACCGGATCCGGGGTACATCTCCCTGATTTCCACGTCCCATTGACGTAGGGCCTGTTCACACTACGCCAGAACCCGCTGTAGCAGTCGAAAATGGCGTTTATCAAGGCGTGAGGAGCGAAGTATGGCCGGGTCATTTGGCGAAGTATTTCGCCAGAGTGACGAATAACGCAGAGAAACGCCATTTTCGGCGCTACCCGGTGGGACGGGGCCAATTTCGCGCCCACCGGCGTTGTCCTCACCTCGAGTAACGCTGCTACACTTCGGCTCGTTCGCCTTGGCGGACACGAAATTGGCCTCCGTCAGCGGGTTCTGGCGTAGTGTGAACAGGCCCTAGTAGTGCCCTATTCTATCTGGTGAAGGAGCCGCCCGAAACGCGGCATCATGGCGTCCTTGTCCCAGGAAAAATAGACCGTGACCGCTTTGCCCACAATGTGGTCCATGGGTACGAACCCCCAGAAGCGGCTGTCCTCGGAGTTGTCGCGATTGTCACCCATCACGAAGTAGTAATCCTGCTCGAAGGTGTATGATGTCGCTGGCTGACCGTCTACCACATAGCCGCCAGCCGCCCCCTCGGCAAGAGAGTGTCCCTCGTAGCGCGTAATGACGGTCTCGTACATTCGTTCCGTGGCGGCGTTCAGATCGATTGTCATACCTGCCGCCGGGATATGAACCGGTCCATAATTGTCAGGCGTCCATCCCATCCCCGGCGGATACATGCTGTTGTTGTAGACATCCGCACGGCGGACCACGGCAACCCGCACCGAATCTACCCAGGGCAGGGTCGTCAACTGGTCGGCCGCCTGCGGCGTAGCTATCATCTGAACGATGGTCGGGTTCGTGGTAGGAACCATGCTGGAGATACCGAGCTCGGCGAGGGACGCCGGGTTGAGGCGAACACGTGGATCGCTCTTGAATACGTTCCAGTAGACCTGCATGGTGGGCAGCAGTGTCTGATGCGTACTGTCGACGTACACCTCCTTGTCCCGGACCTCTATTCGCTCGCCGGGAAGTCCCATTACACGTTTTATATAGTGCTGCCTGCGGTCAATGATGTCCACATCGTCAGCCGGCCAGTTGAAAACGATCGCATCCAGCCGCTTTACTTCTGAAAAACCAGGAAAACGGGTCCACGGGAGCCTGACACCCGGTACGTACATTCCCGTGAAGGGAATACCGATGGTCATCGGTGTTCGCGTACCGTAGTGCAATTTGGATACGAACAGGTAATCTCCAACGAGGAGACTTTTCTCCATGGAAGGTGTCGGGATACGGAACAGATCGAAAAACAGTATGCGGAGGACGACCATGACGACTACCGCGAAAATCATGGCGTCCAACCATTCCCTTATGGGCCCTTTTCCGGATGCCTTGCCTGTCTTGGCGGTTGCACGCGCTCTGCGCCGACGTTTGATCTCGGCAGCAGGATCTTCTTTCGATGGCTTGCTCATGGGCGCTCAGCAGTTACTGGTTTTCCAGGAATGGTAAAATGGATGGGGGTCCCAGCCCGGCATCAGGTCGCCCAATACGCTTGTCAAAAAACATTGCTCCATCATATCCCGTGATATACCAAATTCGTTGGACAGCATTGTAGTAATAGTCCGCCCAGGGATCCCGTTTGGACGATCGGAGAACCGGATCGAGCAGCGCACGCTTAAGGGAACGGATTTCGCTGCGAAGGGCAGCAGGCGCTGCCACGATTATTCCCCGGTCCCAGGGACCGTTCACATCCACCACCATGACCGGAATGGAATCGTTGACCACGAACCAGTACTCAAACTGGATCACTTCCGCGGCTGGCAGCGCCTCGACCGAATCCATGTCAATGACAAGACGCGACGGTGATCCGAAGTGGGCCTGCATGCGCGACCGGATGTCGCGCGTCTGAAGTGTATCGAGCGGCGAACGGCTCTGAGAACCCGCAAATGCCCAGGCTGTCCGGGTGAAGAGTGCCTCGTGGACGGGCCGTCGGATTCGCTTGATGGGCTGCAACGATTCCACTATGAAGGACGTGGTGTCGATACGCGGTTCCGACTCCGGGTAAAGGACCTTCATCCATTGCCCGATACGATCATTCCGGGGGCGTAGCCGGGCCAGCGGCATGGGCCGGACCCGTCCTCCGCGCCGCATGACGTCACGTGCTGCCAGTTCAAAAGCCCGCTCCTTGAGGTAGAGCGACAACAATTCCGATGTGGACTGTCGCTGCGCCGTGGCATCATACACTGGTATGGATATGCAGACCAGGATCAGGAGAACGACGCGAACCGACATGGTCATTCATCCATGGACAGGACGGCCAGGAAAGCTTCCTGGGGTACTTCTACGCTTCCCACCTGCTTCATGCGCTTCTTTCCCTCTTTCTGCTTTTCGAGCAGCTTGCGCTTTCTGGAGATGTCACCCCCATAGCACTTGGCTGTCACATCCTTGCGCAAGGCCCGTACCGATTCCCGGGCAATGACACGCGTTCCTATCGACGCCTGGAGCGCGACCTCGAACATCTGTTGAGGAATCAGATCTTTCAGCTTGCGTGTCAACCTGCGTCCCATGTCGTAGGCCTTGTCACGATGCACAATCGTGGAGAGTGCATCGACGGGGTCACCGTTGATCATGATGTCCAGCTTGACAAGCTGACTTGCCTGGTATTCCTTGAATTCATAATCGAACGAGGCAAATCCGCGGCTGATGCTCTTGAGTTTGTCGTAGAAGTCGAACACGATTTCTGCAAGCGGAAGCATGTACTCCAGATTGACCCGCTCCGTATCGAGGTACTGTGTGTTCAGATACTGTCCACGACGTTCCTGGCAGAGTTGCATCAGCGGACCGATATATTCGGAGGGCGTTATGATCTCCGCCTGCACAAAGGGCTCATGAATCTCGTCAATCCGACCCACGGGAGGCATGTTCGACGGGTTGTCAACGCCTACCCACGTCTTGTCCGTCTGCAAAACGCGATATTTGACATTCGGGACCGTGGTAATGATGTCCAGTCCGAATTCCCTGTCCAGACGTTCCTGTATGATCTCCATGTGCAGCAGCCCAAGGAATCCGACGCGGAATCCAAAACCCAGGGCGACGGACGTTTCCGGCTCGTAGGTCAACGACGAATCGTTGAGCTGAAGCTTGTCGAGCGATGCACGGAGGTCTTCGAATTCGTCCGAACTCTCCGGATACACGCCCGAAAACACCATGGGCTTGACTTCCCGGAACCCTTCGATGGGCTCGTCACTGCCGCTTTTCACCGTCGTAATTGTATCGCCGACTTTTGTGTCCTTGACATCCTTGACCGAGCCAATCACATACCCGACTTCACCAGCCCGCAGGCTGTCCGTGGGTTCCATGTTGAGTCGCAGGTAGCCGACCTCTTCGGCATCGTACTCTTTTCCGTTCGAGAGGAAGCGCATGGCTTCCTTCTTATGAAGCGTGCCCTCAAAGATGCGGGTGTAGACGATGGACCCGCGATACGTGTTGAATATGCTGTCGAAAATCAGCGCACGCAGCGGAGCGTCAGCATCGCCCGACGGGGCCGGAACGCGGGCAACGATCTGCTCAAGCAGATCGTGGACGCCGACGCCGGTTTTGGCCGAGATACGAATGATGTCCTCGGCCGGTTCACCCAACAGGTTCTCAATGGACTGGGCAACGGCATCCGGGTTGGCACCCGGCAGGTCCACCTTGTTCAGCACCGGAATTATTTCCAGATTGGCATCAAGAGCCAGGAATACATTCGATACCGTCTGCGCCTCGATACCCTGGGCGGCATCGACGACGAGAATGGCCCCCTCACATGCCTGCAAAGCCCGGGATACTTCATACGTGAAGTCGACGTGACCTGGCGTGTCAATGAGATTGAACGTGTAGTCCAGACCGTCGTGGGCCTTGTACTGCATGCGGATGGCATGACTCTTGATCGTGATGCCGCGCTCGCGCTCCAGATCCATGGAATCAAGTACCTGCTCCTGAAGGTCCCGCTGGCTGACAGTACCGGTCTTTTCAAGCAGGCGATCGGCGAGTGTACTCTTGCCGTGATCAATGTGGGCAATAATGCAGAAGTTTCTGATTCTGCCAGGATCGTAGGGCATACGTGGCCGGATAGGTCGTGGGAACGAGTTGTGGACGCGGTATTATACGTGGGTTCAGATACAGTTCCACCGGGCGCGTGCGGCCAACCGGTGGGTCGCCAAAAAATACATGCCCGCTCAGATAATACTCATGCGGTCCAGGCATGTTTTGAACGTGGCAATCCATATTATTATATTGCGTAGCAACGTATTACGATTCTCCATACAATCTAATACATGAGCCATGGTCAGTTCAAGTACTGGATTAGGTAGATTTACGACAAGCGGTGTACTAACCAATGACTGAGGATATCGCACATGCGATCTGACGAGGAAGAATCATTCCTGGATTGGAGTCACGGTCTTCGACGTAGTGAGGCGAATGCATTCGAGGCGGTCTTCGATGCCATGTACGACCCGTTGTACAGATATTCTCTGTACATCACGCGCGACCGGGAGGCGTCGTCCGACATTGTCCAGGACGTATTCGTCAAGCTCTGGCAGGTCCGGGAAACGATAGACCCGGAACGGTCACTGAAGTCACTGCTCTATCAAATGGCCCGCAATTATTCACTTAATCACGAACGACAGAAAAAACGGCATGCCACAGATGCGCTCTCCGAAGAACATCCTGCCGCAAGCCACGATACACTCAACGATGAGAACCTCGATGCGGACGCTTTGCGAAGGCGTCTTGAAGAGTGGATTGAGGACATGCCGGTGCGCAGGCGTGAGGCGTTCATGCTCAGTCGATACGAAGGAATGAGCCATGAAGAGATCGCATCCCTCATGAAACTTGCGCCCAAGACCGTAAACAATCATATCGTTCTTGCGCTTCAGCACCTTCGACAGAAGGTGGAAGCATACAACAATGCCTGAGAAGACACCTTTCACATATTCCCCCCCCGAAGAGATCGACCTGCTCTTCCAATCGCATGAGGATGGCGACGCCCTGCGGGATATGTGGGAGCTGTCAGGACATTGGGATCCCGTCGCATCTGATGAACGCAAGTCTGAGGTTCGTCGCGCCGTGTTCCAGGTCGTGAATCCTCCTGCACGACGTCTGAAAATCGTTCAATTTCATGCATTCCGGTTTTCAGCGGCCGCTGCAGCTCTTGTTGTGGCCGTAGCCCTTTCATTCCTCCTCGGCCCCCCTACGGAAGTCATTCGGGCAGAACGCGGCGTTGCTGCGACCGTACATACATTGCCGGATGGATCGACCGTTGCGCTCGCCGCAGGATCCCGGATAGCATACGACGAGCGCTTCGGTGCCGCCGGCACCGGTACGAGAGCGGTCAGACTGCATGGCAGGGCATACTTTGACGTTGAAAACACGGGGACGCCCTTCGAGGTCGTAACATTCAACACTACAACGAAGGTTCTCGGTACCACGTTCAGCGTGGAAGCTTGGCCAGGTAACGTGGAAGCGGGCTCTGAAGTCGTTGTCGCTTCGGGCCGCGTTCTGGTGCAGGCTGAAAACAGTATGAGTGAACTGTCCCCTGGTCAAGCCGTACGGATTCAGCGCCGTGACGCGACTCCCGTAGCACGCCCCGATGTCAATGTGGAGCGCTCGCTCTCCTGGCGCACAGGCGGCCTGGCCTATGAGAATGAGCCCATCGGCAATGTATTGCACGACCTGGAGCGTAGGTACGACATCACACTCCAGGCACCGGCATCCATCAAACTGCGCCGCATCTCCTACTGGAAACAACGTGCATCGGATGCTTCGGAGGTTATCGGTGACGTGGCAGCAACCGTTGGGGTACGGTACAGGCCCATTAAAGGTGGATTCGAATTGTATCTACCCTGATCCGTTTCCTTATATTGGATAGCGGAGCATCTGGTACCATTCGGCGTTTCGACGCGGCCCCATGCCGCCTTTCAAAAGGGCACTTACAATCGTCCTGCTTTTCCTGGTATCTGCGGTACTCGTGCCGCGAACCGGGCTTGGACAGGAAGCGACCTGGTCGCTCTCCTTCCAGAACGAGCCCCTGTCTTCCGCGCTTGCGACAGTGGTGGCCGTTACCGGTGCCGATCTGGCGTGGGATCCGCTTCTTGTGACCGGCAAACGAAGTTTCTGCCGCGCAGAGGAGTTACCCTTTGACGAATTGCTCTCGTGCGTTCTGCAAGGGACTGGCCTTGACTTCGTCCGCCGTTCGAATGGCCTCTATGTCCTTGAAATTGCCACGGAAGGCCCTCCCCTGTTCGGAAACCTGCGCGGCATCGTGCTCGATGTGGAAACAGAACAACCCATATCCAATGCGCACGTCTATCTGGCCGAGGCGCAACGTGGGAGTGTAGCCAATCAGGAAGGCATGTTCATTTTCCCGAGACTGCTGCCGGGCACGTACAATGTCCGCGTGAGTCATCTGGGCTACCGCCAGAACACGATCTCGGTGTCGATCCGGGCAGGTAGCGACGCCAGCTCCGAAGTCCTGCTGCATCCGGAGAGTGTTCTGATAGCGCCCATCGTGATAGACGGGTTGGGTATGACCCCGGCTTCGTCCCTGTTGGGCGCGGCCGTGGCGTCACAGGAGGATGCTCTGTCTACGGCCAATTCAGGTGCCAGTGGACTGCTTCAGAGCCTTGCCGCCATGCCGGGAGTACGGGTCAGCGACGCCACGGCCGACATCCATATCCAAGGTGGAGACGCAGGCGAACACGAGTTCAGGTTGGATGGCGCCCCTGTTTTCCTCCCACTTAACGTAGCTACATTTGTAGGGCCGTTCAGCCCGTTCGCGCTCGGCAGGATCACGGTACACAAAGCCGGGTTCGGAGTGGACCACGGTAGCCAGATTTCAGGTGTTGTCGAGGCGGAGCATGATCTCCGCACCCCGGTAGGAGTCAGAGGTGTACGGCGGCAGAACCAGTTGACTGTCCAGATCGATCCACTCTCGACGAACGTCCGCTTCTCAGGCAACCGGACAGACAGCAGGGGGCGGCATATCACGACACTTTCGGCCGGCCGTATTGGCATGTGGCGACTGGCATCTCCTCCCTCGCTTGCGGGTCTTCTTGACGACTGGAACACGGTGGACACGTTCCTGCTCTCCGCATTCGCTTCCACCAACACGCCGTTCGCCAATTTACCACCCGAGGGCGAACCTGCACTTCATTTTGCAGACGTCCATCAAGCTGTCCGCGTTCGTTTCGGGGCACTCCGTACATTGAACGCGTCGGCCTACTGGGGGCGGAGCGGGATCGGCAACGAATTGTCGGCCGCGAATCTCGATCCGGCCAATCGCCTGGCACGATTCCGGGATCTGTATTCCTGGCAGAACGGCATGGCTCAGGCTCGGTACGATGTGGTCCGGAGTGCGCACGTCTTGACGCATGTGCAAGTTCGCGGCAGCTTTTACCGACTCAATCATGACTTCGAAGCGCCGGACAGTTTTTCGGCAGAGCAGACGGAGGATGATGGCAACGACGTTTTCGAAGTGGGCCTGCGGGCCGGCATGGATTATTACATGGACAATGGGCATCACCTCGAAGCCGCCCTTGAAATCATCGGGTCCGGATCTGATTTCAATGTTGCCGGAACCCAACAACTTCCCGTCAGCCATTCATCGTCCGGTTTCCGTGTCGCCAGCTTTCTGAAGGATGACATGCAGCTTGGTCGACATGGATCATTGGAGATCGGAACACGGCTGACATGGCTCAACGCGAGACAAACGTTGTATGGCGAGCCCCGGATTTCCACCCGCTTCGACTTTTCGGATACGGCCGTTGGAGCGGTATCCTTCTTCGTTGGCGGAGGACTGTACCGGCAGTTCACGAGCCAGTTCGATATCTCGAGCCGAAGTCCGCGCGCGTTTGTGTCCTCTACCAGGGTCTGGCTGCAAAACGATGCCACGGTAACGCCGCCCAAAACGGGACACGTGGCTCTGGAGGTCCTTGTTTCCCCAACTCCCCGGTGGTCGCTGTCGCTTGAATCCTATTACAAACGGAACTATCACGTCCTGACACTCGATTACAGCGCCGATCCGGAGATTGGAAAAGATTTACCGCAGAGCGATTTCCTGCAGGCCTCACAGGGTTACTCAGCGGGCCTGTCAGCCTCGGTTACCCGTACTGTCGGCATGGGCGGCGTTGGCCTGTCCATTGACTACAGTCGAGCCGAACGGACAATAGCCAACCTGTTCGGTGAACGTTCATTGACGGTGCCCTGGAATGAGCCACTTCGGCTGGAGGCGAAGGCCGACCTCGTTCCCTTCAAGGGAGCTGTCCTGCTTGTCCGCTGGAAAAGCATCTGGGACAGGACATGGGGATTCCGCAAATCCTATTACGATTTCCTCGGTGCACATCTCAACAACGTCGACAATCTCGTAGCCGATATGCGATCCAATGGCGTTTCGGAAGATGCCATCCGTCGTATCCAGCGGCAAATCGAGTTCTTTGGGCTGACGGATCCCGATGCCCACGTACTCCCCGGAATACACCAGCTCGATACAGGATTTTCCTGGACGTTTCCTGTCGGGTCCTATGCCATGCAACTGCGAGCTGACGTAATCAACGTGCTGGGAAGGAAAAACACGGCCGAGTGGCTTTTTCAACTCGACGAAGAGCAGTTCTTTCTGGGAGACGATTCCGGTCAGACCGGACTTCTTGAACGTAATGAGCGTCCCCTTCTGCCCAGGGTCGTGTCGATTGCAGCCCGTCTTACGTGGTAGGCGCTATCGTCTGTTCGAGTCGGCGATGGTAGCCGTTCTGGAATACAAGGATACCAACAACGCCGGCTACGATGGACATATCGGCGACATTCCAGATGGGAAAAAGCGCCATGTACTCTCCGCCAATCAGGGGAACGGCATCGGGAACCCACCCCCGCCACACGTCTACATGGATGAAGTCAACGACGTGGCCCAGGAACAGCGGCTCCCCATACAGGATTTTTCCGTAGAACACGCGGTCAATTATATTTCCTGTCGCACCGCCCAAAACGAAAGCCAGACTGTACCTGTAAGGCGCATGCACATGGCCAATCCGTACGAGATACACGCCGATTACGATCGTCGCAACTACGGACAATATGGTTATGGTGGCGGGCGGCCCGAAGGACATGCCGAAGGCCATACCCGGATTCTCGGTGAAAGTCAGCCTCAGCCATGAGCCCAGAACAGGGATCGAGTCGCCCAGAGACATGGTTCTGAGGACAATCACTTTCGTCAGCTGGTCAATCACGACGAGGGCTCCGGATGTAGCCAATGCCGAGGGGAGCCAAGTCCGGTCCCGGGCGGAGATGTCGGTCACAGATGCTATTTCTGCTGTTGCAGTTTGGCCTCGATGGAGATCTCCGTATGGGGAACCGCCTCCAGTCGTTCCTTCGAGATGGGCTTGCCGGTCACCTTGCAAATGCCGTACGTACCGTTGTCAATGCGGTTCAGAGCCCGGTCAAGATACCCGATGTACTTTTGCTGCCTCGCAATCATGAGGTACAGTTTCTCCCTTTCCATGGCATCGGTTCCAGCGTCTGCCATGTGGAAACTGTAGGCGGTGTCGTTTTCTGACTGTTCACGCGCATCGGCAAGTTGCCCGCGCATGCGCTCCACGTCTTCCTGCGCGGCTTTTTTCTTCTTCTCTACAAGCTCCTGAAAATAGGCAAGTTCTTTCTTGGAGAATGGGCTCGATGCTGCTACCGGATTCTTCTTCTGAACGTCTTTCGTTGATTCTTTGGCCATGATAGTATGGTCTTACACCTGTGAACGGGAGATTGCAATCCGGATCGACTCTGAACCGATCTCAAAATCGGTGACCAGTTCCCCATCGGGATTTTGGATTGGCATCAACTCCAGACCCAACGTCTCGTTCCTGATTGTCGACCCATGCACGCGCAATGCTTCGGTCATCCCGGCAGAACCGTCAAACGCAATTTTTATGCGGTCGGTAACATCAAAACCTGCATCCTTGCGCATGTTCTGTATCCGGTTCACGACCTCTCTTGACAGTCCTTCCAGTAGCAGTTCGTGCGACACGGTCGTATCGAGAGCGACCGTAATGCCATCCTCCGAACCGACCACCCATCCTTGAATGCCCTCACTCAGGAGTTCAATATCATCCCGCTCCAGACGTACCGGCTCTCCTTCGATATCCAATTCAATGAATCCATCCTCAAGCAACCGATCAATCTCCTCGTCGCCAAACTCCTGCACGATGCTTGCAACCGGTTTCATAAGGGCTCCAAGACGCCGACCAAGACGCTTGAACACGGGACGTGCAGACCGTTTAACCAGGTCGCTGCCTCCATGGAGGAAGGAAATATCCTTGACATTCACTTCCGCTCTGATGATGTCCGCAACCGAGGCCACGACCTCCTCCTCGACGTTGGCATCGGTGACGACCATGATCACAGGGAGAGGTTGCCTGACATTGATCCCCTCGTGGTTCCTCAGCCCGAGAACGAGCGACGAGATGGTCCTTGCCACGTGCATTCGGTGCTCGAGCACCTTGTCAGTCAGTTCATGTGTCTCCTCGCGACCTGGAAAGGAAGTCAGGTGCACCGATTCAGCCCCATGCAAGGAGGTGCCCTCATTGACATGGCGAAAAAGCCAGTCGGCATAGAATGGAGAAATGGGTGCCATGAGCCGGGATATGCCCATGAGCACTTCAGCAACCGTCTGGTAGGCGGATGTCTTGTGTTCGGCCCGACCACGTTCCGACCAGAACCGTCGTCTGTTCAGGCGAATGTACCAGTTCGACAGCTCGTCGACCAGCCTTTCAACCGCCCTGGCCGCGCGGGTCGGGTTGTACTCATTCAAGGAGGCTTCCGACTCCAGGCAGGCGGTTGCGTACCTGGAGAGTATCCATCGATCCATCTCCGGGCGATCCTGCACCGCTATGGGTGTTCCGTATACGAATTCATCGATATTCGCGTACGTGGCGAAGAACGAGTACACGTTCGTGATGGTGGCGAAAAACTTGCGCTGGGTTTCCTCAATGCCCCGCTCTGCGAATTTCAGGTTTTCCCAGGGTGGCGTATTGCTCATCATGTACCAGCGGACCGGATCAATGCCATGCTTTCCGATGACTTCAAACGGATCAACGGCGTTCCCCTTGCTCTTGGACATTTTCTCCCCTTTCTCATCGAGAACGAGCCCATTCACCACCACATTGCGGTAGGCAATGCTGTCCATGACACAGGCTGCAATGGCATGCAGGGTATAAAACCAACCACGAGTCTGATCCACTCCTTCGGCAATGAAGTCTCCTGGAAACGTGCGCTCAAACACATCCTTGTTTTCGAACGGATAGTGCCACTGCGCAAACGGCATGGCTCCCGAGTCGAACCAGACATCGATCAGGTCGTCGACGCGTCTCATGGTTCCTCCATCGGGAGCCGGCCAGGTCAGGGAATCGACGAATGGCCGATGGAGATCAATATCCTCATCCCGTTCCGGAAGTTGGGCACCACATTTCTCCCGGAGTTCTGCTATGGAGCCGATGACTTCGATATGCTCCGATTCCGGAGCGTCCGACTGCCAGATGGGAAGCGGGGTGCCCCAGTAGCGGCGTCGTGACAGTGCCCAGTCCACATTGTTTTCCAACCAGTCTCCGAACCGGCCCGTACCGACGCCTTTCGGCTGCCAGTTTATTTCCCGGTTGAGCGCCACCAGCCGGTCCTTGATTGCGGTCGTGCGGACGAACCAGCTGTCAACTGGATATGACATGAGCGGGGTGCCCTTGCGCCAGTCGTGGGGATAATTGTGCAGACACGTTTCGTGCCGGTACATCAGTCCTCGTTCCCGGAGATCCCGCGAAAGAATGCGATCGGCTTCCTTGAACCACATGCCTCCTACCAGTGGAACGTCGTCCAGAAACGTACCGTCCGGCTTGACGGCGTTCAGCATGGGCAAGCCATGCGCCTGGCCCGTAGCATGGTCGTCTGCTCCAAAAGCCGGGGCCGTGTGTACGATACCCGTACCATCCTCTGTCGACACATACCCGGCCGGTACAATTCTCCAAGCCGACTCCGTCCCTTCTGCCCCTTCGAAATAACGGAACAGCGGTTCGTAGCGTGCTCCCAGGAGCTCTTTGCCCGTCATTCGCGAGACAATCTCGTACGGTTCCGATATCACATCCAGACGGGCTTCAGCCAGGATCAGATCGTGCGCACCGATGTCGTCCGACACCAGGTGGATGCGAACGTAGTCAATGTTTTCCCCGACGGCGAGGCCGGCATTGGAAACTGTGGTCCACGGCGTCGTCGTCCACGCCAGATAGTAGAGATCAGCGTCGTCCGTACTGCGAAAACGCGTATATATGCTCGGATCCTGTACTTCCTTGTATCCCAGGCTGACTTCATGCGAGGACAGAACGGTACCCGACCCGGGGCTGTACCACTGGATCTTGAAGCCCTTGTAGAGCAGATCCCTGTCGTACATCTGGCGCAGGAGCCACCAGACCGTCTCAATGTATGATGTCTTGAATGTGACATACGGATCGTCCAGATCCACCCAGTACCCCATCCTGCGTGTGAGCGTGTCCCACAGGTCTTTATACCGGAGTACACTTTCCCGGCAGGCGGCATTGTACTTGTCAATACCGTACGTCTCCACCATGTGGCGGCCTTCCAGGCCCAGTTCCTTCTCCACCTCTATTTCCACTGGCAGGCCGTGTGTATCCCATCCCGCTTTACGCTCCACGCGGAATCCCTGCATGGTCTTGAAACGACAGAATACGTCCTTTACCGTCCTGGCCATGACATGGTGGATGCCTGGACGACCATTGGCCGTAGGTGGCCCTTCGTAGAACGTAAATGTGTTTCCGGATGCGTGCTGGGCAATGCTCTTCTCAAAGATGGACTGCTCCTGCCAGAATGCAAGGATGGACTCCTCCATCGCAGGAATATGCATCTGCTTGATCTCAGTAAACTTCATGTTCAACGGCATGGCGTGGTAGATGCCGACAGGCTGGAGACGTAGCTCCGAACCACTCGGATGAAGGGCTCCTGGGCACGCGCCGCAATATCCATGATATCAGCGATCGATACGGGCTCGAGCGTATCGGGATGACACGCATCCGTAACCAGGCAGAGAGATGCGACGGGTACGCCCATGTGCACGCATGCAATAACTTCATGGACAGTACTCATGCCTACAACGTGGGCACCCATTCGAAGCAACATGCGGTACTCGGCGGCCGTTTCCAACTGCGGACCGCGGACACCGGCATAGACGCCTTCCTTGACTGAAACGCCGCAAGCCGAGGCAGCCTCGCCCAAACCTTTGTTCATGGACGGATCATAGGCAGCTGACATATCCGGAAAACGAGGACCCCAGCCATCGTGATTCGGCCCCTCAAGAGGGCCCGTTCCGGTAAGATTGATGTGGTCCGTCACCACTACGAAATCGCCTGTCGACAGGGCATTGTCCATGCCACCGACCGCGCCGGTAAACAGGATGCGTCCCACACCCGCACAACACAACGCACGCGCCAAGAAAACCGTCTCATTCGGTGTGGCACCGTCGTAGCCGTGTACACGTCCATCCACGAGCCACACCCGTTCGCCGGCAATTACACTGGCGTGAACGTGTCCCCTGTCACCATGGTATCCCGGTCGGGCATGGCCGTCAATCTCCATGACATTGATGCTCGCCTCAATGTCCGAAGCCTGGACAATTCCGTCGAGGCCGGTCCCCAATACGATGGCAAGCTCAGGTGCAGCGCCCAGTTCACGCTCCAGATGCCTGGCCGCGTTCTCGACCAGACGGACATACTCAGATGTCATGAATTCTCCTCTTCCTCGTCGTCCATGGCGTCAAGAATACGCCGGATTTTCGTGATTTCATCGGATGGATCTTCCGCGTACATGTCGTTCACATGCCATGCAGGCTCCTCGACCGTATTCTCTTCATCGGACTCGTCACTTTGCTCCTCGCGCCCTGTGTCACGCTCTTCTCCCTCATTACGCGTCTCTTCCGGCGAATGCATGAGCCGCAGCGGCGCGGTGTCGTCGCCGGCATCAAAATGACCCAGGATCTCCAGTTCGGACACGAGGAAGGCTCGCATTTTGGCAACGATTTCCTGTTGTCGTCCTCGAAAACCAGCCGTTTCTCGCCGTATGCGCCGCCGTTCTTCCTCGGCTTCACTGGTCAGGGACATGGCTTTGGCTTCCGCTTCGTCGAGCATGGCCTCGGCGCGGCGTTCGGCCTGTTCGATCGTCTCACGGCTCGTGGTGCGGGCGGTCTTGAGCGCCTCTTCAAGGGCCTCCTCGACCTTCTGGTAGTGCTCCAACTTGAGCTCCTGTTCGCGAATCCGGTCCGTTGCGCGCCGATGCTCGTCCATGAGTTCCTGCCACTGTTCGGAGAGGAGTGAGAGGAATGCATCCACCTCGTCCCTGTCGTACCCGCGGAAGCGGACCGTGAACTCGTGCTTTCTGATATCGAGTGATGAAATCTTCATCGTGGGTCATGTATTGGCATGCGGAAGATACGCAACGCGTCCCAGAGAAGGGAGTCTCGACACGCAGACCGGCATTGCCCCCTACGTCCGCTCTCCAAACAGCAGGCTGCCAATCCGGATGTGTGTGGCCCCCTCCTCGATGGCCACCTCGAAATCGGAGCTCATTCCCATGGAGAGAAGCGGACCACCGTTATGCGGCGGTTGCATGTGGTCGTCATGCCGGGCCGCCACCTCGCGAAGCAGGGCAAACTGCCCCCGAACGAGCTCCGGGTCCGCAGCGGGAGCCGCAAGTGTCATCAATCCCTGGACGCGAAGCCTGTCAAAGCCGGCAATCCCGGTCAGGACTCGATCAACATGCTCCGGATCCACACCGAATTTACTGTCTTCCCCGCTCACGTTGACCTGGAGCAGACAATCGAGTGTTTGATCGTCCATGGCCAGGCGCTTGTTGAGCTCGCGGGCAAGACGGACACTGTCCAACGCATGAAAAAGGTGTACGCGGCTCGTCAGGAATTTTGCCTTGTTGCGCTGGAGATGCCCGATGTAGTGCCAACGAATGTGGCTGTTGGAAAGGGATTCCTGTTTCAGGGTCAACTCCTGGATTTTGTTTTCTCCGAAATCCATCTGGCCAAAACCGTGATGCCGGGCGATATCTGATGCCGGGAAGGTCTTGGATACGGCTACGAGGGTCACGTCGGAGGCTGAGCGACCGGCCTTTCCAGCCGCACGTGCCACACGATCATGGATGTGCTGATAACGCTCCTGGATCGTCAAATTACTGGTCATTCCGTGCTCTCTACTCATAATTCTGACCTCAATACTTCCATGGTTCCCCGCTCGTAGACGCCTCGGGAATTTACCATGCCGATTACAAGGGTCAGCAGCATGACGGTTCCCAGGAGAATTGAGAGGGGAATCCAGCGCACGACAAAGCCAGCTTCGAACACAAAATGGGACAGGCTCCAGCCAGCCACAAGAGCCAGCAGGATGCCGGTAAGGGCCGACACGAAACCCAGGACGATATACTCCACGGCCATGATTCTGAGCACGACGCGTCTCGATGCTCCCAGTGTCTTGAGCAGCACGCTTTCCTGCATGCGCTGGAACCGACTCACGACCACGGCCGAGGCCAGTACAATGAGGCCCGTCAGTATGGAAAAAAGTGCCATGAAGCGCACAACGAACGAAATTCGGCTGAAAATGGCGTCGAACACGCCGATCACGAGTGCGAGGTCAATGGACGATACGTTCGGAAAAGCCTGAACCACGGCCGTCTGCAGCCGTGCCGACTGTACATCGTCCTCAGCGCGCGTCATCACCACGTGAAAAGCCGGTGCGCCTTCGAGTGACGCCTCCGGAAAAACGAAAAAGAAGTTCGTCTGCAACCGCTGCCAGTCTACCTCCCGCAGGCTTGTGATTTCCGTATCGAGCATGACCCCCTGTACATTCCAGGTAAGACGGTCGCCTATGTCCACGCCGAGTTCACTGGCCACGTCCGCCTCCGCAGAGACAGGAATGGTGCCCTCTCCATCCCACGTTCCACGGAATGTCCCCTCCACGAGTGTCTCGGAGCCCGTGAGCGTGGAGCGGAACGTGGAACGGTACTCGCGCCGGTGTGCCCACGACAAACGCCGTGTGGTGTCCTCCCGCATGGCATCGATGGTTTCATTGTTTATGCCGTGCAGACGCATGGTCACGATCGGGACACTGCTCATGATGGGCACACCCTCCCCGGACAGGATACCCTGGACGGACTCCACCTGGTCCGGCTGGATGTCATACATGATGAGGTTGGGCTGGTCCCCGCCCCCGAGAACATCCATCTGGTCGAGCAATACGTGCTGCGATACGAGCAGCGTGGAAATGAGAAACGTGCCCAGACCCAACGAAAAAATCATCATCAGTGTCTGGTTGTTGGGTCTGTAGAGGTTGGCAATGCCTTGCCGGACAACATAGGGAAGCGATGCCGGAGTCAGCCTCGCAAGCACCATCACCAGCAGCTTCCCGAGTGCGGCAAGTATCAGGAAAACCGCTGCCAGACCACCTGAATAGCCGAGTCCCACTTTCCAGTCCGGCGCCTGGATGAGAGCGAAGAGGACAAGGCCAGCGGCTGCGGTTCCCGTGGCTGTCCACCACCACGGATCCCGCCATAACGGTCGTTCATGATCGATGCCGGTGCGCAGCGCATCGAGTGGCGATACCGAGCGTACCCGCAAGAGGGGAAGCAGCGTGAAGAGCACGGTTACCCCCAGTCCTATGCCACTTCCCAGGAGTACAGCCGGCCACGAGACGGCGAAGTCCACATTGACAGGCAAAAAGTCCGAGAGGACGACCGGAACAATCGTCTGCAACGCAATCCCCACGATACTCCCGAGCACCACGCCCACAATGCCCATGCCTATGGCCTGCAGAAGGTAGACCGCCACTGTGGTCGCAATCGATGCACCATAGACCCGAAGTACGGCCACCGTGGGAATACGCTGCTTGACGTACACGTGGATGCTCGACGCCACGCCGAGACCTCCGAGCAGCAACGACATGAAACCCACGAGACCGAGGAATCGGTACAGGTTGGTCAGCGCCCTGCTCCAACCCTCCTGTTCCTCGCGCACGGTATCGGAGCCGATATCGGCCTCGCGAAGCGTGCTGCGCAGCGAGTCCCTCAGTACATCGGCATCCCGTCCATCCGGAAACTGGAAGTAGACCTCGTACTCAACCCGGCTTCCGAGCGCGGTAAGCGTCGTATCCAAACCTGCCATGGGAATGTATATGCGCGGACTGAAAAGACCCACGGCGGCTGATTCACGGGGCGTTTCCACAATACGACCAAGAATGGGGTACGTCTGCCTGCCAATGCGCACGGAATCTCCCGTTTCCACCTGGAATTGATTCATGAGCGTCCCATCAACAAGCGCTCCTCCCCTGTCAAGGTATGTTTCCGCCGCCGCCGCGGGTTCGGTGACCACACTGCCGTAAAACGGATATCCAGGTTCGTGTGCACGAACCGTTGCCAGGCGGGCTTTGTCGCGAGCCGGAAAAAATGCCATCGATGAAAAGGATGTGCGCCGGCTCTGGTTGCCACCGATTGAATCAATCAGCGCCTCGATATGAGCCGGAAAGGGGTCATCACTCTCAAAGCTCAGGTCCGCACCAAGCAGTGTCCGGGCTTCATTGTCTATGGCCGCTTCAAGATTATCGCCGAAGGAGTTTATGGATACGAGCGCCGCGACACCGAGCACCATGGAAGAGATGAAAAGCAGCATGCGCCCTCGACTCCCGCGGGAATCCCGCCAGGCGAAAGAGGCAATGAAAGGTATGCTCATGGCAACGTGTCAGCCCGATCCTCGACGGCCCGCCCCCCCTTCAGGCGCAGCACGCGTCCCGTTCTCCCGGCCAGCTCGGTATCGTGCGTAACCAGGACCAGTGTCGTTCCGGCCGTCCGATTCAGTCGGAACATGATCTCTTCCAGATGCGCGCCGGTCTCTGTATCCAGGTTGCCCGTGGGCTCGTCAGCAAACAGGACGTCCGGTTCGTTTATGAATGCACGCGCAAGGGCGACCCGCTGCTGTTCGCCGCCCGAAAGTTGGGACGGGTAATGTCCCAGACGGTCTTCAAGCCCCACCTCGGCAAGCAGGTTACGCGCCTGGGCCGAAACACCCCGTCGACCGCGCAACTCCGCTGGTACCATCACATTCTCAAGAGCTGTCAGCGTCGGCAACAGTCTAAATGACTGGAATACGAACCCAACGTGTTCGTTGCGTACACGCGCCCTCTCGTCCTCTCCCATATTGCCCAGGTTGTGGCCACAGAGCGAAACAGACCCTCTCGTGGGACCATCAAGACCTGCACATAGTCCAAGCAGCGTTGTTTTACCGCTTCCCGATGGCCCCACGATTGAAAAAGTGTCTCCTTCACTGAGATCAAATGATACAGAATCGAGTACGGTGAGGCTGCGGTCACCACTCTTGAATGTTTTTGTCAGATCCCTGACAGCAAGTACCACAGGCATATGTTTACAGTAAAACCTGAAAAGAACATCCAGTACGGGATCCTCCTCGCTGGGGTTCTGCTGCTTGTCGGATGTTCCAATAATTCCGCTCAGAAATCGGATTCTGCGGCCGTCTCGGCGCCCGAGCCAACCGCCGATCCCGCCTTGCGCATAGTTTTCCTCGGTGACTCCATTTCAGCCGCGTACGGTCTGCCTGAGGAAGAAGGCTTCGTTTTCCTGATTCGGCAGAAGCTCGACTCGCTCGGCGTGGACGCCCAGGTCGTAAATGCCGGTGTTTCGGGAGATACGAGCTCGGGAGGTCTGAGTCGCGTGGAGTGGGTACTCGGAAAGACCACAGACGTACTTGTACTCGAGCTCGGAGGAAATGACGCACTCCGAGGGATTGATCTGGACGTGACGAAACGCAACCTGTCGGCCATCATGGACAAAAGCCGTGCTCTGAATCCGGATATCCACATCATTCTGGCCGGCATGCAGGTCCCTCCGAATCTGGGAGCGGATTACACGCGTCAGTTCCGGGAAATATTCCCGAGCCTGGCACGTGAGTACGACACGGAACTCGTTCCTTTCCTCCTGGAAGACGTTGCCCTTGTCCCTGGTCGCATGCAGGATGACGGCATCCATCCAACGGCAGCGGGGCACCGCGTCATGGCCGAGACCATGTGGGACGTTCTTGAACCCGTCGTCTCCGCGCTTACAGCGCCTTGACTTCCGTTACCACCTTCGCTATGGACTCTTTGGCGTCACCGAAGAGCATCTGATTGTTCGAGTTGTAGAACAATTCATTCGCGATGCCCGCATAACCGGGCCGCATGGATCGCTTCAGCACGATGGATGTGGCGGCATGATCCACATTCAGAATGGGCATACCATAGATTGGACTGGACTTGTCGTGCCGCGCCGCCGGATTGACGACATCGTTCGCCCCGATGACCACGGCCACGTCTGTCGTGTCGAACTCTCCGTTGATCTCGTCCATCTCGAATAGCTTGTCATAGGACACGTTGGCCTCGGCCAGCAGTACGTTCATGTGTCCGGGCATACGTCCGGCCACCGGGTGAACGGCGAACTTCACGTCAACACCCTTTTTCTCCAATTCGTCAGCCAATTCGCGTACGGCATGCTGCGCCTGTGCTACGGCCATGCCGTAACCCGGCACGAAAATCACCTTCGATGCATAGGCCAACATGATCGCGACATCGTCCGCCGTCGTGGAGTTTACGCTACCCATGTCGCCCCCGGCCCCGGCACTGGCCGATTTGGCACCTGAGTCACCACCGAATCCTCCAATCAGGACATTGAGCAGCGAACGGTTCATGGCTACGCACATGATGTTCGTCAGGATGAGCCCCGAGGCTCCAACCAGTGCACCCGATACGATCAGCACGGTATTGTCAAGGACAAACCCGGTGGCGGCTGCCGCCAGACCGGAATAGGAATTCAGCAGCGCCACGACGACGGGCATATCGGCGCCACCAATGGGGATGACAAGCAGGACACCCAACAGCAATGCCGCACCGGCGACCACGATGGCCCCAATAACTACGGGATCGGCAACCGCTGGAAAATCCGGCGCACCCATCACCATCCATGTCGTCCCACCGAGAACGGCCACCACGAGCAACAGCGTCATGGGACGCATGCCGGGAAAGGATATCGGATTTCCGGAAATTCGTTCGGACAGCTTACCGAATGCGACGAAGCTGCCTGTGAAGGTAACCGTACCAATCAGCATGGAAAGGGCGATCGTCACGGCCGTCACAGCCCCGAGAGAACCACTCCCGATGGCCAGGATATGCGCAATTTCTGCACCGGCCACGAGCGTCGACGCAATGCCCCCGAATCCGTTGAATGCGGCAACCAGTTCAGGCATGCCTGTCATCTGTACGCGGCGCGCCATGATGGCCCCTATGCCCCCTCCCACAACCACGCCCAGAAGCATCTGTGCTGGCGTCAGGATTTCCTGCATGAACAGTGTGGCCGCAACAGCCACGAACATGCCAAGCGCAGCGAGTTGGTTGCCGTGACGGGCTGTAGCCGGTGACTGGAGTCGCTTCAGACCGAAAATGAATAGAATGGCTGAAACAAGATAAGCGAGGTCAATGATGGCTTGTTTCATGGCATTACTGCTCCTTTTTCTTGAACATCTGCAGCATCCGGTCCGTCACCAGAAAGCCACCCACGACGTTGATCGTGGCAAAGATCAGCGCGGCAACGCCAATCCACATGGCCCACGGGTCACCGACCATGCCCGCAACCACCAGCGCGCCGACAATCGTAATTCCGGATACGGCATTCGAGCCGGACATGAGCGGCGTATGCAGCGTCTGAGGCACCTTGGAAATCACTTCCCGCCCGATGAACGATGCAAGTACGAAGATTATCAGGTTTTCAATCATGATTCGAGCAGCTTTTTGACGCGTTCATTGACAACTTCTCCTCCCCGGCATACACAGGCCCCGGAGAATACCTCATCGTCGGGATTTTCGACGAAACCGTCTTCTCCCGTAAAATCCTGCAACATGGCGAGCAGCGTACGCGCGTACAGCTGACTCGCATGAACCGGCATATCGGCTGGCAAGTTGGTGGCACCAATAATTGTAACTCCATGGGTTACAATTATTTCGCCCGGCTCTGTAAGCACGCAGTTACCGCCGTTGGCCGCAGCCATGTCGACAATCACGCTACCGGGTGTCATGGCCCGGACGGCATCCTCCGAGATCAGAAGGGGAGCGGGTCGTCCCGGAATCAGTGCTGTCGAGACGAGCACGTCCGACTTGCCAATATGTGGCACAAGAAGTTCCACCTGTTGCTTCGCCTTCTCCTCGGCAAGCGCCTTGGCGTATCCCCCGGAATCCTGCATGTCACCCATTTCTATTTCCAATTCGACGAACTGTGCACCGAGGCTCATGACCTCCTCCCGCGCCGCATCCCGAATATCATAGGCCGATACGCGGGCGCCCAGCCGTCTTGCCGTGGCAATAGCCTGCAGCCCGGCCACGCCTGCACCCAGGACCAGCACGTTCGACGGCCTCACCGTTCCGGCCGCTGTCGTCAGGAGCGGGAAAAATTTTGGCAGGTGCATGGCTGCCATGATGACGGCACGGTACCCCCCGATAGATGACAGTGCGGAGAGCGCATCCATTTTCTGTGCCCTGGAAATCCTGGGCACCAGTTCCATGGCAAGTGCTGTTATGCCGTGCTCGGCCAGTCGGCGGGCACGGTCGGGCGCATCCAGTGGACGCATGAAGCCGATATAGGCGCCCCCCTTCTTCATGAGGGCAATTTCCTCATCGGACGGGGGTTGGACCTTGACCACGACATCTGACGCGAGCACTTCCCCGCGATCTGTAACCCTGGCTCCGGCATCGGCGTAGGCGGCATCCGGAATGTGGGCACCTTCGCCCGCTCCGGATTCCACACGCACCGAAGCACCTTCCTTTACCAATCTGCGCACCACGTCGGGTACGAGCGCTACGAGACGCTCTCCGGGCAGCGATTCCTTTGGAACTCCCAGCGACCAAGCCATACATCCTCACGAGGTCTGTTGATTGGAACGGTACGTATATACAAAGCCCGGGGCGACTTGTGCAATGCACCAATCCAATTACAGAGCTGACGGGGAATCCACTACGCCATGCCGCCGGTCCATGACAACAGCCGAATCAGCCGTTCTTCCGTTCGAATTCCGTCATGAAGTCCACAAGGGCCTCCACCGAGGCAAGTTCGCAGGCATTGTAGATCGATGCGCGGATGCCGCCGACACTGCGGTGCCCCTTGAGTGCCAACAGGCCATGCTTCCTGGCCTCCGAGACAAACGTCGATTCCAGGTCCTCGCTCGGCAAGCGGAAGGTCACGTTCATTTTTGAGCGCGACCCTTTCTCCGCCGTTCCACGGTAGAAATCCGTCTTGTCAATTCGGGAATACAGCAAATCGGCCTTGGCCTCGTTATGCGCCTGCATGCCAAGCAGCCCGCCTTTTCCGGCAATCCAGCGCAACACCTTCTCTACCATGTAGACCGCAAAAACGGGTGGCGTATTGAACAGCTTTTCGGCGTGTACCCGGTAGTCGAGCATCGTGGGTAGATCACCCTGGACCCGCTCCAGGAAGGATTTACGGATGAGCACGACAGTAACACCTGCCGGTCCAATGTTCTTCTGCGCACCCGCGTAGATCATGCTGTATGGGGCAAGCTCCACCGGACGGGAGAGAAAATCAGAACTGGCGTCACAGATGACGGGCGCCGGCACCGAGACCGGATCTTCCTGGAATGCCGTGCCAAAAATGGTGTTGTTCGACGTGATATGGATATAGGCCGGACTGCTCGAGTGTTGCCACGAGGAAACCGGTGGGATATGGGAAAAATTGTCGTCGGCACTCGATGCCGCCACGTGTACGTTGCCCACGCGCCTGGCCTCCGCGATGGCTTTCGTGGACCAGGAGCCGGTATTCACGTAATCTGCCGTCTCATTACGTTGCAGGAAGTTCAGTGCCGACTGGTAGAACTGTAGTGACGCTCCCCCTTGCAGGAACAGGATATGCCACTCATCGCCCAGCCCCAGCAGCGTTGCCAGTTGCTGTCTTGCCGAATCGGTGACGGCCGTGTATTCGGGAGACCGATGGCTGATTTCCATGATGGATGCGCCGGCCTCGCCATAGACCAGCATTTCCTGCCGGGCTTCTTCAAGCACGGAGACGGGCAGGGCACCGGGGCCCGCCGAGAAGTTGTGGAGTCGTTTCATGGTCATATTTCGATAAGGCTGACGGCAAGTATGTGGTCAAGCTGCGAAATTTCTTCGACAACAGCGGAATCCACGTCTCCGTCAAACCGGATGTAGGCACAGGCAGCTTTTGCCCCGTCAAAAATCACGTTTTCCATTTCCTGGATGTTCCAACCCGCCTTACGGATGGCGTCGAGCACCGTGACAAGTACACCTACCCGGTCCTCGTGCCGGACCGTGAGTTGATGCGTGGCAGGCGACTGGACGGCCAGGTTCACACAATTGGGGACCTCTCCGCGTGCGGCGTATTCCAGGATGACACGGGCGGCCTCCGAGGCAACAGCGTCCTGGGCTTCCGCCGTGGACGCACCGATATGGTGGGACAGGTATATGGACGGGTTTTCCGCAAGCGGATGCTGGAGAGGTCCTTCCTTGGACGAGGGTTCGTTCGACAAAACATCCAGAAACGCCCGTATTCCCTTGTTCCTGATGGCGTCGGTCAGTGCCTCCTCGTCAACCACCGAAGCCCGCGTCGTGTTGATGAAAAATGCGCCGGGCTTCATGGCACCGAAAAAGGCTTCATTGGCAAGCTTGTGGGTATCTGGCGTGGCGGCGACGTGCAGTGTTACGGCATCGGCCCGGGCGGCTACATCGATCGGGGAACCGACACGCAGTATGCCCAGCTCACGGGCGCGATCGTCTGTCAAGGATCGAGACCACGCGACAATGTGCATCTCGAGTGCTTTCGCCCGTTTGATGACTTCCAGACCTATGTTGCCCAGGCCAACCACACCGAGCGTGCGGCCCTTCAGACCCGACGCTTTGGCATACAGTCCCTTGTTCCACACGCCCTGCCGGGCATCCATCACATTGTCGGGAAGAGACCGGTCCAGCGACAGCAGTCCTCCAATGGTAAGTTCTGCCACCGCCACGGCATTCTTACCCGGGCAGTTCGCTACAAATACGCCAGCAGCCGAGGCGGCCTCCAGGTCAATGGTGTCGTAACCGGCACCGGCCCGCACAATGAGCTCGAGCTTGTTGGAAGCCGAGATGTCTGCCTTGAGCACCTTGGTCGATCGCACGACAAGTACGTGCGGTGCATGCTCCCTGAGTGCCGATGTGAGCGCCTTTTCCGAAAGCGCCGGTTCGTATATGACAGTCAGGCCGGCCGCACTGAGTTGTGCCAGACCCTGATCAGAGAGTTTATCAGCCAGAAGAATGCGCATGGGGTCCATGTAAAATCAGATTGAAAGAAGTTTGGATTCGGCCTGACGAGGCACAGCGGATTGTATCACGATTTCTTGCCAAAGAGGTGCACGAGAAACCCGCTGCGCAACTTGGGCTCGAACCACGTCGATTTCGGAGGCATCAGAAGACCTGCATCCGAGACATCCACAAGCTCCTTGATGTCCGTGGCATACATCGAGATAGCCATGTCCGATTCACCACTGTTGACACGCTGCTCGAGCGCACCCGTTCCGCGAATCCCGCCTACGAAATCGATGTTTGGATCTGTCCGCGGATCGGTAATTCCAAGCATGGGCTCGAGGAGGGCATGTGTCAGTCGGCCCACATCCAGATGGTCCACCAGGCTCGCACCGGGTGCCGCCGCCGGCAGCGCCATGCCGTACCATGTACCATCCAGGTAAAGTGAAATCCGCCCTTTTTCGACAGGAACCGGATCGGCATCCGGCTCCAGATCGAACCGGGCTTTGAGCTCCTCAAGGAACGATGCCGGACCACGTGGCACGGAGTGGATGACGCGGTTGTACGGCAGGATGACGACTTCACTGAGGGGAAACAGCACGGCTGGGAAAAAACGTGCTTCAGGATCGGCTGTACCGATTTCAGCGGCTGCGCGGCTGGCCGCTTTGCAGCGGTGGTGACCATCGGCTACATAGAGCCTGGGTATGTCCCGAAACGCGGCAACGAAAGCGTCTGCGTCAGGTGCCCTCCATATTGTATGTCGCACCCCGTCGTCAAACGTGATGTTGTAGAGAGGATCTTGCCTGCGGGCCTCTGCCATGAGGGCCAACGTCGCGTCGTCGTCCCTGTAGGTCAGCATGACAGGCTCGGCATGCGCCTCCTGTTCCATGATATGGCGCGTCCTGTCGTCCTCCTTGGCAAGACGCGTACGTTCGTGCTTCAGGATTACGTCCTGGTCATAGTCCTGTGTGGAAACGCATGCGAAGACCCCCGACTGCGTCCTCCCGTCCATTTCCAGTTCGTAGACGTAGACCGACGGCTCGGAATCCTGCTCGGAGAAAGCCGAATGTTGATAGGACCGGAGATTTTCTGCACCGAGGGCATAGACGGCGTCGTCATACTCGCTGGTACCCTCCGGCAGATCGATTTCGGGTCGGATGACATGAAGGAAGCTGAGGGGTTTTCCTTCAGCCAGGTACCGGGCTTCCTCGGAATCGATAACATCATAGGGTACGCAGGCGACTTCTGACGCCTTTTCGGAAACGGGTCGCAGGGCCTTGAACGGGTGCAGTATTGCCATGGAAAAACCGGAAGGAGTTGCGTTGGACTATTGATAGCGGACGACGAGCGAAAATACAATCCAGTTCGGCAAACACCATGTTTCCAGACGGAATCTTCAAGGATTCACACGGGCGCAGGCATTGGTTTTGGCGTAAGAATTCCTTAACATGATGTCTCAATCGCGGGGTGGAGCAGCTGGTAGCTCATCGGGCTCATAACCCGAAGGTCGCAGGTTCGAATCCTGCCCCCGCTACTGCAGGCGCGCGGCTCCGGACGGAGCCGCGCGCCTTTCTTTTGCAGTCACTTCTTCTGTATCGAGCCAAGTGCCCTCATCCCATGTCCAGCCGTCCCCTTTTCTTCCTTTTTGTGGACGGACTGGGGCTGGGGCCGGACGCCAGTGCGAACCTGATGTCAACGCGTGCCCTGCCCGGCTTCCGGGCCTGGACCGGAGGCGCGCCCTGGACACTCCAGGGCACGCGCACCCCTGAAAACCGGGACGGGACGCGGGTCTTCCGCGGAATTGACGCCACACTCGGCGTGTCGGGCCTGCCACAGAGCGGAACAGGGCAGAGCACCCTCTTCACGGGTACGAACTGCGCAGCGCTCATGGGCCGACACTACGGTCCGTGGCCACCTACCGTTACGCACCCTTTGCTTGACTCGGAAAGCCTCTTCCACAGGGCCATGGAACTGGCAGCCGGAGATGTCCTTTTCGCCAATGCCTATCCCGATGCATTTTTTGAACGCAACGGCCGTACGGGCCGCTGGTCCACAACCACCCGGGCCGCCCGGGCCGCCGGCCTGTCGCTGTGCTCCCTCCGCGACCTGGCAGCAGGAAGGGCCCTTGCCGCCGATATAACGGGGCGCGGACTGTCGGCCTTCTCCGGAGCGCCGCATCCAGTAACAGAACAGCTCGCCGCTGAGCGTCTTGCCGGCCTCGTGGCCGCCCACAGCCTGGTCGTTTTCGAATATTTCCACACGGACAAGGCCGGACATACGGCGTCGCGCGAGCGGCTGATTCCCGTGCTTGACTCATTCGATGAGTTCCTGCTCGCCCTCTACCAGGTATGGCCGGAGCGCGCCACGCTTGTTGTGACGAGTGATCATGGAAATGCAGAAGACATCGGGGTCAAAACCCATACCCGCAACCCGGTCCCGCTCCTCGTGTACGGACCGCTGGCTCATCATTTCGAAGGAGTCGAGAGTCTCACAGGCGTCATGCCCGCCATGCTGCAGGCCATCGAAGATGCGACGAACCGGGATCAGAGCCGGGGATTGAGCTCCCTGAGCAGGCGTTCCGCGTTGTAGACCTCGTCAAGGGCAATCAGAATGGCCCGAACATCGACAGCAATGGCACGCCCGTCTCCGGGAACGAGCGCGAAGTCGTCGGGCAGTTTTTCGATGTTGCTGTCGAAAACGATGCCTACGAGCCGACCCTTTGTGTCGATTACGGGCGAACCGGAACTTCCTCCGGTGATATCGAGCGTGGACACAAAATTGAGCGGCGTCTGGACGAACGCACTGTCCGTCTTCTGCCACGCTGCATGCAGGTCCCATTCGTCCGGATCCGGGTTCATGCGCGCAAGTTCCTGCATACCGGACACGCGCGTAAACGCACCCTCATGACGCCGCGTGGCACGGATGCGCCCGTCCGAGTAACGCAACGTGAATGACGCATCGGGAGGACTCGCGCTGCCGTGGATGTGGTAGCGGAGCTCTTCGAGCTCGCCCATCGAGACGTGCTCCCGCGACAACAGCCCACGCCATTCCTGGTCGAACGTCAGGAACAGCGGTCCCAGCGCCCTGATGACGCGGATCGAAACGTCCCGGCTGGCCAGGTAGTTGGTGTCGAGCAATTGGCGAAGGCTGTCGTTGTGAATGAGCGCTGAGTGGTTGGCCAGGGTATCGGCGAGCGCTTCCGGCGAAATCGATTCAAACAGACGACGCACGGTCGGGTCGCGCATACCCAGTACCCGCTCCAAATCGACCAGTCGCTCCAGGATGAGACCACGCTCGACATCGCGAGGCCAATCCTCAAGTGACAGGGCTTCCCGGCGGATATCGGCCAGATCCTGCTCGGTGGCGCCACGCTGCTTCCACTGGGCATACACATTGGCGTAGAGTGCCCGCGTCAGAATGCGTGACCCAGCCGAAGGATCTGCAAAAAACAGGAATGCCTGTCCGCGACGCATGCTGGATTCCTTCGATTCCTGCACGAGGGCAAGTTGTTCGTGGACGTTGTCAAACGCCTTCCGGAGTGAATCATCCCTGCGGAGGGTGCGCCGCAGATCACGCTCCCAACTCGCCCTGACCGGGAGCACATTCCCCTGGACCAGCCCCTGCAACCGGCCAACATCCGCCTTGTGCATGTTCTGGACCTGCATGAGGGCACCCCGCATGTCGATCGAGTCGGTCGGAGCCCGAACATATCCCTCGATAACATCCATGCGACGCGCAAGGGCCTGCACCCGGGCGGGCAAATGAGCATCGCGCTCGAATTCGAGGACTGAGACGGGAGCCAGGCGCATGGTGCGACCCGGGTTTCCCACCGCAAACACGGACTCCCCCTCCTTCGTACCACCTGTATGCAGCGGAAGCCAGTACTCAGGTTCATGGGCCACTCCAGTGCTGTCCACGACACGCAGCAGCGCCACATCGAACGTATGGCGCGGCCACGAAAAATTGTCCGTATTCCCGCCGAAAAAACCGGCGTTGATGTCGGGCGCGAATACCAGGCGTAGATGTCGATGTCGACGATACACATACGCACTGTACTTGACGGCACTGTAGGTCTCGAAGACTTCGACTACGTGAAGGGAATCCGGTCCGTTCAACGTGTTTTCCATCCGTTGCTCAATGGCGCGAGCCCGTTTTCTCCTGGCCTCCTGCCTGTGATCCGCGCCCCGAACGTTCCGGGCGGCCTGCAGCACTTCACGGGTTACGTCCTCCACGCGCAGCAATTCATCTACGTAGGTGTCTTCCAGAATGCGTTCCAGGGAGTCGTGCCGGGCCAGGAATCCACTGCCCAGCAAGTCCTCACCGGGCTGCTCCACACGTTCCAGCAGATCCCGGATGCAGTGGTGATTAGTCAGTACAAGTCCTCTTGATGACACAAAACCCGCACTGCACGTACTTCCCAGTCTGAGCGCGGAGCGCTGCGTCGTTACGCGCCAGGTTGAATCGGGCAGGAAGTCATGCTCGCGCTCCCACGCATTCTCCGGAAGAAGGTCGGGGGGCCAGATCCTCCCGTCCACTGCGGCAGGCACATCGACCTCGTCGTACGGATAGCTGTCTTCGCCGAGTCCGACTTCCGTCGGATCGGTGTCTAAGGCCTGTTTTTCTTCGACCGCACCCGGTGGGGGCTTGGGGCGGGACGTGACTTCGGCGACCTCCCTGGGTGGTGTACATGAGGATAACAGCAATACCGTCAGCATGGTCACAGCGACCACCCGGCAAGGGACAGGACAGGCAGGTATCATGGAATGAATGCGTATCGTGGATCTTCGGAGCACGCCACGGAACAGGTCGGCATCCTTGGAATAAGAGGCGCGACCTGCGAGAGTGGCGGAATTGGTAGACGCGCCAGATTTAGGATCTGGTGTCCGAAAGGACGTGGGGGTTCGAGTCCCCCCTTTCGCACAGCACAGCCGGCAAAAACGGCACCGCCGGGCCGGACAGAATAGGGTGTCGCAGAACCTGCTCCGACACGCACCGCACGTCTGATTTTGCGCGCCATCAATTCAGCATGGCTGAATAATCCGACACATGAGGCGGGTCGGTAACGGAGAGTAGCTCAAACGCCTGGCTCGCCTGGCGGGACTCTTTGAATATGGATGCCAATTCCTGGTACTTGGCCGAGAAAAACTGGTCCAGGTAGTAGGATCGGGCCACATTCTCGCGCAGCACGGACAGACCCTCTATGACCTCGAGAACGGTGTTCCTGGCTTTGTCCTGATCCTGCAGGAAAGAATCCAGTCCACCATAATGATAGTGAAAATAGGCTTCACGGAGCGGCCTGAACCGGGAATCCACGATCTGGTCAATCAACTCACCCCGCGTCCGATTGCCTCCGATGGATGACCATCCCGTGCCTCCGGCTCCCTGCGCCGTCTGCGCAATTCTGCGCGCCTCCTGGAACCAGGGCTGTCCACCGCGGAGGCTGAACGTGTCGTAGTCGAATCCGAGCATCAGATAGGCGTAGAAATCCAATACGGATGTGATCGGGTGGAATCGATCAGGTTGGAAAACGAGCGGGGTTCCCCGCGTATACTCGAACGACCAGGACTCGTCATTGAGCTGCAGCACGGTGGTCTGCTGCGCCGTTCCATAGATGGGCCGTCGCATGGCAACAATGAGACGCGCCCGGAAATTGGTCAGACCCGTGGCATCGGTCATTACAATCTGCATGGAGCAGTCAATGCGCTCATCGGATAAGAAGCGGTCATCGGTCCATTCACGCCTGTTCATGTATTCCAGGATACGATCCCGGAGTTCATCCAGAAAGCTGTAGTCGGTCCCCGACAGACTGGCATAGTTGACGCTGACACTACAGCGGAATTCCTGCGCCGACGCTGTGCGAAGAGGCACAAGGAAAAGCGGGATCACAAGCAGAAGAGTCAGTCTTCGGAGCATGGGCTGCTGCGTGAGCATGGTGTTCTGATTCGATGACGGCGTGTCGTCGCGCATGGGCAGCGCCGCGGATACCGTGCGGGCTGTTACCACAGTCAGAGGTTACAGTTTCAGCAAAAATGGGTCCGTTGGATGGCGTCTGAAAGAAGTACACATACACCATGCCATGACACACCTGCAACATACCATGACACACTGTCTGCTGCTGACCGCGATCCAGATCATGAGCGCGGCCAGCCCACATGTCAGCCGAGCCCAGTGGCCGGCAGACGTGGAGTCTGCTGGGCGGGGCGGAGCGGCCGGTGCCCTGCCGGGGCACCTCACGCCGCTCCGCCCCGCCCAGCTCCCCGAAGCGGGATTCGGCGTCGAGATCGGACAGAGCGTGCCACTGGGCCTGCGCGCGCTTGCGGCGTCTTCCGTGCGCACGTGGCATGCACGACACACATGGTCCGGCAGCCTGGGTCTTGACATGCAGTCTTTCGATGCGTGGTCGGCATTCCGGCCCTACATATCACTGGCCGTCCATCCGCGACCGGGGCCTTCAAACGTGCGTGTCGCATCTTCCGTTGGCATGGAAGTGGAAAAACTGGGTGTGCTGGGTCGCAGGATGACGCCTCTCCTGGTGGGCGGCGTCCGTTTCCCTGTCATGCGGCAAATACATCTCTCGGCCCACGCCATCAATTCCCGTGCGGCCGACCGGCAGGGCACGCGCGCCACCCTGCAGGTAAGCATGCAGTGCATGCGATGTCCGTTCTCCGGGCATGCCGCCTGGAGTCTGCATCCGCGGGAGGGAGGGCTTTTCTCGGCAGGGGGAGACTGGACCCTCACCCGCTTCATGTCCATCGGAATGGGAGCACAGAGCCATCCGCTTACCGTGGGGTTCCGTCTTCAAATAACCGCGGTCAATGCCGTGTCAGCACGTATTTCCGCCCTTGCACATCACAACACGCCACCTACGCAGGTTTATGCACTTCGGATCATTGGTGGCCATGAGTCCATGTAGCTGGAGAAACGGATTATGGCGCAGATAATAAACAGGTGTATATATGTGCACTTTATAATATTCAAGTGTGTATATTTATACACCTTTTTTCTGACGTCCTTTCTTCTGGCTCTTTTTGCCTGCACGCCGGTCGCCGCTCGCCAGTCGGAACCGGGCGCAGCAGACTCCCTGTGGGCGTACGAGCAACTGGATGACGATACGCTGGAGGACCTCCCTTCAGACACACCGCGCAGCACGAGTGCCAGGAAGCTGCGCGTTGGCTATTCCATGCTGGCTCAGCCCGCCCCCCGGTCTGCCCGGCTCCACCTGGACCTTTCCTGGGAGCCCGCCTCCTGGATCCGCATGAAGACCACCTCCGTACGGCGCCGCAATGAAGCGCTCCTGTTCCAGCCCAGCCGGTTTGGCCTCGGCGCCGCGCACACCATGGCCTTCGTCGATCTCCACAGGGGCCGCGCCCAACTCGTTCTCGGAGATTTCCGCATCAGGTCGGCATCTTCCATATCCGACTTTACCCCGCGAACGCCTTCGAGGTCGCGGTCGCGTCCAGCCCGGAGCCTCATAGGCCACGCTGATATGCGTCCCTACGCCGGCGCATCGCGCAGTACAGCTCCGCGCGGAGTGGCGGCCGGCATGACGCTGGCCACGGGTCTCTCACTGATGGCGTTCGCATCCAGAAAAGAGACCGAAGGCCGTGTCCAGGATGATACCCCTGTTCTTGCTGCTCGCGGCGTGGCTCTGCAGGCTACACGCTCCGACGTCCGGGCGTCTGTTTCCTGGATCCGATTCGGCATGGGCCAAACACGTTTGGAATGGTTCGAGTCGGCATTTTCCATGAACCTGGATGCGCTTCCCCTCAAGGCCGGGGCCGCCGTGGCCGTACGTGACGCGCGCCGCTGGCACGTCCGAACGGCAGAAATCACATGGACGTTTCCAGAGTCACGCATCACGTTCTGGTATCTGCACCTGCCCTACTGGGACATTTCTCCCTGGGGGGCCGGAAACAGGTTCTCCGATCGCGACACGCACACCCGCGTGCGGGGCATTGCCATCGAGGGACCGACCAGATCATCGGTGCATTTGACCTCCGGATTTTCCAGACGCTTCATCCGCCGACGCGACACGGGAAAGGCACCCCTGTCCCGATCCGAAGGCCATTTCCGGATAGATACACCGCGGATTGCCGCCGAGTGGCGTCTGCTCGTCGATGACGAGGACGACGTGACGCCCGGTTTTCCCCGCATCCGACTTCGGACCGTTGAGAGTGTGGTCAGACACCGGGCCACATTCACGCTCAGGAGTCCCGATTCCGCCCGGTGGACCTGGAGCATTCGCGGTGTGGCATCGGCATCGCACGCGTTGAGCGCACAGATTCGGCGCGCCGGCACGCGTCGCGCACTCGTCGTCACAAGAGCTGTGACGTGGGGCCACTCACCCGATGCGTGGGCTGTCGTCTACACGGACCGGATGCCAGGTCACATGGGTCTATTGCGCGCCAACAGACCCCGTACCGTACAGATGGTCCGGCTCGAAGGGCAGACCCGTTGGGCACACGACTGGTCACTGGCCGTGTCCGTGGAGACAGACATGGATACCGGCATGAACACCATCATGTGGGCACTTGCCTGGAACCGTTGACACTACGGCAGCTGGTCAATCAGCGACACGTCACGGACCCATGTGCGGGCGTCGAGCAGGTATGACCAACGCCACCTCAGATCCAGATTGATACTGTGTCCAAGTCGAAACTCAACACCGAACCCGAGTCCAACCGACGCCAGATCGTCACTGAAATTCCGCGCATTGTGCAGCCGCTCGGTAAATCCAAAGGCATAGGCGGAGCGCAAAAAGAGCGGAACGATCTGGAAGCCATCATCCACGAATACGACAGGTTGCCGCACTTCAGCTCCCAGCATCAGAAAATCACCCGATGGGACGAAGGCCCGCTCCCATCCGCGAGGCCTGAAACCGGTCAGGTTGAAAACGCCACCCACGTTCTGGTGGAGAAATCCAGCGGACAGACGCATTCCGGTGTTCATGCGGGAGAGGATACCGACATACTGGTCCACGCGGGCAATCCACCCCCTGCGCCGGGAGAACTTTTCGGCTTCCAGGTCAAACTCACCGACCCAACTGAGCCGGGTACCGGTGCGCGGAAGCGCCCCCCGGGATGTCTGATGCAGTTTCCACGTGTACCGCAGCGACGGCGTGAATGCCCATCGGCTGAATGAGTCGGTGATCTTGTTCAGGTCATCATCAAGGAATTGGTCTTTCCGCCACGACAGGGACAGCGTCGCAAACAGCGACGACCGGGTCACATTGTCCCGCAAAATTCTTGGCAGCGTGACACTGGCCGCAAACCGGGTCCGATCCCGAATGCTGCGCCTGGCCACGGTTGTGCTTGGACCGGTCTGAATGAGCGCCGTCACGGTTTCCGGCCGTCTTCCCCATTCGAGAGCCGGTATCAGTTCCCAGCCCCCGTACAGGATTCCGATCTCTCCCCAGGGCCGCCCCTTCTGTATAATACCCTCACCCCACCACGACACCGTCTGGAGCGGGTCCGCTCCCTGCAGGCCGACTCCGACCCCCAGGCCCAGGCGCGCGTCGGCGGCATCGGATCGGCTCTCGTCCAGATAGACCGTCGGAAACACCATGCGCGGAAGAAGCCGGGTCCACGGATTGTATGGATGGTCCGTGGCCGTTGGCCCTAGCGGCGCACTACGGACCTCCACAGGCGCAGGCTTGTCCCAGTCAATCAGCCACGTATGGTTGGCCAGATCCCGGTTCTCCTCGTTTTCCGGGCCCAGATCAAGTGGCTGCACGACCAGGTCGAACCGCTGATCCCGATATATGATATACGCAATCCGTTCTGCGCCCGGTGAGACATCCGGTTCCATGGAGGCATACGGATCGTCCGTCACCCGATACAATTTCTCGGTCCGGATATCGAGTACCCAAGCCTGCAGCGTACCCCCTGCATCGGCGGTGAAGGCAAGGTGCGTTCCGGTGGCATTCCACGATGCATCGTACACGCTCGCATCCCGAAAACCGATCCACGGCTGTACCGCACCCGTTGGCAAGTGCAGAAAGAGGGCTTGGTGACCCCGAACATTGGCCACGAATGCCACCGAGTCCGACGCCGGACTGGGCACGATGGACGCAACCCGCATTTCCGGCCAGGAAACCACCACCTCGTCCTCCCCGTCCCGCTGCTCGGCGATATCGGACCACGGCCCACGTTGCCGGATATACCAGATACGACCATCGCGCAGCATCACAGGATTGAGCATATGTGTGTCCGGATCAAGCGCTTCCGCACTCCGCTCACCGCGCCTGAGCAGAAAACCGCGTGCATTCGCGGTTATGGAGGAATACCTGTGAGGCTCGTACCGGGAGAAAATCAGGTTCCCGTCCGGAGTGAGCGCGTACCGGACATCTTCCGTCATTCCCTGAATGGACCAGGTAGATGCGTCGGTCGAAGGCCAGGCATACGTCCTGAAACCAGATGGCAGGTTGTATGCAAAACTGAATGTCACGACGTGCGTCTCATCGAGCCACTTCGGTGTGCGCTGAACGAGCCCATTTCTTCCTGCGTGCCAGTACCGCGTGGGCAGCGAAGGATCCGAACGTCCATAGGTGCTGTCATACCACACCTGCATGTCACGTCTGATATGGCGTGGCCATTCACCCGTGGCCAGCGCAAGTACACCCCCGAAGCCAAGTACCGGTATGCGATGTTGCCAGCGGGCCACACTGCGGATCGTCTCCGCACCCCATCGTTCCATCATGTACCTGGTAAACAGCGACCCACCCATATAGAACCGGTTGAACGGCCGGGTATAGTCCGGCTCCTCAAGCATCTGTGAAAGTGACCACCCCGATCCCCTGTCCATGCCCGCACGCTGTTGCATGACGAAGAAGGGGTGGTTCAAGCGGCCCGCACCTGGCGTGATGGCGCTTTCCCGGTAGACCGCCAGTCCCTCGGCCCAGCCAGAGGGAACATTCATGTTCAGTGATCGGGCAAAATCGGGAGAAAACGGCCAAATCAGACGGTTAAGGCCCGTCTTCCAACGTGCATCGGCGTGGATGGCGTGCACGAGTTCATGCGCGGTGACGACCTGGGTCCAGCTTTCGTGTCTGAGGGAAAGCCCCCTTCCCATGATGGCGGCCGACTCTATTTCAGATTTGAACGGTTGCGTCGAGACGTATCCATTTGCCCGGTCATTGAAACTGTTCAGCACAATGCTCAGGCGCGGCGGCGTACCATCACCGATCAGCGCATCGCTCGCCGTGAAGGTGGTCTGCAGCGTATGAAGCAGTTGTTCGGCCTGCGTCCGGTTTCCTTCCTGGTAGATGATTTCCCAGGGACCGGCATCCATGACGCGGTATGTCACACCCACCGGACGCTGAAGGATATCATAGAAGCGTATGACCTGCGCCTCGAGACGGGTTGCGTGGCATCCGACAAGGATGAGCAGTGCGATAACGGCCGGAATGCGTCTCATGCGAAGATCAGGCACGGCGTGTCATGGAAAGCGGAATATACGGGGCCGTCAACAGAATGGCCCCGATTGCCGATCGGCAATCGGGGCCACATGCGGAGGGAGAGGGATTCGAACCCTCGGTACCCCAAGGGGCACAACGGTTTTCGAGACCGCCCCGTTCGACCACTCCGGCATCCCTCCAAAGGTGGAAGCTACTGCCCCGAAGCGTTCCGGGCAAATCCCGAAGCGTCAAGTGACCTTGAATAATGCGGCGTCATCGTCGGATGAGTGATTCGACCGCATCCAACGCATTCTGCAGGTTTTCCGGTTTTTTGCCGCCCGCCGTAGCAATTGTTGGTCGGCCACCTCCGCCTCCGCCTACGTGTTTGGCCAATGCACCGACAATTTTCCCGGCTGCCAGTCCGCGTCCGACCAGGTTGTCGGCCACCGACGCGCACAGGTATACCTTCCCCTCGTCGTCGGCGCGGCTCCCAAGGACAAGGACGTAATCATCCCCGGCCCGCTCCCGGAGTGCCTCCGTCGCCGAGCGGAGCGCGTCCATGTCCGCACCCTCCAGGATACCCGTGACCAGATGCATGTCACCCACAGGACGCGCCGACTCGAGCAGCCGGGAAGACTGGGCGGCGAGTACGCGTTGACGCATTTCCTGGAGCTCTCTTTCGCGTTCGCGCCCGGCAAGCAGCAGCTTCTCCACCTCCTCATCTACCGGATTCTGCAGCGACTTGAATAACGCGCGCGTCCGGTCAAGTTCATCGAGGCGGGACTGCACCCAGCGGTGCGCATCCATACCGGCAACGGCTTCAATGCGTCTGATTCCGGCCGCCACGCTTCCTTCGGACGTGATCCAGAACTGCCCGATTTCACCCGTTGCCGCCACGTGCGTACCACCGCAGAGCTCCATCGACCAGTCCGGATCGAATGAGATAATGCGTACCCGCTCCCCGTATTTTTCCCCGAAAAGAGCCGTAGCACCCCGTTCCATGGCCTCTTTCATGGGCACATCCCGATCTTCTGAGAGGGAAATATTGCGCTGGATGGCCTCGTTCACGCGCACTTCCACCTCGCGCAGGTCCTCGTCCGACACCCGTTCAAAATGGGAGAAGTCAAACCGCATGTAATCTGGCGCCACGAGCGATCCTTTCTGCTCCACATGGCTGCCCAATACGTCCCTGAGTGCAGCGTGTAACAGATGCGTCGCCGAGTGATGCTTGGCTGCCCGGTGCCTTCGGGGGCCGTCCACGCGCGCCACCACACGGGTTGTCAGATCCTGCGGCACTTCCCGAAGCATATGGGCAATTTGTCCATTCATGCGCTGCGTATCGAGTACGTCTATCAGCTGCGTTCCCACGGTAAACGTACCCGTATCGCCGACCTGGCCACCGCTTTCGGCATAGAACGGAGTACGATCCAACAGCACCCTGTAGGCTGCCCCGTCTTCGTCCGCATCCTCGATGGTCTGTACAGCCCGGATGGTGGCATCTTCCACTACGAGGGTGTCGTACCCGGTAAAGACCGACGTGGGGCCCTCACTCACCTGCTGCCAGCCATCCTCCCCACTTTGATCGACCTTGAAAGACGAGGCGGCCCGGGCCCGCGACTTCTGCCGGTCCATACAGGCGGTATAGCCTTCCATATCCACACCGAATCCGGCTTCACGCGCCATGAGGGCCGTAAGGTCGATCGGAAATCCAAACGTGTCGTGCAACAGGAATGCAAACGGACCGGGGATGAGCCCACGCGAGGCGGTCGACTCGAACAGAGCCATCCGCTCCTTCTCCGACTCCGCGTCGGGCATGGACTTTTCAAGCAGATCCCGCACGGCACGATCATCCCCTGTCGAGCCGCCTTCCGATACGGACCGGATATGTGGCAGCAGCGTCTCGAATAATTGAATACCCGTTCCCAACGTCTCCAGAAACCCTTTTTCCTCGGATGCGACAACACGTACGATATAGTCCTTCTTATCGACCAGTTCGGGAAACTGCTCTCCCATGAGGTCAACAACGGTCAAAATGACATCGGCCAGCACCGGCTTTCGGAATCCAAGCGCCTGGTACCCGTACCGGACTGCCCTGCGGAGAATGCGTCGTATCACATAGGCTCTGCCGGCATTTCCAGGAATGACACCATCGGCGATGGCGAATGCGATGGTACGTGCATGATCGGCCATGACGCGAAGTGCCGTCCTGATGCGTTCTCCTTGCTCGCTGGGCAGGTTCAATGCATCGTCATAGCGACGCAGATCCTCCATGTCGGTCCGTGCGGCGATATCGTCCAGGATTGGCATGAACAAGTCCGTGTCGTAGTTGCTCTTCCTGCCCTGCAGAACGGCCACCATCCGCTCGAAACCCATCCCGGTATCCACATGCTTGGCGGCCAGTGGTACCAGGCGTCCGTCCCTATGCGCATTGTACTGGATGAATACCAGGTTCCAGATTTCAATGACCTGCGGATGATCGGCATTGACAAGGTCGCGTCCCGGAACGTCAGCCCGTTCGCTGTCAAGGCGCATGTCGACGTGGATTTCCGAGCAGGGCCCACACGGTCCCGTATCGCCCATCATCCAAAAATTGTCTTTCGAGCCGCAGAACAGGATATGGTCATGCGGAATCGTTGTCTCCTCCTTCCAGCACGCGGCTGCTTCCAGATCAGCCTCCAGGCCAAGAGCCTCATCCCCGTCATGCACCGAGGCATACAGACGATCCGGGTCGAGGCCCCATGTATCTACGAGCAGCTCCCAGGCCCACCGAACAGCTTCGCGCTTGAAGTAGTCGCCAAAACTCCAATTGCCGAGCATCTCGAAGAAGGTATGGTGATACGTATCGTACCCCACCTCTTCAAGATCGTTGTGCTTGCCCGAGACGCGCAGGCACTTCTGAGAGTCTACAGCCCGCTTGTACGACCGCTCACCTTCGCCGAGGAAGACGTCCTTGAACTGATTCATTCCGGCGTTCGTGAACATGAGCGTAGGATCACTTCCGGGCACCAGCGAATCGGAAGGGACGATGGTGTGCCCTTTTTCTTCGAAAAATGTCAGGAATTCAGAGCGGATTTCAGCGGCTGTCTTCACGAACGATCGGATTGGGTGGGAGGGTTGGAATATACGGAGAGTGTCCAGTCTTTCAGCAGTTCTTTCCGGTGGATGGGCGCGTGGCAGACGCTTCCCGTACATATCTGCACACGGGGTGACGAGTCGGCCGAAGCCGGCCGCGATACGCGATGCACAGTGGATCCGTGCGCCACAAACAGATGCGGTGCGAAGAGGCGCCCGGCGGCGTCGGCCAGCGGGTGACCACGGTCTGCCAACACCGTGATCTCACCCCGCTCTGCCAATGATTCAACCAGGACCGCACCGGTGCCGGTACTTGCCAGCGGGTAGGATGCCGCCCGGGAGAGCAGTTGCCCACGCAGGGAATTGGCCGCATGGGACCATCCATCATCGACCTGCAGACGGCCCATGATTTCCATGCACCGAAGCAGCACGGATGCCCCGCAGGGATACGCCTCATCGTGATAACGCGTCATTCGAAGGGGCACGTCGTTCTCAAAAGAGACGTACCAGTGGCCCGTATCCGGGTCCAGCAATCGATCCCGTGCTTCCCCGAGCAGGGTCCGCGCTCGATCCAGATCGTCTACGCGGCCCGATATTTCCGCCAGATGGATATACCCTTCTGCGAGGAACGCATAGTCGTCCAGTTGTCCGGCGAACAGTGTGGACCCTTTGGACGATGAGCGGTGAAGACTTCCGTCTGCCATGAACGTCATCCAGGTTGCCTGCCCCAATCGATGGGCGGCGTCGCGTGCCTCGACGCTACCCGTATACCGGGCAGTCAGGGCAAGAGCCGACAGCAGGAGACCATTCATGTCCGCAAGCCGCTTCGTATCGCACAGCGGTGGAACACGTTTGCAACGCGCCTCGAAAAGAACTTCCAGCTCATTAGATACGGCCGGCATTCCCTCCGCGTCTCTGGCGCACAACAGGTTGCGCCCCGTGGGCTGACGCGTCGCCTCATCGAGGAAATTGCCGTCTTCGGCCAGGTCGTACACTGCAGCGAGGCGTGTGCGTCCCGCCTCGCCCAGAAGTTTGCCGAGTTCATCCCATGTCCAGGTATAATACCGTCCCTCTTCCCCCTCACTGTCGGCATCCCATGCCGTGAAATACAGACCGTCTGCGGACCGAAAATCCCGCTGCAGTGAAACCATGAGTTCATCTGTCACAGTGGCGAAAAACGGATTACCTGTAACCGCATGGGCTTCGGCGTACGTACGCAGGGCCCACGCCTGGTCGTAGAGCATTTTCTCGAAGTGCGGCAGTCGCCACGCGCTGTCCGTACTGTATCTGTGGATGCCGCCTCCGACGTGGTCCCAGATGCCACCCGCTCTCATTGCGACCAGCGAACGCTCAGCCAGTTCCCGACCACGCGCATCGGTGCGGAGCAGGAATCCAAGATGGTGCCAGGACGGAAACTTGGGGGCCGAACCGAATCCACCGTAGGCGTCATCGAAGATCTGCCCCAGTTCACGGGTCATGGCTCGCACCGTGCGCCACGAGTGTTCTGTACCAGCCTTGTCTTGCACACCGCCGGGGGGGGCCAGTTCTTCCAGCACCGTGAACAGCTGGCCGGCCGCCTGGTCCACGTGTGCCCTACGTGTATTCCAGAGTGCAGCCACACGCTGCAACAGATCGACGAGTCCTGCCTGCGGAGGCCGGGCATTTCTGGGCAGGTATGTGGCCACGTAGAAGGGCCGACCGTCCGGAAGCGCAATCACCGTCAGTGGCCACCCACCCCGCCTTCCACTCGCCTGACACGCTGTCATATAGAACTGATCGACGTCGGGGCGCTCTTCACGGTCTATTTTGACAGGTACGAAATGTGTATTCAGAAGCGCCGCTACGTCCTCGTCATCGAATGACTCGTGGGCCATGACGTGGCACCAGTGGCAGGTGGCATACCCGATGGATATGAACAGCGGTCTATCCAGCTGCCGCGCCAGTTCATGCACGTCACGGCCCCACCGTTGCCACGCCACAGGTTGGTGCGCATGCTGGTGAAGGTAGGGACTGCCCGAACCGCCAAGTGTATTCTTCATGCACGCCCTGGCATACCCGGTCAATCAATATGCCGAATGGAAGAGGACAGCATTCATGAAAACGCGTTGGGATCCAAGCCAGTATGCCCGGAAGTTAACCCGATTCATGAAGGCCACAACACGGCCACTCCCGAGTCGCTCCACCACCAAAGTCGCCGCACCCGGCGTATCGGCAAGGCGCTCGTCCGAGATATAACCACTCAGCAGGGCATTGGAGCCGTAGTAGCCAATACGCGTCCCGGGACCTCCGGTCGATTCGAAGAACTCCGAATTGTTGTGGAATACCGGCAGCATGCCGCCGATTCCGAATGACAACGGGTGCGTTTCGTCCAGTTCAGACAACAGTATGGTGCCACCCACAGCCTGGGCGCCGCGGGCATCCGGGATCAGGGACCAGGGCTGACCTGCCGACAGGGAGTCCATATCCAGCGAACGCTCTTCTGCATCCAGGAGCTCGTTGTCTATGGCCCAGGATGTCGCCCCGGCCATGACAAGCAGTCGTCCCCCCCTTCGAACCCAGCCGGTAATCACCTCTGTTGCGCCGGACGGCAGTCTGCCGCCCGGAACTACAATGACGGAGTAGCGGGAGAGGTCTGCCCGCGTAAGATCATCGGGCTCAATGAGCGAGACCGGAATACGGAACCGCTCGCTCAGGGCATGCCAGGCTTCACCCGCCTGCAGTGAGCTGACGCCCGGACCCGCAAGAACAGCCACAACGGGCTGTGTCAGATGTCGTACGCTCGGTCCACCCAGATCAGGCCCGTCTGTTGCCAGGCCCGTGGCAACACCGTGGAAGTGGACTCCCCACGTACCCGCCAGCCGCTCTACAGCTTCATGGACATCTTCGCTGACCAGCGATCCATCGCGCCGCTTGATGGGAATATAGACGGAGCCGGCCGGGAATCGAACGGTCGCACGTCCATCATGGAGCTCTACATCCTTCATAGCCACCCGCGGTGTGACGCCCAAATCCATCAGGGTATACAACGCAGCGGGCGCAAAGAATTCATCCCAGAGGAGCATGTACCCGGCTCCAGCACGGGCCTGTCTGACATCACCCCCTCGCCGTGTGTTTCCATCGAAGGGGGCACCGAGCGCCTCCCGGTCCAGACGGTCCAGCATACGGACAGGTGTATTGAATGCGTGTGGCAGTGTCCAGGTACTGACGTCATAGAAAAGGCTGTCCTCGTAGGTCAGGGTTTCCTCCGTAGCAGCCTTGAGAAGCCGGTACTGGCTCTGGCGCAGGGGTATGACCAGCGCGTCACCGGGCTGGTATTCGGATCCGTCAACCCGGAGACTGCGATCGATGTCATACACCTCAATCCGGTGGCGGCGCAGCACGTCGGCCATAAGCAGGCCACGTGTCGCATCGTGGCGCAGGTCGATCAACATGGCCTCGTTGTTGTCCCGTTCCGCCCTGCGAAGCGCCTCCTGATAGAAATCGCGTTGCAGTCGGTGCAGTTCCAGGCGCAGATCTGCTGCTGCCGCCAGTGTCGAAAGCGATGTCATGAACTGATTTCGCACGGTGAACGCGTAGTGGAGGGTACCATCTGCGACCTCACTTTCGAGCGCGCGGGACGAGCCTTGCTCGAACAGGATCCCCACCGATCCGTTGATGTCCGGAAACGCCGAGCCCTTTCCGTAGAAAAAATCATCGAACGATTCCCGGGAGTAGTATGTTGATCCGATGCTGTCCAGATACCGGGCATGCCACGTTGCAATTTCAGCCGTCAACTCCTGGTTCCTGTCCGGTGTATTGGGATTCACGCGTGAGGGAATTCCAGGCTGGAAAAAGAACGTACTGTTTCCGCCCATCTCATGGTGATCGGTCACCACGTTAGGGCGCCAGTCATGGAAGAGTGCCATTCGTCCCCGTGATTCGGGGTGCTGCAGCACGAGCCAGTCACGATTCAGGTCAAACCAGTAGTGATTGGAACGACCACCCGGCCACGGCTCATTGTGTTCACGATCCATGGGGTCCGTCGCGTGCACCCCACCTCGATTGCCGTTTACCCAGTCGGCAAACCGGTCTCTTCCATCCGGATTCAGCATGGGGTCAAGCAGAATGACGGTGTTGCGAAGTGTCTCCTCGATGTCAGGGCCCTGTCCGGCCGCCAAATGATACAGGTAAACCAATGCCGCGTCGGCACCCGAGGCCTCATTGCCGTGAACACTGTATCCCTGGTAGATCACGACCGGCATGGTCTCCATGTCATCATCGGACACGGACTCCGGATTGTCCGCCAACCGACGATGTTGCGACTGGATGCGATCCAGACGGGCATGGTTTTCGGGCGCGGTCACTATGGCGTGAAGCAGTGCCCGGTATTCATGGGACCGGGCATGCTCACGGACCACTACACGATCACTCGCAAGGGCCACCGCGCGCACATATGCTTCAATTTCATGTGGCGCCGTATGCCTCGTTCCGATCTCATAACCGAGGATATCGGAGGGCGTGGGAATGGCGGGGTTGTACGAGGTAACACCCGGGGATGGCGTATCGATGGCCAGCGGAACCATCTGCGCGACGGATAAAGACGGACCCGACAACAACAGGGCGGCAAGGAAGAGCAGCACTTTCATGAGATACGTGATCGATAAGTGGCAGTCAGGATGCTTCAAACAGGTAGGCAAGTGGAACGAGACGGGCGCCATCACGGTCCGCTACAGCAAATTGGCCTCGCCCACCCCATATTTCTGCGCCTCCGATGAGGCCGTCCCTTCGAAGCGCATAAAATTGAACATTGAAGCGTGGTCTTCCTTGCTCATCGAGCAGATAGGCCGGTTTTGTACGGGAGGCAATGCGCTTCACGGCAAAGAGGCACGCCTCTTCCGGTGTGTCACCGGCGCGCATACGCTCAACAATCAGAAACGAAGCCAGCGACTCAAGGTTGGCTTCGCCACGTCCTGTGGATCCGGCCGCACCCACATCATTGTCCACATAGAGCCCGGCACCAATAATGGGGGAGTCACCTACGCGACCCGGTATCTTGAAGGCCAGCCCCGAGGTCGTAGTAACTCCCGAGATATTCCCGTTGAGATCCATGGCACAGCAATTGATGGTGCCCCAATGCCGCTCATTCCAGCCCTCTACCTGGCCAATCGTGGCGTCGTCAAATGAATGCTCCGGCAGATATTCATCGTCCGTGGAGAGGTTTTCTTTCCATCGTAACCACCTTCGGCGCGAGCGCTCCGTCATCAGGTCCTGTATGGGAAACCCGTGCATGCGCGCGAACTCCTGTGCTCCCTTGCCGACAAGCAGCACGTGATCGCTCCGGCGCAGCACCTTGAGTGCCACGCGCGAGGCGTGTACGATACCTTCCAGTGCGGCCACACCACCGGCCCTGCCCGATGGGCCGTGCATGACGCTGGCATCGAGTTGCACGACACCGTCCGCGTTCGGGAGTCCTCCCAGCCCTACACTGGTGTCTTCAGGATCTTCCTCGACGAGGGAAACGCCGGCCACGACGGCATCCAGGGCATCGGCCCCCGATTCTATTTCCTCCAGTGCACGCCGTACGGCCCGCGTACCGTTGCGGCTGGAAATGACGATCGGCCCTCGCGCGGAAAAATAATCCGGGGCCGGATTGGAACCCATCTCGGAGAGTGCGGCGCTCGCAGCTGTGGTGCTGCCCAAGCCAAGTACAATGGATTTCGTTATGAATTGACGCCTGTTGGAGCCCATGTCTTCACTGCTGAGTCTCAGCTGTATGTATACTCCCGTGAAACCTACGGCGTTACCCGGACATGCACAAAATTATGCAACTGCACGTCATCACTGATTTTTTTCTGCAGCAGACCTACTCGCACGCTGATCTCACGCAGATGGCCTTCGAAGGCGGAGCCACCCACGTTCAGTTCAGACAGAAGACGGGCTCTCTCAGGGCGCGGTACCGGGCGTGTCGCGAAGCACGCGATGTGGCGTCCCGATATGATGGCCTATTCATTGTGAACGATCGCGTGGATCTTGCCCTGGCTGTCAATGCTGACGGTGTTCACGTCGGTCAGGGCGACCTTCCGGCACGGGTCGTGCGGGAGATCATTGGACCTGACCGTATCCTTGGCGTCACCGCTACCACCACGGACGCCGCCGTCCAGGCCGAGCGTGATGGCGCAGATTACGTCGGATTCGGCCCTGTTTTCCAGACAACATCGAAATCCAATCCCGCTTCGGTAAAAGGACTGGACGGCCTGTTGCAGGCAGCGCGTGCCGTTCGTATTCCCGTGATAGCCATCGCCGGCATTACCGCTGCAAAAATCCCACTGCTGCTGGAGCACGGTGCTTCAGGGTGCGCCGTCCTGTCGGCCGTATGCGTCGCCCCCCATCCCGACCGGGCAACGCGAGCATGTGCCGATCAGCTGAAACTTGACGTGAAACACCCGGATGGCTTGTAATCCGTCCGTCCGCCTGCTACTTTCTCGTAATCCCCCTTTTTGCCTTTTTCCGCTATGCCGTACTCCGCACGTCTGCAACGTCTTGAATCCGCCATTGAGGCCTCTCCACTCGGAGCCATGGTTCTCAATGCAGGTCCCAGTCTACCCTATATGACCGGATTGCACGTCCATCTCAGTGAGCGTCCTGTGGTCGCGTGTTTTTCGCCGGGCACATCGCCGACCCTCGTGCTCCCGGCGCTTGAGACGCAGAAAGTTCAGCATCTGCCTTTTGGGATGGACGTCTACACGTATTCGGAGTCACTTCCGTCATGGCACACGGCGTTTGAAGCGGCACTGGGTCACTTGCCGGAGGGTGTCCGGATCGGTGTTGAGGACGGCGTTCTCCGGTTTCTTGAGCTGAATTACATGCAGAAGGCGGCACCATCGGCACAGTTTGTCTCGGGAGAGGAGATCATGGCCTCGCTCCGTATGCGCAAGGACATTACCGAGCGGACACTCATGAAGGAGGCCGTTCGCATGGCGGAAGAGGCGCTCCGAAGCACACTTCCGCACGTAAAGCCGGGAGTGACGGAACGGGAAATCAGTTCCCGACTCATTGCACGCATGCTGGACGAAGGTTCCGGTGGTGAGTTGCCTTTCCAGCCCATCATTGCTTTCGGGCCCAACAGTGCCAATCCGCACGCCGTGCCTACCGATTATGCCGCGCGCGAAGGGGATCTGATCCTCTTTGACTGGGGTGCCAACAACAGAGGGTACTTCTCCGATTTGACCCGAACGTTCGTGCTGGGCGAACCAGATGACGTCATTCGCCGCATCTATCAGACCGTAGAGAAAGCCAATGCGGCAGGCAGGGCGGCAGGTAAACCGGGAGTGACGGCGGGCTCGCTCGATGCGGCGACCCGGGACGTGATTGACCAGGCCGGGTTTGGCCCACAATTCGTACACCGGACCGGACATGGAATCGGGCTCGATGTACACGAACCACCGTATATCCGGTCGGGGAACGATGTGCTTCTGGAACCGGGAATGACCTATACGATCGAACCGGGAATCTATGTACCGGAGCACGGTGGGGTACGTATTGAAGACGACATGATTGTAACCGAAGACGGGTGCGAGAGCCTGACTACATACCCGCGGGAGCTCACCATCCTGCCGGTCTGATGAAGACGGCGACGGCTCTCATCCTGACAGGCAGGCAGGCTTTTGCAGACGAGTTGGTCGACACGCTTTCTGACCATTTTTCATGCCGTTTGAAGGTGCCCTCGAAAATGGCATCGGTCGATCTCAATACGTCTCTGGTGCTGTTTGATCTCGCAGACGAGCAGTTCGATTGGGACGCTGTGATGGCAGAAATCTGCCACGAGTTCCATGGAGCGTGCGTACTTCTTGTATCCCGGCTACCGGATGCGGCAGACTGCGCGCGCTATACGCGAATGGGGGCGCAGGATATTCTGGACATGCAACGGATGGACCGCAAGGAGGTGGCCTCACGGCTTGTCATGGCCACCGAGCGCTCCCGCATTCTCGGTATTTCGCAGGATGCGGCCGTTCACATTCGATCGGTCATAGAATTCGTATCCGATGCCATCCTGATCATAGACGACCACGGGACCGTCGTATTTGCGAACTCGGCCAGTGAAGAGCTGTTCGGTAAATCGATTGAAGAGCTGTTTGGCGCACTGTCCCCGGTAGATCCAGGCGACTGCAGCGACATTTTCTGCCTGCTCGACATCCAACGTCAGGATGGGCAAACGGTACATGCCAGTCTGCAGACATCAGATATCATCTGGGAGGGCCGACAGGCACATATGCTGGCCATGCGCGACCTTACGAGTGAGACAGAGCTCCGGCAGCATCTTCTCGACGCCCGTAAAACGTCGGAAAAAACGAAGGAACTCAAGGCCTCTTTTCTGGCCAACATGAGTCACGAGTTGAGGATGCCTCTGGCCAGTATTGTCGGTTTTGCCGAAATCATTGAAGAAACGGCCGGCGACAGTGAAATGAGAGAGTTCGCATCGCTTATCCAGGAATCGGGTGGGCGTCTCCTGCATGCCATAAACGCCGTTCTGGACATGTCCCGTTTGGAGGCGGGACGGTTCAAGGCCATGCCGGAAGAGGTCGACGTAGCCGAGGTGATAGAAGGGGCGGTCCGTCTCATGAAGCCTCTCTCCCGTGAAAAAGACATTGATGTGGTCACTGACGGTCCATCGCCCCTGCTCTTCCATACCGACCCGGTATTTCTGGAGCGGGTAATGAACAACCTGGTGGGAAATGCCATCAAGTTCACCGACAACGGGTTTGTCCGCGCCGAATGGGCACTCAGCGACGGCACCCTGGATATCCGTGTGTCCGACACGGGGATTGGCATTTCGCCCGATTTCATTCCCCAGGTATTTGAGGAGTTCAGCCAGGAAAGCACCGGCCGGGCCCGGCAGTATACCGGCACAGGTCTGGGTCTCGCCATTACGCAGCGGCTCGTAACCGAACTGGGAGGACAGATCAGCGTCAGTTCGGAAAAGGGTGCCGGCACGACATTCCATGTCCGGATTCCGATGTCTGAACCAACAGATACAGGAAGCCGTACACCGTGATTTCAGATCCTACGACACTTTTCGCCGTCCTCGCGGCGGTCCTTGCCGGTGTTTTCTGGTTGGCCACACTTCCCCGACTGAAGCGCTTTTTCCAGTTCATGCCGCCGGTCATCTGGGCCTACTTCGTCCCCATGATCCTTACCACAGCCGGGATTACGCCCGCCCAGAGTGAGGTCTACACATGGATGTCCCGCTATCTGCTCCCATTTGCCCTGTTCCTGTTGATGCTGACGGTCGATCTGCCCGCCATTCTGAAGCTGGGAAAGACGGCTCTCATGATGATGGTGGCTGGCACGATTGGAATCATGCTCGGTGCACCGGTTGCCTACCTCATATTTGCCTCGGTGCTTCCGGCCGATGCCTGGCAGGGACTGGCTACGTTGTCCGGAAGTTGGATCGGCGGAACGGCCAACATGCTGTTCATCAAGGACAGTGTGGGTACACCGGACTCTCTGGTTGGTCCCATCATTGTGGTCGATACGGTCGTGGGCTATGGTTGGCTAGGCATACTTGTGTTCATGAGCACGTTCCAGGATCGGTTCGATACGTGGATAGGTGCAGACAAGACCGTTATAGAAGCCACGAACCGGCGTCTGGCGGAGGTAGACACGACACGCGAGCCCTCCGATACCCCTGACCTGGCCTACATCCTGGGACTCACGCTGCTCGTTACGGTATTGTCTCTCGCTGTAGCCACCTACCTGCCGGATATTGGCAATCCCACGGTCATTACCAGCAGTACGTGGGGCATCCTGATTGTGGTGACCGTCGGCATCGCGCTTTCGTTCACGCGCCTTCGCAGGCTGGAGCACCGAGGAGGATCGAAAGTGGGCTACCTCGCGCTGTACCTTCTTCTGACATCGATCGGAGCCCAGGCCGACGTTGCAGCCGTATTGCAGGTACCCATGTACATGCTGGCAGGCGTGGTCTGGATCCTGGTTCACATCGGCATACTGTTGCTCGTGGCGCGCTGGTTGCGTGCTCCCCTCTTCTTCGTCGCCACCGGTAGCATGGCCAACATCGGCGGTGCCGCGAGCGCGCCCATCGTCGCCAGCGTGTATTTTCCCGCCATGGCCCCGATAGGACTCCTGATGGGAGTATCGGGGTATATCCTCGGCATCTACGGCGCGCTCTTCACGGCACAACTGCTCGCCTGGATGTCAGGATTTCTTGTGTGACGCGGCCAGCGTCTCCGCCTCCTGGACCAGATCGTTGATGGCATCTATTCCTGATTGCCAGAACGCTGGATCTCTCAAGTCAATTCCGAGGCGCCCCACCAGCACATGCGGCCAATCGGAGCCGCCGGCAGAAAGAAGGCTGGTGTACTCCCTTACGAATGCATCGGGCGCGTCAAGATAGCGCCTGTAGAGTGCGAGGACCAGCAATTCACCGAATGCATAGGCGTAGACGTAGCCCGGCGTGTGCAGGAAATGTGGAATGTAGCTCCACCAGTGGCGGTAGTTCTCCCCCAGCGTGACCGATCCCTGAAACATGGCTTCCTGGGTCTCCATCCACGCACTGCAGAACTGCTCGGCGTCCAATTCACCCTCCTCGCGACGAAGCGTGTGGATCCGATTCTCAAACCGGTTCATGGTGACCTGCCGAAAAACCGTCGCCATCGTATCGTCTATTTTCCCCATGAGCATCGACAATCGGTTCATGGGATCTGTTTCAGCAGCGAGCATATTCTGAAACACCAGCATCTCGCCAAAAACGGACGCTGTTTCCGCCGTTGTCAATGGCGTATCGGCATGGAAAATACCCTGTCCACGGGACAGGTATTGGTGTACTCCATGCCCCAACTCGTGAGCCAGCGTCTGTACGTCACGTACCTGGCCCGTATAATTGAGCAGAATGTAGGGGTGCGCTGACGGGACGGCTCCGTGACTGAAGGCGCCGCCGCGCTTCGCGTCGCCAAGCGCTGCATCTATCCATTTCTCGTCAAAAAACCGCTCTACGATCCGACCGATCTCCGGCGAGAATTCCGCATAGGACCGGGTAACGATATCCCGGGCACGGTCCCACGTCCAATGGCTGTCGGCCTCGCTGACCGGCGCATACCGGTCGTATTCCGTCATCTCGTCAATCCCGAGCAGATCCTTCTTGAGGCGGTAGAACCGGCCAACCACGTCGTAACTTCCGGTCACCGTATTGATCAGGGCCTCCACATCCTTTCCGTCGACCTCGTTGGCCAGATTGCGCGACTGGATCCATGACGTGAATCCCCTGAGACGATCGTCGGTGGACTTGTCAGAGAGCAGCGTATTGAATATGAAGGTGAGAGTACGCTCGTTTTCACGCAGCCCTTCGCTGAATGCCTCGGCTGCATCGCGTCGAAGTGACCGGTCCTTCTCGTGCAACCTGGCCAGCACCTGCTGTTGCGTAAGTTGCTCACCGTGGAGCGTGAACCGCATGGCCCCCATGGTTTCATCGAAATAGCGGTTCCACGCGGACCGGCCCGTCAGCCCCTTTTCCACCAGGATTCGCTCTTCCGGCTCACTCAGTACATGGGGCTTGTTGAGTCGGAGCATCCTGAGATAATGGTCGGCGATATCCCGTGTTTCGGCAAGTTGCAGGTATTCATCTGCCCGCTCGTCATCGAGGTCAACCCACTCCAGTTCGAAAAACAGCAGTTTTGTACTGAGCGCCGTGTATTCCTCCTTGACCGCCTGGAGGAGCTTGCCCGTAGCGGGAGAAGCGGTATTGGTTGACCATGCAAGGTAGGCATACGTATAGGCACGGCCTGCGGCGTCCTGGATACCCGCGTAGGTCTTCAGCAGGTCAGCAAACGCGGCGGCGCCCACGTCGGCCAGCTTTCCCCTGTGGGCATCGGCGAATTCGCCAGCCCTGCCGGACGCCTTTTCGAGTGCACGGAGTGCGTCCTCATCAGTTGCGTACAGGTCGGTAAGGTCCCATGTGATGTGCTCTGCTCCTGTCGGGCGGTCAGTGGACATGAATCTCTGAAGTTTCTGGGTAACGGAACGGAATGCCGGTCCACGCATGGAACCACCCGCACGTTCCCCATGGCATCCATTATGACTGAATCTTACAGAAATCACCTCCCCGGTCGGGGCCTTGGCGCGATTGTGTTGCTGGCGGCACTCCTTGTCACCTCCTGCTCTGGCGACAGGAGCGACGAGAGGACGGGCGGCGGGATAGGGCTCGAGGATAACCGAACCGGATCGCCGGCGCGAACGGAAACGATCAATGGCACGTCGGTCGCTTACCTGAGCCAGGATCTGCCTTCTTTTTCGGCGCAGGGAATACGAGGCGAATCCATTGACGAGCGCTTGCTGGAAGGCCGGATTTCCCTGGTCAATTTCTGGGCTACCTGGTGTGGTCCATGTATCATAGAGACACCTGAACTGGTCGGGCTCTACGAGGAATGGTCCGACAGACCGTTCCAGATCCTCGGAGTTTCCATGGATACCTACGCAGACCAGGAAGTGGTTGATTTCGTGGACAATTTCGAGGTCACCTACCCCGTATTCGTAGACACGATGGGTGTTGCCGACGCCTTCGGAGGCGCATTCGCCCTGCCGACCACCTATCTGGTGGACGGAACCGGTACCGTTGTTCGCAGATACATCGGTCTTTTTCCCGTGAGCCGCGTACGTGCCGAGCTGGACAGCCTCATTACGGCGCTTGAATCCTGACAACAGGCTACGGTATCATGATGGGCCGGTCGGTTCAAATACACCGACGGTCTGGCGATCCAGGTGGATTACGTCCGCCAATGCGAGCCGAATTTGCTCCGCTGTGCAGCTTCGTGCCACATCCAACCAGGTAGCGAATCGTCTCCAGTCACCGGATGCGATCGCCTCGTTCAATGCAGCCGCCGTACTGTAGGAGCCGTCTGTACTATAGGCAAATGCCGCTTCGAGTCCCGTAAGCGCCCGCGTCATTTCTTCTGCCCCGGGTCCGTCAGTAACAAGACGCTCCAGTTCCTCATCCACGGCCCGTTCCACATCCTCGACGGGCGTTCCGGCACCCGGTGACGCATAGATCATAAAAAGTCCGGGATCATGCAGCGGCGTAAAAATTGCCTGTTGCGCCGTTGCGAGTCCTTTTTTGACCAGGCCCCTGTACAGACGCGTTGTTCGTCCCCCCGAGAGGATCTGTGCAGCCAGCTCCAGCGCGACACTTCGCTCATCCCGGGCGGGAAATGCCTTCCACCCCATGAGCAGGATCGGCACGTCACCCTGCATCCGGACGACAACACGACGAGGCCCACGCTGTTCGGGCTCGACCGCATGCACATCGGGCAAGGGTTCGGCTCCCCGTCCGATGGAACCGAACGAGCGGCAAATGTCCGCCAGCACGTTGGTTTCGTCAAAATCACCGATCATAGACAATACGGCATTCTCCGGCCAGTAATAGCGGTCGTAGAAGCTGCGCAACCGGGCCGCCGTAACCTGTTCGATATCCCGCCGCCATCCTATGGTCGCGTGGTGATACGTATGCGCCTCGAACGCAGCCGCCCATACAGCCTGGTAGAGTTTTCGGAACGGCTCGTTCTCTCCCCGGTCGAACTCGTTCAGAATCACTGTTTTTTCAGAGGCTACATCCTCTTCACGGAGCAGGAGACCCCGCATCCGGTCGGCCTCGACCTCAATCACCGTCGAAACGTGCTCGCGCGGAAGCAGCGCATAATAATTCGTACGGTCCATCCACGTGGTTGCGTTTACCTGCGCACCCACCGATTGCAACAGGTTGAAGACAGAGGTTCCGCGATCCCGGTTGTACTTCTCCGTTCCCTTGAACATCATATGTTCGAGGAAATGCGTGGCACCGGTCTCCCCTGTTCGTTCATGCCGGCTCCCCACCCTGTACGTGATCATACACGTCGCAACCGGCGCCATGCGCCTGGGAAGGAGCAGCACCTGGAGCCCATTCGATACCAAACGATAGCAATCAATGCCACCGCATTCTTCCATGAACTCCATTCCAGGTACGGTTTCCACGTGCGTCCGCATCAGTGTGCCTCCAGCCAGTTCGACCCACTGCTCAATTCCACTTCCACCGGAACGGACAAGTCCATGGCCGATGTCATGGCTCTACGGACAATGGGGGCCACGACATCCACATCACCCTGAGGCACTTCCAGTACCAACTCGTCATGCACCTGCATGAGCAGCCGCGCGTCACCACCGTATGTGGAGAGGCTATCATGCAGGGTTATCATGGCCAGTTTGATCATGTCGGCCTGTGTGCCCTGGATGGGCATGTTGACCGCCACGCGCTCTGCAAACGATCGCACGTTGTGATTGCGCGCCTTTATTCCAGGTATGTACCGGCGACGTCCGAAGGCCGTCTCCGCATACCCCCGGTCACGGGCCACCTCCACCTGTGCTTGCAGATAGTTCGCCACACCAGGGTATGTACGTTTGTATGTATCGATCAACTCCGAAGCCTCGGGAACGGGGCAACGCAGACGCTGGGCCAGGCCAAACGCGGATATCCCGTACGGAATACCGTAGTTGACTTCTTTCGCCCTGCGCCTCATATCCGGCGTGACGTCTTTCAGTCCCACCTTGAAAACAAGCGCGGCCGTAGCGGTGTGCACATCCTCTCCTGACGTGAACGCACGGCTGAGTTCATCATCCCTGCTCAGCGAGGCCAGGATCCGGAGTTCAATCTGCGAGTAGTCGGCTGACATCAGTACATATCCGGGGTCCGCCACGAATGCCCGCCGAATGGCACGTCCCCGTTCGGTTCGGATGGGAATGTTCTGCAGGTTGGGTCTCGAACTCGCCAATCGCCCCGTGGCGGCCGTGGTTTGACTATAGGTCGTATGAATGCGGCCCGTCTCCGGGTGCACCATCTGCGGAAGTGAATCCACATACGTCGATTTCAGCTTCGAGAGTTCGCGCCAATCCAGGATGCGGGCCGGGAGTTCGTGCTCAGTGGCAAGCTGTTGGAGCACATTTTCGCGCGTGGATGGCTTACCCGTTCCTGTTTTCTCGAGTACCGGAAGACCAAGTTTTTCGAACAGTATCGTACCGATCTGGGCAGGCGACCCGATGTTGAACTCCTCCCCGGCCATGTCATGTATTTCTGACTGGATACGCTCCAGGTCCACAGCCAGCTGCCCGGAAAGCCTGGACAGCTCCGCAACATCGATCCTGACACCCCGCACCTCCATGGCAACAAGGACCGGCAACAAAGGAAACTCGATGCGGCCAGCCATGTCGGTGAGGGCATCGCGGGCCAGCATCTCATCGAGGGCCGCCTTGAGACGCAACGTGATGTCCGCATCTTCACAGGCATAAGGACTCACCTTGCTGACCGGGATATCCCTCATGGAGCGCTGGTCCTTGCCGCTACCGATCAGTTCACTGATGGGAACGGGTGCATAGGACAGGAGCGTTTGCGCCAGATGATCCATGCCATGGGGCTCCTCCGGCGCGCACAGGTAGTGGGCAACCATGGTATCGAAGAACGGTCCCCTCACGTGTACCCCGTGCCGCTCCAGGACGACCAGATCATACTTGATGTTCTGGCCTACTTTTATGGACCGTGCCTCCCATGCAGGCCGGAGTGCTTCCAGTATGGTTTCTGTGGGCGTACCGTCCGGCATGGGCGTCGGAATGTACCAGGCTGCACGCTCTTCCGTGGAAAAGGACAGGCCCACGAGCGATGCCAACACAGGATCGGTGGACGTCGTCTCCGTGTCCATTGCCCACTCATCCGCCCTGACCAGCTCTTTGACGAGGTCCGTGAGGGCATCCATGTTCGTTACCGTCCTGTACGACACCTGGTCCAGGTCCAGTCTTTCCGGTCCCATGCGTTCCGATTCCTCGTCCGTTCCATGCTCCTCTTCATCTGGTGCCTGTCCGTGATCGAGCCGCGCAAAAACCCGTGCCACCCGGTCCTGGAGTCGACTGAACTCGAGCTCATCGAACAGTGTGCGCACGCGGTCCATGTCAGGATGCCGTACCACGAAGTCGTCCCAGGTTTCCGACACATCCACGTCGGTTCGGATCGTCACCAGTTTCTTGGAGAGTACGGCATTTTCCGCGTGCTTCTGAAGTCCTTCACGGGCTCGCTTCCCTGAGACTTCATCCGCATGCTCAAGAAGATTTTCCACGCTTCCGTACTGCTGAATCAGTTTGATGGCCGTTTTTTCTCCGATACCGTGCACACCGGGGATATTGTCGGCCGAATCGCCCATGAGCGCCAACAGGTCAATGAACTGCGACGGCTCGAGGTTGTAGTGTTCCCGGAATGTGTCTCCGTTCATGATATCAAAGCTCTCCCCCCTGTACGCAGGTCTGAACTGCGAGACATGATCTGACAACAGTTGTCGGAAATCCTTGTCCGGCGACACAATGACAGCCTCTGCGCCATCTTTTTCTGCCCGGACAGCAAGCGTACCGATCACATCATCGGCTTCCACTCCCCCCAGTTCTATCACGGGTATGTCGAGCGCCTCCACTATTGCCTTGATGTAGGGCAGATTGGCCAACAACTCATCCGGCGGTGGATCGCGATGCGCTTTGTATTCGTCGTAGAGCTCATCACGGAACGTCCCCCCCTCCTCCATGACGTCGAACACAACGGCCATGTGGTCCATGCCATGATCTTCAACCAGTTTTGTAAGGGCCGACACGAAACCGTATGAGGCGCTCGTGTTGAACCCCTTCCGGTTGATCAGTGGCCGGCTGATGAAAATGAAATGCGCCCGATAGGCCAGGGCCATGGCATCGAGCAGGTACAGGGTGGGTTTACCGGTGGGCATGCTGTCGTCGGAGAAACCGGAAAGTTGGTGGAGTGGAACCCATTGCGCGGACGACCTTACACGGACAGAACCGTTTCGGGGTCCCCTGATTTTTTCCAGATATGCCAGTCTTCAGACCACACTGCGTGCTCGTCACCGGCGGAGCCGGTTTCATAGGATCCAACTATCTGCACCACATGGTACGGACCTACCCGGACGTTCGCTTCATTACGGTAGATGCGCTCACCTATGCCGGAAATCGGGCCAATCTGGCTGGAGTGGAAGAGCGTGACAACTTCCGCTTCATTCATGCCGATATCACGAGTGAGGATACGATGGCACAACTTTTTGAGGCGGAACCCATTGATGCCGTGGTTCATTTCGCAGCCGAAAGTCACGTGGACAGGTCCATCGCGAGTGCGCGTGATTTCGTCCACACGAACGTGGAAGGGACCCGGGTCCTACTCGATGCCGCTCGTCGGGCCTGGGTCGCGGCACCTGCCGGGAAACGCCGTTTCCATCACATCTCGACCGATGAGGTATTCGGCGCGCTCGGTCCAACGGGTGTGTTCACGGAGGACAGTCCCTATGCACCACGATCGCCCTACGCCGCCTCCAAGGCAGCGGCGGACCACCTCGTTCGGGCGTGGATGACGACACACAACCTTCCGGCCATCATAACAAATACATCCAACAACTACGGACCTTTTCAGAATCCGGAGAAACTTATTCCCCTCGTCATATCCCGCGCGTTGGCCAAAGAAAGCGTCCCCGTATACGGAAAAGGAGAACAGGTGCGTGATTGGTTGTTCGTGAAAGACCACGTCGAGGCACTCGAGCGCGTACTCATGTACGGTCAGACGGGGAGAACCTATCTGATTGGAGGCGACCAGGAGGTTCGAAACATCGACCTGGTGGAACATCTCCTCGATGCCGTAGACGTCCATCTTGGGCGTCCACATCAGTCTTCCCGCCAATTCATAACGTTCGTAACAGACCGGCCGGGACATGATTTCCGGTATGCGCTCGATTCATCACGCATATGTGATGAACTGGGGTGGACGCCCCGCCACAGCCTCGAAGAGGGGCTGAAGAAAACCGTATCATGGTATCTGGACAACACCGATTGGATAGCACAGGCCCATCGGAAGCTGACGCCGCCCCAATCATGAAATGACCCGCCCATGAAAGGAATCGTACTCGCCGGAGGCACCGGCAGCCGTCTCTACCCGCTCACGCGTGTGACCAACAAGCACCTGCTTCCGGTCGGGCGCTACCCCATGATCTACCACCCTGTCCTGCGCCTGCGCCGTGCGGGAATTACGGAACTGGCCATCGTGACCAGCCCCGAGCACATGGGAGATGTGGTCAACCTGTTGGGCAGTGGACGCCGGCTCGGCGTGGATCTGACCTATCGTGTGCAGGACGAGCCCGGCGGCATTGCCCAGGCCATGGCACTCTGTGAAGCATTCACCGGTGGGGAATCGTTCGCCGTCATGCTGGGTGACAACATCCTGGGCAGCGACATCACGTCCGAGGTCGCGTCCTTCAGACAGCAGGACGGTGGCGCACGGATACTGCTCAAAGAGGTCCACGATCCAGAGCGCTACGGCGTGCCACGTTTCGAGAACGATCGCATCGCCGAGGTCATCGAAAAACCGTCGCATCCACCCAGTTCTTTCAGCGTCACGGGCATTTATCTTTACGATCGGCAGGCTTTCGATTTCATACGGGAGCTTACGCCCTCCGAGCGGGGCGAGTACGAAATCAGTGACGTGAACAACCGGTATGCGCGTATGGGTCGCCTGACATACGGTATCCTGGATGGTTTCTGGGGCGATGCGGGCACGTTCGATGGTTGGGACGAAGCCAATGTGCTGGCGCGGGATGTTCGTTATCCGGAAGTGGACGAGAGGGCGTACTGATGACTGGTGTGTTGGATTGGATCGATGCGCCGATCAGCGGCGTAACCGTCCGGGAAATGCAGGCTTTTCGCGACGATCGGGGTTGGCTCGTGGAGCTTTTTCGTCGCGACGAGCCGGACGGCGCGGCCCCACCTGCGATGGGATATGTATCGCTGACACACGCCGGAGTGGCACGCGGACCCCATGAACACCGGCATCAGACCGATCGGTTCGCATTTTTCGACGGTCACTATCGCGTTTTCCTGTGGGATGCGCGGGCGGCCTCTCCTACCCGGGGAAACAGGATGGTATTTTCGGCGGGAATGTCCAATCCGGTGCTGGTTGTGATTCCGCCGGGTGTCGTACATGCCTACCGCAATGACGGCGATGCCGATGCGCTCGTGACCAATTTTCCCGATACGCTCTACGCCGGGGAGGGCAAGCGTGGACAAGTGGACGAGATCCGGCACGAAGACATGGACAATTCGCCCTTCTGCATGGACAACGAGTGATGTTCATTGTATTCGACATCGACGGGACGCTGATGCTCACGCGGGGCGTCGGCAGGGAGGCGATCGGGGTGGCGCTCGAAAACGAACTTGGTAGACCGGTTTTGCTGGATGAGGTGTCGTTTTCGGGGCGCACGGATCCGGCCATTCTGGTGGATGTCCTGAGGGCATCGGGTGTGCCCGAGGATGAGATCCCGGGGCTGCTCCCTGGCATGCTCCAAGCGTATGAATCGGAACTGTGTCGCAGACTGCAGCCCAGGCATGTGGATCTGCTCCCCGGCGTGATGACGCTGGTCAACCTGCTCCGGCGCCGTGAAGGTACCTACCTCGGGATACTGACGGGAAATCTCGAGGGGACCGCGCGAGCCAAACTGAAGGCCGCAGGGATGGAGGGTATATTCGGTACGGGAGCCTACGGCAGTGATGATCAGGACCGCAACCTGCTGCCAGCCATTGCCAGAGCGCGCCTTCAGCGTGCTGTTGGTGTGGATGTACCGCCGCAACGCACGGTCATCATAGGCGATACGGAGCATGATATTGCCTGTTCACGTGCCCACGGAGCCTGGGCGCTTGCCGTATGCACGGGACATGTATCTCGGGCGCTTCTTGAGCAGAATCGGCCGGATCTGCTGCTTGACAGCCTCCATCCGCCGGAAGCCGTGCTCGCGTTCATTGACGGTTTGACAGCGCGCGATTGAGCATATTGATCTGACGCCGCGCCTGATCGATATAGGCGCCACCGAAAAGAATGGCATGATTCAGCACGTGGTACATCTGGTACACGGTCATGCATTCGGCTGTGGGTGGCCCACTCCCTGCTTTGTCAGCGAGTGCCGCGTGGAACCTGCCTGGAGGGGATCCGAACAACATCAGCATGGCAACGTCCGCCCAGACGTCCCCGACGTGGACGGCCGGATCGATCAGTATGCATGTGTTATCGTTTCCGGGAATGACATTTCCCATCCACAGATCTCCATGACACAGGCTCGGTATTGGCGCCCGGGGTACCCATCTGTCCAGTTCCTGCAGGAACGGCTCGGCAGCGGCTCGCAGGTTCAACCTGTCGAGCATGGGGACAAGCCGGGACCAACGCACGAATTCCACCCAGTCCTGCGTCTGCGTATTGACCTGTGGCGTCGGTCCAATAAAATTGTCTCGTGTCCATCCGAAAGGGGTTCCATGCGGAAGGCTGAGCGAGGCCAAGACCTCCGCCAGATGCTCCCAGTGCGCGTTCGTCCAGGGGGCATGATCCATCCACGGGAGGGCCATGGCGGAAACATCGGCGCTGACCATGGCACATGCACGGGGCGCAGGCACACTCCCCTCGAGGCGCTCCTCCAGGGCATCAAGGCCCCGGCTTTCGGCCAGAATGCGCGGGGTGGGAGCCCATTTTACGAAGACGTCGCCTCCTGAACAGGCAACGCGCTCACAACCGTTGACGGCATGCCGACGTCCCGTTTGGAACCAGTCCAGCAGTCCTTCTTCCGACAGCAATCTGTTGGAGCCCGTCATCCCGATTCAGGTCAGTCCGTGTCGCGTGAGGCCTGGTCGTCACCTGGGGCCTGGTCGTCACCTGGGGCCTGGTCGGCGAGCGCGGGGTTTTCTTCGAGCAGCCGGCGCAGGATCATCGATGCGGTACGGTCGGCAATATCAAACACGCGTTCGAATCCATCTTCTCCCCCGTAGTAGGGATCGGGCACCTGATAATCACCTGGTTCGGGGTCGAACTCCCGGAAGAGCCGGATCTTGTGGTGATGGAGGCCATCCGGATCGAGCGACAGCACGTCCGACAGATTGTTCTTGTCCATGACAAAAATGTGATCGAACCGCTCAAGATCAGCGCAGGTAATCTGCCTGGCTTTCTGGTGCCCGATTTCCACGCCCCTCGCCCGCGACGTAGCTTGCATGCGCGTGTCGGGCGCTTCACCCACATGCCAGGACCCGGTACCGGCCGAGTCGACATCCATGGCATTCGACAACCCGGCAGCATGCAGCCGGTCTTTGAACACGCCCTCCGCCAATGGGCTGCGGCAGATGTTTCCTAGACACACGAACAGGATTCGAACAGGCATGCTCATGGTACTTCCGGTCGCACCGGACCCAGCGTTCGATTGACCAGACGTTTGTTGAAATACAGAAAAACGCCCATAACCACACCCCATTGGACAAGAATGGTCATCACGGAATAGGGATCAAATGGATTGAACCAACTGTCCGGCGCGTAGACCGTCGCCGACAGCGTAAACCACCAGACGAGCAGGACAATCGCCTGCGATGGGATGGCCCATGTAATCAGAAACTCCCAGAGACGCCCTGCCCGCCAGTCTCCGTCGGCAACATCCACAGCATCCCGACGGAATGCCGATACCCCGTAGCGGATGACGGAAAAGGCCACGAACGCACCGGAGATCATCAGGGCTACTCCCCAAACAAAGTCCTGGTTGCCAAAAATATTGAGGTTTACGGCCGACGGTACTCCCAGGACGAAGCCGACCGTAACTACACTGACGACTGCCGACTGCCTCGTCAAGCCGAGATCGACCAGCATGCGCGTGGTCAGCTGAATCATGGAAATGAGCGAACTGATGGCCGCAAACGCAAGGCCAAGAAAAAACAGTATCGCGAGTACCTCTCCGAAAGGCATTTTGGCAAAGAGCTGCGGCATCCAGATGAACGTCAAGCCCGTTGCTGCGGGACCACTCGTCTGCATGATTTTCAGCACCTCCGGACGCGACATTTCGGCACCAAGGGTAGCGAAAACCGTTCCGAAAATGACGACTGCCGCCATGATACTGACGGCATTGTTGCCGAAACCCGTTATCAGGCTGTTCTTTACCACGCCGTGCCTGGCGTGCATGTACGCCCCGTAGGTCAGAATCAACCCCCAACCGGCACCGGTATCCCACGCATTCTGCGTGAGGGCCTCCAGCCAGATGCGCGGCTGGGCCAGCGTTGACCAATCAGGACGGAACAGAAACGCTATTCCTTCCCACGATCCGTCGAGTGTGAGCGTCCGGATGAGCGCAACCAGAACAATGCCCAACAGCGTGGGAATAAGCACCTTGTTCGCTTTCTCGATGGACGATATACCTCTGATCACGACAAATCCGCACAGGACCATGGCCAGGCCATGGAATGCAACCGGCAATCCACCCTGCTGGAACGCGTCCCAGACAGCCGCTGATTGCCCCATGGAAATGGGCAGCGGCGATACAACCATCTGCGTTACATAGTACATACACCATCCGGCGACCACCGAATAGTAAAACATGATGGCCGTCGCCACAAAACCAATGAAAGCGCCCATCCAACCATAATTCCGGCCGGCGATTTTGGCCACCGTTCCAATGACGCCCATGCGTCCGCTCCGGCCCAGTGCATACTCGGCAATGATCAATGGAACCGACCACATGAGCAGGAAAAGCAGCCAGGCAAGCAGAAAAGCGCCTGCTCCGTCATCTCCCGCATTGCTCGCTGCAATTCGCGGAAAGCGCCAGATGTTTCCCGTTCCTACGGCAATTCCGAGTACACTCAGAATAAGTCCGAGTCGGGACGAAAATCGGGCATCCTTTTCACTTGGCATCGGCTTCCAGGGGTTCGTTCGTCGCATGGAGTCGACTGAGGTCGAGCGCATAGTAGCCAAACGAGACAAAAGTGTCTACGTGCGCATCGTAGTGCCTGGAGAAGGGATTACCGGATTGACCGCCCGGATAGACACCCCACGCGCTGGGAATTCCGTTCGAGAAGTCAACGACGACCCTCCACGACGCGGAGTGCGTGGCCTCCATGCCGCGGGCTGGCGACAATGTCTCCTTCCAACCCGGATACGGCATTCCCTCCCTCCATAAAGCCCTCAGCGACGGACTGCGTGTTATATGCCGCATCTGGAGCGTATGCACCTCTCCCCAGGGCAAGGCCTCGTCATGCAGTGCCTGCCTGCGCACGGCCTCCCTCAGGATGTCGTCAAACGTCTCTTGCCGGGGTGTCGACGCCCGGTCAAACCATACCTCATCCACGAGGGGTTCACCATGACCGGGTTCGGCGAACATGCGCACAAAATGCGGCCTGGGAATATGCCGGAACACTTCCTCGTCCCAGACAAGCTCATAGAGCGTGTCGGCAAGCGCCGCAAAAAGCGTCGCCTCCCGGGAATCTGTCCTCATCTGCCTATCCCATGCGACCAGCCGCTCCACCAGCTCACGACCGGCCTTATCCAATCCGGTCAGTGTATCCACAAGGGGAATCAGGTAATCTGCCTGCACCGCATGAACATCGGCCTGATAGTCCATCAGGTCTGCTGCGTCATGTCCGGACTTGGCGGCAAGAAGCGTATGGATACGACGGCTGCGAAAAATACTCCGCCAATCGAGCCCCATGTAAGGCTCCATGTCTGATGTTGGCCGCTGGTTAGTGGATGTCAGGAACCCCCGATCCGGGTTGGTCCAGGCCGGCAGTTCGTCAAACGGCACGCGTCCCTGCCATGCCGTGGCCGACGTCGATCCATCGAGCAGCCCGGTACCGGAAGAACGCTTTGGAAGATACCCGGTGGATCGGATGGAGATTGTTCCTTCAACATCTGCATACAGGATGTTCTGCATGGGCGCATCCCACAGGCGCGTAGCATCTACGAATTCCTCATGATTGCGTGCCCGGTGCATGGCCCAGAGCGCCTCGAGTGTCCGGTTGGGTTCGTGTCCGGTCCAGCGGATGGCAACCGGTCCGAGAGGTGTGTCTTCGACAGGACCATGGTGCGAATACCTCAACGACAGCACGACGGGCTCGCCATCCCGCACGCGGATCGTGTCCGACGTCACGACAAGTGGTCTGAACGCGCCATCGTAGAGGTACCTGTCACCGGACTCATCGAGCGTGAGAAGATAGCGGTCAATCTGATCGGCACCCGTATTGGTGAATGTCCACGCATGCGTGGGCGTAATTCCCTCGACAATGATCGGGACAGATGGGAACGTAACCCCATAGGACCTGGCTGTAGGCGTGTAGAGACCGACTTCATACCATATGGCTGGCAGCGACAGATTGAGGTGCATATCACCGGCCAGGATGGGAGCGGACGATGCGGATCGAGCGCCATTGACCGCCCAGTTGTTCGATCCCGTTCCTTCGATGTATCCGCGATAGGGATAGCCAGAGTCGGAAAGTTGACGCAGCCCGCTCGACGTGCGCGTGATCGGGCGTGACGTGGCCGGTGCCGCCGACGCTGCACCATCGGTGTCTGACTCAACATCCACACCTGACACAATGGGTACTTCATGGCGTGAACGCTCGGGAAAGAGCGCGGCGAAGTCACGCTGCGAAAGCAGCCGCCGCGCTTGTTCATACGCCACATCGTCACTCCTGAAACTCAGATCAAAGGTCATGAACAGTTGTAGAGCTGCCGTATACTCGGCTGAGAACCGCGCCGGAGCAAAACCCAGCAAGCGGTATTCCATCGGATACGACCGGGGAGAAAGACTGTCTATCCAGGCGTTGGCCCCGGCCGCATACCAGTCAACGGAGCGACCTGCATCGCTTGTCAGATTTTCGAGTCGGCGAGCCTGCTCACCGACCGAACGAGCCATTCCCGTGCGACGGAAAAACCTGTCCTGGTCCAGCGCATCCCGGCCGAGTACCTCAGACAGACGACCGGTTGCGACCCGCCACAGGAACTCCATCTCGAATAGCCTGTCACGGGCTACCACATAACCCATCGCCATGACGGCGTCCTGGTCGGAACCGGCCGTAATATGAGGCACACCTCGTTCATCGAATTCGACAATGGCTGGCGACGTCATTCCGTCGAGTTGCAATACCTCACTCTCCTGCGGAGTGGCTGATCGAGCGGCGGCATACAGCCCGTTGATCGGCTCAAGAAGGGGACCGGGTGAAAATGCGCCTCCCACGGGTCTTCCCAATACCCAGACAAGACCAGCCAGCACAACGGCTGGAGGCAACAGGTGACGCAGTATCGACCTCATGCTTCCACCATTCGGCCCATCCGTGACAGGAGTTCTTCAGCCGCACCAGCGTAATCCACGGCACCCCGGGCATGCGCGTTGCGGCTGTATACGTTCCCTCCCGGTCCATGGGATATGGAGAGCGTTGTGCACGTCCTGATAATCTGTCGCATGACGTGCGGACCATATTTTTCCCGCATGTACGCCCGATACGAACGGTGATTCTGCTTGCGGCCGTCGACCATGGTCAAGAGAAAGCTCGGTTCGTCCAGGCCTGGATTCAGTTTCTTCCTCACCATCTGGGCCGTCTGCCAGGTCTGCTCGGCACCGACGACAGGTTGGTACTCCGGCAATACCGGGATGACTACGTGATTACTGGCCGCGAGTGCATTGAGACTGTAAACGGTGACCGCCGCCGCCGTGTCGAATAACAGGATATCGTAACCGAGAGACGGTGCATCCCGCTCCACGAATTCCTTGAGCCAGAGCACGTCAACTGGCCGCGTAAGCTTGCGCATACCCGAAGAAAGTGCCGGAGATGAAGGCATGAGCGCAAAACTGCCCGTATCCAGGATAGGCAGCACCCGATCTGCCTTTGCATCCGGATCGAACAGAACAGCAGACGATGCCGCCGGAACCGGCTCTCCAACTCCCACCATTCGGGTCAGAAAACCCTGGGGATCCAGGTCAACAACCAGGACGTTCAGGCCCGACAACGACAAGGCGGCCGACAGGTTGATGGAAGACGTGGTCTTGCCCGTCCCTCCCTTGTGATTGCAAACTGATATCGTAATCATGAACGAGCGCGAACACACCGGTTGTGAAGCGACAAGTTAGGGTCTGATTTATGGACCTACAACATCGCTGGTCACACCTCGCGGCAATCGGCCTCGCCTCACTGGCGGGGCTGTCGCTGGCTGCCACAGCCCCGCCAGCAGGGTTGCCAGCTACGGCACTACCCTCGATACTGGCGCTGTTCTGGTCGCTGCATCTTGCGGGTCCACAGGCGAAACCGGGCTTTCACAGGGATATCGTCTGGCCTCTTCTGGCCTATTTCCTTATTGGCTGGGGTATCTCGTACGGATGGGTCCTTGATCATATCTGGACGCGGACCGCACTCATTTCCGTATTGCTCCTGGCGTTTCTGGCACTCGTCGGGGCCATTGTCTGCCGAACGGGATATCGACTGGCCGGGGCGTACGGCCTTGCTGCATCGGCGATGGCGCTCGAAGCCGCACTCACATTCGGACCCGTCTCCATGCCCCTGGTCAGCACCGGTTTCACGGTGTCGGGCACCTCGTGGGAAACCGTAGTCCCACTATTCGGGATAACGGGGGTGTCGTTTCTTCTCTGGGGACTGGCCGCCATGGTTTTCGGCCTGGCGCCACGTACACAGCCCATTGTGATTCTGCTCTGGATGCTGATATCCGTTTCCGGATTTGAGGAGCGCCAGTTGTCCGTGCCGGATGCACCGTCTCCTGTGCTGCCTGTCGCACTCATTCAACCCGGCATCCCAGCAGCGTCATGGGCCAACGTACGCGACGATTCCCGTATCCATGATCTGGCCTCACGCTCCGACTCAAGCCGTCGCCTCCTGATCTGGCCGGAAACGGCGCTGCCCGTCGGTACGGCCCAGAGGCAGGATTCACTCCTTCAGCGCCACGCACCGTCAGATGTAATTGCAGGAGGTATCATGGTCAGCGATGGTGGCGACGTGCACAACGCGGCCGTGTACTGGCAAGCGCCGCATCCACCCGGAAAAAGCCGCCTGTTGTGGACCGCCAAGCGTAGGCTGATTCCGCTCGTCGAGTATATTCCTGGTCTTGAACAGGTGCCCTGGTTGGGCCTGCTGCGTGTGGACAGTGGCGGGATGTCGGGGTACGTGCCCGGACATGAGCGGGCGGTCTGGGATGTCGGGGATATCCAACTGGCTGTGCTCATATGCTATGAGAGCCTGTTCGGGTGGGAGGCCCGATCGGCGGCTCGCCAGGGTGCCGATGCGATTCTGGTGCTGTCCCAGAACGGCTGGTGGATCAACTCCCGTATGCAATTGCAGCACAGGGATATGACGGCACTCGTTGCACGAGCCATTGGACGCGCCGTGGTGATGGCGGGGGTATCGGGGTGGACGGGTATCCTGTCCGAGTCGGGGCGTGCAGGGCCGTCCCTCTCCCTCCGGGAACCGGGCGTGTTGCATGCGGATGTACGACCGCGTCCCCGAAAAACGTTGTATCTTGTAATGGGCGAAACGTTTTCAGCCATGTTTTTCGTGGTCGTCGTGAGCCTGGGTGTCTTCCAGTGGAGAAAGCATGATTGATTTTCGAGTACCGTTCGTACTGGCCTCAGGAAGCCCGCGGCGACGGAACCTTGTTTCCCAGATCATTGAAGAGGTGACGTTTGACGTATGCGACGCTGAAGAATATCTGATTCCCGCAGAATCCGCTACAGAAGCCGTGGTGCGACTTGCCCGTGAGAAGGCAGAGCACGTGGCCAGGCGCCACGAGACGGCCCTTGTGCTCGGTGCTGACACGGTCGTCGTGCTCGATGGGGCCGTACTTGGAAAACCGGTTGATGACGAGGATGCCCGGCACATGCTGGCGAGGCTTTCCGGTCGTACGCACGATGTGTATACAGGGCTGGCGCTTGTTCATGCCGCAACATCACGAAGCGTAACAGAGCCCGTTCGCACGCGGGTTCATTTCGATGTGCTGACGGAACGGGAAATTGCGGAATACGTCCAGACGGGCTCGCCACTGGACAAGGCGGGGGCATATGGCATCCAGGACGACTCGGGAGCCCTCTTCGTACGTGGCATTGAAGGCGATTTCTTCAATGTCGTGGGGCTTCCACAGAACAGGCTTTACAGACTGCTCGCTGACCACTTCAATGATCTTGTTGCCTCGTGACTCCGTTCCCGTCAATATCTGCACTCCTTGTTCAGGCCCGTACGGAAACTGACATGCTTCAGCAGGAGCTTACGTGCTTTTTGGAGCGAACACGCCTTGGCGAAGGCCGGATTGATACGCACAATGTGCTGACCGAGCATCTGGATGCGTCCAGACTGCACGCATACCACGTTGTATTCATTGGTGGGTCAGGGGAGTTTTCGGCAGCAGACAACCACCCGTGGATGCAGGACCTGCTTTCGTTCGTGCGTCACGTGGTCAATACCGGAATGCCGCTCTTCGGTTCGTGTTGGGGGCATCAGGTCATTGCACGGGCTTTGGGAGGTCGCGTCGAGCATGACCCGCTGCGGGCTGAAATGGGCTGCCTTCCCGTACAGCTCACCAGTGCCGGACTATCCGATACCTTGTTTGGTTCATTTCCCCCGACATTCCTGGCCAACATGGGACACCATGACCGTGTGACGATTCTGCCACCGGGCGCGGTCGAACTGGCACGAAGTGCGACTCAGCCATTCCAGGCGTTTCGGATGGAGGGCCGTCCGGTCTATGGCACACAATTCCATTCAGAGTTGGACGCCGCTCGCGAAAAAGAGCGACTCATCAGGTACCAGAAGTTCTACATGGATGAGATGCCCGACGCAACGGCTCTTGAGGGCGTCATTGCCGCATTGGCCGAAACCACCGAAGTAGACCATCTTTTGTTTGACTTCCTTCGCACGTTTGCCGGTCACACCAGGCCCTGGGAAGGCCTGTAAACGCTGCTACCCCGTAAAACCCGGGTGGACCATGACATCCACAATGGGTCGCCTGGGTGTGGGCGGAGCGGGATAATCGCGGGCTTGTGCCAGGCGCACGAGAACCTGCGGCGTACCGCCCAGACCCAGAGCCTCTCCCACGTCCTTGCGGACGTGAGCCCGGTGCAAGGGCATTGAGCAAAGGGACACCCCCACATTTTCGCGTGTTGCAACGACGAGGCCACTCTCGAGAGCCACTCCGCCTTGGAGCCATGACAACATCCTGTCTCCGCTAGTCGTCAGGACACCGAATACGGCGCCACCCGAGTTCCCGCAGAAAGAGGTTGCGGTTTGTTTTACGCCTCCTGGTATACCATCGCGACTGCGTATGCGGTTGGGATGCCTCCACATGGCCTCTTCCCGTGCAAGTACGAGCGCATCGTCGCGGTTGTTCTCATCGAACTGCAATACGAGATCAAGATCTTCCCGCCGCAACATCACAAGCGTTGCACCACGGTCCGCGACCTCGCTCTGAATACGCGACAGCGCTCCTGCGGACGGTGGCAAGACAAGATGTTGCGGTGCGGATGTTTGCCGCGCGAGTATACATTCCAACACCGACGTGTCGACATCCGTCCGTTTGCGCGATTCAATGTCAATCCGCGCCAGAAGGTCGGGTTCGGAAAGATCCGGGAAACGGGAAACACGAAACGAAAAGCCAAGTGCCTCGAGCGCAAGTGTCAAATTTCGAAGTGCCGCACCACAACTCATGGTCAGGCAACGATCTTCCGGATCAATCGCAGGAAGCCCCCGACTTCGATCAGCAATCAGAAAGAAGGACGCATCGGTCACCCGGAAGAGCCACGGTTGAGAATTGTGCGTCGACGGTGCGAGCGCCGCGTACTGGAGTACATATTTGAGCTGATCCTGCCTGGGGGCGTCCACGGGAAACCCGTCCGGTCGCACATCCCTCGGACTTTCCTGAATTCGAAATTGGGAAAACGGCATGTGCGGATACTCAATCGAATGTGCAGGCATTCTTGTGGGTCGGAAAGTGAATTACGGACATCCAGGCGAGCCCAGTTGACCGGAAGCTGCACAGAGTGCGTGTAATGGTTTCCCCCACCCCGGGACAATGGAATCGGGGGGCTCTGCAGCCCCCCGATTTTCATCCGTCCGAGGTGATAGCCCAGCAACTACCATTTCGCATCCAATCGGGCGGAGTTTTTGTTGATGATGCCCGCGTATCATTGCGCGTCACGCAAGCGGAACCTTATGGGTATTGCCATCCGCACACGCACGGCACGACCGCGTTGCATTCCGGGCTCGAACGAAAGCTGCATCACGGCCCGCACGGCGGCTTCATCCAAAACCTGTCCTGCACTCCGGGCCACTTCGGGCATGGAGGGCTTGCCCTCCGGAGTTACGACGACCTGAATTACTACCAGGCCCTCCAACCCCGCCTTCCTGGCGATTTCCGGATACTCCAGGTACTTGTATACCTCTTGGCTGCCCCCGATGATCGATGGCATCTCCTCGACAACGACGAAGATCTCCATCTCCTCTTCTTCCGGTTCGTCATCCGTGACAGGAGTGGGTGGCGGTGGTGGAAGGTCGGTGATGACTTCGTCCAGATCGAGCATGGCATCCAGGTCCAGCTCGACTTCGTCAAAGACATAGTCGTCAGGAACAGCGACCGGAACCGGAGGCCGCGGGGGTGGTGGCGCTTTGATTTCCTGCTCGGTCTGGACAATTTCTTCCATTTGAACCGTTTCCTGCACGGTCATCGTAATATCCAGCCCGTCTTCGGACGGCCGGATATCCATGCGGAACACGGCAGTCAGAAGCGAGAGTGAAACCACGAACCCGAACATGACTTTGGTTTTGTAATTGACCTTGTGCTCCAGACCGGGGTTCTTCGTCGGCCTGCGTGGATTGTCATAAAGCGGCCCGTGCCTGGACTCGGTATTTTTTGTAGCCTTCATGGCGACCTCCCTGGATGCGTTGGAATCTTGCTGGATTCACGAGCAGTCTACGGAGGCCCGAATCAGCTGGTCATCGGGAGAGGTATTACACCTCTGCGGGAAGACGGCGTGACCGGGTGTGGGGTCATTTCTTACGCACACCCGCCTCGATCAGTCGGAGCGCTCTCCTTCCACCCACTGTACGGCATGTTGCATGAGTTCAGAAGCACTTCCCAGGTTCAGCTTTACTTTGATCCGCGCCCGGTAGGACTCAACGGTTTTGACGGAAAGATGGAGCCGTTCCGCAATGTCCCGCGTCCCAGACCCACGTCCGGTCAATTCGAAGACTTCAAGCTCCCTGTCGGAGAGAATATCCAGCGGGGATTGTGCCAGAGCCTCATGGCCTGAAACCATTCCGAGAAGCAAACGCTCGTTGATTTCCTCAGAGACAAAAATGCCACCGTTCGTAACCCGTCTGACGGCTCTTACGATTACCTCACCCGCCTCGAGTTTCATGACATAGCCACGGGCGCCCGCCCGGATGGCACGCTCTGCATAGAGCGATTCATCATGTCTCGACACCACCAGCGTCTTCACATCCGGGCGGATGGCGTGCAGTTGCTTGACGAGCTCCAGACCACTCATTCCCGGCAGTGAGATATCGATGGCTGCAACATCCGGCTTGAGCTGTTCAATCATCGTCATACCCTCCTCGGCACTGGATGCCTGACCGACAACCGTGATATCGGACTCCGCGTCGAGTGACATCGCCAGACCCTTCCTCATCAGAGGGTGGTCATCTACTATTACTACTCGAATCATGATTCAGTATGGAATTATTCCGGTGATAGTATACATCGGACGCGGGTTCCTCCGTCCGGTCTGCGATCAATGGTCAGGGTTCCTCCAATGACGCGTGCACGATAACCCATGATATCGACACCCATTCCCCGGTCTTCTGACAGTGTTTCAGGAAATCCAATTCCATCATCGTCTATGGTGATCTCGAGTGCGTGATCATGGTTCGTAACAGACACGGTGATCACCCGTGCCTGTCCGTGTTTAACGGCATTGCTTACAGCTTCCTGCGTAATACGGTAGATGTTGGATGCCGCACTGCTGTCTTCCAACCGGACGTTGCCATCCACCTCGAGCACACACTCAACATCAAAGAAACGCTCCGCGTTCCTGCACAATCGCCTGAGGGCCGCACTCAACCCGTCCCCCTCAAGTTCGACCTGGATCAAACCGTGAGCGAGGTTCCTGGCCATCTGGTCAGCCTCACGGACCAGTTCCGTGATTTCCTGGGCCCTGCCCGCAAAGCGGGATTCTTCTTTCTTCAGCTCACGGGCCATGTTCTGGGAAATGAGCCCGATACCCGTCAGCATCTGCCCAAGTCCATCGTGCAGATCCTGTCCGATACGTCGGCGTTCCTGTTCCGATATCCGCAATATTTCATGTTCCAGACGTCGACGCTCAGAGATATCGCGTACTACCCCCGTAAAATAGGTTCTGCCATGTTTCCGGAACTCGGATACCCCGAGATCCATGGGAAAGAGCTCACCACCTTTCCGGCGACCAGTCACTTCGCGCCCAATTCCTATGATCTTTGCCACGCCCGTCTCCTGATAATTCCTGATGTAGTCGTCGTGGCGCTCACTGTGGGGCATCGGCATCAGCATGGACACGTTTCGTCCCAGGACTTCTTCCCTCGAGTAGCCGAAAATACGTTCTGCCGAATTATTCAGTGACTCAACAATCCCACGTTCATCGATGACGATGATACCATCTATCGCCGAGTGGAACACCGCGGCAAACTCCCGCTCCTTCATTTCACGTATTCCCACGCGGCGCTCAATGAAAGGGAGCCTGTTTTTGAGATCATCCAGTCCATTGAAGAGATCGTCAATACGGACATCATCATGGATCACCTGCGCCAGTGAAGTATGAGCCAGGCAGACCCGTTGTCTCTCATACTCGTTTTTTTGACCGAGAGCATCGACCAGGCCGTGTGTTTCAGTGATCAGGATCAGATCGGCATCCAGCGTGTCCTCTTCGAACTCCCCTGCCGGAGAATCGTATATTTCCCGTACCGCATGACCACGTGAGGAAACGAGCTCCGATATACCTTCCGCAGATTCGTTGGAACCTATAATCAGGACCTGCATGGCCAACCGGATTAGTTCATTTGATGTAACGAACCGAATATAAAGGAAACCCAACAGACAGACGGACCAAAGACGACGCGATGAAAAACGAGAACTGCGACGATATCGAATGTTTTCCTTTCGAGTCGCGTCTGTCATTACGACCGCTTGTCAAATTCTGGCGCTCCGAGGTGGCTTCCGACGACGCCCTCCGGGCTGGCGTAGCCCGTCAGGTACTGGCTGAGGCCGAAGCGATACCCGACCTTGTCCAGGAGCGCCCACCGGCCGAACTGCTGGAAGCGAATGCCAATGTGGTCCGCAGCCTGCTGACCTCCGTTTTTCCCCCGGCTCTGTGGTCCAGCATGCTCGCTGCTGCCACGGCGCCCTTCGACACGAAACCGGTTATTGCTACCGACGGTTTCATCCGACTCAACCTTCTGGCAGACGACGAGGCCAATTTCAGCCTTCTTGGTGGCAGGGTAAGCCACCAGGATATGTACCGGGGAAAGGCTCTTGCGGCATATTGCGAAATTCTCAGGGTGCACTACGGGGTAGACATGGACAAGTCCGTCACATTTGTCACCGAGCGCAGGGGAGATGACGGAAATACGTCGCGCTTCTACCGGCTTGAAATGGACAGCCGCTTCATTAACGTGGAGCTCACGGGCGACAAGCCTCTGCTTACCTCCAATGACCTGCACGACCTCCTTGCCAACCCGAACGACCTCGAGCGATGGATGCGCGTGCTGCCACCGGAGTCTTTCGTTTTCTGTGGCCTCGCGTGCATTTCGGCAACAGATGTTACGCGAGAGGAGGCCCTCTCGCGTCTGAAACAGGATCTGCTTGCCAAGAATGCACTTCTGACAAGGGAAAGCATCAACCATCTCCGACGCCGTGTGCGCTCTTTCCTCGGCATGCCAGATATCCGTCTGGGAATCATTGCTCTGGATCGCTGTGAATCGGGCGATGTGGCTGGTGCCCGTGCCATCGGCAAGAGCATTCTGCTCAACAATGGCATGCCCTCCTGTTCACGGGAGAAAGAGTCCCTGTACTGGGATGTGATGCAACGTGGAGAAAGTATCGTGATCGAGGACCTGGAGGAGTCTGGCCGGAACACAGGATTCGAGTCCCGACTGCACGATGAGGGAATTAGAAACATCTTCGTATCTCCCCTGAAAACGAATGACCAGACTGTTGGCATCCTGGAAATCGGATCGCCGCATGTGGGTGACCTGAACAGCCTCAATTCCATCTGGTTGGTGGAGCTGTCGCGGATTTTCGCTACGGCCCTACAGCGCAGCCTGGATGAACAGGAGGACCGTATCCAGGCGCTCATCAAGCGCCAGTACACGGCCATCCATCCTGTGGTGGAGTGGAAATTCCGAAAGGCGGCCATCAGGCACATTATCGCGCTTGAGGAGCATGGAGAAGTCGAGTGGCCAAAAATCCGGTTCAGGAACGTGTACCCGATCTATGGCATGAGTGATATCAGGGGGTCGTCAACGCAGCGGACCAACGCCATCCAGGCCGACCTTGCCGAACAGCTTGGTCTGGCACTCGCAACCGTGATAGCAGCGGCGACGGTCCGCCCGAGACCCTCGCTGGACGAGTTGGGCTACCGCCTGTCGAAGCACATTGAATATGTGCTGAAGGGGCTTGCAAGTGGAGATGAATCGTCACTGCTGGGACTGCTTCAACGGGAGGTTGAGCCACTGCTCGATGAGTTCAGTACTTATTCGGAAGACGTGGCCAGTCACGTGGACCAGTACAGGCAGGCCCTCGACCCTTCGCTGGAAATCGTCTACGAAGAGCGACGCAAGTACGAGGACAGCGTCGCCATGCTCAATGAAGCCATGGCGACCTATCTGGAGGAGCGTGACGAGGAAGCCCAGGACATGGTACCACACTTCTTTGAACGATTCCAGACCGATGGCGTGGACTACAATATCTACGCAGGGCAGGACCTGGTGGAATCTGGTCAGTTCAACGAGATGGACCTCCGGAACCTGCGTCTCTGGCAACTTACAACCACAGCGGGAATGGCGACAGTTGCGTCAAAACTGAAGCCTGCGCTCCCTGTCAAGTTGGACGTAGCCCATCTGGTTCTGGTACAGTCCGAGCCACTCGACATCCGATTCCGGGAGGACGAAAAAAAATTCGATGTCGATGGCGCCTACAACATCCGCTACGAGATCGTCAAGAAGCGGATTGACAAGGCGCACATTTCCGGGTCGGAAGAAAGACTGACGCAACCCGGCCATGTTGCCATTGTCTACTCGCTCGATTCAGAACGGGACGAGTATCTCCGCCACATTGACTACCTGACGGCTTCCGGTTACTTCGTCCAGGATCCCGAGTTGTTGAACATCGAAGATCTGCCGGGGGCCAATGGCCTGCGGGCCATCCGTGTCCGTGTCGCCGAGGATGCCCCCGGGCGTCCCTTCCTGTCCCTTCCCGAATCTAGCCAGAAGCCAGTATTCTTGGAGGAATGAGTGCATTGAGTGTGCCCTGTCCGCGAAGACGGCCTTCCATCCAGTCATGTTCGTCGAAGTCGACGATCGCAAGTGCGGCCGTCGGGTACGTTACCTGATTCCCGCCCGTAAGAAGGGCGAGCATCCCGGCGAGCGTTGGCTGATGACCCACGATCATCAGTACGGATGCCCGGCGCGTATGCTCGGCAAGCAGGCGGACAGCACGTGTCGGCGCTGCCAGGTACAGCGCATCAAGATACTCCGTTTCCACCCCGTTCCATGCCGAGGCCGCGCGGACACATTCCAATGTCTCCCGCGTACGGCGGGCCGTAGAACAGAGTATCAATTCCGGCTCATGGGCCTCCCGGCCTTTCAGGAGGAGGCCAATGGCCTGGGCCGCCCGCTCGCCCCGCTCATTGATGGGCCTGTCATGATCCGTTTCGAAATCGGCGTTCCAGTCCGACTTTCCGTGCCGCATGAGAAGAAGCCGCCCCATCATACCATTCCGCTGTTGAACACAACCCATATGTACACTCCAATGAAGCTCAATATGCCAAGCGTCAGGGCTATCATGAACATGTTGTAGGAAACGCGTAGCAGGGAAAATTTCCTTGAGAGCACCGATCCAAGACCGTATATATCCCGTATCATGTTGCGATACATCAAATTCCGGTCAATCATGACCTCCGTCATGCCTTCCTCGAACTCCTCCTCACTCAGATGCGAATAGTGTCCAAAAAACAGGATATTTCCCTCCTGCTTCTGTATTTCGGTCAACGAGATCGGATTCCTGGGAACGCGGGGGCGGGCGGAGATGACGGATCAAGTCCTGAATCTTGTGTAAAAGTGATTCCGCTCCGTTGGCTTGGTGCTTATGCTGCGTGAGTGGATTTCAAGGATGTGGTTGAGTTGTTTGCGGCGCACTCTTCCTGCTCCACCTTCCAATGTCGGTAGTCATCCAGGTCAAGGTACTGGCGGCTGGCTACCCATGCCTCGTGGTGCTCCATGAGGAGGGCGCCTATAAGTCGTATGGCTGATTCGTCGTTTGCAAAGATGCGGATGGGCTTCTCCCGGCGCCGTATCTCTTCGTTGAGCCGTT
>Ga0210009_1000192_pt1 | contig 78621 bp, 68 predicted proteins | sample CryGeyCG2114_065_FD_185457 | JGI IMG/M metagenome (GOLD analysis project Ga0210009, IMG submission 185457) | Groundwater microbial communities from aquifer - Crystal Geyser CG12_big_fil_rev_8/21/14_0.65 (SPAdes) (version 2) | ecosystem: Environmental > Aquatic > Deep subsurface > Groundwater ...
CATCCTGGCCGCGTTCGTTGATCGCAGTTTCTGCCTCTAGTAATCTTGTGAGTATTTCTTGTTGCCTTTCAATGGTTTCGTCTGTGACGTTTTTGTTGATTAAATCCTCTTCATTCTTTTCCATTTGCTCAACAAGCTTATCAATTTTATCCCCTAGCCCATCACCATTATCAAGTCCTGGCTCAAAGTTCTCGAGGGCATTTCTTAACCTTTCCTGTTCTCCAGCTAATTTAGCAAGTTGTTCAGATAGTTCTCGTCCTGATTTACCACTTTGCTTTAATTCTTGAATTTGTTCGCTGAGCTTTTTCTGAAGCTCACTCAAACCGCCTAATTGGGGCTGATTTTTAGAGTTTTTCCCTTTACCAGAGCTTCCGGCCATTTGATTCTGCATTTGTTGAACGATATCGTCTAGTAATAAAGCAAGGTTATTAATGGCAGTCATCGTAAATTGTTGTTTACCAGTGGCTTGCTGTAATTTTCTCTCTTTTAGGGCATCTAATGAACCATCGATTTGTCTGTTCATTTCGCTAAGCTCACGCATCACGAATGAGGAGATTTGAAATACTCTTTGAGATAAGGCGATGAGACTATCTTGAATAATTTTAGAGTCATCTTTTAGTTTCAGCTGTTCTTGAGACAGTTCGACATACCGAGGATCACTTTCTCTAACTTCTCTGAAATCATTCATCAAATCCTCTTGGTTGAAGGACAAGGTAACGAGATTGTCTACCAATTCTTTTAAGAATTCGAGATCTTCCTCCATCTGTTCTCCTTCCATGCTTCCCTGAGCTGACGCTAAGCTTTCTTTCATTTCTTTCATTTTCTGAGTAGCCTTTTTCTGAGACTTTGAGGCTTTTGATCTTTGCTCAGATTGCTCTTCTTCTTTTTCTAGCGCTTCTTTAGCGGTCTGCTGTTCTTCCTTGATTTCTTCGAATTGTTCATCTAGGTCGGTTGGCAGCTCGTCTGGCGTTTTTCGGTCCTCGTTGAGTTCTTTCAGTTCTTCCATTTTTTGTTGCAGCTTCTCCAGGTCTTTTTTCTCTTGTTCTTGACGGTCGCTAAGAGAATCAGTGCTATTTTTATTGTTCTCTGTTTCTTCAAGGAGTTGTTCTTGGTCTTCAATCGCTTGTTCTAATTCCTTGATATTTTGATCCAGTTTCATGTCGAATTGGAGTTTTTTGAAGAGTTCAAGGGTCCTTTCAAGCTCTTTTTCTAGATCACCGCCCTTGTTCTTCATTTCTTCGATTTTCTCACGGAACTCATTGATCTCTGACTTTTCTTCGAGCATTTCTCTAAGCTCATCATATAGCCTTTTGGTTTCTTCATCGAGAATATTGTCCATCAGCTCTTTTAGCTGTTGCATTTTCTCTTGAATTTTATCCGATTGGGGGGAGAATTGCTCCTTTTTAAGGTTGTTGAGCTCGTTTTCCTTCTTCAACTCATTTAATTTTTCGGCAAGTTTTTCTTTTTGGTCAAGAATATCCTGCATCATCTTTTCATCCTGCCAGTCCAATTCCTTTTTGGTCTTGAGTCTTTCATCTACTTCCTTGATCTTTTCGTTGAGCTCTTTTGCGTCTTTCAGTGTTTTGTCGATTTCGTTTTGAACTTTTTGACTCGACTTATCAATTTCTTCCTCAATTTCTTCTTGAGAAGGTATTTTGAATGTATAGGTTCCAGTCTTAACGGATTTTGCACCATTAATACCATCATTATCAGCAACTTGCAAATAGTAATTGATTTCTGATCCGGCCTTGATTTTGGCGGAATCTAATGAAAACACCCTGTAATAACTTTGGCTATTTTGGCTTTTGTCTACTTCAATAGGCAGCTCATCAAAGCTGTTATCATTCTGATATTTAAAAAATAATGAGAGCTTCGAGAACCCGTGGTCATCGTTGATATTACCCCCTAAAACAATGCTCTTGAACAAAACAGTGTCCTGATATTGGTCCAATGTGATTTCAGGATAACGATCTTTAACGGCCTCAATTCCAAAAATCAAAGAATCACGGTTGCTGCTGTATTCATTCAGAAGTTGTATAGAATACTTTGTTGACTTGGTAATTGCTTGCTCATAGGAGTACAAGTTTTTGCTTTGTTTGACGGCAGTAACTTTCTGTCCTAAATCAGAAAAATTTATAGAGATCTCATCCGTTTTTGTCGTATTGAATTTCCATGTAACATTTGTGCCTTCTGGAACCGAAATGTTACCTGAGTTTTCCAACTTTTCCGCACCTCTTTTAAGATACTTCGGAAAATCGAGTTCTAAATGAAATAGATCCATGTTAGGCCGTTCAACCACTTCAATCTGGTAGATAGGAGAGCTAATACTTTCCGCCTCGACTGAAAAGTCTGTTGACGACTGGATCCGGTTAAACACGTATTCGAAGGAGTTCACGCTGATTTTATTGGTTTTTACCTTTCGCCCATTGGTCCATAGATATAAATTTTGTGGAATGGATTTGCCATCAATAGAAAATGTCACGGTAAAGTTTTCTCCCTTAAAAGCCACGAGTTCGTTATTCTCTATTTGTATGGAAAAAGGAGCTGCCGGTAAGTACTCAGTATTATAATTCAGGATTTTAGTTGAGCTTTCGGTGATTACTTTCGGGGTGAAAATCAATAAGGCAATGATTATAAAAAAGGGTATTAGGGCATATTTAAGGTATTTTCTGTTTTGGTTAAAGTCAATGGCCTCCGAAAAGGAGATCTTTTTGACCTCTAAACTTTTCTGTTGGATACTCGCAATGACGAGCTCATTTTGCTGGTCATTTAGCTTTTCGAGCTGAATAATATTGAGCAGCTTGTCGGAAATTTCTGGAAAGAAGTTGCCGATTTGAATGGCAGCGTCCTCGTTGGATATGTTCTGGTTGGCATTCCTTAATAAGAAGATGTTTTTTGCAATAAAGAAGATAAATGCTATGGCTATGGCAGAAATAAAGGAATAAAAGATAATTGCCCTAGCGCCACCGTTTAGGCCAATAGAGAATTCGAAAACATTGACAAGCAGAAATAGGCTAAAAAGAAAAGACACAAATAAGATGGCTCCCTTTAGCAATCTGTTTGTGTAGAATTTTCTTTTGTACGCTTGTAGTTGCTCTTTTATTGCCTGATTTGAACCCATGCTTTCTTTTTCATTCGTTAAGCCTTAATACGTGTAAAAGGCTTTTTTGATTGCTTAAGAATTGACTGATGGAGAAATATACAATTTAAATTATCGAATCTCTACTAGAATGGGGCAATGATCTGAATGAACGGCTTGATTTAGAATGGATGCACCTATAAGACGCCCCTTCATTTCGCTTGTTGCCATATGATAATCTATTCTCCAACCTTTGTTATTGGCCCTTGAATTGGCCCTGTAACTCCACCAAGAATATTCGTGGGGTTGAGTATTGAATTCCCTAAAGGTGTCAATAAAGCCAGATTCGATATATTTGCTCAGCCAAGCTCTTTCTTCTGGTAAGAACCCAGAAGAGTTTTTATTTGATATTGGGTTGTGAATATCGATAGGCTTGTGTGCGATGTTATAGTCGCCTGAGATCATAAGCTGGGGATGAGTTTTCTTTAGATCAGCAACATATGGCAGAAAGAAGTCTAGCCATTCGTATTTAAAATCTTGACGAATATCACCGCTAGTACCACTAGGCATGTACACGCTCATGACAGAGAAATCTTCGTAGTCAGCCCGAACTACCCTTCCTTCCAAATCGTAAAGTGGGTTTCCGCAGCCATGTTCCACGTGGAGTGGATTGATTTTAGAGAAAATCGCTACTCCGCTATATCCTTTTTTTTCGGCTGGTTCCCAAAAGAGTTGATACCCTAAGTCCTCGAATATAGCAGTTTCAATTTGTTCTGGAAGTGCCTTCAGCTCTTGCAAACAAAGAATATCGGGGTTTTCGGACTTCAACCAGTCGACAAAGCCTTTGTTCATTGCTGCTCTAATTCCGTTTACGTTGTAGCTAATTATTTTCATCAATTAATATCTAATATCATTTTTATCTGATGGAATTTGGCAAGAGCAAATCATGGATTATTCGTGCAAATGGCGATTTTATAACTCTAGCTCTAGTTCCTTTTCGAAATATTCAACGATGTGCATTTTAAGCAATTTTTCCTGATCCAATAAATCAAAGTGGGGCAATGGTTTGATGCTTTTCCAATGTGGCCAACCTTGTTCGTCAACGCCCTCTAATTCATAAAAGCCAGAAAGACTAAGCACTTTGCAGATTGCTATGTGCATAAGGTCTTGTTTTTCTTCTTTGCTAAAATTCTTTTTGCCCGAGCCCAATTCCTGAACACCAATTAGGAATAGAACGCCATTGATGTCTTTAGGTCTTTTGCCAATCAGCTTTTCAATATGGGCAAGCACCTTTACCCAGTTAATTTGAAGATCAAGGTCTTTTTTATACATTATTCAGGGCTTCCCAATATTCAACAGCACGCCTTAAATGAGGTATTACTATAGTTCCACCGATAATTGTGGCGATTGAAAAAACTTCAAATATCTCTTTTGTAGTAACTCCCTCGTCATGGCATTTTCCCAAATGATATTTAATACAGTCGTCACAACGTAAAACCATTGAGCTTGAAAGACCAATGAGTTCTTTCACTTTAGTGTCAAGCGCACCCTCTGCGTAGGTGTTTGTGTCAAGGTTAAATAATCTTTTTAATACGATATTGTTCTCATCCAGTATTTTTGCGTTCATTCTGGAGCGGTATTCATTGAATTCTTCTACGATTGTCATTACCTTATATTTTAATCAAATATACCTTCGATTTGCTAAAGCAAAACCAATTGAGGACCTACTTGAGCGATTTTGTTGCTCTTTTTTTCCCTAACATTTGTTTGGGCTGCGAAAGTGCCTTGCCAAATGGGGTGCCTCACATATGTCCGACTTGTCAATACAATTTACCCAAAACCCGTAACTACAAAATTGAAGTTCCACATATTGAGCAGAAATTGGCAGGATCTGTTCGTTACAGCCATTTATTGGCGTATGTGCACTTCCACAAAAAGGGAATTGTTCAGAAACTGCTGCATGAACTTAAATATAACCACAAAGAAGAAATAGGTATAATGCTGGGTCGCTGGTTTGGTCATGATTTACTGTTAGCAGGTTTTCAAAATGAATTCGACATCATTGTCCCTGTTCCGCTGCACCCGTCAAAATTTAAGAAAAGAGGATACAATCAAAGCGAAGCCTTTGCGAAAGGCCTAGCAGAGGTGTTAAAGATGGAAGTAGTCAATGCATTGGTGAGGAACGTAGCGAGCGAAACCCAAACCAAGAAGAGTAGAATTGAGCGGCAAGAAAATGTGGCGTCCATTTTTGAAGTAGCTGAGCCCAATTTAGTTATAGGTAGGCGGGTGCTACTTGTTGATGATGTATTGACTACCGGGGCCACTATTATTGCTTGCGGAAATCAACTGATAAATGTGGGCGTTTCGGAATTTAGTGTGGCCGTGATAGCCGCCACTCAATAAAAAAGGCTCAACCGAAGTCGAGCCTAAATCAATATTTTTTGGAGTAGTTATTTTCCTCCGAAAATTCCCCCTCCTTTTTGTTGTTCAAAACCGATAGAGATCATGGCACATCTAAACCCAATTGTATTTGTAGCGCGATCTTGGTCAAGGAATCTTCGGGTACCTGGAGACATCCAATAAGCGACATCTTTCCACGAACCACCTTTGAAAACCTTGGCCCTGTCGTTGATCAATGATCTAAAATCATTTCTGTTTTCTCCAAAGCCATAAAGTTCTTGCGCATCTCCAGTTCCATCCTTTCGAACAGGGTTTAAGTCGTCAAAATCTTGAAAAGAAAGAGGTCTATACGTGTCATTTACCCATTCGCTTACATTGCCGGCCATATTATATAAGCCAAAGTCATTTGGTTCATATCCTCCAACTTCTCTTGGAATAACATCACCATCATTGTTGATATTTCCAGCGATACCGGCATAATCACCTCTACCTCGTTTGAAGTTGGCAAGTAACTCTCCACGTCTTTTGCCATAAGGGTTTCTCACTCCTCTACCATCCCATGGATAAATTCTTCCATACTCCTCGTTTTCATCTAAATATTGAGTACCGATGGTTGCTTTGGCAGCATACTCCCATTCAGCCTCGTTTGGCAGTCTAAATTCTGGTAGGTACAAACCCCTTTCAATGAACATTTTTTTGTTGCTATTGATAAAGTTGATTTGATCTTGTTGCAAATCATCTAGTTCTTGAAGTGACAATTGAGGATCTCCACCAGCAGTTGAGTTTGCGCCTCCACCGCTAACAGCCTGCAATGAACCGTCAGGATTATAGAATTGTAATTTATATTCGTCAGGAAGGTCTTCAAAATCTAGTTCACTGATGATGGTATAATTTACCGCATCGGTTCTCCATTTGCAGTAGTCCACTACTTGTCTCCAAGTTACCCCAACAACAGGATAATTATTATAGCCAGGATTGCTGTAGTAATTTTCGCTGTATACATCATTGAAGGAAAAATCACTTTGCCAAACACTATCGTTGGGTACCAAGTCTTTTAATTCAAGGCCATTATGGGATTTTGTAGCTGGCACGAAGGCATTATTTGGGTCATCCGAGATTGTTAGGTCTCTGCCAATTCCAACAACCAGTGGGTTGAATTGTCCATAGACATATTCTTTCCAGTCTTTATTGGTAATTTCAGTTTCATCCATGTAGAAAGAATTTACCGTTACGGTTCTTTCAACATTGTCCCTCGACCCAAACAAATCTTCTTCGAACGAGCCAAGGACAGTTCTACCACCCTGAACATACACCATTCCAGGAGGGTTGGGTAAATTTTTGGTGTCGAATGGAGTAAAACTTAAAGTGTCTTTGGAATTACCATAGGCCATGCCAGTTGTTGTACTCACTTCTCCACCTTTCTTTTTTATCAAAAAGCAAGAAGATAAAACGGAAGTAGATAACAGAATAAAGACTGTAATCTTCAAAAATCCAGCTATTTTTCTCATGTTAGCAATAATTAATCAACGCTATTAGGTGAATTAAGGCAGCTAATATACAGTTATCCTTGTTGTTTAACAAAGTTGTAACCTGCACATTATGAATGCAAACGTCTCTAAGGCCTACATTATTTCCCAAAGCTAGCCTAAAAGGTTAATGATGTTGATGTCCGTAGAAATCGGAAACACATTTTTAACCTAAATTTAAAATGAAAGATCGACTGAATTCATATCCTACCGATTTGGGTGTTAATCCTTTCAATCAACCATTCAGTCAATTATTTAAATTCATGATTTCAAAATCAACTTCTTTTAATTTATGAAAAAGAACCAGCTCTATTGGATGCTGCAATTTGGTGGATGGGGTGGTTTACATGCAACTAGCCTTTTTGCATTGGCCTTTGTGCTTCCATTTTGGGTTTCTATTATAGCTACATTGGCAAGTGTACTTTTCGGTATTTTAATTAGCCATATTTATCGACAGTACGTCAAGAAGAAGCGTTGGAAAGACTTCACCATAGCTAAGCTAATTCCACGGGTAGTCGGAAGCAGCATAATTCAGGGAAGCATTTTGGCTGTATTTGGTTTTATGGCTGGCATGCTCACGGTTGTTATTTTGGCCAGAATAGATCCGTCTATTGTTCAAAAGTTTTCTGGAGTACCACAGTTAGAAGGCATCGATGAGGCCACCCTAGAAAAATTAAGACAGGCCAACAAAGAGATGTTCAAAACAAGCGCTTTGGTGCTTTTGGGATTGAGCTTTATAGCCAGTTATGCAATGTATTTTCTATGTTGGTCTGCCATTTATTTTGCCTACCAGTTTCTTCAAAAGAACCGAGAGGTGGAGATCGAAAAATGGAAACTTCAAGCAACCGTAAAGGATGCAGAATTAAGTGCTTTGAAATCGCAGATCAACCCCCATTTTATTTTCAATAGCTTGAATAATATTCGTTCTTTAGTCATTGAAGATGCCGAGAAAGCCAGGAATTCCATTACCCACCTATCCGATTTGCTCCGTTTTTCTATTCAATTTGATCCTTATGAAAAAGTCAGTTTGGTGAAGGAGATGGAAGTGGTGGCTGATTATCTCAACCTTGAGTCGATACAGCTCGAAGAAAGGTTGACGTATCATTTATTAATGGATAAGAAAACAAAAGAGGTACTTGTTCCACCCATGATGATCCAGACTTTGGTGGAAAACGCCATAAAGCACAGCATTAATAATTTACCAAATGGCGGAGAGATCATCGTAGAATCCAAACTTTCTACAGATTTCTTAACCGTTTATGTTAAGAATACGGGACAGATCAAAACGTCCTCTACCCCAAAGCGAAGAGGCATTGGCATCACCAATGCGAAGGAACGCCTTAGACTACTTTATGGGGCTCAGGCCTCATTGGTGGTAGAAAACATGAACGAAAAGATGGTTTGTGCCACCGTTAGAATTCCAATTTTCAGCAATTAACAGATGTAGATATGAAAACTTTAGTAATCGATGATTCAAGATTAGCAAGAAATGAGCTCAAGAGGTTGCTTGCTGAATTTGATAATGTTCAAGTCGTAGGTGAAGCCGCAAGCGTTGAAGAAGCCATTGAAAAAATCACCGAGCTGAAACCTGACTTGATATTCCTGGATATCCAAATGCCTGGAAAAACGGGCTTTGATTTACTGGAGCAACTTGAAATTGTTCCAGAGGTTATTTTTTCAACCGCCTATGATGAATATGCCTTAAAAGCTTTTGAATATAATGCGCTTGATTACTTAGTGAAACCAGTTCAGAAGGACCGATTAGCTGGCGCAATTGCAAAGGTGATTGAAAAAGTTGAAAAGAAAGAAACAGAGAAAGACAATTCTGGAGATAAGCTGACGATGCACGATCAAGTTTTCGTAAAGGATGGTGAAAAGTGCTGGTTCGTTCAATTATCAGACATCCGCCTTTTCGAAGTGAGTGGAAATTATACCACTGTATATTTCGATAAATCAAAGCCTATGATTACGAGAACACTCAATTATTTGGAAACTCGATTGGACGAAAAAACCTTCTTTAGGGCCAACAGACAACAAATAATTAACCTTAAATGGATTGAAAGAATCGAACCTTGGTTCAGCGGTAGTTTGAGAATCTATATGAAAGGCGGAGAAGAAATAGATGTTTCTAGAAGGCAAACGCTTAAATTCAAGGATTTAATGAGTTTTTAGTTAAAAGTTCAGTACCTAACTCATTTCTTTTAGAATCTCTATTGCATCATGAATAGTCAAAACCTCGTCTATTCGAAGGATTAGGCGGGTTTTGTATTCTTTCATTTGGCATTTTCTAGGGTGCATTTGAACATAGGCAAGCACCTTTCCAAAGGCTGGAGATTGAAAATAACGCTCATTGTCTGAGGGCAAGAAATAGCATTTCAGACTTTCGTTTTTAATGCTGATTTTCTCAAAACCTAATTTTTCGGCCAGCCATCTTAAACGAACCGTTTCGGTTAAGTCTTTTACAGGATCAGGCAAGGGGCCGAATCTGTCTTTTAGGTTATTGATGAATTTTGTAAGCCCTTCTTCATTTTTGATATTATCGATTTTCGAATAGAGCCCTAGTCTTTCCGAAATGTTCGAAACGTAAGTATCAGGAATCAGAATCTCTAAATCCGTTTCGATTGTAGTGTCGACTTTTACCGCCTCAGCTGCTTCTTTTACCAAATCACGATAGAAAAGGTCTTTGAATTCGGTTTCTTTTAATTCTTGAACTGCTTCATCAAGTATTTTATGGTACATATCGAAGCCTAGGTCTGAAATAAACCCGGTCTGCTCAGCACCTAGTAAATTTCCAGCACCACGAATATCCAAATCGCGCATAGCTACTTTAAATCCATCCCCTAAGTCAGAAAATTCTTCTAGCGCACTTAATCTTTTTCTCGAATCAGAGCTTAAGCCAATAGTTGGCGGGGTCAATAAATAACAGAAAGCCTTTCTGTTTGATCGCCCTACCCTTCCTCGCATTTGGTGTAAATCCGAAAGGCCAAACATATGCGCATGGTTGATAATGATGGTATTGGCATTCGGGATATCAAGGCCTGATTCGATGATATTGGTCGAGATCAATACATCGTATTCGCCTTCAATAAATTTTACCATTCGTTTTTCTAGAATACTGCCCTCCATTTGGCCGTGCGCAATACCGATCCGTGCATCAGGAACTAGTTTTAGAATGATGTTACCAATTTGCTCAATATCCTTAATTCGGTTATGAACAAAGAAAACTTGTCCTCCTCGCCTTAATTCGAAGCTAACCGCGTCTCGGATTAGGACTTCATCAAATGTATGGATCTCTGTGGTGACGGGTTGGCGATTCGGTGGAGGTGTGGCGATAACGCTCAAATCTCTTGCACCCATAAGCGAGAAATGTAGGGTCCTCGGAATTGGGGTTGCAGTAAGTGTAAGCACGTCTACATTCACCTTAAACTCTTTCAGCCTATCTTTTACTTTTACCCCAAATTTTTGCTCCTCATCAATGATCAATAGGCCGAGGTCTTTGAATTCGACATCTTTATTCACAATTCTGTGCGTACCTACTAAGATTTCGGTTCTACCTTCCTTGACTCTTTGGAGCGTTTCTTTGATCTCTTTGCTAGACTTAAAACGGTTGATATACTCCACATTCACAGGGAAATTGGCGAGTCTTTCAGCAAAAGTTCGAAAGTGCTGCATGGCAAGAATGGTGGTCGGCACTAAAACCGCCACTTGCTTTCCATTGGCGCAAGCTTTAAAAGCTGCTCTGATGGCAACCTCGGTTTTTCCAAAACCAACATCACCACAAACCAATCGATCCATTGGATTCGGTAATTCCATGTCTGCCTTAACATCATCAGTTGCCTTAGCTTGATCGGGGGTATCTTCATAAATGAAGGAAGACTCCAGTTCAGCTTGCATAAATCCATCTTTGGCAAAGGCGAAACCATCGGCTCCTTTTCTTTTGGCATAAAGACTAATCAAGTCTTTCGCAATGTCTTTTACCTTCTTCTTAACCTTGGTTTTCTTGTTCTCCCATTCCTGTGAGCCTAGTTTGCTCATAGTGGGCGGAGTGCCTTCCTTGCCCGAATATTTAGAAATTTTGTGGAGCGAGTGAATGCTGATATAAAGCAAATCGTCATCGCGATACACCAAACGTATCGATTCTTGGCTGTTACCGTTCACTTCCACTTTTTCCATACCCGCAAATCGGCCAACGCCATGATCAATGTGGGTTACGTAATCTCCAGCCTGAAGCGATCGAAGTTCTTTAAGCGTTAGCGCCTTCGACTTGCTGTGCTTGGTTTTAGTTTTGTACTTGTGGAATCGATCAAAAAGTTGATGATCCGTATAACAAAGTATTTTCGAAGTTTTATCTATGAAACCCTGTCTCAGGCCAATGTTCAAGGGAAGTACCTGAATGGTTGGGTTAAGTTCAGTGAAAATGGTTTCGAGTCGATTGATTTGATTCAATGATTCTGCGGAAACCAACAGCGTGGTGCTTTGCCTTTGCCACTGACCGAGATTCTCTACAATCAAATCAAAGTTCTTGTTGAAAGATTGTTGAGGCTCTGCTTCGAATCGAAATTCAAAGTCAATTTTCTTTCCAAATCTATTTCCAAACTCAATTTTAGCAAAGTCCACAATTCCCTTTTGGAAGGATTTCTTTGTTTCGAAAAGCTGATCGGGACTAAGCACGATTTGAGCATCGGTAACAGAAAGTACTTCATCAAAGCTGTCAGATGCTTTTTCGAAATACTTTTCAATAATATCTAAAGTCTGGTGAAAGTCTTTAAACCAAAGTTTCGTGTTGTTTGGAATAAAATCTAAAAAGGACTGACGTACTTCTTGAAGTAGTCTAGTTTGAATATTCGGGATAATATTGATTTGCTTGACGCTTTCTTCGCTCAGCTGAGAAACAGGATCGAAGGTTCTGATGCTCTCTACCTCTTTTCCGAATAATTCTAAGCGATAAGGTAAATCATGGGCGTAAGAATACACATCTACAATTCCACCACGCACAGAAAATTGCCCGGCTTCATAAACGAAATCGGTTTTCTCGAAATCGTAAGTCATTAATAGTACGGTAAGAAACTCAACGTCAATTTCCTCGCCTACTTTGGTAGTAAAAGTATTGGTGGCCAAGGACTTTTTGTTGATTACCTTTTCAGTAAGGGCTTCAGGATAAGTGACAATCAATTCTCCTGTCGAAGCTTTGTTGTTAATTCTATTGAGTATTTCTGCCCTCATTAAAATATTGGCGTTCTCGGTTTCATCAAACTGATAAGGCCTTTTATAGGAAGTCGGAAAAAGGAGCACTTCTTTATCTCCTACTAAATTCTGCAGATCGTTGTGGAAGTAGGCAGCCTCTTCTTTATCGTGCATTACGAATAAGCAGGTTTGCTTATTTTCTTGATAGATGGCCGCGGCAATTACAGCGTCCAGACTACCTACCAAACCCCTGAGTTGAATGTTGGTGCCTTCGTTAGGTTTTATCCGTTCTGCAATGGTTTGAAGAATCGGGTCTTCCCTGTAAATCTTTATGAAATCTTTTACTCTCAAGGGTTTTATAAAAAGAGGTGCAAATGTAAATAATTCTACCGCCAATCGGGGACAAACTATTTCGGATTGTTTAAAATTTAGCTGGTCACAATCCCAACTCTTTACATAGATTTATTGTTACACATCCATTGTGAAAAAAGAAAAAGTAAAATTCGATTTAAAAAAGGAGGCGTTCCGAAAAATGGAGCAAATGCATCCTCACCAGCTAATGTTGTACATCAGCCTAATTGGCAGTAGCATAATTTTTCTTTTTATGATTGTAGCCTTTACGGCAAGTAGACCTCCAGCCTTTGATTTTTTGAAAATTGACTTTCCAAAGTCGTTTGTGGTCAGCACCATCATTATGCTGATATCCAGTTATACAGCTTCAAAGATTATTCCTGCCTACGAAAATGATGAGATCGAAGCACTTAAAAACTGGTTGGGGGTAACTTTTCTATTAGGCCTTGCTTTCGCGGCCATGCAGTTTTTGGGTTGGCGAGAACTACAAAAGAGCAATATCTTATTTTCTGGAGATCGATCGGGTGCATATCTCTATGTTATTTCTGGTTTGCATGTGCTGCATGTTGGAGTTGTTTTGATTTACTTACTAAGGCTGTTATTAAAGTGCCATAAAGTGTCTTTGGACCTTGTTCAGCGATTATTGTACGTGACAAACCCCTACCAAAAAGTCAGGTTTAAGATTTTGGTCGACTTTTGGCATTTTATTGATGCACTCTGGATTCTCCTGTTTTTCTATTTGTTGTTTAGTTTTTAACATAAAAAAAGGCCACGATTTACGTGACCTTTTTGAAATCTGACCATTTCCTTTATTTGACCAATGGGCTTAATTGAAAGTGATATTTTTGATTTTTTCGTAGCTGATATAAACAGGGTCACCAGCACCAGAGAACACTAATACCCCTTCATTTTCTTCGCTAACATCGCGACCATTGCCGAGCAGAAGCTCAGTTCCATTTTTCAATACGATTGAGGCATTGTCGTAATTCTTTGGAGCGAAAGACTTGATATTGCTCAATGGAATGAAATACTCAATGTCGTCATCTTCACCTTGAATCATTTCGAAATTGTATTCCTCGTCAAGGTCGAAAATGATTTTACCTGTTAATTTTTCACCATTAACGGTTTCAACAGTTCCACTTAATTTGTTGACGGTAAAGGCGGAATATGCTTTTCCAGAATTTGGTGCTTTTGTGAACTCTACACTTCTGAACTCTCTCCATGAAATATCGACTCTACCAAACTCGGTGCTTACGATTATGCCGTTATTTTCGCTGTTCACATCATTTGAGCCTCTTAAAAAGATTTCTCTTCCTGAAGTGGTTACGACATTGCTACCAGAACCATCTTTTTCGATGGACTTAATGTTACCGAATTCAATTTTCATATCACCATCACGGGTATCACCATCCAGTACGTTGGTAGAATATCTTTCATCGTGATCCCATTGGATCCAACCGGTGATTTTACCTCCATAATAGCTTACGGTTCCATACAGTGGGTCTCCGATTCTATTGGAAATTTTGCTGGGGGTATTCATGAATTCGACAGATTCTATACGACTCCAGTTCAGCTTAGTGCTGCCGAGTTCTTCGTCCATTATGGTAATGGTAGTTCCGAAATCATCAGAGCCATCTTTCACCCTGATTTTGTCACCATTTCTTAAAGTGAGATCAACTTCAGATCGTCTGCTAATATCTATTTTCGAAATGTTGCCAAATTCTGTCCTGAACTCATGGGTGGTTTCCCAATCATCGCGTCCCCAACTTATATTGAAGTAGTTCCAGCCGCGGCTGTTTCGTTCGCGTCTTTCTCTCATTTCATTTCTGTCTTCTCGAGAGAGGTAGCGATAATTCTCGTTTTCATCCTTATTGCCATTAAAGTGATCGGTCCAGAATCCCTCGCCTCGATCTCCCCATCGCATTTGACCGATGTAGCTGTTGCCATCAATGGTGGTGATTTTTCCATAAATAAAGCCTTCATCTTGTGCTTTAATGTTTGGGCTTGTAAAGGCCATGAAGGCCAGAATAAGTGCTGATTTAGTAATGAGTTGTTTGACCATTGTATTTGAGTTTTGATTGATAAGTCAAATATGATGGATGACGAACTTAGTAAAAATGGAATCTGGCTCTAGCTAGCTATTCTTAGACTGAATCGGGAGAGGAAAGGGTTGAACTAGTTCAGGCTTAATTGTCTAACCACATTTTGAAAAGAGGGGTTTTCTCTGAACTGACAACGATATCTTCATCTATTTCAGGCTGAAGGCCAAGTTTTACTCTTCCTTTGAAGTAGGGATGAATATCGCTCACGGCATCAAAGTGAACTAAGAATTTTCGATTCACCCTGAAGAATTGCTTGGGATCTAACATCTGGTCTACCTCTTCAAGTGTATTGTCAATAATGAATTTTTGTTTTTCGAAAGTAACGATGAAAGTAAGCTTATCGTGGGTATAGAAGTAGGCAATTTTATCGGTAGGAATGGCTTTTATTCTTTGACCCACTTTCGTTAAAAATCGAGATTTGTACTCTTTATTTTGTTGATTGATGAGGGCTTTGATACTTTCTAAATCGAATGGTTGCGAAGTGGAGGAATCTGTTTTTTCACCCAATTTTTGAAATGCATTTGAGAGTTTTTCTTCCTGAATGGGTTTCAGCAAGTAATCCACACTATTTACCTCAAATGCCTTTATGGCGTATTGATCGTATGCTGTTGTAAAAATAAATTTACATTTAGGCCTGACTTTATCAAAAATCTCAAAGCTTGAGCCATCTAACAATTGAATATCGCTAATGATTAAATCGGGCGGTTCATTTTTTTGAAACCAATCGAGTCCAGCCTCAACAGATCGTAAGGTACCCACAATTTGAACATCTGGTTTTATAGTTTTGATAAGCTCAATTAATCGTTCGGAAGCGAGTTTTTCATCTTCAATAATTAATGCCTTCATAACCTCGAGTTTTGATCTGCCTAAATTTCTGAAATATTAATGAGAGGAACTTTAACAATAAAAGATTCCGCATTTTTGTTTACCTCAACTTTTTGATCCGTGAAATGCGAATATCTTTTTTTTATGTTCTCGAGTCCCGATTTATTGCTGTCCCTAATTTCTACTTTCTTTTCTTGAAGATTATTTTTGACTACCAAAACTCCCGATCTGCTTTCAATAGAAATTTTCAGAGGTTTGGTTTCCGTGACAATATTATGTTTGATGGCGTTTTCAATGAGCATTTGCAAGGTGAGTGGAGGAATGTAAAGTCGTTCATCGTTTTTGTCGATGTTCAACTCCAACTGGATAGTCTCTTCAAACCGAATGCTCAATAAATACATGTAAGCACTGATAAAACTAAGTTCTTGTTTTAGCTCAACCAATTCTTCGGAGCTGCTTTGAAGAATAATTCTATACACCTCTGCAAATTTTTCAAGATATGCTTGAGACTGTTTTTGATCCTTGGATATGAGAGAAGAAAGGATATTTAGATTATTGAAGAGAAAGTGTGGGTCAAGGTGGTTTTTCAGTGCGGTTAGCTCTGCCTTGATGGATTCTTTTTGAAAGTTTTCCGAGGCCAGCTGAGCGTCCTTCCAGTTTTTTAAAAACTGAATTCCAAAATTGATCGAAATGATCGGCATTAATATCAGAATACCCAAAGCATTGATAGAAGCCAGTTGAGTGGCGTCTGGCGGATCTTGCGTCAAAGCAAACTTGAAAATAAGATAGCTAAGGTTGATGACTACCAATGAAATAAGGATGCCCAGACCAAGTTGGGTATAGAACCTTTTGTTGCCAAAAACTAGCCATGGCAATTTATGGTCCAAAAGATTTGTTAAAAGTCGGTTGAAAACGAAAATGAGAATCAACATTAAGTCGATCCAACCTAAGGTAAGGTAGTAGCTTCTAGGAGCGTTTGAATTAGAAAGCAGAATAAAGCCAATGCCGTTTAGCACCAAAAATAAGGTAATCCCTATGGTATGATTACGATTGATTTTCAAGGTATTGATGCTCAGTCAAAGATAATTTCGTCAATTTTTGACCAACGAATATAAACAGGTTTCGCATCTTTTGAGGTAAAAACCAACACACCATCGTTCTCTTCAGAAACGTCACGTGATTCGCCTAAAAGTACATTCATTCCATTGCGAAGAATGACCATTGAATAAGCATAATTTTTTGGAATGATGTTTTTGATGTTTTTGAAAGGGATTTTGTAGGTAACACGATCATCTTGGCCGTCCAAAATTTCAAATTCCCAGGCTTCGTCTAAGTCATAAGCGATCAAGCCTGAATGTTCTTCACCATTTACCGTGATCACTTTGCCCCGAAGCCCTTTTGGACTTTTGAAATCGGAATATTTTAAACCAGTCTTTAACTCCTCAATCGTTTCAAGTGATTCAAAATCTCTCCATGGAATTACGATTTGACCAATTTCTGGGTCATTAATTAAGATTCCAGAGTTTTCATCATTCACATCGTTCGAACCCGTGAGGTAGAATTCTCGACCTGATTTAAGCATAACGTCTACACCATTCCTGTTTTTGGTGATTTTTGCGATAGAACGAAACGGTATTTCCTTGTCGCCATTTCTGTCCTTACCATTGAGCACATCATCTAAAAAACGTTCGTTGTGTGTGTTTTTGGAAACCCCTTGATCCCATTGTATGGTACCGGTAAATGTACCTCGTCTGCCAGCATTCACCTTTGCCAAGATCGGTTCTCCAAAACCGTTAGGCTGGCTTGATGTGCTCTGTAAAAATTCTACTTTTTCAATCCTATCCCAATTGATTTTCACTTTACCCAATTCATCATCGAATACGCTTACGCTGCCACCAATATCTTCATAACCTGGACCTAAAAGTTCTATGGTTACATTGTTTTTCATGGTAGCTAAGCCTTTGCTTCTGCCCGAAGGTTTGATGAATTTAATATCCCCGAATTGGGCATCAAATTGGTGGTTTGTTCGGCTGAATTTATCTTCCCAGATGCTCAATACTCCTAAATCAATCCCTAGCCAAGAATCTCCACCGTCTTTATTAGAAATCTCTTTTATTTCCTTTTCGGAAAGAAGCTTAAGAAAGTCGTTTGAGCTTTTTTGGGCATTAATTAGGTCCGTCCAAAAGGTTTCGTCATCACCCCATCTAAGGTATCCTTTATAAGTATCGCCATTGATGGTGGTTACTGTTCCGTAAAGGGCAAGATTGGTTTGTGCTTTTGTTTTGTTGATGATTATCAGCATACCAACAATTACGCCCAAGGCAAGCAGGCCTTGTCGTAATCTTCTATGGATGCTATGTTCGGTGCGGTTCATAAAACAAACATAGCGCATACCAACGCTGCAAAATATAATTTCTGACTGTATCCGCATTTTGTTCAACTGAATCGGGAGAAACGGCAACTAAGCTTTTAATCATTTAGGAAAAATGGATGCATCAAGCCCCGGTACAATTCTTAAAGCGTTTTTATAGTAGATTTTTTTGAGCACCTCATCTGACAAGCCCAAACCATACATACTCCAAAAAGCATGGTATTTTTTGTAATAAGGAAAGTACTCGTCTTGTGTTTCTAACACCCGAAAGTAAGTTGGATATTCGTCTGGTTGATAAGAATCCTTGCCAAATAGTACACGGTCTTGATACTTGGTGAGAAAGGCATTGGCAAATTTTGGTTGTCTTCCCAGTTCTGCAATTACGGCTCCTATTTCTACCATCATGTTGGGCATTTCGTCTAACAACTCTCCCAAATGAGCGAGGTCATTCGCGTACCAAGCCATGTGTGCAGCGATAAAACTAGTGTTCTTATGCTTTTTGAAAACATTATGTTGTTCTTGGATAAGGGTTTCCCATGGCACAGGATTATCATTTTCTCTTTTTCTATTTGGGTGAGTTTTTAATTCTAACCAACGTTCATTATTGGCATCAAAAGGCTCCCAAAATTGTTTTGGATCAGCAGTGTGAATTAGCACTGGAATACCAAGCTCACCACACTTTGCCCAAATTAGATCTAGTCTAGGATCGTCTACAGCGACTCTATTTCCGCTGATGTCCTTTACCGAAAAACCGAGGCTTTTGAATATTTTAAGCCCTTTTGCACCTGCGTTGAAATCTCTTTCCAATTGCTCTGCCGCTCGTTTTTCCCAATCTTTTTCTCCAACATTATTGAAATCAACATTGGCGAACACCACAAATCGATTGGGTTGATTCGCCTTGATGTTCTCATTCGCATCAACAATTGTTTTTCCAGATCCACCGCTAAGGTTTACCATTAGCCCCATGTTCAATTGATCCATTTCAGCAGCTAGCTTATTTAAGTCTTGCTGGCCCATTCTCCATTGATGGCTATGAATATCAATGAATGGAAACTTCGCCCTCTTTACTGGGTGCTCTGGCACTTTGAGTGTCGAAGGTGGATTATATTCTTCGAAAGAAACTTCTTGGGCAGAAATAAGGCCAGCACAGAAAAGAGCAGCGCAAATAAGAGAGAGTTTGATTTTCATGGGGTCTTCTGAATTTTAAGTCTTAATCGAAAAGGTTGTAGAATGAATTGTTAGGTGTAAGCAATTTGACTTAATTTAAACCACTTAAATTCAAATACAATGGAGATTTCTTTGAAAGGGAAAGTGATTTTGGTAACAGGCGCCTCAAGAGGCATAGGAAGAGCACTTGCCATCGGTCTTTCAGAGGCTGGCGCGACTGTAGCGGCTCATTATAATAGCAATGATAGAGAAGCAGAATCTTTGCTTGATGCGATGAATGACCATTGTCGAATTTTCAAAGCGAACCTTTCAATTACTGAAGAGACCTTAAAGTTGTTTGAACAAGTAAAGTCTGAAATAGGTAAAATCGATGTACTTGTTAATAATGCTGGAGTCGCGCTTTCTTCTGAAATGTTGGGAGATGACGAGCAGTGGACAGCCGATTGGGATTTTACGATGGCCGTTAACCTTAGAGCAACAGGTTTACTCTGCAAAAAGGGAATTGAGCATTTTATAGAAAATGGTGAAGGACGGATTATAAATATTTCTTCTAGGGCTGCTTTTAGGGGAGATACAGCCGATTATGTAGCCTATGCAGCGTCAAAGGGTGGAGTAGTTGCCCTGACGAGATCAATCGCTCGGGCTTATGGAAAGCAGAATATTAAGGCCTTTAATATTGCGCCTGGTTTCGTGAGAACAGATATGGCTCAAGATTTTATGGACCAGTACGGAGAAGATTACGCCTTGAATGATATTGCACTCAATGAATTAACTCGACCTGAAGACCTTGCGCCATTGGTCGTTTTAATGGCTTCTGGAAAAATGGACCATGCTACAGGCTGTACTATTGACGTGAATGCAGGGAGTTATGTGCATTAGAATTTTCAAAAACATTTTATATTCTGATTAATTAAAAATTAATGAACTCAAATACTTTGAAACGCTGCACTTGGTGCGAGAATACTTTTGATGAGTATGTAAAATACCATGACGAAGAATGGGGTGTACCTGTTCATGATGATAAAACGCATTTTGAATTTTTGATTTTGGAAGGTGCTCAAGCGGGCTTAAGTTGGTCAACGGTATTGAAGAAGAGAGAAGGCTATCGTGAGCTTTTTGCCGATTTTAATGTTGAGGCGGTAGCTCAGTTCACCCCAGATGAGGTTGAAACCATTCTTCAAAACCCAAAGGTTATCCGCAATAGGCTAAAGGTTGCTGGTACCGTAATCAATGCGCAGAAATTCATAGAAGTCCAACAGGAGTTTGGTTCATTCGATAAATACATTTGGTCCTTTGTCGGAGGAAAGCCAATCATTAATCACAGGGAAAACATGAAGCAAGTGCCTGCCACCACACCCGAGTCGGATGCTTTGAGCAAAGATTTAAAGAAAAGGGGCTTTAAATTCGTGGGCAGCACCATCATGTATGCGCATATGCAAGCTTGTGGTTTGGTGATGGACCATACCACAGATTGTTTTAGGTACAAGCAACTGATTTAGTCCGCAAAAGTCAATACAATGTCTTTTCGTGGGATTTGTACCAAAAAAACACCTACTTCACTTCCGTCAAACACAACGGGGGCGGTGTAAATGATAAATTGCTTTTCTTCGCCAAACTGTACATTCGGACTAGAGGAGATGTCATTTTCGTGGTTGTAAGCATAGGCATCAAACACCTCTTTAGATTTTCCTTCAAGTTGATTTTCCTGCTCGAAGGGGAAAAAAACTTCGTTCGGATTGTATTTGGAGGCTTGGCTTAGATGAATGCTAAAAGTTCCATTCTCGCCCGCAGAGATGCTTTCAATCATTAAATCTCGTTTGCCAATTTCCATAGCCTTTTCGAGGATGTCGGCATCAGATACTACCTGGATTTCCTGACTTTTAAGGCCTTCTCTGGCCTTGGTGGTATCAATTTTTTGATCGGAACATGCAAGGCTGACCAATAACAAAAACACGATGTTTAGCTTTCTCATAGAAATAATTTCTCTAGTGACTCAGGGTAAAATTAACAGCCTTGTCAATTGTTTGTTAATTTTGCGCATTAATTCATACAAATATGATTGAAAAGCTAGAGGCGGTTAAGTCAAGATTCGAAGAAGTGGGTCAGCTCTTGCTTCAGCCAGATGCCATGGCTGACATGAAAGAGTACTCTAAGCTGAACAAGGAATACAAAGACCTAGAGAAAATTGTCAATGTTTACAACGAGTACGTCACCGTTGTTCAAAACATAGAATCATCCAAACACATTCTTCAAACCGAAAAGGATGAAGAGTTTAGAGAGATGGCTAAAATGGAGCTTTTGGAGTTGGGTGAACGCAAAGAACAGCTGGACGAAGAGTTGAAAATCATGCTTATTCCCAAAGATCCTGACGATTCCAAAGACATCATTATGGAGATCAGAGCAGGTGCAGGAGGAGATGAGGCAGCGATTTTTGCAGGAGACCTTTATAGAATGTATGATCGATACATTGACGCAAAAGGCTGGAAAAAGGAATTGATCAATATGAGCGAAGCTTCCTCAGGAGGCTTTAAAGAAATAGTTTTCAGCGTATCTGGAGAGGATGTGTATGGTGCCTTAAAGTTCGAATCGGGTGTTCACCGCGTTCAAAGAGTGCCAGTGACAGAATCGCAGGGCAGGGTGCATACCTCTGCGGCATCGGTAGCGGTTTTGCCCGAAGTGGATGACATTGATGTGAATTTGGACATGAAGGATGTCCGAAAAGACACTTACCGCTCTTCGGGCGCTGGTGGTCAGCACGTAAATAAAACGGAATCGGCCGTTCGCTTAACGCATATCCCGACAGGGATTGTGGTAGAATGCCAAGATGGGCGATCGCAACACAAGAATTTTGATAAGGCACTCAGCGTGTTACGCTCTCGCATGTATGAGGTAGAAAAAAGTAAGCAAGACGCTGAGCATGCCAGTAAGCGTAAATCACTAGTGGGAAGCGCAGACAGGTCCGATAAAATTAGAACTTATAACTACCCGCAAGGTAGAGTAACAGATCATAGAATTGGCTATTCTCAGCATAATCTACCCACCGTAATGGATGGCGAAATTGGGGAGTTTGTAGAACGGCTCAGAATTGCAGAGTATTCTGAGAAAATGGATGAGAGTATCTCGTTCTAATCAATCTACTCACCTAAACTCAATAATAAACAAGCACATGATGATCTTACAATAGATTTATCAATGCTTCATCTTTCCAAAAGTACTCATTCATAATACAGATGAACTCATTAGTTCGTGCTGCTATGGGAAATCAACTTTTAGAGAGGTATCACTACAGCCAAAGTTGGTTTCAAGTTACTCTTTCAAAATTTGTTGGATGATGGTATTGAGCTCTTTTTGATTATCGCTAATATATTTTAACCCTGCTTCTTTCAAAGCAATCAGATTTTCTGGACTTACGTCATCCATTGCAGATTTTGCATCTTGCAGACCGGGTTGAATTCTATGGTAGAAAGCACTACTCTCTGCAGCGTTGAAAATTTGTCGTAACTGATAGTCAACGGTTTCAGAGTTACCAGACATCATGACGTCAATGACTGGTTGAATCCATTGAACAGCTCCCCAGCGCTTTGCTTGTGGATAAGTATATGGGGTAAGTTCAGTGCCTGTGCCCAAAGATATCATGAGAATTTCTTTTGCGGTAGGAAATGCTTCCTCGCCAGGGCTGTCAACTTTGGAAAAATCAATAGTCCTGGCTTCAGCATAAGCACAAAGTGCTGGATTATTGGCAAACGTACCACCGTCTACAAGGGCCAATGGCGCTTCAATCTCTGATTTTATCAAAGCAGGGGCAAAATAAGTAGGTGCTGCAGAAGTAGCGCGAGTAACCTCTCGTACTTTATAGTTTTTCACGGGGTTGTTAATCCCATCAAGTTTATTAAAAAACACAGTGGCTCGATTTCTTATGTCATAGGATGTAATGATGCAGGGCCTTCTTAATTCCGAAATCCAAGCCTCACCAAAATATTGGTAGAGTAAGTCTTGAATGGCTGTCGCAGAATATTTTGCTCCAAATAATCCGAAAATCGTTTTAATCTTGCGCCAGAAAGTTCTTTCGAAGATTTGAGCTCCATTTTTCATATAAAGGTCAACCGCAAATTCAGCAGAATATTTGGACTTGCCTTGATCATCTGCGGTAAGGTAAGTACAGGTGAGAATACCTCCTGTACTAGTGCCAGCAATCAAATCGAAATAATCGGCTAGTCTTGCGTTTGAATTCTCTGATTCTTTTTGAAGGGCGGTTTCGAGATAATTAAGAATAGTACCAGGTATTATGCCTCTAATGCCACCTCCATCAATTGAAAGTATTTTAATTTTTTTGCCCATAGAAATCGACTTTAAGAATTTAAACAGAAACTCTATTGATGCGAATTAGGTCAAAAAGGATCAACTGATATTTTCCAGATAAGTCATCAATATTCCTTGATAAATTAGCTAAAAAATTGATAAAGACCTTAATAGTCTGTAGGTTCTAATTCAAAAAGTCGATTGACAGTGGTGTTGAAGATTTCAGATATTTTGAGTGCTAAACTTGTGGAGGGGGTGTATTTTCCACGCTCAATGGCGTTGATACTCTGGCGCGAAACTCCAGCTAAACTGGCGAGCTGCTCTTGAGTTATCTTTTTGCGCTTTCTTTCGTCCCTTAGGAAGTTTTTCATTTTGGCTGAAATTCTTGACGTAAAACTAGAACGAACCAGCATAGTAAGCCCCCTTTAAACAGTTAAGTTTATATTACATTTTTATAAAGCAATTCCGCCTAATGTGTCTATGTTGTTAAAAATTCGTGAACAGTTTCTTAACACAGGCTTTTTGATTTATCTTTGCCCTGCATTTAAAAAAAGAAGATAATGTTATTCGACCCACCAATTGCCTCTGGCGCAAATACTTTCGTTTGGATTGTTGTTATACTTATTGGATTCGTTGCTGCAATTAGCCAGCATGATGCTCTTTTTAAGGGAAAAAAGAAGAAGGAAGATCATTGATTAGAGTCTCTGCACTAGCTTGTAGTAGTCGAACATTGTGATTCTAAAAGCTTCTTTGGCTAATGTATTGTCAAAGATTGGCTGCCAAGTTCCGTCAATTTCGATTTCGAATTGGCTCTTATTCTGAATCTGCTGATAAATAGCATCCGCGAACTTCACGATTTCAGTCTTATTTCCTTTTGAATATTCTGCACTGCCACTGTGCAAGCCTTCTTCACTCTTCCATCTGAGCTTAAGTGTATCTTGTTGAATATATCCATTGGGTTCAAGCAGAATATAGGCTTCGTCATATCGCCAATTGTTAACGATAGAAAGGTTGATTACAGGGTGGTCATCACTTTTCTCTCTTTTCTTAATTCTGAAAACCTCCAATTTGGCGGCCTCCATCTCCTCTTTGTCGTAATAAGTTTGACGAACATTTTTGAAATAGAGCTTTGAGCTGTCAGTCGTTTTAAAGGTGACTTCGGATTGATCGACCTGCGTCTGTTTATCTGGATTACAGGCTGCGAGCACCAATACCAAAACCCCAAGAACTGTTCTGATTTTCATTCCTTAATGACTCTTTTTTAGATCAATTGTTTGCCAAGCATTCTTTTGCCTTTTCTTGAATCAGCGACCAAGCATTTTCGACATGATGTGGTTCAAGGTTCGTGTTTCCGAAGGCTAGTCTTAGCGAGAATTGATTGTTCAATTTAGTTTGAGTGAAGAAAAGTTTGCCTGTTTTGTTCACTGCATTCATGATGGCTTCATTCAGCTCATCCAAATTCAGATTTGCCGTTTTTGGGTTAAATCGGAAACAAACGGTATTCATCGGCACCGGAGCCAGTAACTCAAATTCAGGATGATTTTCGATTTCAGCTTTCAACCATTGGCCAATTGCAATATGCTTTCTGATTCTATTTTGAATGCCTTCCACACCCATTTCTCTGATCACAAACCAAAGTTTTAAGGCCCTAAATCTTCTACCTAAAGGCACTCCCCAATCGCGGTAGTTTTTGACTTCTCCATCCACTGAAGTTTTCAAGTAATCAGGCGTTATCGTGAAGGTATTGACTAATGAAATCGGATCTTTCACATAATAAGCCGTGCAATCAAAGTTGGTAAACATCCATTTGTGGGGATTGAAAACGAAGGAATCCGCATGCTCAAGGCCCTCGGCCATCCAGCGCATTTCGGGCAATACCAAGGCGGTTCCTGCATAAGCAGCATCTACATGATGCCAGATTTTATACTTTAAACAGATTTGGCTGATGGCTGCCACTGGATCAATGGCCGTTGTGCTTGTTGTACCAATGGCGGAAACTATACAAAGTGGAGTTTTGCCAGCCGCCAAATCTTCTATAATAAGTTGCTCTAAGTGTTTTGAGTCCATCGCAAAAGCACTGTCCACATTCACTTTTCTTAAATTCTTCGATCCAATTCCTGCGATCTTCACCGCCTTGTCGATTGACGAATGTATTTGATTTGAGGCATAAACTACAAATTGCTCGCTACCGGAGAAACCTTCTTCATTTACTTTGAAATTGGTAGCTTTCTCTCTTGCCGTAAGAATGGCGCAAAGGGTGGCCGTAGAGGCCGTATCTTGAATAACTCCTACAAAATGCTTTGGCAAATCAAGCATCTCTTTCAGCCATTCCATCATTTGCTCTTCCAATTCAGCTGCAGCTGGTGAAGTGAGCCAAATCATACATTGCGCACCTAAAGTCGCAGTAAGCATTTCGCCCAAAATGGAAGGCATGCTTTTGTTGCCTGGGAAATAAGCCATGAAGTTCGGGCTTTCCCAATGCGTAATGCCCGGCATAATCTTCTCCCTAAAATCACCAAAGATCTGATCAAAGGCTTCTGATTCAGTGGGGGGAAGATCAGGGATTTGCGCTTTGATATCCCCTGGTTTTACATCGGGTAAAACGTGGTAGTTTTCAACATTTTGAAGGTAGTCCGCCATCCAATCTACCAACTCGTGGGCGTGCTTTCTAAAAGAGTCGTTGTTCATTTCAAAATCAATGTTTTCAAAGATAACTAACTGTATTACCTTTTAAGTTTTTGACTTATTATTTTCATTGGAATTGGTTTGAACAATTAGAGAGATTGCTTCGCTTGATTCAGAAACTAAAGAATGAACTTTGCGCAGGCTCGCAATGACAGATACCCAAACCCGCCAATTCGAAGGTCATTGCGATGAATCCGAAGTGAACGAAGTAGGAAGAAGAAATCTCAAGGTTTCGAAATCGCTACTTCTTACATCTCAGTTCCATTTATTTAACGCTTATCTGCCATATCGTCCGAAAACAATCTTAGCATATATCTTGCAAGTCCGGTAACGTATGTTGCATCAAACAAATTAACACATGAAAACAAAATGGATTGTTTTAATCGTAGTTGCTCTAGTGGTAATTATCGGTTATTCTACTTTTAAAGGCGCTTATAACGGAATGGTTCAACAAGAAGTGGCCATTGACGGAGCTTGGGCACAAGTTGAAAATCAATACCAAAGAAGATCGGATTTGATTCCTAATTTGGTCAATACTGTAAAAGGATACGCGGATTTTGAACAAGAAACCCTGACGGCTGTCATTGAGGCACGGGCTAAAGCGACTTCTGTTTCTATTAGTGCGGATAATCTATCGCCAGACGCCATTGCAAAGTTCGATCAAGCGCAACAAGGTGTAAGTTCTTCTTTAGGCAGACTCCTTGTAAGTGTTGAACGCTACCCTGATTTGAAGGCAAGCACTCAGTTCAGTCAATTGCAAGTACAATTGGAAGGCACAGAAAATAGAATTGCTGTTGAAAGAAGAAATTTCAACACTGCGGTTCAAAGCTATAACACCTTCATCAAAATCTTCCCAAAGAATTTGATTGCCAGTATGTTTGGCTTTGAGGCTAAAGGCTTTTTTAAAGCGGCCGAAGGTGCTGATGTTGTTCCAGAAGTGAGCTTTAAATAATGGCTGCGGATTTATTCAATAGCGAAGAAAAGAAAAGGATCAAAGCGGCCGTTCAAGAGGCTGAGTTGAATACCAGTGGAGAAATTAGGGTACATCTTGAAAATCATTGTGCCTCTAAAAATGTATTAGATCGAGCTGCTCAAATGTTTGCGCAGCTCGAAATGCATAAAACCACAGCGCGCAACGGGGTACTGATTTATATGGCAGTGAAAGACCATCGATTTGCCATCATTGGTGATGCCGGTATTAACCAAAAGGTAGGAGACGACTTTTGGGATAGTACGAAAGAAAAAATGTTAGAGCAGTTCAAAAAAGGTAACCTTACTGAAGGTTTGATTGAAGGAATTCTTTGCTCAGGCCAAAAGCTAAAGGAGCATTTCCCTTATCAAAGCGATGATAAAAACGAACTCTCTGATGACATCTCATTTGGAAAAAACTAGCATGCGATATTTATTAACTCTTGCCTTAATTTTTAGCCAAGCCTTGGCATTTGCTCAGGGGATTCCTGCTAAACCGAATCCACCTCGCTTAGTAAATGACTACACTGGTAACACATTATCTAAAGCCGAGCTGAATGCACTTGAGCAAAAGATGTTGGCCTACGAAGATTCTACTTCGACCCAAGTTTCTATTCTTATTGTAGAAAGTTTAAATGGATATGAAGTCGTTGATTTTGCGCAACAAACCGGACAGAGTTGGGGTATTGGCCGAGCCGATAAAGAGAATGGTGTTTTTATTGTTGTTTCTATAAATGACAGAAAAGCCGCCATTGTAACGGGTTATGGTATGGAAGGATCGATTACAGATGCTGCCACATATACCATTCGTGAAGATTATATGAATCCGAGATTCAAAGAGGGCAACTTCTATAAAGGATTGGATGATGCCACAACGGTAATTTTTCAATTGGCCTCTGGCGAATATTCTTCTGATGAAGTAGCGGGTGGAAAGAATCGTGGAGACGGAGGCAATGGTTTTCCATTTGGATTATTGTTCATACTGTTCTTCTTTATTATTCCTGCGCTCGTGGGTAAAAGAAGAAGAGGAAGTGTTGGCTCTCGTAGTATTCCTTGGTGGGTTTGGTTGATGATGGGCAGTGGTGGCGGAGGTGGTCGACACAACAATTGGGATAACTTCAAAGGCGGAGGTGGCGGCTTCGGTGGAGGAGGAGGCGGTGGCTTCGGAGGTTTCGGTGGTGGAAGCTTTGGTGGCGGTGGCTCTGGCGGAAGCTGGTAAATCAGTCTAATTCATCTCCCAGAAAGATATTTGGCAGTCTCGATTAATTCGGGACTGCCTTTTTTTGTCTTTTATCTACTGAAAAAGATCTCTGCGAGATGACCTAAAAGTAGAATACTGGTGATAATAGCAAAACATTATATATTAAGTCATTTCGCAGCTTAGCGGAGAAATCTTTTCACTTTTATAAGTTGAATGACTTAGCTAACGTACTTAATTATGCTGAACGTAATGTTCCCACTTTTCTATCACTTCCTTAAAGTCATCTGGTAATTCAGTATTGAATTGTTCCAACATCCCTGAAATGGGATGCACAAAGCCCAGCGATTTAGCATGCAATGCTTGTCTAGGAATAATTTTGAAGCAGTTATCCACAAAGGATTTGTACTTCGAAAACTTAGTTCCTTTTACTACTTTATCACCACCATAAGTGGCATCATTAAAAAGCGGGTGACCGATATACTTCAAATGTGCCCTGATCTGGTGCGTTCGACCAGTTTCTAGATTACACTGAATCAAGGAAACATACCTTAATCTTTTTAGCACTTTATAATGAGTAATGGCATGTCGACCACGGCTACCGTCTTCAATCGCCACAGTAATCCTGCGGTCTTTTTCGCTTCGGCCTAGGTTTACGTTGATCGTGCCCATGTCTTCTTCGGGTTCTCCCCAAACCAAAGCGTAATAAGTTCTTTCGATAGAGTGATCAAAAAACTGACGGGCTAAACCAGCCATGCTTTTTTCATCCTTGGCCACCACTAGTAAACCAGAAGTGTCTTTATCGATTCTATGTACTAAACCCGGGCGACCTTCATTATTGGCCATACTCGGCAAATGTTGAAAATGGTAAGTCAGCGCATTGACTAAAGTACCCGACCAGTTGTTGTAGGCGGGGTGAACCACCATTCCTGCGGGTTTATTCACGACCAAAAGATGATCGTCTTCGAAGACAATATTCAAAGGAATATTTTCTGGAACCACCTCGGTATCGCGTGGAGGTTCGGGCATGGCCACTACAATTACATCATCAGGATGCACTTTGTAATTAGGTTTTACAGATACCCCATTCACCATTACAAAACCATCTTTAATCCCTGATTGCACTTTGTTACGCGTAACATTGGGCAACCTGTCCATTAAAAATTTATCGATTCTGTAGGGTTCTTGACCTTTGTCGCAGACGATGCGATGGTGTTCAAAAAGTTCGTCTTGTTCGTCTGGATCCTCAGCGTAGTTTTTCATGCATTTTATTCTGCTACAAACTTCCGCTATTGTGGGTTAAGATGCAAGGCGGGTTTGGGAATCAGTTGACTAAGAGATCGGTTGATCAGGGTCTGACGACAACTCTCCTTCTGAGCGTCATGTTGAGCTTCTCTCAGCACCCCTTGGGTAATCTGCTATCTTCTTTTCAAACAGACGGACCCTGAGACGGGCTCAGGGTGACTTCAATTTTGTGCATTACCGAACTAAATAATGATCATATTCTTATCTAATTTACCAATCAACTAATTACCTGATTTCCTGACAACTGATCAACCGATTTCCTGATAAACTGATAACTAAGCCAGTTCTTCCTTCAAAAACTGAGCGGTAAAACCTTTGATGCTTTTGGCTACTTTTTCTGGTGTGCCTTCAGCGATGATCATTCCGCCTTTATCTCCGCCTTCTGGACCAAGATCGATGATATAGTCAGCGACTTTAATCACATCCATATTATGCTCAATGATCAACACGGTATTTCCTTTGTCAACCAGGCGGTTCAATACATCTAACAAATGCTGAATATCCTGAAAATGAAGGCCAGTGGTGGGTTCATCCAGAATATAAAGGGTTTGACCTGTGTCTTTTTTAGAAAGTTCTGTGGCCAGTTTTACGCGTTGTGCTTCTCCACCAGAAAGGGTGGTGGCATGCTGGCCTAATGAAATATAGCCCAAACCAACATCATTCAAAGTCTGAATTTTTCTTAAAATCTTAGGTTGATTTTCAAAGAATTCAACGGCTTGTTCCACTGTCATGTCCAACACATCGGAGATGGACTTTCCTTTGAATCGTACTTCGAGTGTTTCGCGGTTATATCGTTTGCCTTTACAAGTTTCGCAAGGCACATGAACGTTAGGCAGGAAGTCCATTTCGATCAATTTCATTCCCGCACCTTCGCAAGTTTCGCAACGGCCGCCTTTCACATTGAAAGAGAAACGCCCTGCTTTATAACCTCGGATTTTCGATTCTGGCAGCTCAGTAAATAAAGTCCTGATATCGCTGAAAACCCCAGTATAAGTAGCCGGATTCGACCTTGGTGTTCTGCCGATAGGCGATTGATCAACTTCAATTACCTTATCAATTTTCTTTAGGCCATCGAAAGAATCATAAGCCATTGGCTCTTTCCTTGATCGGAAAAAGTATTGGTTCAAAATAGGAAAGAGCGTGTCGTGAATTAAGGTAGATTTTCCACTGCCCGAAACGCCCGTTACACAGGTCATTTTGCCTAATTCGATGGTGAGGTTCACGTTTTTCAGGTTATTACCCTTCGCACCTTTGAGCACTAACTTTTCGCCATTGCCTTGCCTTCTTTCTTTAGGAACTGCTATTTTCTTGATGCCTTTTAAATAGTCTGCCGTGGTACTTCCTTGTTCTAAGAATGAATGGGGATCTCCGGCTGCTACCACATGTCCACCATGGCGACCCGCTCCTGGGCCAATATCGATGATATAATCAGAGGCCATCATCATATCTTTGTCGTGTTCAACCACTATGACCGTATTGCCGATATCTCTTAAATCTTTAAGCGCTTTGATCAGTTTTACATTGTCTCTTTGGTGCAAACCTATACTCGGTTCGTCCATAATGTAAAGTACACCCACCAATTGAGTGCCTATTTGGGTGGCCAAACGGATTCTTTGTGCTTCACCACCAGAAAGTGTTCTAAGAGGTCGATCAAGCATTAAGTAATTCAAACCCACATCGAGCAAGAAGCCGATTCGCTTCCTGATTTCCTTCAGCACTTCTGTCGCGATGAGATTTTGCTTCTCGGTAAGCCTTTCCTCTAGGTTTTCGAACCAGTCCCAAAGAGCGTCAATATCCATTCGGGCAAGCTCAGAAATATTGGTTTCTGCTATTTTAAAATGCAGCGATTCTTTCTTTAACCTTGCGCCATCACATTCGGGACAAGTTTTCACCGACATATAATCTTCAATCCAGCGCCTGGTTTTTTCAGTCCCTTCTTCTCTTTGCTTTTCTAGAAAGTGGATGATGCCCTCGAACTTGGTATTCCATTCGGTACCTGGGTATTTTTTAGAAGTGACTGCTACTGCGACATCGTCACCATAGAGCAGCGTTTTGAGGACTTCTTCAGGAATTTTTTTGATGGGTGTACTTAAACCAACATTGTATCTTTTAAGAATGGCTTCGATTTTCTTGAAAATCCAGATGTCACGGTATTCACCTAAGGGCGCAATACCTCCTCGGCTGATGCTTAAGTCTAAATCTGGAATGATAGAGTCTTTGCTTATTTCTTCGATTTGCCCTAGTCCATTGCAGGTTGGACAAGCACCATAAGGTGAATTGAAGGAGAAGGAGTTTGGAGCTGGCTCATCGTATGACAAACCAGTTTCAGGATCCATTAAGAATTTAGAGAAATGGTGAATATTTCCATCTTCCTCTCTCACCATAATAACACCCTTGCCATGTGTCATGGCTGTTTTTACGCTTTGCGCGATACGATATCGATCTTCAGCACTGGCAACAATCCGATCGATAACGATATCAATGTCATGAGTTTTATAGCGATCCACCTGCATTTTCGGCACCATGTCCATTACCACGCCATCAATCCGAACCTTGGTGAATCCCATTTTTCGGATTTGAACAAAGAGTTCGCGATAATGCCCTTTTCTACCTTTGATGATTGGCGCAAGCAGAATAAGCTTTTTGCCATCGAAATTGGTAATCAGATGATCGATGATTTGATCTTCTGATTGGCGGATCATTTTCTTGCCTGTGTTGTAAGAATAGGCTTCGCCCGCTCGGGCAAAAAAGAGCCTTAGAAAATCGTAAATCTCGGTGAGCGTACCGACAGTTGATCTTGGGTTTTTAGAAGTAGTCTTTTGCTCGATGGAAATTACTGGACTGAGGCCATTGATTTTATCAACATCAGGACGCTCCATGTCTCCAATAAAGGATCGAGCATAAGCGGAGAAGCTTTCCATGTACCTGCGCTGGCCTTCGGCATAAATCGTATCGAAAGCCAAGGAGGATTTTCCTGAGCCAGATATACCAGTGATGACCACCAATTTATTCCTTGGAATTACTGCATCGATGTTTTTAAGATTGTGTTCTCTCGCACCGAAAATTTCTATGTTTTCATGACCAGAAAGGTCAATTGGGGCACGATCGATTTTTACGTTTTCCTTGAGTTTTTCCATGGATGAGCTGCCAAAAACAGACAATTGGCAAAGGTCAGGATTTAGCAATGCAATTACAACCTAGGGGTGATTATTAATGTTTGGAGTTGAAGGTTAAAATGGATGGGTTTTTTTAAACACTAAAAGTCTCTTTTCCTTCTAGACTCCAAGGCTGCGGAGGAAGGATATAATTTCTCGACTGCTATACAACTTCTAGTTCCTTCGCTACACTCAGGATGAAAAGCGGTGTGCATACAGTTGACTCCGCATAAATAAATGCGCAGTTGTCAAGTTTAAAGCGTTAATGACCGTTTTCCTTCCCTGACGCAGGAAGGGTCTAATTTAAGCCGAGCATAATTTCAGTTCCTTCGATGCCACTCAGGATGAAAAGCAGAGTGCGTAAAATTACAATGGAGCTTAAGTTTTATGGATGCAGTTTAATTACTATAAGGAGAGACTTTTGTTTACTTCACAGCTGATACTTTTGTGGAAGTAAACTGCCCCTTTTCTTTTCCTGAGGCACGAAGGATCTAACCTAAGTTCTGTAAGTATTTAGTTCCTTCGCTCCGATCCTTCGGAGCTCAGGATGAAAAGCAGTGTGCATACAACTATCATTCATCTAACTTTTACAGTGAGAGTAAAGTGAGGCCTAAGTTTACTTTACGGCTAGTCCTTATGTAGAAGTAAACTGCCCGTTTTCCTTCCCTGAGGAACGAAGGGTCTAAACCTACTTTCACTAATAAACCTAGTTATAAAAAATCTCCTCTATGGAATGGATCAACTGGCGGCCATTCCATGATCTCATTATTTAGGAATTTCCATTCGGGATTAAACTCCGAAATCAAACGCTCTTTCTTGCTTCTTAGCCACCCTTTGATTTCCTTTTCTCTGGCAATGGAGTTATTTACATATTTAGAGTGCTCAAAATAAATCAAGTTGAAACAGTTATACTTTCCAGCGAAAGTATCTTCCGAACCTCGTTTTAACCAATGCTCAGTTATTCGTTGTGGTAGGTTGTCTGTTCTTCCAGTGTAAAGAACAGATTTACTTTCGTTAGTGGTGATGTACACATAAAACGACCAATTCGACATAATTGAAATTAGTCAAAAAACTTTAGATCCTTCGTGCCTCAGGATGAAAAGCGGTGTGCATAGAATTAAAGCCGTGCACTTTAATTACAAAGTATGGTTTAACGGGAAAACATTTACTCTAACACCAAAATTTGATTGAAATAAAACTGCCCGTTTTCCTTTCCTGAGGCACGAAGGATCTGAATTTTCCGATTCGTGAGTCTATCTATAGTTCCTTCGTTGCCACTCAGGATGAAAAGCGGTGTGCGTAAAATTTAGTCTATGCTTTTGCATAAACAAATTCTATGATTAGCTCAAATCACCGTTTTCTTTCCCTGAGGTACAAAGGGTCTAGCGTCAACCACAATCAAATCCCCTTCAATTCGTAAATTCCCATAATCGCTTTGTGATCGGAAGTAATATCCACGGAGTCTAAGGACTGGCAGCCTATTCCCTTAGAATGAAAGATATAGTCGATTGGAATTTGAGCAATAAATGGATTCCATGTTGGATAAGTAGGCGTGAGTTTTTTGCGGCTGTCGGTCAGCGCGGTACTCGATTTAAAGTTAAGTAAACGCTTGTCCCAGGGCACGGTATTGAAATCGCCCAAAACCAGAAATTCGCCCTGCTGATCTTGAATGAATTCTTTGGCGGAAACAAGGTGCTCATTCCTAGCATTCCATTTCAGCTTAGTTGTAGGGGATCGGGTATGAAGTGCCAAGAAGTTGATGTCTTCGTGAGCCATTTTTACCTTACCACTAATGTTGGCTGTTCCCCCCCAAATAATTACTTGCGTATCAATTAAGGGGTATTTACTAAAAACAGCAATGCCTTGGCTCTCATCTGGGCTTCTTACTACTTTCGAATAAGGATAAGCTTCCGAAAGACCAGATTCTAACTCGTTGGCCCATTGATAACTAACTTCTTGGAATGAAACGAAATCGGGGGCTAATTGTAAAACGCGATCAATTGTAGCTTTATAAGCTTCGTTGGAAGTCAAAACATTGAACTGAAGTACTTTTAATTGCTCTTGACCTTGATTGATTTGGTAGCCAACACCAATTGGGCTGTTCACTTTGATCAATAGCAATAGGTAAATCATAAAGTTGGTGCCCGCCAACCGATAATGGTGGCGGACAATCCAAACAATACTCAGTAGGCCATATACTAGCATGGCTTGAAACAGAAAGGACTGAAACAGTGTCAGCTCGAAAGTGTAGGTTGGAGCCAACAAGAGCAAAGCGGGAATAATCAGTAGTGCTGCTAACATTCGCTCCTTGTTTTTGGGCTGACGAAAGAAACAGTAAACTCTTAAAAGTAAGAGCCCTGTTTTCAATATGAATTTCAGTTTGCGATCACGCATGAGTTATAGTTTGTTTAGGTTTTAATCCGTACCAATCCACTTTTCGCGACAGGTACATGCAGATGCCCAATACTAACACTAAGCCAAAACTGCCAACAAGCAGTGCAAAATCTTCCAATTGCAGGATGACGAAAATGAAGCTATAAATAAGAGAAAAGAAGGCGAACAATATGAACGCCAACTTTGAACTTGCCAAAATGGATTTGGCATACATCGAAATCATGCCCACAATAATGGCGGAGGCAATAAGGTAAGCTAAGTTGAAACCCACCTGCTCTGAAAGTGACAGAAGTAGCGTGTAGAAAACAGTTAGTGCTAACCCCACGAGAATGTATTGAACAGGATGAATCCTTTTTTTATTGAGGATTTCAACAAAGAAGAAAGTAATAAAGGTTAGGAAAAGGATCAACACGGCATATTTGGCTGATCTCGTATTCCTTTGGTAGTTGTCTACGGGCTGATAGAGGTTTACACCGAAGTTTGAGGTTTTGATTTTATGGTTTTGGCCTTCCCAATGTTGAGGATAGTTTCTGTTGAGGTCAAATACCGACCATTTGGCGGTAAACCCTTCTTTATTGATTTCATAATCATCAGGAAGGAATTGACCATCGAAACTTGGATGAGGCCAATTGGAGTTGATTTGTACGTTGGTGTTTTTACCTAATGGAAGGAAGCTCAACGACTTTGTTCCGTTAATATTAAGGCTTACGCTAAATGGAATGGCTTTTTCTGGTTTTGTGAGGTTCACTTTGGCATTTACACCAGATGACACTAAGTCGGAGACAGGAATTCCTGGCTCAGTTTTGTATGTATCATTATTGAATTTTAAGGGAATGGCAGATTGAATCCCTGACATATCTGGAATTCCGATCGAAACGAAGGCTTCTTCCCATAGAATTTGCGACTCGTTGATATGGAAATCGTCAAAGTCGATTTCGTCAAAGTTGCCTTCAAGCTTGAGTTGAGTATTGTAAACAATCACTTCATAAATGCCCCTCTTTCTGATTTCAGGATTTAGGTTGCCATTAATATTAAGCGCAGTCGGTAAAAAGTGCGCGAAGTGTTTAGTGGTATAACTTCCATCCTTGTCTGCATTCATTCGGTTGAAAGGAATGGTTAGGATTGGGCCTGCGATTTCAAGAGGGGATCCCCACTTTTCAGAGACTTCTTCGATGGCTTCGAACTGACTCATTTGTCTTTCCGTAATCAATGATTTGATCATTGAATTAGGGATGAGCAAAATGGCAATGAGGGTGCCAATAGAGAGTAACTTAATAGTTACAGAGTTTTTGATGGTGGTATTGACCTTTTCAAATAGTGATTCTTCTTTCTGTTCCATGGTTTCAGTTTTAAAAGTACTTTGTATTTCAAAGTAAAAGACTAAAAAAATATTAGCTCCTACCTGCTTGCTCTTTAATTAAGGCTTCCAGCGCATCGATATGGGCCATAAAGGCCAGCTTGCCTTCCTTAGTAGCCACGTATTTCGTGTTGGGCTTTCTGCCAACAAATGATTTTTCTACGGCTATGTATTCCTCTTTCTCCAATGCCTTTAAATGGCTTGCCAAGTTGCCGTCTGTTACGTCCAAAATCTCTTTTAATCGATTAAAGTCCATGTCTTCTCCTGCAATCAATGCGCTCATGATGCCTAACCTAACCCTATTTTCAAAGGCTTTATTTAATGTATGTATGTCTACTTTCAACGCTCGTATTTAAAGTACATCACAGCACCATATACAATGTGCATTACTCCAAAGCCCAAAGCCCAAATGATTAATCCGTAGCCTGGAGTTGTGCAGGCGATTAAACCCAATCCCGCCTGAATAAGCCCAAGATAACGGATATCGCGAAAAGTATACTTACTGGTATTTACCAAAGCCAAACCATAGAAAATTAAAGTCGAAGGCGCCATTAATGAAATAAGACCTCGGCTATAAAGAATCATCACGAATATGCCTCCAATGACTAAAGGAATCATCAGATTAATAATGACTCTTTTAGCGCTTTCGTCCCAAGTTTTTACCCCGTGCTTTTTGGCTTTTTTGGTAGTAAAATACACACCTGTACCCACTGCCAATAGAAATACCACGACCAAATCAAGAATAAGCCAAGTCAAGTTTTCCGATACCTGCCTTTGACTTAAGAGCTCATGATAAATTACGTCATCGCTATTGTAGATCAACTTATTCGCAACAAATGCGCCTATCAATGCATATATTCCTGCTAAAACGCCCGTAAGTCCGCTCAATGAAATAAACCGAGAAGACTTCTCCATAATGGAGCGAATTTCGGAGAGGTCTTTCAAGTAATCCTTTGCCATATTAAAAGTACTTTGAGTTGCAAAGTAAATGAATGTTTTCGAATTCACAACATGTAACCCATAAAATACCAGACTCTATTAAATTACCACGATGGGCGGGCAAAGTTATAACAGGACTTGCAATCCCGTAAGTTGTAGCAAGCGTGCTGTATAAATTTAGGTTGTCAAATGTCATTCGATATACCAAACATGTTATTTAGCACTGAATACATGTCGTTCATCATTTTATTACGACATGAATAATAATTTATCTCAACTTTCGATTTGATCTTAAGACAGGATTTTATAACTATGACAATCGAGAGAAGAGATTAAGACTTATATGTTTGAAAAACAGATCAATTCAATTCATATGTTTTTAAGTTAAATAACTATGTTAAAACAAGCAGAAAGGATTCAGAGAATCCATGAATTAATCAAAAGAAGGGCTACTGGCTCTCCTATTGAATTGGCTTCACGTTTAGGCATTAGCAAAAGACAGCTCCATAATCTTATAGATTTAATGAAGCAGATGGGTGCACCAATTGTGTACTAGGCTGCGCTGTCTTCTTACCTATATGAATACCCAGTGGCATGGAATATGGGTTTTTCATCTCTGAAAGAAGATGCTATGGCAAAAATTAAGGCTAATGGAAGTTTTTTTGTAAAAAATTATCCAGTGCAATTTTATTTCACTGAGGGCATTTATACTTGTCAGTAAGAAGTTACTCTCAACTCGCGCTAGCATTTGAGATTAGCTTTGAGTTTAAGTTTAACATTAAAATTTTACAAAAATGAAAAGTTTAAGTTTAGAGAAAATGGAAAAGGTTAATGGTGGGCAGGCAGGTACAGTATGTGACTTGGAGTGCTATTGCAATTCTTCATTAGAGCTCATTTGGAACAATTATGAAGATAACGACCTCTGGAACGATTTCCGGGATCATATTTTTGAGCTGTGCCCAATTACTTTGGCCTAAATGAGGATACTATTTATTTTGGTATTTTTTGTGTTTTGTTTAACCGAACTATTGTCGCAGGGTAATAGTTCGGTTAAAACAATTTCAGGTATTGTTTACGATAATTCTGACAGTACAACCCTTCCTTTTGCTTCTATTCACATTGTGGCTTCTACTTATGGTACAGTCACCAACGCAGACGGTTATTTTGAAATAAAAATTCCAGAGCGCCATTTAACAGATACCCTGAAGATTTCATTTACTGGTTTTCAGTCATGTTTGATAAATATTTCTCAAACTGACTCTACGTCATCAAATTATTTTCTTAAACGACAGACCAATTTTTTACCAGATTTTGAGTTGATCGAGTATCGAGACAGTTTAACGACTATTCTTTTTGAAGCCTTTAGTCGTTTAAATCTCAATTACCCGAAACAACAATATTATCAAGATTTTTTTTATCGAGAAATGACTTTCTTCGATGATCAAATTGTAAGATTGATTGAAGCTGCAGCAGAACTACAAGACTTTGGTTTTGATAGTTCGATTGATAGGCAGAGGGTAAAAGTTTTGGAGTTGAGAAAAAGTGACAGCTTTATTGAGCGATCTCTTTTAGCAAGAATAGCCGGCTATGGTAAGAGAAATGGAATATTAATCGCAATAAAACAAGACTTTTTAAGAAGATATAAAAGAAATAATGTTTTTCATTCATTTGATAAGGATCCATTCTTAGCTTTTTACGACTTCCAATTCGAAGAATTGGTGCTTAAAGATTCAGTGAATTTTTATTCAATCTCGTTTAAAACCAATCCTGAGAAAAAGGAAATTATGCACTATTCTGGTACACTAATGGTAAATGCAGAGAACTATGCAATAGAAGAATTTCAATATGTTTTACCAGATATGTTCGGAAATATAGGAAAGGATAACCCAGAGAGAACTGAAGAACTAAATACTGCCTGGAATAGAAATGGCCAATATTTGTCCAAAACGATTATAAAATATAGAGAGTTTGAAGGAGTTTATTATCCTTATTTTATTCAGTGTGTGCTTCCTGAATCTTCTTCTGCTGTAAAAAAGGATGGTACTGGCCAACAGTTTACGGAGTATTATGTGGTTTTTAATGAAACTTACATTTCCAAGAGGGACTTCGATAGAGTCAAGAGAAGAGATAAGTTGGTAAGTAAAGACCTTTACTCAATAGAGTTCGATTACAACGAGGACTTTTGGAATAACTTTAGCATACTAGATCTACCAAGAATTGATAAGAATGCTTTAAAATTATTAGAAGCGGATCAATCAATCAATTTGCAATTTAAAAAGCAGGGCAATGAAAAATAGTTATTTCTCATTGAAGGAAAGCTCCTTGGCAATATTCTTATTTGTAGCCTTTGTCCAAATTGCAATTCTCGCGTTCAGTAAAGAAGTCATTTGGTCGGAAAGCGTACACTATGAATATTTTAGAGGGCCTGACTTTAATTCTTATATGGAAGGAGTAAGAAACTCAAATTTTATTTCTTACCTACTTTCACCTGTATTTCTCATTCTTAGGTCACTAGCAATTGTGATCCTATTCAAATTAGGTGTCCTTGCTTTCTTAGATAGAGAAAAATCCATGAGCTTCAATAAGATTTTCCAAATATGCATGTTGTCAAGTCTTGCATTTTCATGCTCAAGGCTAATTCAGTCATTATATTTCCTGTTTATTCCCAACAGATCAAGAGATGAAATAAATTCTTTCCCGGAATTCGCATTGGGTGACTTAATATCTACTGATGTAGGGTTTTTTCAAACCAGTCTAGGATTTATCAATATTAATCTAATACTGTTTATTATAGCATTGCTTTATTTATCAACCAGCAGGCTCCATATCGATGATCATAATGCGAGAAGGATTGTTTTAGGAGTGATTTTTCCTGGCTTCATCACCTTAATCGCTGTTTACGGTTTCTTGGGTGTTTCACTATAAAAGTGTCGTTAATGAAAAGAAACGTAATTCAAGGATTTGTTATAGTTATCTTCATTGTATGTTGCGGGTTACTCGCTGGTAATTCTATTTTAAAAAAAATATCAAGGAACCACGAGCCTCTTGATTCACTATTAGACAGACGAAATTTGTCTTTCCTTCGATTATCGGCACCTGATCTAATTGAAATGAATACAATTGTTGCACTTTTTCATCCTTCTTGTGATTACTGTCAAAAGGACGCACAAGAGATTTTCGAAGCAAGAAGTTCGTTTAAAGATTTTGAGGTTCTTTGGATTAGCTATGATGAAAAAAGTGCTATCTCCCAATTCTCCAAAACTTACGGGCTAGATAGCCTTGAAAATGTTCATTTCGCTTATATGGACATTGAGGTGATGCTCGAAAGGTATGGCAATGTAAAATTTCCAACATTTTTGGCCTATGACAAAAATGGAACACTGCTTCAGAAATTTGTTGGGGTAACAAAGCCAGAGGAATTACTATCGGTATATGCCAGCGAAAAGTAAAAGACATAAAGCCCTTATCATTTACCTCCAATTTATGGCGTTGGTACTTGTTTGGGCAGGTATTAGTATTTTTCAGAATGGTACTTCAGCCCTATACTTATTGGGCTTTACTACACTTTCTATCGCTGCTTTTTGCCAGATCAAAGCTTATCAAATTCTTCTGTCAAAGGGAGATCCAAGTTGAAAATCAATGTCAAAAAAGGATATATATCAGCAATACCATATTCAACAACACGATCAATCAGATTGCGGAGTAGCCTGTTTGGCCTCATTAATCAAATATTTTGGGAGCGACATTTCATTAGAAAAACTTAGGGAAGTAAGTGGCACTTCAAAGGAAGGCACAACACTTCTGGGTTTATACCAAGCTGCTAATGAAATTGGTCTCAATGCAGAAGGCTTTGAGGCGGAGATCAAACACCTTAAGGATTTAGAACACCCCGCCATTCTACATGTAATTTTAGAGGGAAAACTACAACATTACGTAATTCTATATGCATTCGAGAATGATCATTTCATCATCAGCGATCCTGCTCGGGGCTTATTAAAACTTAAAGAGGCTGAGCTAGAAGAAATTTGGCAATCAAAAGCATTGCTATTAGTAAGGCCAACCGATAAACTAGAACTCAAGCAAGTTACAAAGGGTAAGCAAAAGCAATGGTTGATTGATATCGCTAGAGAGGATTTAGGCTTATTGGCGATTGCTACATTTTTAGGCATAATCATCTCAGTATTAGGAATCAGTACTGCTCTTTTCTCTCAAAAACTTATCGATGTAATTCTTCCAGAAAAAGACATGCAACGTCTGGTTTTGGGATTGGTACTTTTGGCCATACTGCTTATGGCACGATCAGGCATTGGTTATTTACGCACGCTATTACTCTTAAGGCAGTCTAAAGACTTTAATAACCGCATCATTAAAAAGTTTTACGATGCACTGCTCCACTTACCAAAGCGCTTTTTTGATTCTCGCAAAACAGGAGAGTTGATTGCAAGAATGAATGATACTGGCCGAATTCAACGCACCATAAGTTTTGTTCTTGGAGATATCGTTATCCAGTTCTTAGTTGGGGTTACTTCTTTGGTTTTTGTTTTTACATATTCATGGCAAGTAGGTCTTATACTGCTTGGTTTCGTGCCCATTTATGTATGGGTAGTCTTGCGTTTCAACAAACCTATTACAGCGGGCCAAAAAGAAGTAATGCAAGCCTATGCAATGAACGAAAGTAATTATGTAGACACCATCCAAGGGGTTGAGGTTATTAAGAACCAAAACAAAGAGGCCGTTTTTGGCAAGGCTACAGAAGTGATCTATGGTCATTTTCAAGAAAAAGCATATAGCTTGGGGCTTATAGGGACTAAATATGGAATATGGGCACAGATTACTGGAGTAATAGCCATTGTTTCTGTGCTATCTTTTACCTCTTATTTGGTTTTGCAAGATGTGCTTCAAGTAGGTGAATTAGTCGCCATTTTGTCGATGGCTGGTGGATTATTTCCTGCTATCGAGGCGATTGCCCGAGCAAATATTCAAATTAGGGAGGCAAAAATTGCTTTTGATAGAATGTATGAGTTTACATCCATTGAGTCTGAATATGTTGATTTGGAAACGGAGCCAGAAGCTTTAGATATCCATTCAATTAAAGTTAAAAATCTGTCCTTTCGTTTTCCAGGCAGAAAGCAATTGCTTAAGTCCATCAATCTTGAAATCAACAAGGGAGAAATGGTTTGTTTACTGGGCGAAAGTGGTAGTGGTAAAAGTACTTTCATTCAAGTGCTTCAAAAGTTTTATGAATTCGAATCAGGAGAAATAATCGTAGATGGAAAGGCTTGGGCCAATATTTACCCTAAGTCGTTAAGAGATTCGATCGGAATTGTACCACAAGAGACCAAGATTTTCAATGGTTCTTTGCTCGACAATATTTTACTAGGAGAGACAGAAGTTTTTCCTGAAAAATTACAAACCTTTTTTGAGTCCTATGGCCTTGATCCTTTCTTTAGAAATTTCCCACAAGGTTACGCAACGATTCTAGGTGAAGAAGGGGTGAATATTTCTGGTGGACAGAAGCAATTGGTGGCATTGGCCCGTGCCCTTTGGAAGAAACCAAAGGTGCTTTTATTGGATGAGGCAACTTCAGCCTTAGATCGAAAAACAGAGAAATTCGTGCTGAACCTGCTACAAAGCTTGAAAAATGAGATGTCCATTTTTTTGGTTACTCATAGAATAACCACGGCTTCTCAAGCTGACAAAATTTATATTTTAGAAGAGGGCGAAATAACCGATTTCGGGAATCCCAATACGCTTCTTGAATCAGAGAATTTCTATAGTGATTTTTACAAAGACTTTGGTCTTATACAAGCTTAGCATACAAGCGTAAAACAAGGAAAAGTTATTATGAGATTAAATCAATCCTTAATGAGAGTACTAATGAACAAAAGAAAATTGTTAGGATTTATTTTTATAATACTTGGCCTCGCCAGCGTGCTGACCATAGTATTAATGCCAAACGATAAATCGAATGCCATTTATGTTAAGCTTGCCTACATCATTCCTCCATTTTGCTTATTAGCCAGTTATTTTACTTTCAGAAGAAAGAAGGAGTGAGATATTGAAATGAACTCTTCATATTCAGGTATTATCCTCAGAAAAAAATGTTCTAGTTTTACGGCTGGAAGTAGAAATGCATTTTTTATACTTCTGAGGTTCAATCATTCAGGTGCTTAATGAATAAGCATTTTTAACCGAACAGATTTTGACAGATCAGGCATTAATTGACCAAATCAAAAATGGAGATGAAACTGCTTTCGAAGGCCTTTTTCGAGAGTATTTTAAAGTGCTTACAGTTTTCGCCAAGAAATTTCTGAATGACTTAGATCTTGCGCAAGACATTGTTCAAGAGGTTTTTGTAAAGTTTTATGAAAACCGAGAAACGCTACAAATCCATACTTCTTTAAAGTCTCTACTTTATCAATCTGTTCGAAATCGTTGTTTGGACCATATTCGCAGTCAACAAACGCGCACCGCCCATCACGAGCAGATTCTATATCAAAATGCAGGCTCGGATATTGACAGTACGGACTTGATTGAGCAAACGGAACTTGAAGAAAAGATTTACGCGGCCATAGCCGATTTACCAGAACAGTGTCAACTGATTTTTAAGATGAGTCGCTTGGATGGAATGAAGAACCAAGAAATAGCGGACGCTCTTAATATTTCGAAACGAACTGTAGAAACTCAAATCAGCAATGCACTCAAACGACTTAGGAAGGACATTTTTCTTTACCTTAAAGTGTTGATTTTGATTGCGTTAAAAAATATTTCATAAAATATCCTGTAAAGCATACGTGTGTTTTGCTGCCCGCCCGTCATAATTCTGAACAATGGAAAATAAAAGCACCATAGAAGACAACTTACTGATCAGTTACCTCAAGAATGAGGCAGACGAAGCTCAGGTTAAGCAAGTTGAATTGTGGCTGGCTTCTGATGTTCAAAACAGCAAGGATTTCGAAAAGTTGAAGAATGCTTGGCAGCATGCCGGTGCCATGGCTGATTTTGAGGCCATTGATGTGAACAAGAATTGGTTGAAGGTGAAATCGAGATTGGCTAAACCAAAAGCAAAGCAATTCTTCATCCTTCCAACGATTTGGAGAGTTGCTGCAGCGGTTGTGCTTATTGCTACTTTCCTTTTCTTCGGAAATCAATATTTGAATAATAGAGTCGGGGATTTGCAGACCATAACTTCGGCAGCATTGAACAATGAGGCTGCAATACTTCCCGATGGATCGAAGGTTTGGCTTAAGGAAGGTTCAAGCCTTACTTTTCCAACCGAGTTTTCGGCAAAACAAAGAGAAGTCAACTTGATTGGAGAAGGTCTTTTTGAGGTGACCCATAATCCAGAACAACCTTTTATTGTGAAGGCCAAGGAAACAGAAACAAGGGTTTTAGGTACCTCTTTCAACCTGAATGCTTCGCAAGAAGGGCAAAGAATTGATGTGGTTTTAATCACGGGTAAGGTGAGATTTTCAACCCAAGAAGAAGTTGTGCTTTTGAGCCCTGGAGATCAAGTGTCGATTGATGAAGGCGGTAAACTCACGAAGAAAGAAAATACAAACGCGAATTACCTAGCTTGGAAAACGGGCACTTTGGTTTTCGAAAATACCAAAATGAGCCAAGTGATAGAAGACATTGCCAATGCCTATGGGGTTGAATTTAAATTCGAAAATAGTGCTTTTATGAATTGTCCTTTGACAACGCGTTTTGAAAATGAATCACTAGAATACATCATTGAAACGATTGAGACACTATTCGACATAGAAATTACTTTGAATAACGAAGAATATATTATTAAAGGAAACGGATGCTAAAAGGGCATTCTGTGTAAACAACAAGACCTTTAGCTGTGCTCAAATTGGTCGTTTGAGCCGCTGAATTGAAGGGTCAAAAACTCAAAATTATTTTTAAACAGTCAAAACAAAATTATGAAAACAACAATTTTTACAATCGCATTTCTCTTTATCGGATTTGCCTCTTTTGGTCAAGATGGCAACAAAGAATTCAGAACAATTTTCAACAGCAACGGTCTGCGCAGCAATGGGGGTTACGGTGGTTTAAGTACGGGCTATACCAAAGTTGCCGACCGAGACGCGATTTTGATGGGAGGCCATGGCGCCTGGTTGATCAATCATCGTTTTGGTTTGGGCTTTGGGGGTACAGGTTTCATTACTGAGCGAAAGTACGATGCCGAATTGGACGACCGATACTTATTAGCTGGCGGATATGGAGGTCTTCGTATGGAGTTTATCGCTTTTCCTGAAAGTCCAATCCACGTATCGTTTCCAATTTTGATTGGAGCAGGTGGCATAGCCTATGCTGAAACGGAAAGGGATTATGAATTTAATGCGGAGGAAGCTAGCCAGGCATTTTTTGTTACAGAAGCAGGCGCAGAATTAGAATTAAATGTGATTAAATTTATGAGGTTATCTTTCGGTTTGAGCTATCGGTATACCTCTGACGTGAACCTTAGCTATTTCTCAAGTGGCAATGCCATTGTTGGTAAAGATGCGCTCAGGGGCATGAGCGGTTCGATAAGCCTTAAATTTGGAAAATTTTAAATTGAATATTCATCAATCATTATTACGAATCTCCCCCAAAAGGGGAGTATTTGCGTTAAATAAACTTTGACTTTTCGGTAGAAAGGGAATCGCTATCAAAGCTCCAAAGCATGCACTTAAGGATTTTTTTTTTATTGGCCCTGATGGTTTCTTCGCTTGCTCTTATTGGGCAAGAGCAAGCTGATGTGCTTTCGCGAAAAGTGACTTTGAATTTTCGAAATACTTCAATTGAAGAGATTCTAAAAAGCATCGAGACCGAGGATTTTGCCTTTACTTACTCAGCCGAAGTTTTCGATGTTAAGAAAAGGGTAAGCATCAATGTCAAGCAAGAAAGTATTGCTGCTGTTTTGGACAAGCTTTTCATCGGTCAGAATATGGAGTGCCAACAAATGGGCAATAAGCTTTTGATCCGAAAGAAGAGATCAGCACGAATCATCCAAGAGCGTTCCGATTCTCTAAATGCGCCTAAACCTACTGCCCCATCTATTCCTTCTTCATCGAATAATTCGGTAGTATCAGCAAAGGAAACCGTTGCCAGTTCGGCTAATCAAGAAACCAATGATAAAAGGGACTCAATTGAGCTTACCAATTCTGTTGCGCAGCCTGTTTTGGGGAATGAGGACAAAAATCAAGTTTCTTCTAAAGAGGAGGAGTTGCGTCAATATTATGTGAGAGAAAGAATTAGGACCACTGCTTTTATTGCTAAATACGCTACCTACCAAAAGCGGCCGTTGATTTGGGTGCCTATTTATCCGCCAAAGCCTAAAAGACTAAAGCCTATCCCGCAAAAGTTTAACCTTGTGATCAATGAAGCACCTAAAGAGGAAAAAGAAAGGAAAATCAAGGAGAAGAGTCCAACGAGCGATAAAAAATTCCGAATGTATATCTCACCCAATGTGGGCTATACTGCTATCAATGAGCGCGATGCCATACTTATTGGTGGAGATATTGTTTATCATCCCAATCGAACGTTTGGCTTCGGCTTGTCAGGTAAGGGATTTATCAGCAGAGGAGAGTTGGATACAGAATTGAATGATACTTTTAGGTACACGGGTGGCTATGGCGGTGTACTCCTAGAGGCCACCCTATTTCCTAATAATGTGTTTCATTTAACCACCTCGGTCATGTTTGGGGCTGGAGAGATTGTTTATGGCAAACTAGACCCTGTTGCCTCCACAATTACCGTTATCGAAGATCAAAGGGCGCTCTTCGTGCTTGAGCCCTCATTGAATTTCGAAATCAATGTTATTAAATATATGAGAATGGGTTTTGGCCTTTCTTATCGCGATACTTCGAGTGCCGATCTTAAATACCAAACATCAGAAAATGTAATCATGGGCGCAAGAGATTTTGAGGGCTTTAATTTCAATGCCTTTTTGAAGTTTGGGTTGTTTTGAAGTAGGTTATATTATTGATTGTTCATAAGATACAATGGCCTAGTTCTCATTTTTCATTTTAACTTTAGTGCTTATAACAATTTTATACAAGTTAACATGAAGATCTCCAGCCAAAAACTTTTCCAAAAACTGGTCGATGAATACAAGATCATTGGTGAAAAGGGAGTTATTAATTTTTCACTAAAGAACTTAACCATTGCCGTAGAAACTAAGGACACAGTTGGAAACTTACTTCAGGAATGGTTAAAGGCTTGGATGTTATCTGAAAATATCGAATTCCAAGAAAATCAAAATAGTCAGACCTTTCCTGATTTCCATCTTGATGTAGACGATAGGACAAAGGGTCTTTTAGAAGTGAAAACATTTGATTGGAAGAGAGGCCCTGGCTTTGATTTGGCAAATTTTGATGCTTATTGTAACTCACTTTTGGACAATGCCCATCGTCTTGATTCCGATTATTTGATTTTTGCTTATGTGATGGAAGGCAGTGAAATTACAATAAAGAATGTTTGGCTTAAGAAGATTTGGGAACTCGCTGGGCCAAGTGGCACCTATCCCATTAAAGTTCAGGAGAAAAAGAGCGTTATTTATAATCTTAGACCATCCACTTGGTATTCAGAAAGATCACAATTCAAGCCATTCAATTCATTGGAGCAATTTCTATCTGCATTAAATGAAACCAGATATCAGTACCCTCAAACCAGGCACAGCAATGGCCACTGGTTAAAGAAGGTAATCAAAAACTATCAATCTCACACAGGGATTTTACTAAAGATAAAATGATCAGACTTTTGAGAAGCATAGTTGAACGCTAATTTTTCTGCCACAAATCTGACTACGGGTACAGCAACAGTATTTCCCAATAAATCAAAAGCATCGTAAGTTTTAGTTGGGATTTCATACCACTCTGGAAAACCAAAGAGCCGTAATCCCTCTCGGATGGTCAATCTTCTCAACCCATTTCCGTCAGGAACAGCCAGTCGACTAACATCCGTTGCTACAATTGTGGGAGCGATATCTTTCGGGTCAAGTATTTTATTTATCTCAAAACTGAGCTTTCCTGTTATGATATTATACCCTTTTGGCTTCGTCTCGTCAAAAGACCTGAATGTGCGAATCCCATTTGTAGTAAATTCTTTGACAAGTTTTTTAGGATGCTCCAATCTCAGGTATCCCTTGGTTGTAAGGTCTTCCAACATCGCAAAGAGTTCCTTTTTACTTAGATCAGAAAATCTTGAAACCTGATCCAAAGTCAAAGGCATTCCATCCATCCAATCAATACCAATCTCATCAGCCCAACCCTTTTTTCTTCGTTGTTTAAAGATTTGATTGAGTAGAATATTCTGAGATTCTGAGATTTCGCCTTTCAATCCAATATCCCAGCTGTGTATATTTTTATCTCCTCCGCGTTTATCTTTAATAGACATTCCTAGTAGGTCATCTAACTCAAATTTGCTAAATAATTTTTTTGTAAAATCTGATTCAATGGTTCGAAGACCCTTTTCTAAAACCGTGGATAATGTAGCAAACTCAGGCTCATGGCCATCTAAATTAACCTCGCCAACCAAAGTACCAACAATGAATATTCTCTTTCTCGATTGAGGCAAACCAAATTCGATTGAGTCAAAAACTTTCCAAGATACACTGTAACCAAGGTCGTTTTTAAGGGTATTCAATATGGTTTGTAGAGTCCTACCAATTTTGTCGTTTTTGTTTGCTAAATCGTGTTTAACAAGCCCTTCTACATTTTCTAGGATAAATCCGTAAGGTCTCTTTTCCCGAATTATTCTTTCAATCTCAAAAAACAATGTACCTCTTGTGTCTAAAAAACCTTGGCGCTTGCCTCCTGCACTAAAAGGTTGGCAGGGAAAACCTCCAAGAAGAAAATCGAAATCAGGTATAACATCGTTGCTGATGGTAAAAATGTCACCAGCTAGATAATCATGAGGAAAATTATGATGGAGCGTTTTTACCGCATAGGGTTTTATTTCAGATGTCATAACGCACTCCGCTTTAATGCCTTGACTTTCAAAAGCCTGTTCAAAACCTAGCCTAATGCCCCCAAGGCCAGCGAATAAATCGATGAATTTTACTGTATTATTTTCCATGTTCAGATAGGTTATAGTTAGGATTGGGCTCTGCGGCTATGGACATGAAAGGTTCGAATTCTTCAATTTCGATTTTCCTGCATCCAATTGCGATAAGACATTGAATTAAGAAACTTGCACTGAAAGTGCCTCGACTAATTTTGCTGTCTATGCTTGACTTAGTTTCGTCTACACCGAGGTGGTTTAGCAGTACGACTAAGTCTGCTGTTGAAACATTACGCTTCAGCATTTCGACTTTTAGTACTCGTTTGACTTTATTGTTCCAATCCAATTCGCGTAAGAAATTTTGTGATTTTACACTTTAATTTGCATAAATGCAAATTATTTGTGTTTTAGCGAATGGAAGCTTGCGTAAATTCAGAGATTATCCTTGAAAGCTCTTGATGATTTTTGGCCAAACCAATTACTCCTAATTCTTTCAAGCGATCGCCATGGCCATCTAAAATATGGCTGCCACCCAAGAAGCCGATGGTGGGCAAACCTGCAGAAATACTTGCCATAACGCCAGTATAACTATCTTCGATGGTAATTATAGATGTTTTTGGGAGTTGCAAAGTGTCTACAGCCAATTGATAAACCATTGGGCTGGGTTTGGCTTTTTCCACCATCTCCGAAGAAAAAACTCTACTTTCAAAATGATGGGTAATGTCGAGCTTTGCTAATGCCTCTGCAACATAGTCTGCGGCACTATTTGAAACGACAGACTTTGGCTGTTTGATCGCATCGAGCATTTGCCAAACGCCCTCAATAGGTCTTACGCGTTGGCGAACGGTATTGTCCAGCTCATGCACAATGGAGTTGTTGATCGTTCCTTTATGCAATCGCTTAGCTTCTTGAAGAAGTTGGATGATATCACTGAACGTTTTACCAGTAAAACCCCTGATGAATTCGGGAACAGTAATTTCTACCTTTTCGCTTTGCAGCCAATCCACCATGACTTCTGCCGCCACGATTTCGGTATCGATCAGCACTCCATCACAATCGAAAATAATATGTTCTACCATTAGAAATTCGGAGAGAGCAAATATTTTGAATAGAACTCATCAATTACTTTTACGGCTTCGGTAGGCGTATCCACAATGTTGATCAAGTCCAAATCATTAGGATTGATATTGCCAGCGGCAAGCATGGTGGTTTGTATCCAATCAATTAAGCCTGACCAAAAATCACGGCCTACCAGCACAATCGGGAAACGGCCAATCTTGTTGGTTTGAATCAAAGTGATGGCTTCAAACATTTCGTCCAAGGTCCCGAATCCTCCTGGCATTACCACAAAGCCTTGAGAGTATTTTACAAACATTACTTTCCTTACAAAGAAGTAATCAAAGGAAATAAGTTTATCGGGATCAATATAAATATTGCTGCCTTGCTCGTGTGGCAGCTCAATGTTGAGCCCGACCGATTTTCCTTTTTGCTTTTTGGCACCTTTGTTTCCTGCCTCCATAATTCCAGGGCCACCCCCAGTGATGACGCCATAGCCATGACGGACTAATTTGGCGGCTATCTCTTCTGCCATTTGATAGAATTCACTTTCAGGCTTTGTTCTGGCTGAACCAAAAATTGAAACGCAGGGGCCAATTTTTGCCAATTTTTCAAAGCCTTCAACAAACTCTGCCATTACCTTGAAAATCACCCAAGAATCATGGGTTTTGATTTCGTTCCAGTTTCTGTCTTGAAATGCCTGTTTAATTTTGTCTTCGTTTGTCATAGAGGTCATCGTTTCTTTTATAATTGGCTGTTAGTTGAAGGCCAATTCCAAATGCACAAGTTAAGCTGTTCGGGCCAAAGCTTGGAAAAAAGGTGGATCAAATTTTAATTAAGATTTAATCGTTCAAAGGTAATCGGTACTTAGGCCTTCCTTGCTAAATGGCTAAGAGCCCCTTCTAGTTCACCAAACTGAAAATTATAACCAGCATTTTGGATTTTTTGAGCACTCACCTTATTTCCGCCCATTACAATTTGTGCCATTTCACCTAAAATCAACTTGAGCAGAAAACCGGGCACAGGGATAGGTAAATAGATTTTTCTAAAGGCCTTGGCTGCTAATTTAGTGAAGTCTCGGTTGTTTTCGGGTTTTGGGGCCACGGCATTGAATACACCGGTCATTTTTTCATCTTCTATGGCCTTTACAATAATCCCAACTAGGTCATTCATATGGATCCAACTCATGTACTGATGGCCGCTGGCCAAAGGAGCCGCCACTGGCGGCTGAAGTATTTTGGGCAAAGCACCTCCTTCTTTGGCGAGTACCACTCCAATTCTAATTTGAACGACTCTAATCCCCAACGATTCGAACTGTTTAGTGGAAGCTTCCCATTCTTTGACAACATGTGCGAGGAAATCATTTCCAGAGACCGATGTCTCTGTCATCAATTGGTCGCCTGTATCCATGCCATAGTAGCCAATAGCAGAGGCTGCCACCAAAGTTTTCACTTGATTAGGTTGGTTTTTCAGGGTTTCAAAAAGCAGGTTAGAGCTTAAGGTCCTGCTTTCTATGATTTCTTTCTTTCGGTCATCTGTCCATCTTTTATCGGCAACGCCTGCCCCAGCCAAATGCACTAAGGTATCCACGCCATCAAAAGCACCCTTTTGGATATAGCTTTCTTTGTGGTTCCATTGGAAAACACTTTCGCTTCCATCGCCCTTCGATCGGCTCAAGAGACTGATTTTATGTCCTTTGGAATGTAATGCAGGGATCAATTGAGAGCCAACAAGGCCAGTTCCCCCAGAGATTAAAATGTTGTGTGGCATAGAAGTGTATTTCTTTATCTCAACTCGCAAAATGAACAAATAGTTAATCAACTGCTAAGGGATTTAACTTTTACCATACATACACTGGTTTTAAAGCCAACTACGGCAGAAGGTAACATTGCGGTAACAAAAATAATCCATAGGTAATCGAAATGTCAACCATTCTTAACAGAGGATTAATCAGTTTCTTGGTTCCTTTCAGTTGCTTTGTACCCAAATTAAAACCTAATCAAAAAAATGAAAAAATCTCTTAAACACTTACTTAGCTTATTTTTAGTAATGGCTATGGTATTCGTTGTCACATCTTGTGATGATGATGAAACGACTCCGGCACCATCAATTTCTGCTCCAGGTGCTCAATCAGTAGAATTCGGTGGTTCTGCCACTCTTTCTTTCTCTATCACAGCTCAAGGCGGATATGCTTCTGCTGTTGCTACTGCTGTGAACGGAACGGCAACCATCACTGCTGAACCAACTGTTAATGCAACTACAGGAACTATTGAAGTAAGCTTTACAGCCTCTGGTGCAGGCGCTGCAGGTGTTACAGTTGTGATTACTGATGCAAAAGCTCAGACAAGTACTGCTACTGCAATTATTACTGTGGAACAAGAAATTACTACAGTTACTGTAAGCAGCAATGTTACTGCCAACACAACTTGGGAAACAGGTAAAACCTATATTTTAGCAGGTAGAATTACTGTAGTTAGTGGAGCCACATTAACAATCCAGCCAGGTGTTGTGGTGAAAGGTCAGGCAGGTGCAGGTGCTAATGCTACTGCTTTATTGGTTGCTAGAGGTGGCAAATTAAACGCAGAGGGAACTGCAGCGTTACCAATTATTTTTACATCAGTAGCTGATGAAATTACGCCAGCAGATGTTGCTGCAGGTAATTTAGCAAGTCCTAACCTCTCTTCAGAAGTTTCTGGTCTATGGGGTGGTGTAATCATTTTGGGTAAAGCTAGAATTTCGGCTTCGAACTCTGCGGGAGATGTAAGCGAAGTTCAAATTGAAGGTATACCTACTAGTGATCCTAATGGTCTATATGGCGGAAGCGATGATGCTGATAATTCAGGAACGATAAGATATATTTCAATTCGTCACGGTGGTTCTAACATTGGTAACGGTAACGAAATCAATGGTTTGACTTTAGGTGGTGTTGGTAGCGGAACTACAATCAGTTTTGTAGAGATTGTGGCTAATCAAGATGATGGAATCGAATTTTTCGGTGGATCAGTTAATGTTTCTAATGCAGTGGTTTGGAACGGAAATGATGACGGAATTGATACAGATCAGTCATGGTCAGGTACTTTAGACAACTTCGTAGTGATCTCTCCAAATACAGCAGGTGCTCATTGTTTTGAATTGGATGGCCCAGAAGGTACTTATAGTGCAGGTCATACAATTAAAAACGGTTCTGTAATGGCTTCATTCGCTTCAAGAGCAGCAGAGAATTTAATTGACGTTGATAATAACTCTATTGTTAATTTAGAAAACATCTTCATTACTGGTATCAAAACTGGTCAAGATGTAAATAGAACTAGCGCAGCAGGTGTTGTATTTACCAAAATTGAGTTAAATGTGCCATCAGCAGATTTACAAAATTTTGTTACAGGTACAATTCCAGCTGGAATTACTGCAGCAAGTACACCAAGCACGGGAGTAGGAGCGGACTTAACTAAATTTACTTGGACTTGGGCTTCTAAGTCAACTGAGTGGGGTTCGTTATAATTAAAAATAGATGACAAAAGGCTTGTTCGCTTTAGCGAATGAGCTTTTTGTTTTTAAAGCCTTAATCACAATTGCTTGACTTGTAGCTGACATTGAAATTTTTACTAACAATTGTATATATGAACAAGATAACCTTATCTTATTTAGCCATCTTTTTCCTAACAACTTTTAGTCTGTTTGGTCAAGAAGGAATTATTAGAGGCACAGTTTATGACGAAGGTGCGGGCGAAACCTTAATAGGGGCCACTGTATTGATTAAGGATACAAACAATGGTGCGATTACGGATTTCGATGGCAAATTTGAGATTAAGGTGGCTCCAGGGACCTATGACCTTCAAGTTTCATTTGTCTCTTTAAAAACAGTAACAATTTCAGGCGTTGTGGTGGTAGCTGGAAAGCCCACTATTATCAATAACATATATCTTAAGGAGGATTTTTCGGAACTTGATGAGATTATAGTTACAGCGGAGTTGGAACGTAACTCTGAAGTAGCGGTCAATATTATAAAAATGAAGGCACCAAACTTGTTGGATGGAATTGCAGCAGCAACGTTCCAAAAAATTGGTGATTCTGATGCCTCAGACGCAGTAAAACGAATTACAGGCGTTTCTGTAGAAGGCGGAAAATATGTTTACGTTAGAGGTTTGGGTGACAGATACACCAAAACCACCCTTAATGGTGTCGACATCCCAGGTCTTGACCCAGACAGGAACACACTTCAAATGGATATATTTCCTACCAGTTTGATTGACAACCTAATGGTTTATAAATCGGCAGTTGCAGAGCTCCCTGCTGACTTTACAGGAGGGGTAGTGAATATTGAGACTAAAGATTTGCCTGACGAAAAGATTTTGGATGTTTCTTTTGGCATTACCTACAATCCTTCCATGCACTTCAATAAAGACTTTATCCAAGGCAACTCTGGAGCCACGGATTTTTTAGGCATTGATGATGGTAGCAGAGAATTGCCCGAAGAGGCAAGGAACGAAACTATTCCTAGCCCTGTCAGTGGAAATAGTAGCCAACAAGTAAATCAGTTTTTACGAAAGTTCAACCCAACGCTAGGGGCAACGCAGCAGACTAGCTTTATGGATTACAGTGTATCTCTTACAACAGCCAATCAGTTTGGACTTTCTAAAGGGAATAAGCTAGGTTATATTTTTTCAGCCAGTTATAAGAGTTCAACAACCTTTTTTGATGATGTTTCATATGGTGAGTATCAAAATTTTAATGATCCTAATCAACGAGAGCTTCGTTACGCTACTGTTCAAGAGGGTATTCAATCCGAAAGAAACGTACTTGTAGGCTTGCTAGGCGGATTGGCTTATAAATCAGAGAATTCAAAACTTAGGTTGACCGCTTTGCATTTGCAGAACGGTGTGAGTACAGCAGGTCAATTTTTTATAGATAACGATGGGCAGGCCGTTGGCCAATCAGGTTATTTAGCCTTTTCAAATAACCTTGAATACAATCAAAGAAGCCTTACAAACGTGCTTTTGAGTGGTGAGCACCATTTACAAGAAAATGAGTGGGAAATAGCATGGAGTTTATCCCCTACCTTATCAAGCATTGAGGATCCAGATGTAAGAAAAACATCTTTTACCTATAGTGAAACGGATACAACATTCTCAGCTGGTGCTGGAGGAAATCCAAGCAGAATATGGAGAGAGCTTGAGGAAGTCAACTTAGTTGGCAAAGTAGATTTTATCAGAAATAGCACGCTATTTTTGAGGCCAGGCAAAATCAAGTTTGGCGCCAGTCAAGTCTATAAAGATAGAGATTACGAAATTCTGAGCTATGACTTGCAATTCTTCGGTGCACAGCCAGATTTTGGAATTGATCCTAACAACGTATTGATAGAAGAGAATCTTTTTCCAAATGGGACACTTTACTATGTCTCGGGCAATAATACCCCTAATCCAAACGCCTACAACTCAAATGTTTATAATTTGGCATTTTATGGTGCGGCAGAATTTAATCCTGCCGAAAGACTTAAAGCAATTTTGGGTCTCCGAGCCGAAAAATTTACCCAGCGACATACAGGTAGGGATGTTGAATTTGCCAACTTAGGCTCTGGAAATAACCTTGTAGATGAGAAGGTGCTCGATGCACTTGATTTGTTTCCTTCTTTAAACTTGGTATACAGCCTCAAGGAAGATTATAACCTTAGGTTTTCTTATTCTAAAACCATAGCTAGACCATCTTTTAAAGAATTGTCATTTGCACAGATCATTGACCCACTTACCAACAGGATTTTTAATGGGGGATTGTTCAAATACAGCGACTGGGATGGTAATTTAGTCGAAACAAGAATTGACAACTTAGACTTGAGATGGGAAGCCTTTTTACCAAAAGGTCAAATACTTACGGTAAGTACTTTTTATAAAAAATTCGAAAAGCCCATTGAATTGGTTAGGATTCAGGAGCAGCAAACAAGTACAGAGTATCAGCCAAGAAATGTGGGTGATGGTACAGTACTTGGCGTAGAAGTAGAATTTAAAAAGAACTTGTCATTCTTAATCGAGTCAGCCGAAAACTTCAGCATTGGAGGTAATTTTACTTTTGTTGAGTCAAGGATTTTGATGACAGACCGTGAATTGAATGCAAGAAGGGCTTTCCAAAAAGATGGGGAGAATATTGATAATACCCGTAACATGGCTGGTCAGGCTCCTTATATTGTCAATTTCAGCCTTGGCTACGATAATTATGAAACTGGTTTGGATGCAGGGTTTTTCTATAATGTAAAAGGCTCAACCTTATTTATTGTTGGGGGCGGTTTGTTTCCTGACGTGTATGCCGAACCATTCCAAAGTTTGAATTTTAACCTGAACAAAAGATTTGGTAAAAATGAGAACACCTCTTTCAACTTTAATGTATCGAATATTTTGAATGACAAAAGAGAAGAAGTTTACAGAGGTTATAAAACACAGGATCAAACCTTTACTAGCTTTAGCCCTGGCCGCTCAGTGAGCATAGGATTGAAATATTCTTTCTAACAATGGGCTTGTCTTAAATCCTGCTTGTTTTGGATGACGGGTTAGACAAGAAAGTCCAAGATTATTAATGAAAAAGAGCTGCCAATATTTTGGCAGCTCTTTTTAGTATTCAACATTCAGTTCCAAATCAATGATTGATTGGAATCTTCTTCAATAACTTGTCGATGATATGTTCTGTGCTGATGCCATCGGCTTCAGCCTCGTAATTCAAGATGATCCTGTGGTTCAAAACGTCTTTGGCAATTTCCTTAATGTCTTCTGGTAACACGTAATCACGCTGATTCATAAAGGCCATTGCTTTTGCGGCTAGGTTCAAATTGATACTTGCCCTTGGTGAGGCTCCGAACTGCATGTAGTAAGCTTCTTCTTCCAAACCAAAAGACTTAGGGTTTCTGGTGGCGAATACCAATTCAATAATATATTTCTCTAGCGATTCAGAAATCGAGACTTGGTTTACCTCATTTCTGATACTGAAAATATCTTCTTTAGAAAGCAATGTCTCTAATTCTGGTTTGAAGGCCATGTTAGACATTCTTCTCATCACTTCTAATTCTTCATCCTTAGTAGGGTAATCCACTTTTACCTTCAGCATAAACCTGTCGATTTGTGCCTCTGGCAAACTATAAGTTCCTTCTTGGTCTACCGGGTTTTGGGTGGCCAATACCAAGAAAGGGCGATCAAGTTTGAAACTGGTTTCACCGATGGTTACCGTTTTCTCCTGCATGGCCTCCAACAAGGCTGACTGCACTTTTGCTGGAGCACGGTTAATTTCATCGGCCAATACCACGTTCGTGAAAATAGGGCCTTTCTTCACTTCGAATTCCCCTTTTTTCTGATTGTAGATCATAGTACCGATCAAATCGGCAGGGAGCAAATCGGGGGTAAACTGAACACGTTGGAAATCCAAATGGAGGACCTGTGCCAAAGTATTTACTGTTAAAGTTTTTGCAATTCCAGGTACACCTTCCAAAAGAATATGGCCATTGGTGAATAAGCCAATTAACAATCGGTTGACCATATATTCTTGGCCGACAACGATTTTGCTTACTTCAGAGGCAACTCTGCTTATTTTTTCCTGATGTTCTTTGGCGAGTTCTGCTGATACCGCTTCCATGGTCGAAATATTATTTAAAGCGCGAAATTAGAAATTTTGATCAATTACTGGGATGAATACTCCAACGAGATCACAAAGTTTTCCAGCGTTGGTAGAATAGGGCGAATATCGGTAGTTTCTCCAATTAATGACCGACTCAGGGAAAGCTTTTAACATTTATTAACCCAACAGAAATTTTTTTTGAATGCTTTAATGACTTCAATGCAAAATTGACCGTGATTCTTACCATCATACTCACATACAGCATTCTGTTATTAACGAAATCACAAATGTCAGTGATTGCGGAATAGTTATATTTTAAACTCATATCAAGGGCTAGCTTTTTCAGGTCAATTGCATTTTTCTAATCTATTCGGCATGTACTAAATATTTGATATTCATGTTTTTAACTCTAAATTAGGAGTGAATTGAACTCAATTCGAGGTTTCAACCTGATCACCTAAAAAATGCTGGACACCATTGCTAAAAAGTCGTTCATTAGAATAATTATATTATTCGTGGTGCTTTTTGCCCAACCAAAACTAGGTTTTGCGCAAGGGCCAGTCATCTCAAGCGTCAATATCAATAGCTGTGTTGGGGAGATTAGAATTAGTGTGACTTCGGGTGTTTTACCCTATACTTTTGCTTGGGAGGACTCTGGTGGAAATCCAGTGGGTGGTAATTCATTCTTGATTACAGGCTTGGCGGCAGATGACTACCGCGTGACGGTAACTGATGCCAATGGCGACAATATAACAGCCATCTATACCGTAACCAATCCTCCTGACTTAGTCGGTTCAGTTGTGGTCAACGATGTGACTTGCCGTGGTGATTCGGACGCACAAGTTGTGGTGACCATGGCGAACGGAAACCCTGATTATGCCTGGGTGTTGACGAACAGTGGAGGGGCTACCGTGGGAACGGGAACGGTTGGAGGTATAGTAATCACAATTGGTGGCTTAGGCGTAGACAGTTATAGTTTAGAAGTAACAGATGCCGATGGTTGCACAGGTACGATCACCTTTGTAATCACCGAGCCCGCTCAGTTCCTAGGGGCTAACTTGGTTTCTCAAACCGATGCCACTTGTAGTGATCTTGCGAATGGAAGTTTAGAAGTAGTCGGAACGGGTGGTTGGGGAGGTTATACTTATGCCTGGTACACTGAACCGGGAGGTGTTTTTCTGTCTAACGGGGCTTCAATTGTGGGATTGCTTCCAGGCGACTACAGGGTTTATGTAACCGATGTTAATGGTTGTGTGGTAAGCCCTGTTTATACTATTGCTTCACCCGACCCAATCGCAACGACCTCTACCCTTGCCAATGTTGCTTGTAATGGCGGCAACAATGGAGCCATTGATATTTCGGTAACAGGGGGCAATGGTGGCTATTCCTACCTATGGAGTCATGGGCCAACTACGCAAGATATTTCAGGACTTACAGCAGGCAATTATACCGTAACTATTACCGATAATTTGGCCTGTACATACACAGAATCCTTTACCATAACCGAACCGAATGCCTTGGCCATTAATCCGACTATTACTGATGTTTTGTGCTTTGGTGATAATTCAGGAAGGGTTCGAACAAACCTCAGCGGTGGTACCGCGCCATATACTTATCTGTGGTCTACCACGCCTGTGCATACTGGCAAAAACCTTAATAACAGAGTGGCAGGAACTTATTCCGTAACGGTTACGGATGCCAACGGATGTACTGCCTCTGGAACTTACACAGTCAATCAACCTGCTGCTGCGCTTTCAGAATTGTCCATCACCAATAATTCTCCTTCTTGTTTTGGGGGAAATGATGGGAGTCTGACCCTAGCTATGCAGGGAGGAACAGCGCCATATGCTTACAGTTGGTCAAATGGTTCAACCACCAATACAGCTTCTGGGCTTACGGCAGGAATTTATAATGTCACAGTTACAGACAATAATAACTGTACTTTCAGTGCTTCCTACACGGTGAACAACCCAATCAAAATTGCTGTAACGACCACTTCTTCCACACAACCCATTTGTAATGGAGCTGCAGATGGCAGTCTTACGGTTTTGGCGTCAAACGGAACAGCACCTTATACTTATAATTGGAATACGGGTGATGTGGGAGCTACTTTGAACAATGTTCCTGCTGGAAGTTATACGGTTACCGTGTCCGATAATGGTGGATGTTCTGTTGCTGAGACCATTATTTTGGGCGAACCTTCATTAATTGTTTCGAATGCGACCGTGAACAACATCAGTTGTAATGGATTAACTGATGGCAGTATTTTTCTCGCTACCACAGGCGGAACGGGCGGATATAATTATGCATGGAATACAGGTGCAACAACAACCAATAATATTTCAGGTTTAACGGCAGGTGCTTATTCTGTAGTCATTACGGATGCCAGTGGATGTTCGGTAACAGAATCTTTTACCATTTTAGAGCCAGACCCGCTTACATCGACTGTTTTGGTTCAAGATGTTTTGTGTAAAGGCCAATCCACTGGAGGAATTGATCTCACTCCTGCGGACGGCACAGCCCCCTACTCCTTTTCATGGTCGAATGGGGCCACCACCGAGGACTTGGTCAATGTTGCTGCAGGAAATTATACCGTAACGATTACGGATGCTTCTGGCTGTTCTATTGTAAGGAATGCTACGATAGTGGAGCCTGCTGATGTTTTGGTGTTAAGTGGAACTGCTAACAATGTTACTTGCAACGGTGCTGCCAATGGAAGTATTGATTTTTCGGCAGTGGGCGGTGTCGCTCCTTATTCTTTCTCTTGGAATACAGGGGCCATTACCGAAGACCTAAGCAATATTGGACCAGGGGTATATACCGTTCAAGTGACCGATGCTAATGGTTGTATCAAGTTTGATTCTTTCACGATTTCGCAGCCAGCACCACTTTCGGTCAACCTTTCAAAAGTAGATATTAGTTGTAATGGTTCAGGAGACGGACAAATCAACCTCAACGTCAGTGGTGGTACAAGTCCCTACACTTTTTTATGGAATGATGGTGACACCAATCAGAATCGAACTGGTTTAAGCCAAGGCAATTACACGGTTACGGTAACGGATGCAGAGGGCTGCCAAAATGTTCAAAATTTAACTAACAACGAACCAACATTGTTGACGGCCACGAATACAAAACAAGATGTACTTTGTTTTGGAGATGTTTCTGGAATTATCAATATCACCCCTTCGGGTGGAACAACACCTTATTCCTTTTTATGGTCAAATGGAGCTACGACTGAAGATTTAAACGGAGTAGTGGCGGGCACATATTCTGTGACAATAACGGATGCCAATGCTTGTGCATTCATTACCTCTGTCACCATTAACCAACCTGCAGCAGCTTTGAGTTTTACACCTACAGTTGGTCAAATTACCTGTAATGGTGCGGCTGATGGTGCTATTAGCTTGAATGTCATGGGCGGAACTGCCCCTTATACTTACAATTGGTCGAATGGAAGTACAGCCCAAAACCTTAATGGCCTTGCACCGGGGACTTATACTGTGGTCATTCGCGATGCTAACAATTGCCAAGTCACGGGAAGTTACCAAATCACAGATCCCCCAATTTTCACAATAAGTGGAGCGAGCACAGATATATCGTGTTTTGGCGCGAATGACGGCCAAATCGACCTGACGGTTTCGGGAGGCGAAGCGCCTTATACTTTCATTTGGTCCAATGGTGATAATACCGAAGATGTATCGGGCCTTTCGCCAGGAGCTTATACGGTCCAGGTAGTGGACAATAGGGGTTGTAGCACTTCGGAAAGCTTCAATCTTATTCAACCTACAGCCCTGCAGGTATCAAATTCGATTCAAGAAGTGAATTGTTTTGGAGGCAATGATGGAGCGATTGATTTGACTGTATCTGGCGGAACTGCACCTTATACTTTTAGTTGGTCTAGCGGGCAAGCACAAGAGGATATTCAAGATTTAATTGCTGGCACTTATACGGCTACAGTTACCGATGCCAAAGGCTGTCAGATCATTCAAAATATTATTGTAACTGAACCAGCCGCGGCCTTGAATATCGCCAGTACGGTAACGGATTTGAGTTGTTTTGGATCGAACAATGGTTCGGTAGAATTGGTAGTTTCGGGAGGAACAGCACCATATGCCTATAACTGGAGCAATGGAAAAACCACCAAGGATGTTTTTGGGCTTGTACCAGGAAATTATCAGGTGACTGTGACAGACGCCAGAAACTGTACTACTCAAGCAACTTTTACCATCGCTATGCCAACTGCCCTTCAGGTGTCGGCCATTACCACCAATTTATCTTGTAATGGTAGTTCAAATGGGAGCATTGATCTGGCAGTAAGTGGAGGAACAGCCCCTTATACTTTTGGTTGGAACAATGGGGCGACAACGGAAGACCTAAATGCGATTTCAGGGGGCACTTATCAAGTTTTTATAACCGATGCCAACGGCTGTACATTGAGCAGAAGCTACGCAATTACAGAACCATTGGCACTTGTCGCGAATGTGGTGAAAACAGATGTCAGCTGTTTTGGACAGGCAGATGGTGCCATTGATGTCGCGGTTTCTGGTGGAATTGCTCCATATAATTTCGCTTGGAGTAATGGAGCAATCACGGAGGATTTGGCCAATATTTCTGGAGGAACCTACGTGCTCACCGTTACGGACAACAACGGTTGCCAGACAGTTGAATCCGTGATTATCGATGAACCAGCAACAGCGCTATCGGTGAGTGGTACAATAACAAATGTCAATTGCTTTGGAGGAAATGATGGCACCATAGACATTACGGTGAGTGGAGGTACTTTACCCTATACCTATGCTTGGAATAATGGAGCAGTTTCAGAAGATGTGGCAGGCTTGGCGGCAGGAAACTACCAAGTAATTGTGACTGATGCTCGTGGTTGTTCGGTGGCTATGCCCTATACAATTGCTTCACCGCCAGTACTTCAGGCCAATGCCGTTATTGCTAACATTAGTTGCAATGGCGCAAGTAATGGCGCAATCGACCTTACAGTAACTGGGGGCTCAGCTCCGTATGCGTACGTCTGGTCAAATGGGGCAATTACTGAAGATTTGAATGGTTTGGCATCGGGAAACTATGGTGTTCAAATCACAGATGCTCAGGGTTGTTCTATTTCGAGGAACTTTCAAATCAATGAGCCTGCAGCGTTGCAGCTGGCTTATACTAAAACAGATGTGCTATGTTTTGGTAATAGTACGGGGGCAATCAATATTACAGTGACTGGTGGAGTTGGGGGATTCACTTATGCTTGGTCTAACGGAGCTACTTCAGAAGACATTTCTGGACTAACAGCAGGAACTTATGATGTTACAGTGACTGATGCCAATGGCTGCCAGGTCCTTCAGACCATTAACCTTACACAACCTGCCTCAGCATTACAGGCTGTGGCTTCAATAGATAATCTTACTTGTTTTGGCGCCAATGACGGCTCGATAGAATTATTGGTCACTGGAGGAACAGCACCCTACGCTTATTCTTGGAATACGGGGTCAACTGCGGAAGATATTTTTGCTTTAGCCGCAGGCACCTATCAAGTCACGATTATCGATGCGAAAGGCTGCTCGATTCAGCAGAATTATAATGTTACAACTCCTGATCCCTTAACTTCCTCTGCCATTGTTCAGAACATTAGCTGTAATGGACTTTCAGATGCCTCAATCGACCTTACTGTAACAGGCGGCACGCTGCCCTATACCTTCAATTGGTCAAATGGAGCGACAACCGATGACCTTGCTGGGCTTCCATTAGGAAACTATCAAGTGCAGATTTCTGACGCCAATGGTTGCACCACCGCGCGTTCTTTTACCGTCACGCAGCCGTTGCCCTTATCCATCAATTATGTGGCGAGCAATGTTTCTTGTTTCGGAGCGAATGATGGAAATATTACTACACAAGTATCAGGTGGAACAGCTCCTTATTCTTATTCATGGTCGAATGGGCAGAGTACTAAAGACCTCATTGGCTTAACTGAAGGAAGTTTTACACTGACCGTTACAGACGCGAATGGCTGTTCGGCTATTCAAAATGTCGGAATTACAGCGCCAGTTTCAGCATTAAGTGCATCGGAAACAATCTCAGATGCGGGTTGCAATGGTCTTCCCAATGGAAAAATAGCCTTGACGGTAACTGGAGGAACAGCGCCATTCAACTATTTATGGAGCAATGGATCGGTTCAGAGAGATTTGGTCAATGTTTTCGCTGGTGCTTACGAGGTTACCATTACCGACAATAATGGCTGCACTTTTTCGGCTTCTTATTCTATTGCGCAGCCCGAAGCCATAGTTGCAGATTTTGTGATTACCAATACTACCTGCTTTGGAGATGCAGATGGAAGTGTAGTGGTAAGCCCTTCTGGTGGAACAGCACCCTATTCTTACACTTGGAGCAACGGTTCGACCAGTAAAGACTTATTCAATATTTCTGGTGGTACATATAATCTTACCATTACAGATGCCAACAATTGCGCCACCACCACCACGGTGGAGGTTGGCGATTCAAGAGACCTGAAAGTGAATATTCAGAAAACGGACGTCTCGTGTAAAGGGGAGTCCAGTGGTGCAATACTACTGGAAGTGACTGGAGGAAGTGGTTCGTACACCTACGAGTGGGACAACGGATCGGATACTAAGGTGTTAAGTAATCTTTCTGCTGGCGTTTATCGGGTATTAATTACCGATGCCGGAGGGTGTGCTACCACTACTTCAGTCATAATTTCTGAGCCTTCGTTGCCTTTGAGTGTTCAAGTGGATAAAACAGACGAATTTGCCTGTTTTGGAGAAAAAACCGGTTTCGCCAGGGCCATTCCTTCTGGCGGAATAGCGCCTTATACCTATTTATGGAGCAACGGAGAAAGAACACAGCAAATCAATGCGATTGGCGCAGGCAATTATACGGTAAGCGTTTCAGATGCAAATGGCTGTATTGTTCAACAGAGCTTCAACATTACCCAACCCCAAAAACCAATCACAATCAATACCACAGGAAGATTGGAATTATCATGTGCTGGTCAGAGCGATGGCAGTATTGAATTGCTTGTGGATGGAGGCACAGCCCCCTATGCTTATTTATGGAGCACAGGAAATACAAGCAGTAAAATTGAAAATCTCACCACAGGAGAATACACTGTGAGGGTAGTGGATGCCAAGGGATGCATTGTTGAAAAGCTGTTCTCGGTTTCAGAGCCGTTGCCCTTGCAGATTGCCAATGCCCGAGTGAACGAGAGCCAATGCTTTGACGATAGAAATGGTTCTATTGATTTAGAAGTCAATGGTGGTACTTTCCCTTACACCTATCAGTGGAGTGATGGCTCAACCACAAAGAATTTGATTGGTATTTCTTCAGGTACCTATACCGTGGAAATTACAGATGCCAATGGATGTAGAGTACAAGGCAGCTTTAACATGGCCAGTCCAGAACGTTTTGTCTCAAACCCTGCCATTTCTCCAATCAGTTGTGTGGGCGCAAATGATGCTTCAATTTCACTCAATATTGAAGGCGGAATTAGTCCATGGGTGATTCAATGGAATACAGGTGCTTCGGCAGAGGTCATTACAGATATTGGCCCAGGCACTTATAATGTTCTAATTACGGATAAGAAAGGCTGCACCATTCAGAAAACCTTCAACATAATTGAGCCATTGCCTTTAGTAATGGACGCCTATATTGAAGATGCTATTGCCTGTAATAATCCTCAAAGTGGAAGGGTGAACGTGATTGTGTCGGGAGGAACAGCACCCTATCAATACCTCTGGAGCAATGGAGCCAGAACCCCTGAAATCACCAATGTTTTGCCGGGCACATATGTTGTTACGGTAACGGATAAGTTTGGCTGCGAAGTACAAGGCACCTATAGCGTAGACCAGCCAGAGCCATTGCGCATAGGCCTTAGTTCTGAGAGAGAGATCAATTGTGAGAATAGAATTGCGGGAGTAAGGGTCAAGGCTGAAGTTACTGGAGGTTTTGGGAATTATACTTACAACTGGAGCTTAGGCAGTAGCGTCAACAATGAGAATTACTTAATTGAACCGGGCAGGCTCAACCTTATTGTTACCGATGATCGAGGTTGCACCCAGTCCAAGGCCATTGATATTTCCATTCCTGATTTTGGCGAAGCGGACTTTAGTTACAATGCCGAATCCATCCGCGAGCTCGGTGGACTGGCCGCCAATGATCCCGTCAACTTCTATGATGAATCTGTAGGGAATATTATTGATTGGAAGTGGGAGTTCGGTGATGGCTTCGACTCCGATGAAATCGACCCTATTCATACCTACGACTCGCCCGGCATTTATACGGTCACTCTAGTCACCACAGACGATGTTGGCTGCATCACTTCCATTGCTAAGACTTTAGAAATCACGGAAGGCTACCGAATCATGTTGCCAAATGCTTTTTCTCCCAATGAGGACGGTAACAACGACTACTATAGACCCGAATTTTTGGGTTTGATATCTGTACAATTCTCCATTTTCAACACTTGGGGCGAAGTTGTTTTTAGCACCACGGACATGGAAACCAAGGGTTGGGACGGCTATGTAAATGGGCTACCCGCTGAAAATGGCAACTATGTTTATAAAATTTCTGGGGTAACGGAAAACGGCTTGCGAGTACAACGCGATGGCATTTTTGCACTGATAAAATAAAGCGATATGATAAGAATTCTACCCTGCTTGCTCTTTTTGTTCTGCATGATGAAGCCTTCGCTGGCCATCGCGCAAGACCCACAGTTTTCGCAGTTCTATGCCTCTCCTGTTTATCTCAATCCAGCCTTGGCAGGTGCCACAGACCGTGCTAGGGTGGGCGTTAATTATCGAAATCAATGGCCTTCGCTGACGCATTCCTTCACCACAATTTCTGCTTATGCCGATTTCTTTTCAAAGGCCATGGAAAGTGGAGTGGGCATCATTGTAAATCAACATACCGAGAGTTTTCTCGACTATCAGTCTACCGAAATTGGAGGCGTTTATTCTTACAAAATGAGGGTTTCCGATAATCTTATTATGCGCACAGGAATTCAACTTTCCTACTTTAATAAGGATCTCAATTTTGAAAAGTTGGTGTTTGGCAATCAAATAGATATTGCCAATGGTCAAGTAATTGGCCCTTCGGGCGAAACTTTTCAAAGGGGTGAGGCCGTTGGTTTTCTGAGTGCTTCTGCGGGCACCTTAATTTATTCTAACAGCTTTTGGATTGGCTCAGCCGTGCATCATATCAACGAGCCTAACCAAAGTTTTGTGGGTGGAGATAGCCGATTGGCTAGAAAGTATTCTGTGCATGCTGGTTACAAACTCAACTTAGGCGATGGACAAAGACTTAGAACGGTGGCCTATCAGTTCCAAGAAAGGTCTGTGACGTTCGCAGTGAATTATAAAAAACAAGCAGGCTTTAATCAGCTCGATGCCGGCATGCAGTTCTATTTTCAGCCTTTAGTGATTGGAGGTTGGTACCGCGGAATTCCGATCCAATCGGTGGATGAAATTGTGAAGAATGAATCGATCATTGCGCTTTTAGGTTTAGAGCTGAACGAAAATCTATCTTTTGGCTATAGCCATGATTTTACCGTTTCTCGCTTGGCTGGTTCTACTGGTGGAGCTCATGAATTCTCGCTTACTTTTAGTTTTGGAAAAATCGTAAAGCGAACCAAAAGAGACACGATTTTGCCATGTTTTAAGTATTGAAGCAGTGATGGGAAAAGCCGCGCTAATCTATCGCTTCAACGCATACACAAAGCAATCATCCTCATCGAATTTTCTTTCTTCAACAAATTCAAAACCGAGTCTCTCATAAAATCGATGGGCTTTTGTATTGCTGGCCAATGGGTCAATCAGGATTTTGGTAACCTTTGGGTCGGAAAAGCATTTTTCAATGGCTAATTGCATCATTTGTGTGCCATACCCTTTACCGAGGTTTTTTTCTTCGCCTATCCAAATGTCAATCGCCCTTAAGTCCGGTGCTACATCTCCCCAATAATGAGTTTCCTCTTCAAAGGGATCAATGATTTGAATAAACCCGATGGGTTCACCGTTCAACTCCGCCATCAGTTGCGATCTCCAAGTTGGATTGAAAGCCAATTCTTTTTCCCATTCCCAATCGTCATCAGGGTCAGCATCGATGACATGTTTTTGCTGATCCCAATATTCTAAAATAGACAGATCGCTCGGAAGTGCTTGCCTCAATATCAATCCGTGATTGTTCATGATTTGGTGAGTTTTCGGATAGCCGCCAAATGCGAAATTAACACCAAAAGCACAATCACAGTGGGTAACCAGATAAAGGGAAAGTAGGTCACCGCAATATTAGGCTGCTCAAAGCCTATTTGTTGAAACGGAGTTTTTGCACTTAACATAGCGATCACCAATATGTTGAAAAGCAATATAAGGCCACCTATATTCCATAGGAGCAAAGCCTTTTTTCCCCAGCGTTTGCTGATGTATACAAAGTAGTAAAGCCCAGCGGCTGTTATGCCAGAAAGGATATCCCAGTTATAGCCCTCGAATGTCATTTCTACAGGTACCAGTGCATTCAAATAGAAAAAGTAAAGGCAAATTTCAACCGGAATCCTCACGATATGTAATGCTGTGAGCCATTTTAGGTCCAGACTATCTATAAATTTACGTCCGCCTTTCGATCCAAACAGACCTAAAACAATGGCTAGATTAGGGATTAGCAGAAACATGACCCGCGGTGGAGACGCATCAGGTTTTTGGTAAAATCCAGAAATAGCCAGCAAGGCAACAACTGCTGTCCATGAAAGCATAGCAAACAGGACTCTCTTATCGTTTTGAGCAGCTTTAAAGAACAACCAAATAGAAATGGCCGTGGTGCTCAAGAATAGAAAAAGGGTAAAATTAGAAACGTGAGCCATAGAATTAAAAAAAAGCAGACGATGTTCAGCCAGCAAATGTTTCCTTAGCGAAATCTGAATGATATGTCTAATTTAGTTAAATGAACCTGAAAAAAGTATACCTCTCGGACTTCACCAGTACAGCATTGGTGATTATCAGAATTTGGCTCGGAGTGGTTATGTTCAGGTACAGTACGGATTATCTTTTCGGTGGAAAAGTACCCGAATTGGCTGCCTTCTTAGAAAGTCTTCATTGGCCTATGCCAAAAGTAATGGCCTATACTTCTCAAATTGTTGAATTAGTGTCTTCAGTTTTGATCTTGCTTGGCGTTCGGTTTGGGGCGATGATGCTGGCCATAAATATGCTCGTGGCAGTCCTGTTTGCGCACAGCGGTTTGATTTTCACTGAGGGAGAAACGCCCTTCAATTACTTCCTATTTGCACTAATCCTTTCCTTAAGCGGCATGGGTAAATTTTCATTGGACAACCTGCTTGCACTGCGAAAATAAGATTCCCCTTTGGTGGGAAACCAATAATGAGCAACTAACGTTTACCACATGACACTTTAACAACAAACACACTTATGAAAACTTTGAGAACAACACTTTTAAGTGCTGCGATGCTGTGCCTGATGGCACTGAGTGCAACAGCCAAAACAACGCCTGCCGATGATAAGGCCGCGATTATTGCCGATTGGGAAAGAGCAAAGGCCTATACTTTGGAGTACATTGACGCAATGTCTGAAGAAGCATTTTTCAAATCTCCAACAGAGGGAATTAGGACTTTTGCTGGCCAAATGCTTCACTTAGCAGATGGCAATGCAGGAATCATGGGTATTGCTACTGGCAAGCCAGGGCCATTTGCAGGGAGAGTAGAGAAAGATGCTACCTTGGACACAAAAGCCAAAGTGAGAGCAACTGTGGTTACTTCTTACGATGCCGCGATTGCTGCCCTGAAAGAATTCGATATGAGCAAAAGTGCTGAGGCTGCCGAGGCCTCTGGAATGAGTTTCCCAAGAAGCGAATGGATCAAAAAAGCTTTTGAGCATCAAACTCACCACAGAGGTCAGTGCACCATTTATTTAAGGATGGCGGGTATAGCTCCTCCTCCAGAAAAGCTATTTTAAGAAAATTGAAAATAGAAATGCCAGCTTCATTTGGGCTGGCATTTTTTTATGTTGAAAAGGCTACTTCTTCGTAATACTCTTCACTTGATCATCAACGCCTGTCATTTGCCAATGGCCAAGTGAAATAGGAATAGAGCCAATGGCATTCAATTGATCAAAGAATTCCTTCAATACAAATTGCTCTCCTTTTGCTTCGGTGATTCTTGCATAATCTGCCATAGCGCTTTCTAAAAGATACTTTCCCGTGATATAACTTGTGCCATAACCTGGCTGTCTCAGGTAGAGGTGCTGTTCAAAAAGCAGCAATTCTTTTTCGGTCTTCATCCAGCCCCTAGGGGTAAATTCCGAATGAATTCCTCCAGCTTCTACGCTGTTCATTTCGTTGGCTTGCGCATAAAGTGAGCCTAGGCCGCGTGCAGCTCTTTGGGCGATCATGATATAAACGATTTCCCGTACTCTCGGCTCATCGTCATACAATCCTGCATCCATAAACATTTCTTCAACGGCAGTGGCTGTTCCCTCATTCCTTGAATCGAAAATATTGTAAAGCAATGCCCCTTTGCGAATCTCGCTTTCATGTGGCTCATTGTCCATCCTGGCCAATTCAAACCAATGATAGAAATGTGAATAGAGCGGACGGGCATCGAAGTGCTCGCCTATTAAAAAGAAGTTTCTTTTTTCACGAGGCACAAATTCACCTAAATGGGCTCTCAATGCTGGTTCGAAGTAGTCTTTTACTGTCACAATCTCTTGCTCATACAAAAAGGTAAGAAGACTTTTGGCGGAACGATCAGCCATGGCATCATAAGCTTCTGGAGAATTAGCATCTGTAAGTTCAGATAAAAAGCGATTGCGGTGCTCTTCGAGTTTTAAAGCGGCCCATGCACGGGCCAATTCTCTTTTTAGGATGATTACCTCATCTTCCCAAGTAAGGGGCACTAGATGCACGTTTTGCTGATACCAGGTATAGTTTTCTTTTCCAATGCCAGAGGGACCTGTCTTGCTTTTTCCTTCATTTTCGAGCCAAGTGACGAAATCGTTAGTTGAAGCAATTGATTTGTCAACCAAGCTTGTCATTTCTGAATCATTAGTAATTGTTTCCCACGATTTGATCGTATTCAAGTCTTCTATTTGATTTCGAATGTCTCTAATTCCGGCAATCCAAAGGTCTTTGGCATTGCCGGTTAAGTTCTTTTTGGCTTGTGCATTAAAGGCTGGTATGGATTTAAATCCCGCCATTACCTTTGCTCGGTCTTCTGAATTTAATGGAAATTCATATTTCCAGATGTCCATTGCCCCATGGTTAGTTGGCCCTTCATGCGCAGGAACATCACTACGTTCCATCCAAATGATTTTATAAAAGGCAGGATCGCGTTGCCAAGGTTTTAGAATACGATCGTTAAAATCATAACCGTTCATTTCTGCCCAAACGATGTGATAGTCTACCTGCTCTGGCACTGACCAACCAGAGGTATCCATCGCCAGCAATCTGGATTGTAGTTTTTTAAAGTCAGGCCATCTTTTCTTGAAGGTAGCTTCGCGATAATCAGGGGCACCATCCAAAAGTGGAGGGTTTTCAAATGTTCGCCATTCTTTAAAAAGACTCACTAAGTCTGAATATTCTTTTGTGACAACGGCCTCTGGTTCATTAGAAGGAGTTTGGCAGCCAATTACTACGATGAGCATCAGCAGGAGGAGGTATCTATTCATGGTTGATTGGTGGTTTGGTTGATAATTTAGTGAATTTGATATTCATGAATAATAGCAATGGAAAACGGAGATCATCTTTTGTGAAGTTGCTGAAGGTTAAGTTCTAGTGCTTTTAAAACTTCGGTACTTTTTAATTCAGCACTTTCAATGGCGATCATTCTTAGGGCATTCATTTTTCGCATGGCTTTTAGCGTATTGATGTATTCGATATTCTCACTTAGTAAGCCAAAATTGATGGGTGCAAAAACATCAAAGCTCGTTTCGTCCATATCTGGAATATTGATTTCCATATTCTCTTGAATTTTGAAAAGGCGGTTGGACTGTGGGTTTAAGCTTTGGTCTAGATAGTCGAGCATCCATTGTTCTCGCGTGATCAAGTCAAGGTAAGTACTCTCATATAGCTGGATGATATCATTTCTCAGATCGGTATTTTGGATGAGCGTAATCAATCCATTATTGAGCATGGTATAGCCCGAAGATGAGTTTTTGAGGTAGTATTTTCTATGCAGTACGGAGGCGCTAATATTGAAATACGGAAATTTTTCCTTGCGCTCAAGGCTTTCAATTACGTTATCAGACGCTTCTTGAATAGATCCAACCACTTTTTTAAGTCTTTGAATCTCATTTTGATTTGCCTGAACATCGGCCTTGATCTGCTCCAACAATTTTACTTCTTGCTTTCGCTCGGCTCTATGAGTGTTCCAATTATTGATGTACAAGGCCAAAAGAATACCAACGACTACAAGTAGAATCTCACCAATGGCATATTTTAAATATTTGCTGGTTTGGTTTGCTGCCATAAGCTGCTGTCTTGTTTTTCTGAAGAACTTGATCATTCTATTTCCAATACTTTTTCAATATGTTCTAATAGCAAATGGGTCTTTTTTAGAGACGCTGTTTTTAACTTTATGGCAGTCTGCCTAAATCCTCGTCTATCCAACATAGTATTCAAATAAACGGCATCATTAATTAGAGCATCATAATCTACAGGTGTTGTATGTTCTAAATCAGCAGGTCTAAAATGCTTGTGCTTAATTGGCAAAACTGCGGCTGGCCAAAATTGATCTTCTAGCCGTAAGGTTTCGCTTATTAAATGCGCGTAAGTCACATCAAATAAATCGATGATCTGCTTTCTTAGTTCGTCTGCATAAATAATATCGAAGCCTTTAGACTGAATAGAAACGAAACCAGATTTGGCAAGTAAGATATCTGGCGAAAAGAAGGCATTATTAAAATGAAGATCTAATGAGTCGTGATATGGCCGTTGATTGTCCAAGTGATCTGTAATTAAATTTATGGCGTCAATGCTGCGTTGCTCGATTAGAATATCACTTGCTAACCGGGTTTTATTGACAAGAAGGTTCTCGCGCAGTTCAATCAATAGCTTGTTTTCGGTTTGGCGGTTTTTCCGAAATTCGTTCCAGTTGTTCAAGCTTAAGGCGATCAAGATTCCGATGACTACCAAAAAAATTTCACTAACAGCATAAAGTATATATTTCTTGACTTTGCCGTCATTCATAAGCTGTTGTCGGATTTTGCGGAAGAACGTGATCAAAGAAGTGTAGTGTTTGAACAGTAATTTGGTCAAAAGTTAATTATGAAACAAAGGAGATGTGCAGCATCCTCATTGCAATTAAGGATGAGTCGGATTAGTGAGTCCAATCAATTTATTCAGAGCGACTCTACAAGCTCTTGATAATAGTTTGCGCTAACCGGTATCAAGTCATCACCAATGGTGAGTTGATGTTTTTCTACTTTGTTGATAAAGGCCTTATTGACCAAAAATGAGCGATGGGTTTTTAAAAAACCTTTAGGCAGAAGCAAGTTTTCAGCCTCTTGCATGGTCATTCTGGGGAGCACTTGCTCTTCTTTGGTAACGAACTTGACGTAGTTTCCCTCGGCCTTTACAAAGCGAATTTGTGCTATTTCTAACCTTATGTATTCGTAACCAGACTTTAGAAATACATAAGTATCATTCTTTTGCTCCAATCGATCTCCAACTTTGTTCACCGCTTTTAAAAACCTGCCAAACTCGAAAGGCTTCAATAAGTAATCAATGGTTTGAAAATTATAACTGTCCACAGCATATTCCTGGTAAGCTGTGGTGAAAATCACCAAAGGTGTTTTGGTTAGGCTCGTCAGAAATTCAATACCAGAGATGTCAGGCATTTTTACATCCAAGAAGATAAGATCTACAGCGTTAGTTTTCAGATAGCCAATGGCATCATAAGCGTTTGTAAAGCGCTCAGCTATTTCCAAAAAAGGAATTTTGGCGGCATGTTTTTCAATGATATCCAAAGCCAAAGGCTCATCGTCTATCGCAATGGCTTTAATCATGACAAGTCGATTTTAATATTGGCCTCATAATTATCCTCTGCATCGTAAAGCTGAAAAAGGTGTTTTTGAGGATATAATATAGCAAGTCGTTTTCTAACATTCTCTTGGCCTATGCCAGATTTACCTATTTCAGGATCATCAAGCCTTTTATGTACGGAGTTATGAACATTCAAATGCACTTTCTTGTCAGCACAGCTTAACCTAATTTTTATCCACGATGGCTCCTTCAAACTAATCCCATGTTTAAAAGCATTTTCGACAAAGGGAATAAGCAGCATGGGGGCAATTTCACCTTCACAAGCATCATCAATTTCAATATCCAGTTGAATATTCTGGTTTTGATCTAGCCTTAGTTTTTGCAGTTCGATAAAGTTTTTAAGGTATTCTACTTCCTTTTTGAGTTCAATTTTCTCTGCGGTATTCTCGTGTAGCATAAAGCGCATCATTTCGCTGAGTTGTTGCACCGCATGGGCCGTTTTTGGACTTTCCTCATTAAGTGCCAAGCCGTAAACCGTGTTTAATGAGTTGAATAAAAAATGCGGATTGATTTGGGATTTGAGAAGGGTGAGTTCGGAGTTTTGCTCTTCAAACTTTTCTTCCTTTGCCAGAGCCTTTCTTACAGATTTCGAAAAGATATAAAAGCATGAAAGAGTCGAGATAAATACAATTAAGTACATAATCCCTGTAATGATCCAAATTGGATTCATTGTAACAGTTAGCCATCTATTACCAAATGATAAATTTAGCTCAGCCGAAAAATACAATAGACTCAGAATTCCTACTGAAGCTAAAATTGTTCTTGAGAATTTAGCGATTGGCTTTGAGAAGTCTAAGCTGGTTTTTTCAACAAAGGCGTCAATCATGATGTAAGAAATGACACAGAACAATAAAGATGCAGCTAGAGCCCAAGGAGCAAAAAAGAGTAGTTGACTTTTGAAAGGCGCTAAGGCATATTGAAGAATGATGAAAGAAAGAATAAAATGAATTGAGTATTGCGATACCCAGAATCGAAAATCAAGGGCTTTCAAACTTAAGTTGACTTTGCTTAAATCTGGTTTAATAATACGTTCAACTTCGGCTACTAAGAAGGAAAGAGAGATTGCAAGAAATACATGAGTAGTTTGGCGTATAATTAAATGAGCAAATAGAGAAATATTGGTGACTTTGATAGGACTACTATGTGTGTTCAGAAAATAGAATGGATTAAAAAAGTCAATGAGAAATGCTACACTCGATCCGATAATTATGGAAACCACGATTGCAATAAGCACTGATAGATGCCATTTTTGCGTGGCACAAATTTTTTGGAAAAGGAATCTTTTGGAAAGCACGACTAACGCCAAAAGAAGCACGTATTCTAGTATTTTTTGGGCTTTGAATTTTACTAATTGCTTAGTGGCCATCTCTGCATTATTGAAAAAATTAAATGCGTTCGAATAATAGCTTTTGTCATGAATAAGGTTTAGTTGATAAAACTTTTCGATGAAAAATGTAATGATGATAGCAACTAAGAAAAACCTGAATAAGTAAATTCCCTTCATATCTCTTTTTTCCTCAAGAATACCTCAAACTCAATTACTCCAAAAATTAATGTGACCAAAGTGCCAATCAATGTGACGGATTCCAACAGCGGTTTGCACAGCACATGATTATTGCTCAATTTGTCTAAAAAATTAGTAAGTAGTTAACAATCTCATCCTCGTTTATAACGAGGATGAATGAAGAGAGCATTTTTAATGCGATTTATAAGAGTAAATGTCAGGTGATAGTTATACCATACGCGACCAAAACGGCTACTATTTTTTAACCATGACTGTCGTCCGCTGGGTCGATGTGTTCACTCGCGTGGAATATAAAGATGTTATTGTCGACTCCCTCAATTACTGTATTCAACAAAAAGGTCTTGAATTAAACGCTTGGGTATTGATGACCAATCATCTGCATATTGTCGGACGGGTAACCACTGACTTGGGTATGTCAGGTTTTCTCAGAGATTTCAAGAAGTTTACTTCCAAACGGATTTTAGAATTGATCCAGGAAATTCCAGAAAGCAGAAGAGAATGGCTTTTGGATAGGTTCGATTTCGAAGCAAGAAGGACGAGAAGAGCGGAGAATTTCAAACTATGGAAAGATGGTAATCACGCAATCGACCTTAGTCATATCGATGTATTTAATAAGATTGACTATATCCATCAAAACCCAGTAAGGGCTGGAATAGTCAACGAACCCGATCATTATCTTTATAGCAGCGCTATTGACTATGCCAATGGAAAGGGGTTAGTTCAAGTTACTTTGATGTAATGGTGATTTGCAGCATGCTCGTTGCAAACGAGCATGAGTTGGGATGAAAAGTTTGAATTGGTTGTGACTTTGCACCACTAGTCCTCGTTTGTAATGAGGGCTCATGATGATAGCATTTTTAATGCGAAAAATCGCAACGACAGGCATACCATGTTAAGTCTAAAAGATTATTTGCAGCATCCTCGTGCAAACGAGGATGAATGTAGAGCAGAGGCCATAGTCCTTGTTTGTAACGAGGACTAATGATTAAAGCATTTTTAATGCGATAAATACCAATGTTAGCCAAAAGGCCAAACTTATGAAGTGTAAAAATTTATGTGCGGCATCCTCGTTGCAAACGAGGATGAGTTGAGATTTGCCGACTCCTCTTAACAAACGAGGATGAGTATAGGGATTGTCAAAAGAACTTCCAACAGCGGTTTGCACAGCAAATGATTAATGCTCAATTTGTCTAAAAAACTGACAACATGAATACTCCTTTTCACTTGGCCTTTCCCGTAAAGGACATCGAATCTACCCGTTCCTTTTTTGGCGATTTATTGGGTTGCGAAATCGGTCGCTCGACCGATAAATGGATTGACTTTAATTTCTTTGGACACCAATTAAGTGCTCATGTTAAGCCCGATGAATTGACGCAAGCCAAAGCGAATGAAGTAGATGGAAAGAACGTGCCTGTAAGACATTTCGGAGCCATTTTAGAATGGAACCAATGGCACGAATTAGCTGATAAATTAACCGCGCATGGCATCGAATTCGTCATTGAGCCTTATATCCGATTCAAAGGTGAAGTTGGCGAACAAGCGACCATGTTCTTTCTCGATCCAAGCGGAAATGCCTTAGAATTCAAAGCCTTTCAAGACACTAGCCAGATTTTTGCTAAATGAGATTTACTAAAATTTACTGTTTACTCGCCCTTAGTCTTTTCTCACTATTTAGTCTTAAAGCGCAAGACGATTACTTACTGAAAGCCGATCGTGTTTTCGATGGTTTTGAAAGTCATGCCGATTGGGTGGTTGCAGTAAAAGGAAATAAAATCACTTATGCTGGAGCCAGTTATAAAGGCAAGGCAACAGAGACCATCACACTCAAAGGCAAAACGCTTTTGCCAGGTTTAATTGAAGGGCATTCGCATATTTTATTGCACCCGTATAATGAGGTGTCATGGAATGATCAGGTATTGCGCGAATCTGTCGCGGAGCGTTCCGCAAGAGCCGTAAATCATTTAAGGGCATCCTTGATGGCTGGAATCACTACTATGCGCGATTTAGGTTCTGAAGGGGCAGGATATGCTGATATTGGACTGAAGCAAGCGGTGGAAAAAGGTGTTGTACCTGGGCCTCGGCTTTTGGTGGCTGGTAAAGCGATTGTGGCCACCGGTAGTTATGGACCAAAGGGTTTTCACGAAGGAGTTGAAGTGCCGCTAGGGGCAGAAACTGCTGATGGTTTTGATGATTTAATTCGAGTAACCCGAGATCAAATCGGACACGGTGCTGATTTTATAAAGGTGTATGCCGATTATCGTTGGGGGCCAAATGGAACAGCTGAAGCAACATTCACGGTAGCTGAACTTAAAACCATCGTAGAAATTGCTGAGTCTAGTGGCCGTTATGTGGTGGCACATGCTTCTTCGCAAGAAGGAATGCGCAGGGCCATCGAAGCGGGTGTCGAAACCATTGAACACGGTGATGATGCCACTTTAGAAATATTCAATTTAATGAAAGTCAAAGGCATCGCGCTTTGTCCAACCGTAGCGGCAGGCGATGCGATTACTCAATATGGAGGATGGAAAAAGGGAATTGATCCTACTCCTGCTCGCATTTTGGCGAAACAAGAAAACTTTAAAATGGCTTTAGCTTCGGGTGTCAAGATTGTTTTTGGAGGCGATGTAGGCGTTTTCACCCATGGTGATAATGTGCGGGAATTAGAATTGATGGTGGAATACGGAATGAATACTAAGGCAGCCTTGATTTCTGCCACTTCTGCCAATGCAGCGCAATTTCACTTGAACACACTAGGCCAATTGAAAGAAGGTTTTCTAGCCGATATCATTGCCGTAGAAGGTGACCCATCAAAGGAGATTTCTGCTTTGCGAAAAGTAGGCTTAGTGATGAAAGACGGAAAGATTTATAAAAAGGATTGAAAATGAAAAAGGGGCTTTTTTTGGTAAGTCTGTTTGCGTTACTGGGTTGTGAACCTAAGGAAAATCAACAACAAGTTGCACAGACAACTAAAGAGATTTTTTATTTTTTAGGGTTACTTATTTAGTTCTCAACTACTTGTAATTCAGTATTTTATATGTTATCTTACATCAAAGATAGCAGGCAATGAAGTTACTAAAATTTGACAGAAAAAGCTTTGAGG
>Ga0210009_1000197_pt1 | contig 78036 bp, 81 predicted proteins | sample CryGeyCG2114_065_FD_185457 | JGI IMG/M metagenome (GOLD analysis project Ga0210009, IMG submission 185457) | Groundwater microbial communities from aquifer - Crystal Geyser CG12_big_fil_rev_8/21/14_0.65 (SPAdes) (version 2) | ecosystem: Environmental > Aquatic > Deep subsurface > Groundwater ...
TAAAAATACCGTACCGACCCGGCCGGATTGAGCCTCGTGCGATCAAGCGACGCGGCAAAAATGTTCCGCATTTAAGGCAACCGCGTGCTGTGATCAAAGCTCAATTGCAGGCACAACATGAGCTCATCATGGTTGCCGTATATGCTTAAGTCAGTGCCAAGTGCCATTGGGGACGCTACCCTTTGTTTCAACATGCTTTGATATTTGTAGCTTCTTACGCTTCCTGTGTAACCGTTAGAGGTCTAAAAAAATTGTGGATATTTATTTTTTTATCAGGCTTTGTACGTCAGTGATCAGGGTATGGACCAACGCGCACATCTCAGTTACGGTAGATTCTTCAATGTCGAGGTAGCCTTCGTACTCCGCCAGGTTTCGTTTTTGATGGGCGCTGTCCAATCACGCCAGCGGTTGGCGGGCCAGTCCAAGGTGTGTGTCAGGCACTGGAAGACGGTGTAACGGTTTTCACTGCGGTAGCCGTGTCAGCGCAACGCTGCCAAGGCGGCGGCGTGAGCCGCGTTGTAGGCGCTGGTAAAGCGGCCTTCGAGCGACACCTTGTTCAACGTGGCATCACTCAGGCGGGTCTGCGCCATGGCGAGCATGCGGGCGATTTCTTGGGCATTGCGCGGTTCGGCTTTGAGTTGGCCGATGCGCACCAGGTTGTCCAATTCAGGCAGGCTCATGGACTTCACCTATCAATGGCAGTGTGGCCTGCGACAACACCCGGTTGACAAACGAGTCTGGCTCGGCGCGGCGGCGGGCAAACTCTTGGGGCGTATAACAGCTTGGGTTGATTTTTCGACCGAACAAAAGGGCGAACAAAAGGGGACGCTACCCTTTGTTTCGGGGTCCATGGATTGCGGGTCGGAGCCCGCAATGACAGCCATCTTTGATGCTTGGGGTTGAATTCGCGGCCATGGAGGTGAGGCCCTGTCAAGGCGCAACCCAAGCAGTCGTCCAATCGCCGACGTGAGCCGGATACTGTGCCGGAGCTACCTGCCTGTGGCTGTCGCTTGCTTTTATATTTGTAGCTGCTTGCGCTTGTATGGCAAGCGTCAGAGGCCAATTAGGCTTGTGACCTTGAGGTTGTCATGCCGGATCGTTTTGTGCTGGGATCGGCGCGACAACTCATAAAGCTACAATCGTAGCTATGAAAGCTACAAACGAGTCCGCCTCTGATCTATTGTTTCCGCTCCAGTACCGGGGCAAGGCGCTGGCCTTGCTTCTATTGCAGCCGCAGCGGCGATTGCATGTTCGTGAAATTGCCCGGTTAACAGGCACCGTAGCCGGCACGATGCACAAAGAACTTGGCCGTTTGCAGCGTGCTGGTCTGCTTGAGCGGCACAGCGTGGGCAATCAGCTTCAGTATTGCGCCAACCCGGCGCACCCGGTGTTTGCAGAGCTTGGTGCCTTGCTGCGCAAGACGATTGGCCTGGCGGATGTGCTGACCTTGGCCCTGGCACCGGTTGCCAACCGGGTCAGCGTGGCGTTTGTGTTCGGCTCGGTGGCGCAGGCTCGTGAGACGGCGCTGAGTGATGTTGATGTGATGGTGATTGGCGACGTGGACTTTGGCGAAGTGGTCAACCTGTTGTTTGAAGCGCAGACCACTTTGCAGCGTGAAATCAACCCCAAGGTTTTTTCAACGGCAGACTGGCGCACCAAGTTGGCCGCCAAAGCGCCGTTTGTGATGGAGGTGCTGGCCAAGCCCAAGCTGTTTTTGATTGGATCGCAACATGACCTCGACCAACTTGTCTAACCTGGCCACCATCGGCCAGCTTGACCCTGTGGCTTACTCCAAGGACTTGGTGGACCGGATGTTGGCCACTGCCAGGCAACGTCTGCGCGATGCGCAATTTGCCCAAAACAGCGATGAGACGCGCTTTGACTGTGCCTATACCGCCATCCGTGCGGTAGCTGACATGGGGCTGCGCATCAAGGGTTTTCGTACCAGCACCAGCAAGCCGGGTCATCATCAAACGGCTATTGCATGCTTGGCTCACACCTTGGACGTTGACGTTGCCACGATCCGCGTTCTGGACAGTCTGCGAAAGCAGCGAAACCTGAGTGATTACGACGGTGAGTTGGTCTCTGAAGCTGCGCTACAGGAGTGCCTGAAGCAGGCGCAAGCGCTGTTGACACGCATTGAGGCCGTGTTGTCCAGTTAATTACGCCACCCTTTTAAGCCTGCCACGTAACAACGACACAAGTTGCAGGGCTAGTAGTCCGTTCCACCAAAACACTTACATGAAATTGTGTCTTTTCCAGCCTGGCGTTGTTGTTCGTCGTTGCCATAGCTACGGCTATGTCGCCTCCTCTCGCCTAACCAGTCTGAAAAATCCATCAATTTCATTTTGTAACCGTTTTGATGAAATGGACTACTAGTCATGAACCCAGCAACTCCAAATCAAGCCCATGCGGAACAAAGTTTTTGAAGTCTTTGTCCAGCGTGGTCATGCGCAGACCGCCAGCAATGGCAAAGGCGGCCAGGTAGGCATCCATCCAGACTTTGGGGGAGGCACTGTCCAAGGTGGCCAGCGTGCGCCACAGATCGAACAGCCCTGGCGGTTCGTCTCGCCACGTCACTTGTGGCAAGGCTTGCAGCGCATCAAGTGCCATCCAAACGCTGCGGTTAGTCAGGCCAAGGGCTTGGTAGGCGCGGTGGATGGTGGCTGTGGATGCCAGCCGAACAAAGCTTTGCTCGGTGGCACGGCACCATACAGCGGGCTGTGATGGGGTGCCCTGCTTGATGACCTGCTGAGCTATGGGGTGAAAAGGGTGTTTGGGAAAAGTGGCGGCCAACCATACGTTGGTATCAAACAGAGAGCCCGGCACGCTGCATGTCCTCGCTGGTGAGCGCATCTTGTTCGAGCTGCAGCAATTGGTCGATGCTCATGTGCCCAGCCGGAGCACTGTTTGCACAACGGAACACGGGCAAGCCGTCGGTATTAATAAACACGCCAGATTCCGGGGAAATCGGTGGTGCGGGCTTGGGGTTAGCCAACCCCAGCCCCTGGCGCAAAAAGTCAGCAACCAGGTCGCGCAGGGTACGGCCTTGCGTGACGGCGCGCAACTTCATTTGTCGCACCAGCTCGTCGGGTAAATCAAGTGTGGTTTTCATGAGAGCAAGCTTACCATCTAGCTGGGTTGCTGTAAATCGATAAAAGGGATGAAAAAATGAGCGATCGCATTCTCAATGTAAAGGTGGGCGATGCTCTGCTAGCGCTGGAACGAGCAGAGACCCGTGGACAATGGCTAGAGGGTCAGGCGGCGTGCAACTCTTGACGGATGACCTGGCGCAGCGTTTGGTTGATCAAGGTCTGATTGATAGTGCTGCGTGTCTCAGGCGTGGTGAATTCGACGTAATGACGAAGACACTACGCGCTGCTACACTGACCGTACAACCCAAGAGGAACGATCATGTCTATTGCCGACACCCGCTCCAAACGCGATACCCTGAATCTGCGCATCAAACCCGAGGTGCGCGACCTGATTGACCGCGCGGCTAAAGTGCGGGGCAAGAACCGCACCGACTTCATTTTGGATGCTGCGCGCAGTGCAGCCGAAGATGCGTTGCTGGATCAAGCCTTGTTTGTGGTCAGTGAAGAAGCCTATGCCCAGTTTGTCATACTTCTGGACCGGCCGCCGGTACCAAATAGTCGGTTGCAAAAGACCCTGAATACGGCGGTGCCATGGGATCAGCGGTGAACTTGGATGCGCCCGTTGCCCTTGCTGCGCATCACGATACAAGCCGCTTTGTCAGTGGTGTCGAAAGTCTGGATCGTTGGCTCCAACAGCGCGCCCTGAAGAACCAGGCAACAGGCGCATCCCGCACTTTTGTGGTTTGCGAGGGCCAGCGCGTGCTGGGCTTCTACGCCCTGGCCTCTAGTGCGGTGGCCCCAGACGTGACCACCGGCCGCATGCGACGCAACATGCCCGACCCTGTACCGGTTGTCGTTTTGGGGCGACTTGCCATTGATGCGTCGCTTCAGGGAAGTGGCATCGGCCGAGCGCTTGTGCGTGATGCTTGTTTGCGCGTGATCGCTGCCGCTGACAGTGTCGGGATTCGGGGGATGGTTGTTCATGCACTGTCAGAAAGTGCCCGGGCCTTTTACGTGCGAGTTGGCTTTGATCCTTCACCGCTTGATCCAATGACTTTGATGGCCACGATGGCCGATCTTCGTGAGGTGTTATAGGCCAAGCCAGACCCTGATCTGTGGGGACACGACTAGCTGAACTCACTACTGTCCGGTAAAAATTCGAACAAAATCAATTGGTTAGAGATGGGTGCTGGTTGAATTTGTAAGTCATCGGGCTGCAAGACGCACCAAACCTTCGTCTTCACCGCGTTCTCGCTGTTGAGCGCCACCGACTGATCACACACCATGCCATTGCCCTTATCCACCTTGGCCGAATACACCCCAATTTACCCTGTTCTTTTGTTCTTAGCATGTTGATTTATCTTTATTTTCATAGTAAAAATGGAAAATGAAAAATAACTATGAAAACTTTCAATTTGTTGAGCTGACCGAAGCGCAAACCAGGCAGCAGATTGACGCCACCGCATGCTGGCAAGCTTGGCAAGCTGCGGCGGCTGCTGTGGCTCAGGTGCGCGGCTCCATGATGTGGCGTGAGCAAAGCGGGCGCAAGTACCTGATACGTGTCTCGGCTTCGGGCGGGCAGACCTCTTTGGGGCCGCAGACACCGCAAAACGAGCAACTGTATGAGCGTTTCACGGCGCGCAAGACCAGCCTGCAAGCGCGCCACAAACAATTGCAGCAAACGCTGGAGCAGCAGGTGCGCGTGAACCGGGCGCTGCGTGTCGGGCGCGTACCCAATGTGGTGGTCAATATGCTGAACGCGCTCGCCGCTGCGGGTTTGCAGGATCATTTTTTAACCGTGGGAACCCATGCCCTGTATGCGTATGAGTCAGCGTGTGGTGTGCGGGTACAAACTGAAGCCACCGCCACCCAGGACATCGACTTGCTGCTGGATACCCGCCAATTGATTCAATTCAGCACCACGCTGCAACGCCTGGACACCTCGTTGCTGGGCATATTTCAGAAGGTGGACAAAACATTTGCGTTGCGCGACGACCAAAAATACACCGCAGTCAACGCGCACGGGTTTGAGGTTGACGTGATTCGCCGCATGGCCAACAGCCGGTCCGGTAGCGACCCACACCCCCTGCGGGTGTCTGAATTTGAAGATGATTTTTGGGCTGTGCAGGTGCCCAGTGGGCAGGCGTTGCTGGATGGTGGGCGCTTTTCACAGGTGGTGGTGGCGACCAACGGCACGATGGCCACCATGCATGTGCCCTTGCCCCAGAGTTTTCAGCGTATCAAAAGCGCGCTCAGTGACCAGCCCGATCGCGACCCGCTCAATCGTCGCAAAGATGTGTTGCAAGCCAGTGTGGTGCAGCAATTGCTCAGTGTGCATGGGCTTGATCACGTGGTGCGTAGCGCCCAATAAAAAACCCGCCAGCTTTGGGCTGGCGGGCTACATTCAAAAGGTGAAGCCAGGACGCGCTTAGTGCTTCAGGATGAAGCCAATCACTTCTTTGATAGCGGCTTCGTCGGTGCTCTTGATCTTGGCGTGGGTTTCTTCTTCGCCGTCAATCTTGACCTTGGGGCCGGTGGTCACGTGCGTGAACAGCTTGGCTTCGGCGTCGGCCTTGCCCTTGTATTTTTCAGCTACTTTTTTCCAAGACGGGCCTGATTTGTCTTTGTCAGCGGCGTGGCACTTGGTGCACTTGCTGGTTTTGAGCAGGCCTTCGGCGTCAGCAAAAGCGGCGGTGGAGGCGCCTACTGCCAGGGCGGCGATGGCGATCAGGGAAAGGCTCAGTTTCTTCATAAAAAATCCCGTTAAAAAGTTGAACAAATGGTGCTTGACCGGTTGTGGAAATTGCTTGCCACTGCGCCGTAACGCATGCCCGTTGCCACGCGTTGACGATTTTAGGGAGCATGGGTTGGGTGGAGGGGGCTAATTTTGCTTTCTTTGATTTATGTCATATTTGTGTTGCACCTCGCGCCCGGCGCTGTGGGCGTTGGTGGAAAAATGGCGGTCGGTGTTGGGCCCTTGAATTTTTTTGCAAGGTTCATGAGTTGACAAAGAGGCTTGGTTTGATTTCAACGCGACGGTATTTTTGTGGTGCACTTGGTTTAGCCTGCCTGGCCGGGCTACCCGTGGTGTCGCACGCCGACTCGCATCTGCTGCCGATCCGCATTGGCATTCCACACAAGACACTGGGGCTGGACTATTTCCTGATTGACGAATTCAGGGTCTATCTGGAGAAACGGCTGAACCATTCCGTCGAGACCGTCGTGCATGGGCGCTTCAACAACACCACCGCCGAGATGGTGCGTGCCAAAATGGACTTTGCCTGGGTCACAGACCACCCCGACAGCCAGTTCAAGGATCACGCGCAACTGCTGGCGACACCGCTGTACCAGGGGCAGCCGTATGCGTCGTCGTACCTGATCGTGTCCGCGCACAACGTGCACACGACCTCACTGGCGCAGTTGCGCGGTGCCGTGTTTGTGTTTGCCGATCGCCAGTCCAACGGCAGTTATCTTGACATACGCTACCAATTGCTCAGTGCCGGTGAAAACCCCGAGCGATTCTTCAAGCGCACGTTTTTTACGCGCTCGCACAAGGACGTGATCAAGGCAGTGGCGCTGGGCCTGGCACATGCGGGGGCGGTTGACAGTGCAATCTGGGACAGCATGCTCAAAGAGCAGCCAGGCCTGAGCGCAGCCGTGCGCGTAGTGGCGCGCTCGCAAGCCTACGGTGCACCGGCGTTTCTTGCCAACCGCAGCGCTGACGCGCAGGATGTGCGTAACGTGCAGCGCTTGTTGTTGGGCATGGACAAGGACCCCAAAGGCAAAGAACTGCTCAAGCGTATGCGCGTGGATGCGTTTGTGCCGGGCGATGAACGTGTTTACGAGCACCAGGTGCAGATGCGCCGCGCCTTGGGTGAAGAATGATGAAACGCTTTTTTGACCTGAGCCTGCGCTACAAGATTCCGATCTGGGGCAGCTTTTTGATTGTTGTGACGACGCTGCTGGTGTCACTGTCGCTGGTCTATAAGGCGTATGACGACTTGCGCCAGAACCTGCTGGCGGGCTCGTCCAGCCTGGCGCACCGGCTGGCTGACGATTTGTTTCATCCGTTGATGGAAGACGACCTGTGGCGCGCTTTTGGCATCATCAATGCGCCGCTGGTTTCATCCCACGCCAAAGATATTCAAAAGCCGCGCTTTATTCTGGTGCTTGACAACGAGCTCAAGGTGGTCACATCGACCGACCCGATGTTGATCCCGATGGGCACGACGGTGAACCAGTTGACGCCCGAATACAGCATGTTTGTGCAGCGTATTACCGAGTCGAAAAATCTGACCAACTCGACCTACGACATGCAGGACGAGAAAAATTTTTACATTGCTGCGCCCATCATGCACGACGGCTTTACGCTGGGCACCTTGATTGTGGTGCACGCCAAAGACGAGATTTTGTGGCCACGCTTCTTCCAGATTCTGATCCACGGTGCCACCATGGGCTTGATTGCGCTGGCGGTGTTGCTGCCGGTTAACTGGTACTGGGCACACCGCACGGTACGGCCGCTGGTGCTGATCAGTCAGCGCATGCGAGAAAACGACCTGAACGCCGCCACCGAGGTGGTGGACCAGCTCTATCCCTACCACGATGAACTGGGGGTGCTGTTTCAGGCTTACAAACGAATGTTGATCGAACAACAGGACAAAGATGCGTTAGAAAAACAAGTGGTGCACTCTGAGCGGCTGGCTGCCGTCGGGCATCTGGCCGCCGGGGTGGCGCATGAGATCAACAACCCGCTGGGCGGCATGCTCACCGCCATTGATACGCTCAATGCTTATGGCAACATGGATGCCCGCACGGCCAAGACGGTGGCATTGATCCAGCGCGGGCTCAAGCAAATCAAGCAGACGGTAGGGGCGCTGCTGGTGGAAGCGCGTGTGCGCAACCGTGATCTGGAGCCGCAAGACGTGGAAGATGTGCGTTCGCTGGTGTTCCCGCAGGTGCAAAAGAAAGAGCTGCAATTGCAGTGGGCAAGCGACCTGGCGCGCGCTGTGCCGCTACAGGCCAATCAGGTGCGCCAGGTGCTGATCAACCTGCTTCTTAACGCGATCCAGGCAGCCAATTGCCGGGGTGTGGTGGAGTGCCGGGTGCAAGATCAGGGCGAACAGTTGTTGCTGTGGGTGGAAAACGATGGCAAGGACTTTACGCCCGAGCAGCGCGCGCATTTGTTTGAGCCGTTTTCGCCGCTGAGCCAATCGGGCCAGGGCCATGGTTTGGGGCTGTGGGTGACGTACCAGATCGTGCAGCAGCTGGGCGGCAAGATAGACTTGCAGCAAGAAAATGGCCGGGTCAGGTTCTCGGTCACATTGCCAATGGCAGAGACAAAGCAAGCATGAGTTCGAACCGCATTTGTTTGATAGAAGACGACGAGATCATGGGTGAGGCGGTGTCAGACCGCTTTGAGATCGAGGGCTTGGATTGGACCTGGTTCAAGACCGGCGAGTCGGCGCGCGCTGCGCTGACAAAAGACAAGTTTGGCGTGGTGATCAGCGACATCAAGCTGCCAGACATTGACGGCGAGCGCCTGTTTCAGGAGATGCGCGCCGCTGGTGTGGAATTGCCGCCGTATATCTTTATGACCGGCTATGGTGCCATTGACCGTGCGGTGAGCTTGCTCAAGCTGGGCGCTGAAGACTATCTGACCAAGCCGGTTGACATCCGCGTACTGATCGAGATGGTGCGCAATATTTTGAGCCGCAACTCCATCGGCGAGGGCGCGTCAGACGGCAAGGCGGTGCTGGGCATTTCCAAACCGATGCGGCATATCGAGTCGCTGCTGCCACGGCTGGTGGCCGACAACATCACGGTGCTGATTACCGGTGAGTCGGGCGTGGGCAAAGAGGTGGTGGCGCGCGCGCTGCATCGTATGCGCGACCCTGACAACAAGAAGCCGTTTATTTCAGTCAACTGCGGTGCCATCACCGAGACACTGATGGAAGCCGAAATGTTTGGTTACGTCAAGGGCGCTTACACCGGCGCCATCCGCGACAAGGAAGGCTATTTTGAACAGGCCGACGGTGGCACGCTGTTTCTGGACGAAGTGGGCGAGATGCCGCTGTCGATGCAGGTCAAGCTGTTGCGCGTGATCCAGGAGCGCAAGGTGGTGCGCGTGGGCGCAGAAAAGCTGATTCCGATCAGCATCAACCTGGTGTGTGCCACCAACCGCAACCTCAAGAAGATGGTGGAAGCGAACGAGTTTCGCGAAGACCTGTTTTACCGTGTCAACGTGCTGGAGCTGCAGATTCCACCGCTGCGCGAGCGCAAGGAAGACATTTTGTGGCTGGCGGGCCTGATGCTCGACGCCGAGGCAGTGCAGCACGGCCGCGCGCGGCGCGAGCTGAGCCCGCAGGCCGAACAGGCGCTGCTGGAACACCCTTGGCCGGGCAACATTCGTGAGCTCAAGAGTGTGTTGGAGCGCGCCTGCATTTTGTCGAGCCAGGCGGTGCTGACGCCGAATGCGCTGTTTGGTGGCGTGCAGGACCCTGAACCAGAAGAGCAGCAACAGGCAACATCGCTCAACGACTACCTGGGCAGCTACGAGCGCCAGTACATTGAGCAGATTCTGAAAAGCAAGCAGGGCAAGATTGCCGAAACCGCTGCCGTGCTGGGCATCAGCCGCAAAAACCTGTGGGAAAAAATGAAAAAGCTGGGCATTGGTGATGACAAACAACTTTAATGGGCGGCGTGGGGTGGTGGCGCTGGTGCTGGCTTGTATGCTGGTGCTGGCAGGCTGTGGTGCCACCGGGCCACAGAGCACTGAGCCCGAGGCACCGCGCGTGTTTCCGCCACCACCGGCGGCACCGGCCTACCAGTTTGAGCGCAGTGTGTTTGAGGCCAATGACCTGGCCAATCAAGGCGCTGACAGCGGTTTTTTGACCCTGCTGGTGGGTGCTAAACGTGGCGGCGGTAAAGGTTTGAGTCGGCCGCTGGCGCTGGCTGCGCACCAGGGGCGGGTGGCGGTGATCAACGCGCTGGACTCGTCGCTGAGCGTGTTTGACTTTGCACAACGCCAATTTTTCAGTGTTGATTTGTCGGCGCAGGGGGGGCAGCGCATGCCAGTGGGCATCAGCGTGGACCGTAGCGGCAACTGGTATGTGGCCGACGGTTTGTCGGGCTATGTGCTGGTGCTGGACGCGCAGGGGCGAGAGTTGCGTAAGCTGGGCGGGTCGCGCTGGCTGCGCAAGCTGATCAATGTGGCGGTGGATTCCGATCGTCAGCGCGTCTATGCCGTTGACCAGACCGAAGGGCAGCACCGGGTGCGCGTGTTCAACGCGGTCACGGGCAGCCACCTGATGGATATCGGCAACGGCGGTGAAGGCCCGGGTGAATTTGATCGGCCGCTGGATGCCGCAGTGGGGCAAGACGGCCGCTTGTATGTGGTGGACAGTGGAAACTATCGCATCCAGATTTTTGATGCGCATGGGCAGTACCTCAAAAGCTTTGGCAGTGCGGGCAAACGTCCGGGGCAGTTTCAACGGCCCAAGGAAATTGCCACTGACGCGCAAGGCCTGGTGTATGTGACCGATGCCTCGTTTGGCAATATTCAGGTGTTTGGCCCCGGGGGCGACTATCGTTACGTGATTGGCAGTCGTGGTGATGTGGGGGCAGCGGCTACTTACATGCTGCCGTCTGGCCTGGCGATTGACACCGACGCGCGCCTGTATGTGCTGGACCAATGGTATGTACGGCTTGATGTTTACCGTTCGGTGCAGCGCCGCGCGGTTGCTCCACTTCTTTCCCAGTAGGTCGCACCATGTCCACTTCTGAACCCCAACCGTCTGAACTGTTGCCTGTGAAATGGGTGGGAAAAATTGCCCTGCTGGTGGCGTTGGTCTCTGCTGCCGGACTGTTGGCCGCCATTACCTGGGCTACCGACGCGCAAGGCAGCAACTACAGCGCTATTGTGATGAGCACCAGCTTGACACAACAAAAACTGGGGCCGGTGATGCTGGTGTTTGGTCTGCTGTCGGTGACCGTGGCGGCGCTGGCCACGTGGCTGATTTCGCTTTACAGCAGTCACCGCATTGCCGGGCCGCTGTTTCGCTTTGCGCAAAACCTCAAAACAATTTTGCAGGACCCGTTTGCCCGGCCGTTGTCGATTCGCGTCGGCGACGCACTACAGCAGGAGTGGATTGAGTTTGAGACAGCGCAAGCGCACCTGCGTGAGCACTACGGTGCCCTGCGCGACGCGCTGGCGGATTGCCGCAAGGTGCCATCTGGTGAGGCGTTGCCACAAGCGCTGGCCCGATTGCAGGAGGTAGAGCATCGTGGCCAACTTTAAAAGAGCCGGGCTGGCTGCGTTGGCCGTGTTGCTGTTGGGCGCTGTAGCCTGGCTGTATGCGGCTTTTGGCGACGGCGCGCATCTGATGGACAAACAGTGCAGCCATTGCCACCTGGCCGGGCAAAACGTGACGCCCGACAAGGCTGGGCGGCTGATTGGATCGCAAGAGATGTTGTGTGGCATTTGTCATAAAGATGTGAAGCGCATGAGCCATCCCAGCGGCTTTGCGCCCAGGGTCAAGCCCCCGGCTGACTTGCCGCTGGACTGGAAAGGCGACATGACGTGCAGCACCTGCCACGCCGTGCACGGCTCTACGCCGGGGTTGATGCGCGACAAGCGTCGTGGCAAGGCGCTGTGCATGGCGTGCCACGACGCGGCGTTCTTCAGTGGCATGAAAGACGGCGGGGTGTCGCTGCAACAGTCGGGCCACGCCATTGCGGACATGGCGCAAATCAACCGGCTGGGCAATGTGGATGCGCTGTCGCTACAGTGCCTGGGGTGCCACAACACCGAGGGGGATGCGGCCGGCGTGCGCGTCACGGCGCAAGGCTTGGTGCGCCACAGCAGTGGCGGTGCCAACCACCCGATTGGCATTAATTACCCGGCCATGGGGGGATCCTTCAAAGCCCGGTCGTCGCTGCCCAAAGAGATCTGGTTGCCCGCTGGCAAGCTCAGTTGTGTGTCTTGCCACGAACCCTACAAAAAGCAGCATGGGCAACTGGTGGTGACCAACAGTGGCTCCAAGTTGTGCCTGCAATGTCATTCACTCTGAACCCATAAAGGCTTGCCGTGGAACAAAAAATTGCCCCCCGATACCAGCGCCGCATTCATTACGTGGATGAATCGATCCAGAAATGGTTGCTTGTGGGCCTGGTGGTGCTGGAGGTGGCGCTGGCTGCTGGCCTGGCCTGGCTGATGTATGCGCGCCTGAGCGCGGTGGTGGAAGACAACCTGTACCGCATCCACATGGCCGACACGCAACCGATTGCCACGCAACTGCTGCATGAATCGGCGCGGTTGCTGGGCATTTTTGTGCTGGTCAACGCGGTGGCGCTGTTGCTGGGTGACTGGCTGTGGCGCCGCTATGTGCAGTCGATTCTGAGAGCCTTCAGACAAATGATGGCGAAAACGGCCGCGCTTGACTTCAGCGTTGATTCAACCTTGCAGCGCCGCCACCAGTTGCTCGACCTGACCGAGCAGCAGCGCCGAATGGACCGCGAGCGGTTGACTGCAGTACGCAACCGGCTCACACAACTGGTTGCAGCGCAGCAAGCGGGCGACGGGGCTGCCGTGCAGCAAGCGCTGAACGCGCTTGATCAGGTGATTCCGCAAGGCCGCGCCGCACGACCCGAGCGGCGTCGCGCGGTGCGGTAAAGTGGCGCTGGCTTACATCTCTGCGTAATTTGGCCCACCGCCGCCTTCGGGCGTGACCCACACAATGTTCTGTGTCGGGTCCTTGATGTCGCAGGTTTTGCAATGCACGCAGTTGGCGGCGTTGATCTGCAATTTGTCGGCACCCGCCTCGTCCTTGACAAACTCATACACCCCGGCCGGGCAATAGCGCGCCTCGGGACCGGCGTATTTGGCCAGATTGATGTTGACCGGCACGCTGGCGTCTTTCAGCGTCAGGTGCGACGGTTGATTTTCTTCGTGGTTGGCGCTGCTGATGAACACGCTGCTCAATCGATCAAAGGTGAGTTTGCCGTCGGGCTTGGGGTACTCAATCGGTTGGCACTCTGCGGCTGGTTTAAGGTACGCATGATCCGGCTTGTCGCGGTGCACCGTCCAGGGCATGGCCGCCTTCAGGCCAAACTGCTCAAAACCGTTCATCAGGGTCGCCACGCGCAGCCCGTACTTGAACCAGCTCTTGAAGTTGCGAGATTTGTTCAGTTCAGCGTACAGCCAGCTTTGCTCGAACTTTTCCGGATAAGTGCCCAACTCATCATGCGCCCGTCCAGCCGTGAGCGCTTCAAACGCGGCCTCGGCGCACAGCATGCCGCTCTTAATGGCGCTGTGGCTGCCCTTGATGCGGCTGACATTCAAGAACCCCGCATCGCAGCCCACCAGCGCGCCGCCGGGGAACACTGTTTTGGGCAAGGATAACAGGCCCCCTGCCGCGATGGCACGGGCGCCATACGCTATTCTTTTTGCGGTGACTTCCCCGGCATCGTTGGTCAGGTACCAGCGGATGTTGGGGTGCGTCTTCCAGCGCTGGAATTCTTCAAACGGGCTCAAATACGGGTTCTGGTAGTTCAGCCCGGTAATGAAACCCATGGCAATCTTGTTGCCCGCCATGTGGTACATGAAAGAGCCGCCATAAGTGCTGTTGTCCAGCGGCCAGCCGGCGGTGTGCACCACCAGGCCGGGTTCGTGGCGGGCGGGGTCCACCTCCCACAGTTCCTTGATGCCGATGCCGTAGCTTTGCGGGTCGCAGCCGTCGTCGAGCTTGAATTTTTCAATCACCTGTTTGCCCAGATGGCCGCGTGCGCCTTCGGCAAACACGGTGTACTTGCCCAGCAGCTCCATGCCGATCTGGAAGTTGGCGCCAGGCTCACCGTTTTTCTCGACGCCCATATTGCCGGTGGCCACCCCTTTGACGGCACCGGTGTCGTCGTACAGCACCTCGGCGGCGGCAAAGCCGGGGAAGATTTCCACGCCCAGCCCTTCGGCTTGGGTGGCCAGCCAGCGCGTGAGCGCACCCAGGCTGATGATGTAGTTGCCGTGGTTCTGGCTGCACGCGGGCAGCAGAAAGTTGGGCGTGCGGTAGCCGGTCTTTTCTGACAAAAACAGCATGGCTTCGTCGGTCACCGGTTGGTCCAACGGGGCGCCGAGCGCTTTCCAGTCGGGGAACAGTTCAGTGAGCGACTGCGGGTCGAGCACCGCACCTGACAGGATGTGGGCGCCGGGCTCGGAGCCTTTTTCCAGCACCACCACCGATACGTCTTGCCCTTTTTCAGCCGCCAATTGCTTCATGCGGATGGCCGTGGCCAGGCCAGCCGGGCCGGCGCCGACCACGACCACGTCGTATTCCATCGATTCACGCGGGCCGAATTGGGTCAGGATGTCTTGAGGGGTCATGATGATTCTCGCTTTGCTAAATACAGAAGAGCTGGAAAAAAGCCGCTGGGCGCAGGCCGGGACGTTCCTTCAACTGATTAAGATCGGTGCACGGTCAGGGTGCCTGTTGGCACGTTGATTGTCAGAGATAAAACCCGATTCTAGTTTTGCGCACAAGCATAACGGAACGGTCGTACTATTTATTTGGAGTGGGTTCATGTCATACAACATTGATTTGTCGGGCCGGGTGGCTTTGATCACCGGGGCCTCGGGTGGCTTGGGTGCGCAGTTTTCACGCACTTTGTCTGCCGCCGGTGCGGCGGTGGTATTGGCCAGCCGACGCGTGGAGCGTCTCAAGGAACTGCGCGCGCAGATCGACGCTGAGGGCGGCGACGCGCACGTGATTGAACTGGATGTGACGGACCAGGCTTCCATCAAGGCGGCGGTAGCGCACGCCGAAACAGAGGTCGGTTCGATTGACATTCTGGTCAACAACTCGGGCGTGAGCACCACGCAGCGCATTCAGGACGTGAGCGAGCGCGACTACGACTTTGTCTTTGACACCAACGTCAAGGGTGCATTCTTTGTGGCACAGGAGGTCGGCAAACGCATGCTGGCGCGCGCGCAAGGGTCAGCACCCGGTGCTTTCACTGGCGGGCGCATCATCAACGTGGCGTCGATGGCGGGCTTGCGCGTGTTGCCCAAGATCGGCATCTACTGCATGAGCAAGGCGGCGGTGATCCAGATGACGCGCGCCATGGCGCAGGAGTGGGGCCGCTTTGGCATCAACGTCAACGCCATCTGTCCGGGTTATATCGACACCGAGCTCAACCACAACCACTGGCAGACCGAGGCCGGTCAGAAGCTGGTGCAAATGCTGCCACGCAAGCGCGTCGGGCAGCCGCAAGACCTGGACGCGCTGATGGTGATGCTGTGCTCGGATCAAAGCCATTTCATCAACGGTGCGGTGATCTCGGCCGATGACGGTTTTGGCGTTTGACGCAGGCGCAGGCCGCGCACCCTTGTCCTGGATCGGTATTGCCGCAGGTCTGGGTGCGGGTGCCTTGTGGGGCATGGTGTTTGTGGTGCCGCGCATGACGGTGGGGCTCACTGCGGTGGATGTGACCGCCGCGCGCTTTGTCAGCTTTGGTCTGATTGCCACGCTGGTGATGCTGCTGCAGCGCCGCAGCCGCACCTGGCCCACGCCGCGCCAGGCGGCGACCGCCGTGGCTTTCAGCACGCTGGGTGCTACCGGCTATTACCTGCTGCTGGCGCTGTCGGTGTTGGCCTGTGGCGTGGAGGTGCCCACACTGATCATTGGCACGATTCCAATCTGGGTCATGCTGTTGGGCAAACCTGCGGGGCTGAAGTGGTCTGCGCTCTGGCCGTGCTTGGTGCTGACGGGAGCCGGATTGGTGCTGATGATGCAGGTGGCGCTGACCCAAGCCGCAGCGCTGCCACAGGCCGGTCAGAGTTTTTGGTGGGGTGTGTTGTTGGCGTTGGGAGCCATGGTGAGCTGGACCGCGTTTGCCTTGCTCAACGCCGCCTGGCTCAAGCGCCACCCCAAAGTTAGCGCGCTGGCTTGGGCCAACTGGCTGGGCGTGGCCACCGGATGTGGTGCGCTGCTCTTGTGGCTGCTTGCGGGTTCAGAGCCAAATCAGCTTCTAGCGCTTGATAATAAAGCGTTGATAGCTACGGTTTGCGTAGTAACTGGACTGGGTGCCGGATGGGCCGCCAGCGTGCTGTGGAACACCGCCAGCCGCCACCTGAGCCCGAGTTTGTGCGGGCAACTGATCGTGAGCGAAACGCTGTTTTCGTTGTTCTATGCCTTTGTCTGGGACGGCCAGTGGCCGCTGCCCGCGCAGTGGCTGGCAGCAGCCTTGTTTACCGCGGGCATCGTGGCTTCGGTCAGGGCGCACCGATGATTCAGTGGGTGCGTCGCAATTTCGGTCGTGGCGGGCTGCACCGCTGGTTGCAGGCGCCGGGGTCGCTCAGCGCGCGCCTGGCCGCCACGGGCACACAGTTTTCGGTGCAGGTGCTGGCGCAGGGACACCAGGCGCTGAGCGCGGATGAGGCGCGAGTGCTGGGTCAGGGCCGCCAACGCAAGGGCTATGTGCGTGAGGTGGTGTTGCGTGTCGATGGTGTGCCGCGCGTGTTTGCGCGCAGCGTGACGGCGCATACCGATTCATTGGCCGCATGGCGCTCGGTGCGTGGTTTGGGCACGCGTCCGCTGGCCGATGTGCTGTTCAAGCGCGGTGGCATCACGCGCGCGCCGCTGGCGTTTGCCAAGCTGGGGCCAGGCAGTACCTTGAAACGCCATGTGGCGGCAAGCTGGCAGCGTGCCACTGGCCAGACCCTGACCGCACGGGCGCTGTCTGCACGCCGCTCGGCGTTTGTGCGCCGACAGGCGGTGTTGCTGGTGATGGAAGTTTTTGTGGCCGACCACTGGCACTGGACGGCGGCCGCAGACCAGGTCAAGACAAGTCACAGGAGACGCATATGAAGCTATTGATTCCCGAGCGCAAAAAGCAGGTGTTTGAGCTGGTGATCCCGATCCGCTGGGGCGACATGGACGCCATGGGCCACGTCAACAACACCAGCTATTTTCGCTACATGGAGACGATCCGGCTCGACTGGATGCGCGCGGCCAACGCCATGCCCAACCCGCTGGGTGAGGGCCCGCTGATTGCCAACGCGTTCTGCAACTTTTACAAGCAACTGGAATACCCGGGTGACGTGCTGGCCCGCCTGTACACCAGCGACGCCGCGCGCACCACGTTCGAGACCTGGACCACGCTGGAGCTGGTGGACGAGCCCGGCATGATCTACGCCGCCGGCGGTGCCACCGCCATCTGGGTGGACTTTCCCAAACAAAAGGCGATCGACCTGCCGCCCTGGCTGCGCGAGGTGGTCAGTTTTTAGTTGTTAGTCTTTAGTCGTTAGACGGCGAAGTGGCCGCTGGCAATCAGGCGGTCAATTTCGGCTTCGGCCTGTAGCCAGTCTTCTTGCGGGTTGCCCAGCGTAAAGCCACGACGCTCGGCAATGTAAAAAGCGGCCACTGCTACATAGTGCTTGCGTTGTTCTGAAGTCATTGCTGGACGCGGCGCGGTGGACGCCTTCATGACCGTGGTGCTGGCGTCTTTAGGTTCGCTGACGGCTTTCTTGGCCGCTACCGGTTTGGCAGTGACCACCTTTGGTTTTCCGGGTGCTGCCGTGGGCGTGGCTTTGGTTGGGGCCAGAGTAGCGGTTGCTGCAGTTTTGGGAGCGCTGCGCTTGGCGGCTGCCTTGGCGGCGGGTTTCGCTGTGGCGCTAGTTGGGGTGGTACGGGTGGCCATGGTTTTTTCCTTGGTTGCGATGAATGAATTTTCGCACCAGTTGGCTGTGTTGGGACAACGGTAGAGGTCGAGGATACTGATTGTTTGGGTGTGCTCGGGTGCGGTCGTTACACTGGCTTGTTGTCAACTTCAGACGAAAGGATCGGACAATGAAATTGAGAAGCATGTTGTTACTGTTGGTACTGGTGGCCGTGGGGGGGTTCACCACGCTGAATTGGACCACCATTTTGACGCCGACAGCGCTGAACCTGGGCGTGGCAGACGTGCAGGCACCGCTGGGTCTGGTGATGCTGGGGATTGTGATTTTTCTGGTGGCATTCTTTTTGATTTACGTGTTGTATCTGCAAACGACGGTGATGTTTGACGCGCGCGCCAACGCCAAAGAGCTGCAAACCAACCGCAAGCTGGCTGATGAAGCCGAGGCGTCGCGTTTTACCGAGTTGCGGCATTACCTGGAGGCCGAACTGACCAAGCTGGCCGAGTCTGACAAAGCGGTGCAGACTGCTGTGGTGGCGCGCGTGGAACAACTGGAAAAAAACCTGGCGCTGGCGGTGGAGCAGTCGGGCAACTCGGTGGCTGCGGCGGTAGCCGAGATGGACGACCGGCTCAAGGGGTAGTTTTTGGGTGGGTGTTGTGTTGTGCAGGGCTTGACAAGCGTTGTCGCACAACCCGCCGGACGGGCCCCACAGGCGAGTGCCTCATACGGGGGTACCCGAAATCGGCGCTCACCTGTGGTGCCCATCCGGCTAGCCGCTATTGCATCAAGTCACTTTTGCGTCGCTGTCCAGCGCGGTGGCTGGTTTTGGCGGCCGACGATTTCGGGTACCCCCGTATGAGGAGGCCGCCAAAACCAGTTGCCGTGCGGGTTCGACAAGATAACTTGTGAATAGGGCACTGCCGTTTGCGTATCTTTACTTTGGCACGTGCGACCGTGCCACATACCGCAACAATCCGGTCAAGCCCACAGCGGCAATGCTCAGCCCCACGATCAGCGAAATCCAGAAACCCTGCGCCGCCATCGGCTGCGCGGGCGCCCACGGCAACCACGCGGGCGCGATGCCCAGCACGTAGCCCAGGGGCAGTCCAAACATCCAGAACGCTGTCATGTGCACCACCATCGGCGCGCGCGTCACCTTGTAGCCACGAATCGCGCAACTGGAGATCACCTGCGTGGCGTCGGGCAACTGAAATAGCGCGGCCAGCAACAACAGCTTGGCGGTCAGGGCAATCACCGCCGCGTCGCTGGTGTAGGCGCGCGCAATCGGTGTGGCCAGCAGCGCGATCAGCGTGGCCGACAGGGTGGCAAACGCCAGCCCGATGCCCACCCCCACCCAGGCCTGGTAACGCGCCTGCACGGGTGCACCGGCTCCCAGCGAATGCCCCACACGCGTGAGCAGCGCCAAGCCCAGACTGAGCGGCACCATGAAGATCAACGACGAAAAATTCAGCGCAATCTGGTGCGCCGCCATTTGCGTGCTGCCAAACTGGGCGATCAACAGCGCAATCAGACTGAAGGCACTGGTTTCGGCAAAGTAGGTGATGCCAATGGGCAGGCCGAGCTTGAGCAGGCCTTTGATCTGCGGCCAGTGTGGTGCATCCCACTGGCCCAGCGGCCAGGTGCTGCGGTAGGCGGGTGCACGGTGCATCCACCACACCAGCGCGCACAGGTTGAAGCTGACGGTGGCAAGTGTGGCCCAAGCGCAGCCCAGCCCGCCCAGGCGTGGAAAACCCAGCGTACCAAACACCAGCAAGCCGTTGACGACAATGTTGATGCCCAGCGAGATGAGGGCAATCACCATCAGCGGTTTGGTCTGGTTCAGGCTTGTGCTGTAACCGTACAGCACGCGGTAACAGGCAAACAGCGGCAGCGCCACGCTGGTGACCTGCACAAATTGCACCACCAGGTCGTGCACGTACGGTTCCAGCGCCATCCGGTCGAACAGCAGCACCGACGCGTTGGCCAGCAGGCAGCCGATCAGCCCCACGCCCAGCGCCTTCCACAGCGCCTGGCGTACCACTGGCGGCACCTGGTTGAGCTCCCGCGCGCCGACGTGGTGCGCCACGATGGGGTTGATGGCCATCACCACGCCCATGATGGTCAGCATCAGCATGTTCCAGATCGACACCCCCAGCGACACGCCAGCCAGGTCTTGCGCCGACGCGTGCCCGGCCATGGCCACGTCCACTACGGCCATGCCGACGTAAGCCATCTGGCCCACCAGAATCGGCCACGCCAGGTGCCACAGGCCGCGCGCCTCTGCGCCTAGCCGGGTGCGCGCGGCAGGGTAGCGAAACAGGTGGTGCAGGGGGGTAGTCAAGGCAAGGGCAGCAGATGCTGGGTGTCGGGGTGGGGGTAAGAGGCGCTGGATTCTAGGCGGTGCTAGCATCGTCAACGCATCATCCCGAGGACACCATGAACCCACTCGAAACCAAATTTACCCAGCTTGGCACCGACAACGCACCCGGACAGGAAGGTCGCCAAAAAACGGCTGACCTGACCAACGTGTTACGCGGCGAACCCTTGGCGGGCCAACCGGTTGACTTTTCACACGGTGATGTCGATGCGTTCACACCCACGCCGGGTGCTTTTGACGCGTTCACTGTCGGGGTGCAGGCGGGTGGGCAGCAGGCCTATACCGAATACCGTGGCAAAAAGAGTCTGCGCGAGATGCTGGCCGCGCGGCTGGCCGCGTTTACCGGGGCTGGCGTGTCGGCGCAGCAGGGGCTGATCCTCACGCCCGGCTCGCAGGGCGCGCTGTTTCTGGCCATGGCCGCGTGTGCCGGGGCCGGTGACATGGTGGCCATCGTGCAGCCGGACTACTTTGCCAACCGAAAGCTGGTGCAGTTTCTGGACGCGCAAGTGGTGCCGGTGCGATTGAATTACCTGGGTAACGACGCGCACGCCGGGCTGGACTTGTCGCAACTGGAAGACGCGTTCAAAGGCGGTGCGCGCCTGTTCGTGTTTTCCAACCCGAACAACCCCACCGGTGCGGTGTATTCCAGCACCGAAATCGCCACCATTGCACGGCTGGCGCGCGAGTACGGTGCGACGGTGATCGTGGACCAACTTTATTCACGTTTGCTTTATGCGGGGCAAACCTACACACATCTGCGCGCTGATCTGAACGCACCGGACAACCTGGTCACGGTGATGGGGCCGTCCAAGACCGAGTCGCTGAGCGGCTACCGGCTGGGTGTGGCGTTTGGCACGGCGGCGTTGATCGACCGCATGGAAAAGCTACAGGCGATTGTGTCGCTGCGCGCGCCGGGCTACTGTCAGGCTGTGCTACAGACCTGGTTTGCCGAACCTGCGGGCTGGTTGCAGGAGCGCATCGAAGCGCACCAACGCATCCGCGATGCCTTGCTGGCCGAGCTGCGCGCCGTGGCCGGTGTGCAGGTGCGCACTCCCCAGGCGGGCAGCTACCTGTTTGTGCAGCTGCCTGAGATGGCCGTGGCACCGCAGACTTTTGTGGCGCTGCTGCGTCATCAGGCGGCGGTAACGGTCACACCCGGTGCCGAGTTCGGGCCGCATACCTGCGATAGTTTTCGGTTGAATTTTTCACAAGACCATGACGCCGCCGTGCACGCTGTGCAGCGCGTCTGCGCCTTGATCGAGCGCTACTGCGTCTGAGCTCTGCCGTCAGCGCCCGCGTAGAAACAGCGCATCCAGCTCACGCAGGCTGAGTTGGCGCCAGGTGGGGCGGCCATGGTTGCACTGGTCGCTGCGTTCGGTGGCTTCCATCTGGCGCAATAGCGCGTTCATTTCTTCCAGGGTGAGGCGGCGGTTGGCACGCACCGCGCCGTGGCAGGCCATGCTGCTCAGCAGCTCATTGTGGGCGCGCGCCAGCACCGTGCTGGCATCGTGTTGTGCCAGCTCGGCCAGCACGCTGCGCGCCAGCTCCACTGCGTCGCCTTGTGCCAGCGTGGTCGGCACGGCGCGCACCGCCAGCGTTTTGTCAGAAAACGGCGTGATGTCCAGCCCCAGCGCGTGCAAGGTGTCTGCGCTGGCCTCGGCGGTGGCCACTTCCAGCGGTGTGGCGGCAAAGGTGGCGGGAATCAGCAGCGGCTGGCTGGACAGGGCGGCCTGCGCGGACGCGGCGCTGGTTTGCACCGCGTCCCACTGCGCTTTCAGGCGTTCATAAACGATGCGTTCGTGCGCGGCGTGCATATCGACAATCACCAACCCCTGCGCGTTTTCGGCCAGGATGTACACCCCCATCAGCTGCGCCAGGGCGCGGCCGAGCGGCCAGTCGTTTGGGGGGGTGGTGAAAGCGTTTGAAGAATCCAGGTGCTGTGGATGGATGGCTCCTTCCCCCTGTGGGGGAGGGAGAAAAACCGGGTTCATCTTGTCCGACTCGTCGGGTGTAAGCGGTGCGGTATCTTCGGCCACTCGGGCAGGGTGCGGTGCGCTGGATGGCCCCCACAGCGCACCCAGGTCGCTCACGCGATGGCCCGGAGGTGCTTCAAAGTGCATAGCTGCTTGTGCATACTGCACAGGCGCTAGAGGCTTATTTTGCTTATAAAAATCAGAAGCTGTAGCGCTGCCTGCGCTCGCGTCTGCCCGGCTAAACGGGTCACCATGGGCGCTTGCAGCATTGGGGTTGCCTGCGCCCAGTGGGGCTGGGTGCGGCCATCCCGTCAGCAACGGCACAGCCGCAGCCGTTCCGGCGCGCGGTGTGGCCAGCGCGGATTCGACCGCATGGCGCACCGCCTGATGCACCTCACGGCTGTCCCTGAACCGCACCTCGATCTTGGTTGGGTGCACGTTCACGTCCACGCGCGTGGGGTCGATCTCAACATAGAGCACGTACACCGGCTGGCGCTGGCCGTGCAACACGTCTTCGTAGGCGCTGCGGGCGGCGTGGGTGATGACCTTGTCGCGCACAAAACGGCCGTTCACATAGCAAAACTGCTGGTCAGCTCTGGAGCGTGCGGCATCTGGAATGCCAGCGCGGCCCCAGACCTTGATGGCAGGCTGCAAGCTGCCCGTCAATGCGGCGCTTTGGTTGCTGAAGTCAACCCACACCGCGCGCTCGACAAAGTCGCTGCCCAGCACGTCGGCCAGGCGCTGCTCCAGCGCGGGCAGGCTGCCTGCATCGCCGCAGCGGCGCCATTGCTCAATGAGCTTGCCGTCGGCCCAGATGGCAAAGCCTACGTCGGGCCGGGCCAGCGCGTGGCGGCGAACGGCCTCCACACAGTGTGCCTGTTCGGTGGCATCGGTCTTGAGGAACTTGCGCCGCGCGGGGGTGGCAAAAAACAGCTCTTTGACCTCGACCGTGGTGCCTGTGCTGCGCGCCACCGGTTTCAATTCGCCCGTTTGCCCCTCCAAAAGGTAAGCATGATTTTTGCCTTCAGCCCTTGACAGCAATGCACAGTCAGCAATGGAGTTGATAGCAGCCAGGGCCTCCCCCCGAAAGCCCATGGTGGCCACCGACTCCAGGTCAGAGAGGCTGCCAATCTTGCTCGTGGCGTGGCGTTTGAGGGCGATGGGTAACTCGTCGGGCAAGATGCCGCAGCCGTTGTCTTCCACACTGATCAGGCGCACACCACCGGCCAGCAGCCGCACGGTGACCTGCGTGGCCCCGGCATCGAGTGCGTTGTCCAGCAGCTCACGCACCACCGAGGCCGGGCGCTCCACTACCTCGCCAGCGGCGATCTGGCTGATCAGCGCGTCGGGCAGTTCGCGGATCGGTCGGCGGGGAGGGGGATTTGGCGGGGAAATGTTCACAGAAAGCAATTTAAACAGGTTGGCTGAAAGGGTTAAACAACGGCACGCCAAACCCGGCAAAGTCGCGCGTGTTGCGCGTCACCACGGTGAGTTGATGCACTTGGGCGGTGGCGGCAATCATGGCATCTTCAAACAATGCGCCTGACTGGTGGTGCATCAGGCGCGCGCAGGCGCGAAAAGCGGCGGCGTCCATGGGCAGCAGGTTGGTCGTGGTGGCGAGCTGGTCAGCCCAATGGGACAGTTCAAGCGCCTTGGCTGGTGCAGCATACTGACCACAAAGCATGTGCCTTGAGGTCAGCCCAATGGGACAGTTCAAGCGCCTTGGCTGGGTTTTGGTCGCGGGTGAGTTCAATGCCGCGCTGAATTTCACCCAAAGTTACGGCCGAGATGAACAGGTCAGACTCGGGCGTGGCGGTCAGCCAGGCCAGCACCGCGCCGTGTGGCCTGGTCTTGCGCAGCTCGGAAACCACGTTGGTGTCCAGCAAAAACATCACAACTTCGGTGCGGCACGGCGCGGGGAGGTGCCGCGTGGTGGAATGGGCAAGTCAGCTCGCGCTGCCGCGTCCAGTAACACCTGTTTGAGCGATGGTCGGCTGTTGGCTTGCAACTGCCGCCATTGACCGACAGGCACCAGCACAGCGGCTTCTTGCCCACGCTTGGTGACCAGCTGCGGCCCGCTAGCCAGGCACGCTTGCAAAAACTCGCTGAACCGGGCTTTGGCATCCTGAACCGGCCAAGTGTTCATCGTGGCTCCTTCAATGACTAGTACTCTGACTAGTTTAGCGTGGTTTGATGCACGCAGCCCTGCAGCCCACTTGACCGTGGATGGGGCTATCTCAAATCAGCCCCGCCACCCCCGCCAGCAGATAACCTGCCATGGATAATGCCGCTCCATGGACATTCTCATGACACTTCTGGATTTCATCCTGCACGTGGACAAGCACCTGGAGCTGTTCGTGCAGAACTACGGCACCTGGGTGTATGCGCTGCTGTTTTTGATTATTTTTGTCGAAACCGGCGTGGTGGTAATGCCGTTTTTGCCCGGCGACTCGCTGCTGTTTGTCGTCGGGGCCATGTGCGGTGTGGGGCTGATGAGTTACCCGCTGTCGGTGAGTTTGCTTTTGGCGGCGGCCATTTTGGGCAACCAGAGCAACTACACCATCGGGCGCTACTTTGGCCCCAAGGTTTTTCAGTGGGAAGACTCGCGCTGGTTCAACAAAAAAGCTTTTGACCAGGCGCACGGTTTTTATGAAAAATACGGCGGCATCACCATCGTGGCGGCGCGCTTCATGCCGTTTTTGCGCACCTTTGCGCCGTTTGTGGCGGGTGTGGCGCAGATGACGCGGCGCAAATTCAGCATGTACGACGTGCTGGGCGGCACGCTGTGGGTCGGCGGCATCGTCACCGTGGGCTACTTCTTTGGCAACATCCCGTGGGTCAAACTGCACCTTGACAAAATCATCTGGGCGATGATTTTGGTGCCGGGGATGGTGGTGCTGTTTGGAGCCTGGAAGAGCAGAGGCAAGGCGAACGCATAGCGTTGATCAATTTTTCTGTCAACAGGGAGCCGTCAAGCCGCCGCCACAGCGGCACGGGATCAATTCAGCCAGAACAAACCGAGCAAAAAAGCCAGCGTGCCGACGTTGCGGTTGAGCCTTTTGGTCGCCGCGATGTTCAGTTGGTCCTGACGTTGCAGTGGCCAGCGCTCCAATTGTGGCCATTCGGGCGCTTGCGTTAGACGCTGCCATGTTCACTCTCCCGCTTGCTCAAGCGCACTGTCAATCAGGCGCTGGCTCAAAAAGTAGCCGTGTTGGTGCAAATCCAGAAGCAGTGGTTTGATGTGTTTGACCTGCCCTTGTTGTTTGGCCAGTAGCAACACGCCAACGGTGCCAACCACGGGCAAACCGGCGTGTTGTGCCGCGCTGCGTCCACGCCAATCATCCATGATCAGCAAGGCCTGGTCGCCTTCAGTCTGTGCCTGCTGCGCCAACACCATCGAACTGGCTTCACCTTCATCAATTTGGTACAGGTTCATCAAGCTCTTGGCTTGGCTGAGATTGTCCTGACTTTGACGGGTGACACGCCATAGCATGGTTTGGCTGAAAGCCTGTGACAGCAAGGAAGCATCCGGAAAATCGCCGCCACGAAGAACTTCATCAGCGACGACCGATGTCACCTTCACAGGGCCGAAAAGATCGTTGAGCAAATCAATCTGGTTAATGCGTGCCAGCGCAATCAAGGGTCCCGCATCGGCGATGACGATGCGCGCCATGTCAGTGCGTGGCTGCGGGCGTGAGCCACTGTGCGGCAGTGTCCACCTCAGCGGCCAGCGTTGCGCCGTCGTAGTCGGCCACGGCAATGCCCAACTTCGCCAAGCGACTGAGCATATCTGCCGTGGACTCACCAGCCAGTTTGGCAGCGGCGGTGACGCTCATCAAACGGTCTTGGAACAGGCTCACAGCCATGGCCTGGCGCACATGCGTCATATCGGTCAGCCCCTGGAGTTGATTGAGCCCGATCATGACGGCATCGGGTTTGTCGCGGTTCATCACCACCACCAGTTCGGAGCGCGCATCACGCAAAGCGGTCGATGGATTGGATTTGAGTTGCCGAACGTTGATGGTCTGCATGATGTTCTCCTTTGGTGTAGGAACATTGGCATTGTAGGCAGGAACAAGTCAAGTGGTTGCCACGCGAGCGTTCAACCCAAACAATCCGATGGGTTGGCAAGGGTGAAGCTGTGCGAGCGCGGTTACGGGGCCACTGAAAGCAGCTGGTGGGTTGGCGCCCGGCTGGCACGGTGGTCCAGCGTCAGAACGGCATCACAGCCCAAGGATTGCATTTGTGCACCGATCTAGTGGTCGGTCCAATCGCCGCCGTGGTGTTGCAAAGCCTTGAATGCGGCCATCACGGTGGGCAGAGCTTCAAAGCGCAGCCCGGCAAAGCCCAGCAAGCTGGCCACGGTGTGCTGGCACTGTGCTGTGGTGTAGTTATATAACCGGTTTAACACCCAGACCAGCTCACACAGCACGATTTGGCCCACCAGGCATTCGCGGCCAGCGTCCAGTTCTGCGTCCAGCGCTTCTTGTACCTGCTGGGCCAGCACCGGGTCGTCGTTGGTGACGAGTCTTGGGCAGGGTGATCTGCGACTTGGTGGTTAAGGTAGCCAGCATGAAATTCCTTACGGTGTGGTAAGGAAGTCTAGCGCGTTTGAGCGAAGGTGGGCAGCACGGGTTACGCCGTCTTTAAAAACACATCCTGATCCGGCGCAAAGTTGGCGTGCAGCGGCATCAGCGCGCCGCCCAGGGCGCGCGCGTCGGGGCCAACCAGGCCAGCGGTCAGACGGGCCGGCCACAGGCCTTCCCAGTTGTACTGTGCCAGTGCCACCTGCGTGGAGGCAATCACCTGGCCCTGCAAGGCGCGGCAGAACGAACCGTCGATGACCACCGCGTCAATGTCCAGAAAAGCTGTGCCGCTGACCACGGTTTGCGCCAGCGCCTGTGCGGCGCGTGTCACCCAAGCGGTGGTTTCAACCGCAAACGGGGGCTGCAGGGCACGTTCGTCGTAGGCGGCGTGGGCATCCAGGCCCAGTGCTTCAAAGCGGCGCTCCAATTCCCACAGTGAGGCGTGGCTGATTAACTGGTCGGGCAGCGTCGCGCTGCCCTGCGCATCGGGTGCCAGGTTCAGCGGCAGTGACGCAACGGCCCCGGCATTGCCGTGCACACCCCCGTGCAATCGCGAATTGATGACCAGACCACCGCCGACAAAAGTATCGACAAACAGGTACAGAAAATTTTTCAGGTCGCGCCCGCGCCCCTGTACCAGCTCGGCCACGCAGGCGGCCGAGGTGTCTTTGGCAAAGCTGACCGGCACGTCGGTCTGCGCCTGCACCTGGGCGCGCAGATCAATCTGGTTCCAGGCGTCGGATGTGGCCTGCGACAAGCCCAGCAGCCGGTGCCAGCCCCCCATTTGAAAAGGTGCCGCCACACCCACGCCCACCAGCCGGTCTTTCAGCGGCCCCAGCGATGCATGCATGGCTTGCAGTCGCTCGGCGATGGTCGGCAGCAGCGTGACGCTGTCCGGAAAAGCATAGTCCAGGGTGTGCCGCTGGCGTACCTGGCCGGTGAAATCGACCAGCAGCCAGTCGGTATTGCGCCGCCCGATCTTGATGCCGATGGCAAAGGCCCCGTCCGGGTTCAACGCCAGCGGCACCGAGGGTTGCCCAATGCGCCCGCGCACGCGCTCTTGCTTGATGATCAGCTGATCGTCTTCCAGCCGGGTGGTGATCAGGCCAATGGTTTGCGCCGTCAGGCCCGTCAGGCGTGCCAGGTCGGCCTTGGGCAGGCTGCCGTTCAGGCGAATGGCTTGCAGCACCACGCGTTCGTTGAACTGGCGCATACCCACGTGGTTGGAGCCGCGCGGGCGCAGCAGCGTTGGTGCGGCTGCGTTGGCGGTGGTCTGGCGTGGGGTCATGGGCGCAGATTTTCGCCGATGACGCCCTTGCGCAGGATGAAGTTGCCAAAGGGCTGCAGCTCGCCGGTCAGTACATACGCGTAGGCGGCGCGTGCCAGATCATAAAAAGCATAGCGCTCTACGCGCTCTGCGCTTTGTCCAGGCTGCATTTCAGGGGTCAACGCAGCCATCACTTCACGCTGCAGGGCGCTGCGGTAGCTGTCGGGCTGGCCGCTCACGGCCATAAAAGCCGCGGGGTGCGGCACGTCGCTGGCCAAGGGGAGCAGGGCGGTGATGGCCACCACCACTTGCACCATGGACGTGCCCGGCAGGTGCACCACCGGTTTGCCAGCGGCGAGGCTGTGCACGGTGAAGTTGGCATCACACAGCACCAGCGCGTCGTCGTGGCCCATTTCCATCATGATTTTCAGCAGCTCGGGCGTGAGCAGGGGCGGGATTCCTTTGAGCATGGGTGGCCTTGCGGTGCGTTCAGGCCAGCGCTTCCAGCGGCAGCTCGTCGACCGTCTTGGCACCGGTCATCACCGCCACGGTGTCGCTCATGCTGATGGTCTTGGGGTTGACCACCGCCGCGCGCCGCCCCAAGCGCTGGATGTGGATGCGGTCGGCCACCTCAAACACATGCGGCATGTTGTGGCTAATCAGAATCACCGGCAGGCCTTTGTCGCGCACGCGCCGGATCAGCTCCAGCACCATGTTGCCCTCTTTCACGCCCAGCGCGGCGGTGGGTTCGTCCATGATGACCACGTGCTGGGCAAACGCCGCTGCACGGGCCACGGCCACACATTGGCGCTGGCCGCCCGAGAGGGTCTCGACCGCCTGCGTCATGGAACGGATGCCGACCTTGAGGTCGTTCATGCGCGAAATAGCCTGCTTGAGCATTTCCTTCTTGTCCAGCAACTTGAGCCATTGGCCCATCAGACCGGGCTTAAGCAGTTCGCGGCCCAGAAACAGGTTTTCAGCAATGCTCATGGCTGGCGCTACGGCCAAGTCCTGATAGACGGTCTCGATGCCCGCCTTGCGCGCGTCAATGGGTGATTTGAAATGCACCGGTTTGCCATCCAGCAGCAGTTCGCCCTCGTCCGGGACGGTCGCCCCGGACAAGGCTTTGATCAGCGACGATTTGCCCGCGCCGTTGTCGCCAATCACGGCCAGAATTTCGCCGGCGCGCAGCTCAAAGTCGGTGCCGTCGAGCGCCGTGACCTGGCCATAGCGCTTGACGATGCCTTTGGCCTGCATCACCAAGGGTTGTGAAGTATTTGGTTTCATCACCTTGCTCCTTTGCGCGACATTTGGTCGGCGGCTACTGCCAGGATGACCAGGATGCCGGTAATGAGGGTTTGATACACCGAGGCCACGCCCATCAGGGTCAGTCCGTTGCGGAACACGCCCACAATCACGGCCCCGACCAGCGAGCCCAGAATCAGCCCGCGCCCACCAAACAGGCTGGTGCCGCCCAGCACCACGGCGGTGATCGCATCGAGGTTTTCGGTCTGCCCGGCATTGGGGTCACCCACGCCCGTTCTGGCGACTGAAAGCATCGCTGCAATGCCATAAAACAAACCGGCCATCGCATACACCGTGATTAACACCCGGTCGACGCTGATGCCCGTCAGGCGCGCCGCTTCGGGGTTGTTGCCCACGGCGTACAAGTGGCGACCCGGCGAGGTCTCACGCAACACAAACCAGGCCAGCAGGTACAGCAGCAGCATGGTGACGGTGCCCAGGCTGACTTCGGTGCTGCCAATGTTAAAGGTGTTGCCCAGCGTCGTCATGGCCTCGGGCAGGTCGGTGATGGTTTGCGATTCAGAATAGATTTGGGTGACGGCAAACGCAATGTTCAGTGTTCCCAACGTGACAATGAAGGGTGGCAACTTCATGCGCGTCACCAGCAGGCCGTTGAGCAGGCCAAAACCCACCGCCACGCCCAGGCCGCAGGCTGTGGCCAGATAGGGATTCATGCCGAAATCAATGGCAAATTTGGTCATGACCACACCGCTCAGGGCCATCACCATGCCGCACGACAAGTCAATGCCGGCGGTCAGAATAATCAAGGACTGGCCAATGGCCAGCACACCCACCACCATGACTTGCTGCAGCACCAAAGACAGGTTGGTGCCACTCAAAAAGCGTTCGGTCTGGACGGTAAAAAACAGGCAGGTGACCGCCAGTGCGATCCAGGGGCCAAGAGCCCCCCAAGGAATGGGGCGTTTGTTGGACGTTGACATCACAGACTCCAGGTGAAATATGAATACAGGAGGGCTTTCACCCCATGGGCTGGGCTTCTGCGGTGGCAAGTTCATGCGGCTGTGCAGGAGTCCAGCCCTTGGGCGAGGGGCTGGGGCTTGTTTACTTGTTACCCCAGCACAGGTTCAAACCGGTCTTGGTGTCCTTGCTGTCCACACCCGCCACGGCTTTGTTGGCGATCAGGGTCACGCCGGTGTCGGTGTAGCCGGAAACCTTCTTGCCGGTTTTTGCGTATTCCACACCAGCGGCAACGCCCATGGACGCCATCTTCAGCGGGTATTGTTGGCTGGTGGCAGCAATCTTGCCTGCGGCCGTGTCACGGATGCCCTGGCAGCCACCGTCCACCGACACGATGATCACGCCTTTGTCTTTACCGGCTTTCTTCAAAGCGTTGAAAGCACCCGCGGCGGCGGGTTCATTGATGGTGTAGACCACATTGATATCGGGATTTTTTTGCAGGCAGTTTTCCATCGCGGTTTGGCCTTTGGCCTGGTTGCCGTCGGTGTCGCCAGCGCACACGGTCTCGGCCGTGCTGGAGAGTTCGTTGGATTTGGCATCGTTGGCTTTCAGGCCAAAGCCGGTCATGAAGCCGTTGTGGCGTTGTGCGCCCACCGGGTGGCCGGGAAACAGGTCGAGCATGGCGATCTTGGCGGGTTTGTTGCCCAACGCGGCTTTGGCGTATTGGCCAATCAGCACCCCGGCTTTGTAGTTGTCGGTAGCAAACAGGGCATCCGCGCCGTCAAACGGGCTGTCCAGCGCAATCACTTGTACGCCCTTGGCCTGCACTTTTTTCACGGTCGGGATGATGGCATCGCCCGTGGAGGTGATCAGAATGGTCTTGGCTCCGGCAGCGGCCATGTTTTCCAGTGCCGTGATCTGGCTGGCGGTGTCGCCATCCTTTTTGCCGGTGGCAGTCATCAGCTTGGCTCCGGCTTTCTTGGCTTCTTGTTGAGCGCCTTCCTTCATCTTGACGAAGAAGGGGTTGGTTTCGGTTTTGGTGATCAGGCCGATCACCGGTGCATCGGCGGCAAACGCGCTGCCAATGGCCAGGGTCAGGCTGCTCAGAATCAGGGTGGTGGAGAGTTTCATGCGGTGTCCTCGTGTGTTTCAAGCCTTGCGGCGGGTTGGTGGTTGGGTGCAGCGCTGTCCAACGACGCACTTCTTCGGGAAATGCCGCTTGCCGGATCAGCGTGGCTGAACTATAGTGGCAGAATAGTTAATAAATCAAGTTGTTTTAGTTATGGAAAACCCTGAGATGATGCAAAAAAATACCATGATACAAGTGGCCACCGCTGGTGAGGCCCTGATCGACCTGATCGCTGGCCCGGATGGTCGGTTTGAGCCCTGTCTGGGCGGTGCGGTTTACAACCTGACGCGGGCCTTGGCGCGACAGGGTATTGAAACGCTCTACCTCAACCCGCTGTCGAAAGACCGGCTGGGCAGGCAACTGGCCGCGCAAATGGTGCAAGACGGTGTACACCTGGCCGTGCCGGAGCCGGTGCTCCCCGTGACATCGCTGGCGGTGGTAAATGTGGATGGCCACGGCCACCCCGATTACGCGTTTTACCGCGAGGGCGTGGCCGACCGTGCCACCAGCGCTGACGAGCTGACGCAGGCTTGCAGCACGGCCGAGGGATTGCAGCTGGTCTGCACCGGTGCGCTGGCCTTGTCGCCGGACGACGCGCTAACCTATTTGCCCTGGCTTGCGGCGCAACGCCAGGCCGGGCGCACGGTGGTGATTGATGCCAACCTGCGGCCCTCAGTCATGCCCAACCTGGACCTGTACCGCCGGCATGTGCTCACCGCCCTGCAATACGCTGATGTGATCAAGGCCAGCGATGAAGACCTGGCTTGCCTAGCGCTGCCCGGTGCCGATGCCATGGCCCAGGCCAGGCAGTTGCTGAAAACCAGCCGCGCCAGTGTGCTGGCGCTCACGCGCGGTGGCGACGGGGCGGCCTTGCTGACACGGTTTGGTCAAACCTTTGCGGCCCACGAAACCCAGCCCCTGACTGTGCTGGACACCGTAGGTGCGGGTGACTGCTTTCTGGCCGGACTGGTGACGGCCATGTTGGCGCATGATCTGCCGCCAGACTGGGGTGCCATGGCGGTTGCCACCCCGGTGGCGCATGACTTGCTAGGCAGCGCCATTGCCAGTGCCAGCCTGTGCGTGATGCAGCGCGGCTGTGTGCCGCCAACGCGTGCCGAGGTGCGTGCGTACGTGGCCCGGGGTGGCCTTGCTTTTACGGGATAAAAGTGCGTCTGGCCCCTATCAGATAAGCTTGATAAGCTATCAATTTCAAATCATAGTTGAGCAGGACAAAAGTTCTCGGAAACCACGTCGCCCTGCCAGCTTTGTGTCAACAGCGCATCTTGCAGGGGCGGGTAGGTCTGCGCATGGTCTTACCCGAAGAGCTTGAAACAATCAGCAAGATATTCCTGGCGTCATGCCACGGGCTCCACCGTCACCCCAACGCGCAGGGTATGGCTGGCACCGCCGTGGATGACGCCGCGCATCGGAGACACGTCTGAAAAATCGCGCCCTACAGCCAAGGTCACGTAGTCTGCGCCCGGCGACTGCCAGCCTGCGCGGTCATTGGTGGGGTCCATGTCCACCCAGCACGCTGTGGCATTGGGCTGCGTGGTGTTGCCGGGCAGCACGGGTAAGTACACCGCGCCCCACGCGTGGGACGCGTCGCTGCCGCGCAGTTTGATCGTTCCCGGGGCCGGTTGCGTCAGCAAGTAGCCACTCACGTAGCGTGCCGCCAGGCCCATCGATCGCAAGCAGGCGACAAAAATATGCGCAAAATCCTGGCACACACCTTGACGCTGGTGCAGTGCCTGAAGTGCGGGGGTACTGACTTCTGTGCTGGCGCTTTCGTAGCTAAAGTCGTCATAGATGCGATGCATCAGGTCCAGCGCGCACAACAACAGACGGTGACCCGGCGCAAAGCTGGCGCGCGCGTAAGCGGCAAATTCTGCGTGCACCGGCGCCATGGGTGAGGCAAAGGTAAATTCGCAGGCCGGGTCAAAAGCGGCACCTGCCTGGTAGCGAAAATGCTCACGCGCCTGTTCCCAGATGACTGGGTTCTCAGGCAGCGTGCTGGCGCTGGTCACAACCTCACTGATGCCCACTACGCGCAGTTGCCGGTGCGGTAGGTGCAGCGCAAAAAAACTGCGTGTGTTACCAAACACATCTACCGAGCTGTGGATTTGCTCTGGGCGCGGGTAAATATCAAGCCGGTGCGCCAGCAACTGCTGCGCGTCGGTGCGGCGCGGTGTCAGGTACACCAGGTGCTGTGCCGCTTCAACCGACGACGGGTAGTCGTATGTGGTTTCGTGCGTGACAGCCAGCTTCATGATGCCCGCACGCTCCGGTTGGTGATGCCAGCGTGGGTGAAATAAGTGGCGCTGACCGCCTCTGACACCGCATACGCAGCGTTGGTACAGTCGTGCAACAGCGAGCGCAGCAGCAAATAGCCGGGTGCCTGCTTGCTGGGCGCGTCACCGTCGCAGGGTAGCGGATCAATCAGATCGTAAGCCCGCTCGCACAATTGCGCCAGATTCCACACGTCAGGGTTGGGCACTTGCAGCGACAGTTCGCTGAGTTGATTCGGTTCACTCCCCGCCAGTTTGGCCAGCCGACCACGCAGCGTCTTGGCCACCCAGTAGATGGAGCGTGGGTTGTCGCGGTCCAGCACCAGCAAATCAATCAGCGCGGCCATGTCGCGGCTTTGCTGGAACTGGGCATGAAAAGTGATGGCGTTGTCAAACAACTCGATGGCAGCGTCGAAGCCAGCGTCAGTTTGCAGGCTTTGGCAGTCAATGGCCCGGTTCAAGGCGGTGGACAGAAACGCCAGTCGCTCAATGTGCCGGCCAATGCTCAGCAGCCGCCAACCGTCGTCGCGCGTCATGCGGTCGGTTTGGGCACCGGTGATGGCGGCCATGTGGTCGCTGATGTCCTTGAGGATGTGCAGCGCGTTCTGGGCCGTGCAGTCGCCTTGCTGGTGGTATTGCGCGAAGCGGGCAAACAGCGATTCTTCGGTGCGTGTGATGATGCGCCAATGTTCCAGCGACAGGCGCTCACGCACGCTGGATGCCGCCAGCTTGAGCGCGCGCAGGCAGTAGCCCACGCTGGTGGCCTGGTTGGTGGCGGTGAGGCTGTCAATCAGGGCGCGCTCAAAGATATGCGGTGCCTGGTTGGGGGTGGGTACGCTTGGCAACACCAACGTATTGAGTACAGCCAATTGGCCCAGCCACGTTTTCAGTTCGGCGGTGTCGTGCATGTCCCCGTGCAAACAACCCAGCGTCAGGCGTGCCAGGCGCAGGGCGTTTTCCGTGCGCTCGGTGTAGCGGCCGAGCCAAAACAGGTTTTCTGCGGCGCGACTGGTCACCATGCGCTTGCGTTGCATCAGGCTTTCGGGCGTCAGGTGCGGGTGCAGCAGCGTGGTGCGATCGATCTCGGTTTGCGTGATGGCCCATACATCCACACTGCTGCCGCCGCGCTGCATCGACGTCACGTCTTCCAGCCCGCTGGCCACGCGTGCCAGCCCGCCTGGCAACACACGCCATCCTTGCGCACCGTCAGAGACGGCAAACACGCGCAACACCACTGAGCGAGCCTGCAACGTGCCATCCCCCGCGCCGTCACGCTCTTCTTGCCACACGGGCAGTTGCGAGTAGGGCATATATGTTTGCACGGTGTAGTCTTGCGGGTTGCGCACCATGCGGCCAGCCCATTCGTCCAGCGTGTGCGCGTCTTGCCGCGCCCCCAGCACCGCGTCAAATGTATTGTGGTTGTCGCTGCCAGGGTAAGTGGGCTTGATGGCACATTCCGGCAGTTTGGTTAGCGCCTCGAGCATGGCGCTGCGCTCGCCGCACCACCAGGTGGGCAGCGCTGGCAGGCACAGTTCCTGGTCAAACAAATGGCGCGCCAGGGCGGGTAAAAACCCCAGCAGGGCGGGCGACTCCAGAAAAGCCGAGCCGGGCGCGTTGGCCACCAGCACATGGCCGGTGCGGATGGCCTGCAACAAGCCCGGTACGCCCAAGGTGGAGTCCGCGCGCAGCTCCAACGGATCCATGTACGGGTCGTCCACCCGTTTGAGCAAACCGTGCACTGGCACCAGGCCCTTGAGCGTTTTCAGGTACAGATGCTCATCGCGTACCAGCAAATCACTGCCTTCCACCAGCGTCAGGCCCAGGTAGCGCGCCAGATAGGCGTGCTCAAAATAAGTTTCGTTGTAGGGGCCGGGCGTCAGTAGCGCCAGGTGTGCGCCGCGCCCCATCGGGCTGAGCGCGCGCAGGCTGTCCATCAGTGTGCGGTACGTGCTGGCCAGGCGCTGCACTTTCATGGATTCAAATGCCGCTTCAAACTGAGCTGAAATAGCGAGCCGGTTTTCCAGCAGATAACCCAACCCCGAGGGTGCCTGCGTGCGCTGCCCTACCAGCCACCAGTTGCCGTCTGGCCCACGCGCCAGATCGAACGCGGCAATGTGCAAAAAGCGCCCTCCCACGGGCTGCGCACCGCACATGGCGCGTAAATACCCGGGATGCCCTTGTACCAGTGCGGGCGGCAGCAAGCCCTTGGAAAGCAGCGTTTGCGCACCATAGATATCGGCCATGATGTGCTCAAGCAAGCGCGCGCGCTGCAAAACACCGGCTTCTATGTGTTGCCAGTCGGCACTGTCCAGAATCAGCGGGAACAAGTCCAGCGACCAGGGGCGCTGCGGGCCGTCCTGGTCTGCATACACGTTGTAGGTGATGCCGTTGTCGCGCACCTGGCGCGCCAGCTGGGCGCTGCGCTGCGCCAGCTGTACCTTGGATTCATGTTGCAGTGGACTAAAAAAATCGGCCCAGGCACTTGTCAAATCTTCTTGGGCAGCTTCAGAAAATGTAGCATTTTGAGACTGCCCAGACGTTGCCTGCGCAACCCGGCCGTGCCACTCATCGTAGTGCCCGGGGGCGGCTTGTACGGCGGCTACCTGCTGCGCCAGCGCAGGCGCGTCAGGCAACGTCGCAGCGGCGTTCATGGTTTGGGCCTGAAACTGCTTCATGCGGCGAAGTATGCCAGCGAAGTGGCGCTTTGACCGACAATTGCCAGCTTTACTTGAAAAGTCAATGCACACCCATGAGCGACACCGTCTCTGCATCCACCGTTCTTGCGCCGCAAGAAGCGCCCCCAGCCAATCCAGCCAATCAGGCCAAAGCGCCCAAGGGCGCAGGCCGCTTTGCCAGCGCACAGCCGGTGCTGGAAAAGCTGTTTGAGTTGTATCCCAAACTCTTTGGCCAGCATTTTTTGCCGCTCAAGCTCGGGGTTTTTCAGGAGCTGATGGCCGCGCACCCGGACACTTTCAAGCGCGACGAGCTCAAGCTGGCGCTGGGCGTGCACACCCGTTCCACGCGCTACCTGCAAGCGGTGGCGTCAGGTTTGCCGCGCCATGATCTGCAGGGCCAGCCAGTGGAACCGGTCGCCGCAGAGCATGTGTTTTTGTCGCTGGTAGAGGTGTTCACGCGCCGCCAGGCGCGCACGCAGGAAGACCTGTTGCCCAAACTGCAACAGCAATTGACGAAAGCGTATGACAAGTCTGGTCTGGCACGTGGCGATTACTTGGCGCGCGTGGGTACACCTGATGCCGCAGTGGCTGCGGTGCTGGATGAAGCCATCAACCAGGTGGATCAACAGCGCGCTCGCCGTGCCGCACTGCTACAGGCGTATCAGGCCAGTGGCAAAACGCCAGAAGATTTTGCCGCCATGGTGGGCCGCGATGTGCAAGAAATCAGGGCCGCGCTGGCAGCCCTGAAATAAGCATTAAAACAGTCTCTAGCCCTTGCGAAATAAGCGCAAACAGCTATCAAAGTTGATGGCTTTGCGTTACTTTTCCATCACGTACGTGCCCGGCGCATCGGCCAGCGCCGGAAACTGGCGGTTGGACGCCGGGTAGGCCTTGACCATCGGGCCGGTGCGCTCGTTGAGCCAGCTGATCCAGTCGGTCCACCAGGTGCCGGGGTGTTTTTCGGCGTGTTCCAGCCAGTCTTGTGCGCTGTCTTTGGCGCTGGGCTCGCCCACCCAATAGGAACGTTTGGGCGGGTTCACCGGCGGGTTGACGATGCCCAGGATATGCCCTGAGGTCGAGCGCACAAAGCGCACCTTGGTCTTGGGGGCGATTGTTTTACGAATCTGGTAGCAAGACGTCCAGGGCGCAATGTGGTCTTCTTCAGCGGTCACCGCGTACAGCTCTTGCGTGATGCGCCCCAGGCTAATGGGCTCGCCGCCGATCGTCAGCGCTTCGGGCTGGATCAGGTTATTGTGCAGATACATCTGGCGCAGGTAGTACGAGTGCATGGCCTGCGGCATGCGCGTGGCGTCCACGTTCCAGAACAGCACGTCAAACGGCACCAGTTCTTCACCCAGCAGGTAGCTGTGCACCCAGTAGTTCCAGATCAGGCTGTTGGAGCGCAGCAAGCGGAACGACGCGGCCATTTCAGAACCGTCCAGATAGCCTTTGCGGGCCATCAGGTCTTCCAGTTCGTCGAGCGCTTTGTCGTCGATGAAGATATTGATCTCGCCCGGGTGCGAAAAATCGGTCAGGGTGGCCAGCAGCGTCCACTGCGCCACCGGCAACTTGTTCGCCGGGTAATGTTTGTTGGCCCACGCCATGTAGCTGCTGACCAGCGTGCCGCCAATGCAGTAGCCCACCAGATGCACCTGTGGTACCTTGCAGAACGCGGTGGTCACGCGCACCAGCTCATTCACGCCTTGCAGCAGGTAGTCGTCAAAGGTGGTGTTGCGCATCTCGGCGGGCGGGTTGCGCCAACTGACGATGAACACCGAAAAGCCCTGGTCGGTGAGGTGCTTGACCAGGCTTTTCTTTTCGGTCAGGTCCAGGATGTAAAACTTGTTGATCCATGGCGTGATGATCAGCAGCGGCGTTTGCCGCACTTGCGCGGTGGTCGGCGTGTAGTGAATCAGCTCCACCAACTCGTTGCGAAAGATCACCTTGCCCGCCGTGGTTCCCAGGTTTTGGCCCACCTTGAAGGCGCTGGCATCGACCATCTGGATGTTTTGCGCCTGCGCGTCGCGCACAAAATTTTGCAGGCCGCGCGTGATGCTGGCACCGCGCGTCTGCGCACAGCGATCCATGGCCTGCGGGTTGAGCCAGAAAAAATTGGTGGGGGCCACCATGTTGAGCCAATTACGCTGCCAGAACGCGGCGGTATGGCGGTCGTGCTCCGACAGCCCCGGCGTTTCCAGTATCAGGTCTTGCAACCGGTGCGTGATGCTCAGGTACCAGTCCTTGAGCAAATCCCAGCGTACCGATTGCGACCAGGCGGGGTCGGCAAAGCGTGCGTCGGCGGGGTTGTCGATGTGGATTTCGTCTTCGCTCAAGCCCAGTGGGCGAAATAGGGTCTGGCTGGTGAGTTTGATCAGGTCGGAGGTGAAGGCATCGGCGGCGCGCATGAATTCGCGCGGATGCGCCAGCCAGGCCAGTTGCGCATTGATCTGCGACGACACCATGCCAAACGGATCGAACGCTTGTTTGAGCGTTTTGCTGGCGGCTTCCAACGGATTTTGCAGGTTAGGTGTGTGGTCTGGCTGATCTGACATGATGTTCCCCTTGATCAAAGGCGCGGCGACATGGCGCGCTTGTTGGTGGCGCAGGTTGGTGACGCCGATGGCATCGTACGCTGGCAGCTGACGACAAAAGATGCGTTAAGTCAAAGCTTGCACACTGGCTTTGTCAGTAGCGCTGGCAAATTTGCTGTATTTGCCCAGCAGCGCGACCATTTGGCCATAGATGCGCGGGTTGGCGGCCAGGCATTCGCGCTGCTCCAGAAAGTCAGAGTCTCCTGACAGATTGCCCACCAGCCCCCCGGCTTCGGTGATCAGCAGCGAGCCCGCAGCCACGTCCCAGGGCTGTAGCCCAAGCTCAAAAAAACCGTCGGTAAAACCCGCAGCCAAATAAGCCAGGTCCAGCGCGGCGGCCCCCGGGCGGCGCAGTCCGGCGGTGCGCGGCAGGATGTCGCCCATCATGCGCAAATAGTGGTTGATGTCGTCGTCCACCCGGTAAGGGAAACCGGTAGAAATCAGACACTCTTGCAACCGCGTGCGTTTGGCCACGCGCAGACGCCGGTTGTTCATGTAAGCGCCGCGCCCTTTGGTGGCGGTAAACAGGTCGTTGCGCGTGGGGTCGTACACCACGGCTTGCTCAATCTTGCCTTTGACCGCCAATGCGATGCTGACGCAGTAAATCGGCAGACCGTGGATGAAGTTGGTGGTACCGTCCAGCGGGTCGATGATCCAGACAAACTCGGAGTCTTGCGCGCCGTGCTCGCGGCCCGATTCTTCGGCCCAGATGGCGTGCCCGGGGTAGGCTGTTAGCAGCGTTTCGATGATGGCGCTTTCCGCAGCCTGGTCCACCTCGGTGACAAAATCATTGGCTTGCTTTTGCGACACGCGCACTGATTCAACGTCGAGTGCGGCACGGTTGATCAGGTTGCCCGCAGCGCGCGCGGCCTTCACGGCCACATTGATCATTGGGTGCAGATTGGGGGAGGTCATGGTTGGTTTACAGGTGGGCAGGCCAGCCGGGGCGGACCTGCGTCGAGTGGAAAGGGCGGTGTCAGGAGCAACAGCGTCAAGCGTCAATGGGCTCGGCGACAATAGTGTCATTTTAACGGCCGCCCATGCAGACCCGCTTTATCCTGATCAACACCAGCTCGGCGGGCAACGTCGGGGCCGTGGCGCGGGCCATGAAAACCATGGGTTTTGACGACCTGGTGCTGGTGGCACCGCGCTGGCCCAACGTGTTGCGCCGCGAAGAAACCATCCAGCGCGCCAGCGGCGCCACCGACGTGCTGAAAAACGCTCGCATTGTCGATACGCTCGACGAGGCGCTGCACGGCATGACGCACCTGTGCGCCACGGCCATGACGCCACGCGACTTCGGTCCACCCACCACGACACCACGCCAGCACTTTGAAATGCTTCTGAAAAAAGAGCTATTGCTGCATTCCGGGCAAAAGCTGGAGGCCGAAAATTCTGCTATTTCCGGGATCGCGTTTTTGTTTGGTTCCGAGCGCTTTGGCATGCGCAACGAAGACGTCTATCGCTGCCACGTGTGTCTGAGCATTCCCAGCAACCCGCAGTTTGGCTCGCTCAACCTGGGTGCCGCGGTGCAGGTGATTGCCTACGACTGGCGCTGCGCGCTGGCGGCCTACCCGGTGCAGGCGGCCACCGGTGACGCCGTGCTGGCCGATGCAGCGCAGGTGGCCGGGATGCTGGCGCACCTGGAGCAGGCGCTGGTGCATATCCGCTTTCTGGACCCGCAGGCGCCCAAAAAACTGATGCCGCGGCTGAACGCGCTGTTCAACCGTGCCCAGGTCACGCAGGAAGAAATCCACATTCTGCGCGGTGTGGCCAAGATGATGCTCAAGGCCACTGGGCCTGGCGCATGACCCGTTTGGCACTGATATCGATTCAACCTCGCTAGACTTGCCCCCTATGTTTTCAAGCATCCGAGCCGACGTTCAATGCATTCTGGAGCGCGACCCCGCCGCGCGCAGCACCTGGGAGGTGCTGACCTGCTACCCTGGTCTGCACGCGGTCATCCTGCACCGGCCCGCGCACTGGTTCTGGACGCACGGGCTGAAATGGCTGGGGCGTTTTACCTCGCACCTGGCACGCTTTCTGACTGGTATCGAAATTCACCCGGGCGCGCGCATTGGTGAGCGCGTGTTTTTTGACCACGCCATGGGTGTGGTGGTGGGTGAAACCGCTGAAATTGGCGACGACTGCACCATTTACCAGGGCGTGACGTTGGGCGGCACGTCGCTCTACAAGGGCACCAAGCGCCACCCCACGCTGGGCAAAGGCGTGGTGGTGGGTGCGGGCGCGCAAGTGCTGGGCGGCTTTAGCGTGGGCGACGGCGCCAAGGTGGGTTCCAACGCGGTGGTCACCAAACCGGTGCCCGCAGGGGCCACAGCGGTAGGCAACCCGGCGCGCATCATCCAGGCCGAGCAGGACGTCAAGCGCGAAGAAGTGGCGGCCAAGATGGGGTTTTCAGCCTACGGCGTGACACAAAACGACGACCCACTAAGCCAGGCCATGCGCGGGCTGATTGACAGTGCCGCCACCCAAGAGCACCAGATCGCCATGATCTGGAAAGCCATCGAACAGCTCAACTGCCCGCGCCAGGTGGTGTCGATCGTGCCGCAAGACGCCGCGCGGCAAGAACACTTTGAGGCCGACAAACTCAATCAGCTGGTAGGAAAGTAACTTTGGTGGAACAGGTTGTCAGCACCTGTTTGCCGATGAAAAAGGAATGGCGATGAGCGTGATCGGCTTTATCAATTTGTTGCGCGACCATCCGCTGGTCGGTTTTTCGCTGGGTTTGCTCTTTTTTGCTTTCATGTTCAGCGTCAAGCCGTTGGTGGTTTACTTTTACTCAAAGCACGTCGAAAAAGAAAAGCAGCGGCTCAAACAGAACCAGTAGCCGAGAGGTTGCGCCAGACTTGTTGCCAAAAAAAACATGAACGGCTTTTCAGCGTGCAGTTGCAGATGATGTGCTTTTCAATGACCGCATGGTTCAGAAATCTACCTTTAATTCATTTAATTGGGTTTACAATTAAATCATGCTCACGGTCGTTGAAACCCCGATATTCCAACGTATGAGGCGTGATGTGATGGGCCAGGCTGAATTGGATGAGTTCATCACATTCATCAGCGCGACACCTCTGGCAGGTGATGTGATTCCGGGAGCGGGGGACTTGCGCAAGGTGCGCTGGTCGCGTGCTGGTATGGGCAAACGTGGTGGTGCAAGGGTCATTTATTACAACCGTCTTGCCAGTGGCGTGGTGGTTTTGGTGGCTACTTATGCCAAGGCCAAGTATGACAACATGCCTCTTGGAATTTTGAAAATGTGGAAGGATGCTTGCGATGCCTGATGTGAAGATGGACGCTGAAATGCTTGTGTTTGCCAATGATGTGGCTGAATCAATCCGCCAAGCCAAGCGCGGCGAGTTTGCCTCTGTGCATACGCCAGAGGTGATCGTGGCGCGCCGCCGTGGTCGTCCGGCGGGAAGCGTGCAGGCGGTCACCAAAGAGCCGATCAAAATCCGTCTTGATACCGATGTACTGGCTGCCCTGCGCGCTACCGGTGACGGTTGGCAAACTCGCATTAACGACACATTACGGGCTTCGTTGCATCTGGCAGGCAGGCTGGTGTAGCAAGCTTCATTTTGAAGCGACTCACCGCAGTAAGAAGCAGAGAAATACTCTCTTTATAAGAGCTGCTTGCCCTTATTCAATAAGGGCTAGAGGCATATTTCTTATGTATAAGTCCGTACCGCTGCCTTGGGCCGGAAGGCCTTGCATACCGCCTCATCGGCTTCCAGATACGGCCCGCCAATCAAGTCAATGCAATACGGCACGGCGGCAAAAATGCCGGGTACCACCGACTTGCCATCGGCGTCACGCAGTCCTTCCAGCGTTTCGGCAATCGACTTGGGTTGACCCGGCAGGTTGATGATCAGGCTCTGCGCCCGGATCACCGCCACCTGGCGCGACAGGATGGCGGTGGGCACAAACCGCAGGCCGATCTGGCGCATCTGCTCACCAAAACCGGGCATCTCTTTGTGCGCCACCGCCAGCGTGGCCTCAGGCGTCACGTCGCGCAGGGCCGGGCCGGTGCCGCCGGTGGTGAGCACCAGCGCGCAGTGCGCCGCATCCACCAGCTCGATTAGCGTGGCTTCAATGGTGGCCTGCTCGTCGGGAATCAGGCGCGGTTCAAACTGCAACGGGTTTTTGAGCGCACGTGTCAGCCACGCTTGCAGCGCGGGTAGGCCTTTGTCTTCGTAGATGCCGGCGCTGGCGCGGTCGCTCACCGAGACGATGCCGATCTTGATGGGCGGGTAGGGGTTGGACGTGCTCATGATGCTTCGTGACTGATGTTGAAAGAAGGCGGTAGCAGGTCCGGCTCCGGCCTGTCGCTCAGGCCGTTGCGCACCAGCTGAAAAATGTCGCGGTAGGCGCGGCCGTGGCGCACGGCAGCACCGGGCTTTTCGGGCACGGCGTCTTTGCGGGCTTGGCGGATCAGGGCGCGCAATTGTTGCGTGTCGGTGCGGGGATGCTGGGCAATCCACAGACCCGCTGCGTCGTCTTCGGCAATCAGCCGGTCGCGCCACAGTTCCGCCTCGTGCAGCGCCAGATTTTCGGCGGCCGAGCCGTTGGCCTGCTCGTCCAGCGCGGCGCGCACCGCATCCACTTCTTCAGCTTCGAGCTTGCGCATGAGCTTGCCGATGAACTGCATCTGGCGGCGCTTGCCCTCAAAATTGGTGATGCGCTTGGCATCCGCAATGGCATCGAGCAGCTTGTCGGACAGGCCCAGCTTGTCCAGCAAATCGCCGCGCAGGGTCAGCAAGGCCTCGCCCAGCTTTTGCAGCGCGTCGCTTTCGCGTTTGAGGTCGGTGCGGCTTGCCTCGTCGGTGCCCTTGAGTTCGGCCTTGAGCTCCAGGTCGCGTTCGCTGCCTTCTGCTACAAACTCACCGCGCACGAAGTAGCCTTTTTTCAGTTTTTTTGCCATAGCCAAGTATCATAGCCGCCGCTATGAACACACCCACACCGAAAACGCGCGCCGCGCATTCAACTGCGCAACGAAAACCCACCCAAGCTTCCACATCTGCGGCCAGAACTGGTGACGGCTTTGCCTACAGCCGTGCCTTTTTTGAAAGCCTGGTGGACCAGGCCATGGTGCACGCCAAAAAACTGGGCGCTACAGATTGCGTGGCGCATGCCAGTGAAGGCTGCGGCCTGAGCGTGTCAGTGCGCAAGGGCGAGCTGGAAAACATTGAGCGCAACCGCGACAAGTCGCTGGGCGTCACGGTGCATCTGGGGCAGCGCCGCGGCAACGCCAGCACCTCAGATTTTTCTCAGGCTGCGATCGAACAAACGGTGCAGGCAGCGTTTGACATTGCCCGCTTTACCGCTGAAGACCCGTTTGCAGCGCTGCCCGACGCCACCGATATTGCGCAGGCGCAGGAGCAGCGCACCGATCTGGAGCTGTTTTTTCCGTGGGCCATTACCAGCGATCAGGCGATTGATCTGGCGCTACAGACCGAGCGCGCTGCGTTGCGGGTGGACAAGCGCATCACCAACAGCGAAGGCGCCAGCGTGTCGGCCCAGCAGTCGCATTTTGTCAGCGCGCACACGCACGGCTTTCGGGGTGGCTACGCCAGCTCGCGCCATTCGGTGTCGGTCTCGCCCATTGCAGGCAAGGGCGACGCCATGCAGCGTGACTATTGGTACAGCTCCGAGCGTGACGCGGCCGATCTGGCAACGCCCCAGGCCATTGGGCGCTACGCTGCCAAGCGGGCGCTGAGCCGACTGAATGCGCGCAAGATCGCCACCACCGAATGCGCGGTGTTGTTCGAATCCCCTGTGGCGGCAGGTTTGCTGGGCAGTTTTGTGCAGGCGGTCAGTGGCGGTGCGCTGTACCGCAAAAGTTCTTTTTTACTGGATTGCCTGGGCAAGCCGGTGTTTGCCAAGCACATTGATATTCTGGAAGACCCGTTTGTCAAACGTGGCAAAGGCAGTTCGCCGTTTGACGACGAGGGCGTGCGTGTGCAGGCACGCAGTGTGGTTGAGGCAGGGCGCGTGCAGGGCTACTTTCTGGGCAGCTATTCGGCGCGCAAACTCGGCATGAAGACCACCGGCAACGCGGGAGGCTCGCACAACCTGACGCTGACCTCGCGCCTGACACGCCCGGGCGACGATCTGGACGCCATGCTGCAACGTTTGGGCACGGGCTTGTTTGTGACCGAGCTGATGGGCAGTGGCACCAATCCGGTCACGGGCGACTACTCCCGTGGGGCCAGTGGCTTCTGGGTAAAAAACGGCCGCATTGCGTTCCCGGTGCAAGAAATTACCATTGCGGGTAACCTAAAAACCATGTTCAAGGACATTGTGGCCGTGGGTGCCGACGCTTATGCCTATGGTGCCAAGACCGTTGGTTCGGTGCTGATTGGCAAGATGAAGGTGGCGGGGAGTTAGACCGTTGGTGCCATGGTGAGTTGCAGCGTGAAGGGTTTGTCGTCACAGCTATCACCGATCAGTCTTTTCAACCTCCAGGAGATTTTTATGCAACTACGTCGTGGATGTTTGAAGCTGTTGGCAGCGGCCGGTGTGTTTGGACCGGCTGGCATTTCAGGTTTTATCAGTCAGGCGCTGGCGATGGGTAAGGTACCGGTTGCACCTGGTATGCACAGGCTGCGCGGTGAAGTGACAGTTAATGGTAAATCCGCGCACCCAGGGCAATTGATCGGGCCTGGGGATACGGTCAAGACCGGCGTCGATAGTGAAGCAATATACGTTGTCGGTCAGGATGCTTTCTTGCAGCGGGATCAAACGACGTTGGTGTTTGGTGAAGATGCGGTGAAGAGTTTGTTTCGGGTAATCACCGGCAGGGTGCTGTCGGTGTTTGGTAAAAGCAAGCAACAGCGCACAGTGCATGTATCCACAGCAACCCTTGGCATCCGTGGAACAGGTTGTTACATCGAAGACGAGGGCAGCGGTGAGACTGCACGAACCTATTTTTGTCTGTGTTACGGCAGCGTCGAGCTGATACCAACGGCCGCACCCCAAGAGCGTACAAGCTACAGCACGATCCACCACGATCGCCCGTATTACATCTACAACAAAGCAAATATGCCCAAGATGATGGTGCCTGCAAGTGTCATCAATCACTCGGACGACGAGCTGACAATGCTTGAAGGCCTGGTAGGGCGCTGGCCGCCGTTTTATGGCCGATATTTTCGGCGCGGTGGCGGTTCTGGGGGCTATTGATGGCTGCTTTGATGCAACAGCCCGACACGCCTACGATCTACAGGTGTGTCCGCTCAATGCCCCAGAATCTTCGATAAAAAATCTTTGCTGCGCTCGCTCTGCGGGTTGTTGAAGAAGTCGTGCGGGTTGTTTTGCTCGACGATCTGACCCTGGTCCATAAAGATCACGCGGTCGGCCACCGCTTTGGCAAAGCCCATTTCGTGCGTCACGCACAACATGGTGATGCCCTCGTCGGCCATGGCAATCATTACGTCGAGCACTTCCTTGATCATCTCGGGGTCGAGCGCGCTGGTGGGCTCGTCAAACAGCATAATCTTTGGCTTGAGGCACAACGCGCGTGCAATCGCCACGCGTTGCTGCTGGCCGCCGGAGAGTTGCAGCGGGTATTTGCCCGCCTGCTCGGCAATGCGCACGCGCTGCAACTGCGCCATGGCTTTTTCTTCGGCTTCTTTTTTGGGCATCTTGCCCACCCACATGGGCGACAGCGTCAGGTTTTCCAGCACCGTCAGGTGCGGGAAAAGGTTGAACTGTTGGAACACCATGCCCACTTCTTTGCGCACCCGGTCAATCGCTTTGACGTCGTCGGTCAGTTCAGTGCCATCGACGGTCAGGTGGCCTTGCTGGTGTTCTTCAAGACGGTTGATGCAGCGAATCAGCGTGGACTTGCCCGAGCCTGATGGGCCGCAAATGACGATGCGTTCGCCTTTGGCCACGCTCAGGTCAATGTCGCGCAACACGTGAAAGTTGTTGCCGTACCACTTGTTGACTTTGTCAAACGTGATGATGGGGGAGGGGGAAGTCTCTGCCATGATTGATTCCAGTTTCTAATCAGTTGGGGACAGTGCAAATTCAAAAATTGTTTCTGATCTGTCCCGCAAGTTTTAATCAGTTGAGGACAGAGCAAATCTTCAAGTGTTGGGGACAGAGCAAATTTGCTGCGCAAATGTTGGTCTGTCCCGCAAATTAAAAGTTTATTGGTCTGTCCCGCAAGTTATCGCAATTTGCTCTTGTTCACCTGCTTCTCAACCCAGTGGCTGTAGCGCGACATGGAAAAGCAGAACACAAAGTAAATCAGCGCAATGAAGATGTAGCCTTCAATGGTGAAGGGACGCCAGTCGGCATCGGAATTGAGCGCGAGGCTCATGGCACCCATCAGCTCATACAGACTGACGATGGTGACCAGCGAGGTGTCTTTGAAGGTGCTGATGAAGTTGTTCATGATGCCCGGTACCACCATGGCCAGCGCCTGGGGCAGCACGATCTTGCGTTGCGTTTGCCAATAGGTCAGGCCCAGCGTGGCGGCTGCCTCCACCTGGCCTTTGGGCACCGCCTGCAAGCCACCGCGAATCACTTCGGCCGAATACGCGGCAGCAAACAGGGTGATGCCCACCAGCACACGCAGCAACACGTCAATCTTGACGCCTGGTGGCATGAACAGCGGGAACATGAAAGACGCCATGAACAGCACCGAGATCAGCGGCACGCCACGGATCAGTTCGACGTAAATGGTGCAAAACGTCTTGATGGCCGGCAGGTTGGAACGCCGCCCCAACGCCACCAGCAAGGCAATCGGAAACGACGCCACCAGCGACAGCGACGCCAGCAGAATGGTCAGTGGCAACCCGCCCCAGCGGTCGGTGTCCACTTGGCTCAAGCCCGCCACATTGCCATACATGAGGGCAAAGAAGAGTCCCAGAACGACGACCCACAACACGGGCAGCCAGGCTTTCCAGAAATACCGGATGCAACTCGCCACCAGCAAGGCAATTAGCAACGCGGTCGCCACCAGCGGTCGCCATTGCTCCTCAAACGGGTAGCGGCCAAAGATGATGACGCGGTATTTTTCAACGATGACACCCCAGCAGGCACCCGCACCATCTGCGCGGCACGCGTCAAAGCTGGGTTGCCAGACGGCGCTTAAAAAAGCCCAATCGACGAGACCCGGCAACAGTCGCAGCAGCACCGCGCCGATGACAATCGTTGCCAGTGACGTTTTCCAGTCACCAAACAAGTTGGCCCTGATCCAGGCCAAAGCGCCTTCCGTGTTGACCGGTGCCGGGCGGGCTGCAATGGGCTGGAAGACAGTTGTTTGCGTTGTAGTGGTCATGTCAGCGCTCCTTGATCGCCGAGCGGCTGTTGTACCAGTTCATCAGCAAGGCGGTGCCCAGCGACGTGGTCAGATAGACCAGCATCACAATGGCAATGCACTCGACCGCGCGGCCGGTCTGGTTCAGCGCAGTGTTGGCGATCGAGACCACGTCGGGGTAGCCAATGGCCACCGCCAGCGACGAGTTTTTGGTCAGGTTCAGGTACTGGTTGGTCAGGGGTGGAATAATCACTCGCAGCGCTTGCGGCAGCATCACCAGACGCATTTCTTGTGCCTTGTTCAGGCCCAGCGCCGACGCTGCCTCACTTTGACCCCGCGCTACCGAGGCGATGCCACCGCGCACTACTTCGGCGATAAATGACGCGGTGTAAAGCGTCAGCCCCAGCAGCACCGCCATGAATTCAGGCGTCAGCGCGCCACCGTTTTCAATGGCGAATTCTCCCCGCTTTGGAAAGTTGAACTCGGTCGGCGCACCGCCCAGCGCCCAGCCCGCCAGGCTGGCCAGCAGCACGATCAACAGCGGCAGCACCACCATACTGCGTGGCTGCCCCGTTGCTTCAAACCGCGCCACCGCCCAGCGCCGGTACAGCCAGCCCAACAGCAAACCCGGCAGCAGACCATAAGCGGCCCAGAGTTGACCCGTCTGCCAGACCGGTATGGGGTAGTTGACGCCGCCTTTGCTCAGAAAAAAGTGGCCGATCTGCCAAGCCTCAGAAGACATGGGCAGCACTTCGGTCATGATCACGTACCACATCAACAATTGGAGCAGCACGGGAATGTTGCGGAAAAATTCCACATAACTCAGGCACAGTCCACGCACCAGCGCGTTGCGCGAAAAGCGGCCCACACCCAGCAGCGTTCCCAGTACGGTGGCCAGCACAATGCCCAGTACCGCCACGCGCAGGGTGTTGGTGACACCCACCCAGAAGGCGCGCCAGTATGACTCACCCGAGTCAAACGGAAACAGGCTTTCGCCAATGTCAAAACCCGCCGCCTGGCCTAAAAAGTCAAACCCGCTCTGGATGCCGCGCACCCGCATGTTGGTGAGCGTGTTGTGCGCCAGAAACCAAACCACGCCAGCGATGACGGTGATGGCGATGACCTGATAAATCAGGCCGCGAAACGCCTGGCTGCGCCAGGACCAGTTGTTTTTTTTCGGAGGATTGTCTTGTGCCATGGTGCCTTCAGGTGGGGTGTCTCTGAAAGAAAAGCGCCGCATGAATCGCTCGTGGCGACATCAAGCGGCGCGGGTTGCGCTAACCGTTAAATCAACGCACCGGGTAGGCGTACATCAAGCCGCCTTTGTTCCATTGGTTGTTGACGCCACGTGGCAGACCCAGGGGAGATTTGGGGCCGACGTTGCGGTCAAAAATTTCACCGTAGTTGCCGGTGGCCTTGATGGCGTTGGCCATCCAGTCTTTGGACAAGCCCAGCAGTTTGCCGGTGTCTTCCGAGACACCCAGAATACGCTTGACCACGGGATCGGCGCTTTCAGCCTTGAGCTTGTCCACATTGGCTTGCGTGATGCCGTATTCCTCGGCTTCAAGCAGGCCATAAATGGTCCACTTGACAATGGCAAACCATTCGTCGTCACCCCGGCGCACCATCGGCCCCAGTGGTTCCTTGGAGATCAACTCGGGCAGGATAACGTGGTCTTTGGGGTCTTTGGCCACTTTGTTGCGGGTGGATGCCAAGCCGGATGCGTCGGTGGTGTAGGAGATGCAGCGGCCGGTAAAGTAAGCATTTTCAGCGGCTTCGAGCTTTTCAAACACCACGGGTTTGATATTGAGCTTGTTGGCTTTGGAATAGTCGGTCAGGTTCTTTTCGGTGGTGGTGCCAGATTGCACGCACACCGTCTGGCCCTTGAGCTGCTTGGCGCTCTTGATCTTGCTTTTGACGGGCACCATGAAGCCCTGGCCGTCGTAATAGGTGACTGCCGTAGCGTTCAGACCCAGCGAGGCGTCGCGCGTCAGGGTGAACGTGGTGTTGCGTGACAACACATCCACCTCACCGGATTGCAGTGCGGTGAAACGCTGTTGCGCATTCAGCGGCACGTACTTGACTTTTTCTGCATCGCCCAGGGTGGCTGCGGCCACAGCGCGGCAAATATCCACGTCCAGCCCTGTCCATTTACCGTTGGAATCGGCAGCGCCAAAGCCAGCCAGGCCCGTGTTGACACCGCATACCACCTGGCCACGTGCCTTGATGCCATCGAGTGTTTTGCCGGCGTGGGCGGGAAGGGCGGCCAGAGTGCTCAGGCCGGCTGCAACGACAGCCAGTGTTTTGAGAGGGGTAAGACGCATGGGCATGAACTCCAGTTGTTGAATAAAAAAAGAGGGAACGCGGCCTGAAACCGCTGCAAAATCCACAGGAGACACTTTAACAGTGCGGTCATAAAGACAAACTACGGGTTTACGCTTGGATGCTATGCAATATTTTCATAATTTCATTCAGGCCATTCACCACAGCAATGAAAGCAGCAAACGTGCCATGATCAAACCCATGCTGTATGCAAATTCGCCGAGACCCGGACTGGACAGGTAATGGGTAGTACAAAAGCGGACATTCTGGGCAAGCCCCTGGCCGGCTGGCGGCTGCGGCTTTACACCATCATTTTTGAGGCCGACACCCGTGCCGGGCGCTGGTTTGACCAAGCAGTGATTGGCATCATTCTGGCAAGTGTGGCGGTCGTCATGGCCGACAGTGTGCAGACCGTGCGGCAGGGTTGGCATGTGTGGTTGGTGGCTGCGGAGTGGTTTTTTACCGTGATCTTCACCCTGGAATATGCCGCGCGCCTGGCCTGCGTGCGCCACCCGCTGCGCTATGCGCTGAGCTTCTTTGGCATCATCGACCTGCTGGCGTTGCTGCCTACTTATCTGGCGCTGCTGGTGCCCGAGGTAGCGGTGCTGATCGACGTGCGCATTTTGCGGCTGCTGCGCGTGTTCCGGGTTTTCAAGTTGACGGCGTATGTGTCCGAGTACCAGCACATCGGGCAGGCGCTGCGTGCCAGCCAGCGCAAGATCATGGTATTTCTGGCCGGGGTGTTGATGATCGTGCTGGTGATTGGCACGCTGATGTACGTGGTGGAAGGCCCAGAGAACGGCTACACCAGCATTCCGGTGTCGATCTATTGGGCCATCACCACCATGACCACGGTCGGTTTTGGCGACATCACGCCCAAGACCGACCTGGGCCGCATGATTGCGTCGGCCATGATGCTGCTGGGCTGGGGCACGCTGGCCGTTCCCACCGGTATCGTGACGGCAGAAATGACCTTTGCCCGCAAGTCTCCCACCACCACGCGCACCTGCCATGAATGCCTGACCGAAGGCCACCTGCCCGAGGCCAACTTTTGCCGCCACTGCGGCGCGCGTTTGCCAGCTTATAACCATGAGTAGCAATGGGCAGGCGCGCTGGGATAGCATCGCCGTTTTATTGGAGACCTCCATGTTTGAATCCCTGATTGCGGGCAGCTTGCCCAAACCCGCGTGGCTGGCTGAAACGCAAAAACTGTGGCCGCAGTGGAAAGCACAAGGCGACGAACTGCTGCAAGCCAAGCGCGACGCCACGCTGTTGTGGGTCAAATTGCAGGAAGACGCGGGTCTGGACATCATTGGCGACGGCGAACAAGCGCGTCAACACTTTGTGCACGGCTTTCTGGAGCAAGTCGAGGGCATCGACTTTGAGCACAAGGTGACGATGGGCATTCGCGACGGCCGTTATGACGCGCAGGTGCCGCAAGTGGTGGCGCCGCTCAAGCTCAAGGGCCGCGTGCACGCGCTGGAGGCGCAACTGTTGCGTGCCCACACCAAGAAGAAAATCAAGTTCACGCTACCTGGCCCGATGACGATCGTCGATACCGTGGCCGACCGTTTTTACGGCAGCAAGGTGGACATGGCGATGGCGTTTGCCGATTTGCTCAACCAGGAGGCAAGGGCGCTGCAGGCCGATGGTGTGGACATCATCCAGTTTGACGAACCCGCCTTCAACGTGTACCTGAAGGATGCAGCAACTTGGGGCGTGCAGGCGCTGGAGCGCGCCGCCAAAGGGCTCACCTGCACCACCGCTGTGCACATCTGCTACGGCTACGGCATCAAAGCAAACCTGGACTGGAAGGAAACCCTGGGTCAGGAATGGCGACAGTATGAGGCGATCTTTCCGGCCATCGCCGCCAGCAGCATCCAGCAAGTCAGTCTGGAGTGCTACCACTCGCACGTGCCGCCGCACCTGATGGCATTGCTGGCGGGCAAAGACGTGATGGTGGGCGTGATTGACGTGGCCAGCGACGTGGTGGAAACGCCCGAACAGGTGGCCGACACCATCGGTCAGGCCCTGCAATACGTGCCCAAGCAACGCCTGTTCCCGTGCACCAACTGCGGCATGGCCCCCATGAACCGCGACATTGCGCTGGCCAAATTGCAGGCGCTGGCCGCTGGTGCCGCGCTGGCGCGAGCGCGGCATGGATAACGTGAAACATGGTTCCAAAACAGCCAGCCCCCACCCCTGCCCTCCCCCAGCGGGGGAGGGAGAAATACCAATCACCGGCAACCCGGTTGTGGCTGGCAACCCGGTTGTTGCTCCTTCCCGCCTTTGGGGGAAGGCTGGGATGGGGGCAAGTATGCTGCACCGTTGCAGGCTTCTGGGTTCTTCGGATGTCATGAAAGTTAGTGGTATTTTTGGCCTCCAGAGCTTATAAAATAAGCGCAGACAGCTATACAAATGATATGACTTTGGCATCCGTTTCCCCTGAAAAAATCGGCTTGAACACGCCCCGTCTGCAGCGTCTGATGGACGTGCTGCAACAGGAGGTGGACAAGCGTCGTTTGCCCGGCGCGGTTGCGGTGGTAGCGCGCCACGGCAAGACTGCGCTGCTGAACAGCGTGGGCCAGCTCAACCCGGCCACCGGTGAGGCGATGCACCTGCAGGCGCGCTTTCGCATCTATTCCATGACCAAGCCGATCGTCTCGGTGGCGGCGATGATGCTGGTGGAGCAGGGGCGTTTGCTGCTCAGCGACGCGGTCAGCCGGCACCTGCCGGAATTTGCCGGGCAGCAGGTGGCCGGTAACGACGGTTTGGAGCCGGTGCACGTTGATGCCACGGTGCATGACCTGATGCGCCACACGGCGGGCATGACGTATGAATTTCTGGGCGCCAGCCCGGTGCAGCGCCAGTACACGCAGCTGCGCATTGGCTCACGCCAGCGCACGCTGGCCGAGTTCACCCAGCAACTGGCTGCCATGCCCTTGATGTTCCAGCCCGGCAGCGCGTTTGAATACAGCCGCGCCACCGACGTGTTGGGGCGCGTGGTCGAGGTCGTGTCGGGGCAGAGTCTGCAAGACTTTTTGCGTGAACATATCTTTGAGCCGCTGGGTATGCCCCATACCGGGTTCACCGTGCCGGCGCAGTTTCACGACCACGTGGCCGAGCCCTTTGCCCGAGACCCCGACGGCGGCATCCAGATGAAGGTGATCGACGTGCGCAGCGACGCGGCGTTCGCCTCGGGCGGCGGCGGGCTGATTTCCACCGCGCAGGACTACGCGCGCTTTTTGCAGTTCATGCTGAACCGGGGCGAGTTGGACGGCGTGCGTCTGCTGGGGCCGAGCATGGTGGACTTCATGACCTGCGACCACTTGGGCGACATTCCCGTGGCCAGCGCGGGCACGCGGGCACTGCTGCCTCCGGGGCACGGCTTTGGCCTGGGCTTTGCGGTACGCAAACAGTTGGGCGGTGCGCCGGTGCCGGGGTCGGTGGGTACGTATTTTTGGGGCGGGCTGGCCGGCACCACGTTTTTTGTTGACCCCGCACTGGACCTGTTTGCCATTTTGATGCTGCAAGCACCCAACCAGCGCGAGTACTACCGCATGCTGTTTCGCAACCTGGTCTACGCGGCGGTGCTCGATTGAGCAACGCTGACACCGACGCGGACCTGGCGGCCTTGTCGCTGGCCGCGTTTGACCGGGTCGTTGCGGCCACGCCTGGCTTCAGGGCGCGAGCGGGTCAGCGTGCCATGGCCGAGTGCATTGCTCAAAAGCTGCACGACGTGACGCTGGGCGACAGCGTGGAGCCCGACTGCGCCATCGCCGTCATCCAGGCCGGCACCGGCGTGGGAAAATCAGCAGCCTATCTGTCCACCACGGTCGCGCTGGCACTACAGCGCAAGACGCGCGTGGTGGTCTCCACCGCCACGGTGGCGCTGCAAGAGCAGCTCATGACCAAAGACCTGCCCGCGCTGGCAACGGTGTTGGCGCAGCCGTTTGCTTACGCGCTGGCCAAAGGGCGTGGGCGCTACGTGTGCAAGCTCAAACTCGAGCGCCTGGCCGGTGCCGGCGGCGACGCTACCACCGATTTTTTTACGGACGAAGACGATGCTCCCACGCCCACGAGCGCAGGCCTGCCGGGCAAGTGCGCAAAGGGTGCGGACGGCATGGATCCGATGCAGCGTCGCATGCAGCTCTTGGATACCCTGGCCGAGGCGCTGGCAGCAGGGCAGTGGGACGGTGACCGCGACAGTCTGCCCGAACAACCCGACCCGCGCGACTGGTCCACCATCGCCGCCGAGCGCCACACCTGCACCGCGCGGCACTGCCCTCGTTTTCGTGATTGCAGCTACTACAACGCGCGCGCTGCGCTGGCTCAGGCACAGGTGATTGTGGCCAACCACGACCTGGTACTGGCCTCATTGGGCATGAACGCCTTGCCTGAGCTGAACAAATGCCTGTTGGTGTTTGACGAAGGTCACCACCTGCCTGCGGTGGCGCTAGGCCAATTTTCAAGCGCGATGGATCTAACGAGTTTGCGCTGGCTCGAGAGATTGCCTAAAACTTTGCACGACGTGGCTGACCAACTGGAGGTGGCTATTGCGCAAGACTTGCCCACGCTGGCGCAGCAACTGCGCGGCGCCTTGCTGGACGCAGGCCGCATCAGCATGGACTTGCTGCGCGGTGTGACGGCCAGTTTTGACACGGTCTATCGCTTTAAAGACGGCGTGCTGCCCGATGCGTTGACCGCGCCCATGACACTGATCCATGCGCATGCGGGGGCGCTTTCTGATGTTTTGGAAGAGCTGGGCGCAGAGCTCAAGGCTCAGGCCAAGGAAGACCCGTCGCGCGCGGCGCAGCTGGCGCTGCACTACGCGCGCCTGGGGCAAATGGCACCGCGCCTGACCAGTGTGGTGGCCACCAGCACGATGTTGCTCACGCACGAGGCGCAACCGATGGCTAAATGGCTCAAGGCCGACTCAAGCACAGGCGTGGTGGCCCTGAGCGCGCACGCGTGCCCGCTGGTGCCGGGCGATTTGCTGCGCCAGCACCTGTGGGCGCAGGTGCGTGGCGCGGTGGTCACCTCGGCCACGCTGACGAGTTGCGGCACGTTTGATTTTTTTATGGCCGAGGCCGGGCTGGCAGAGCTGCCGCAGGTATCAACACTGGCTGTCGAAAGCCCGTTTGATTACCGCCAGCAGGGCGAGCTGACGGTCGTCGATACGCAAGCCGACCCGCGCCACGTCGATGCCTACACGCAAGAAATGGTCACCATCCTGCTGGGCGACCTGCGCCAGGTCCCTCACGGTGCGTTGGTGTTGTTTACCTCACGCATGCAGATGAAGGCCGCCGTCGCCGCGCTGGACACTGCTTTGCAGGCGCTGGTGCTGGTGCAGGGCCAGATGTCACGCAATCGTTTGATTGCCAGCCACATGGCGCGCGTGGAATCCGGCCAGCCGTCGGTGATCTTTGGCATGCAGTCGTTTGGCGAGGGGCTGGATTTGCCCGGCTTGCTGTGTGAAACCGTCTTTATTGCCAAGCTGCCGTTTGCATCGCCCTCTGACCCGGTAGAAGAAGCGCGCGCTGAATGGCTTAAACGTGAAGGGCGTGACCCGTTCACTGAACTGGTGGTGCCTGCCACCGGCATCCGCCTGCTGCAATGGACCGGCCGCGCCATCCGCACCGAAACAGATCGGGCACGGGTAGTGTGTTACGACAAGCGATTGCTGAGCCAATCGTATGGCAGGCGTATGTTGCAGGGCTTGCCGCCGTATGCGGTGCTGCGGCGAGTGCGCGGGTTGATCGTGCCGGTTTAAGTGCGCTTTAAGCGCTGCCTGTGTAAAGTAGATTGTGAAGTGGCTTGCAATGGCCCCTGCTGGACGCAATTGCCGGTTTTGACTGGAGTGAAGCTTTGAGTGATGTCGTGATGAAATTGCTGGGTTTTGTGCTGCGACTGGGTTTGTTGCTGGCGGGGCTGGTGTTCTTTGCCAGCCTGCTGGCGGCCGGCTTGGTGGTGTTGATGCTGTGGCTGCTGCGCGCCCTGTGGGCCAAGCTAACTGGCCAGCCTGTGAGTCCGTGGACATTTCAGGTCAACCGGCAAGCGGTGTGGCAGCGCTTCAACCAGCGCGGTTTTGGGCCGCGTGCGGCATCGTCGACCGACAACGTGGTCGATGTTCAAGCGCAAGATGTGACTGATGTCACCGTGGTGACCGATGTGGAGTCCAAGCGCATTGAGCCGGCAAGACATTAACCGGGTTTGCTGCTGAAAAACTCCTGCTGCGCTGACAACAGCTGTGAGAGAGTTGCTGCAAATGCAGTTAATGACTGGGGTTTTGCAGGCTTTGATCCTGAAGTAATTTGACAACCTCCCAGAGCATGCGGTTGGTCGGCGTTGGCATACCCAGCGCCTCGCCCCGGCGCACGATATGGCCGTTCAGAAAATCGATTTCGGTCGGTTTGCCACGGCGTAGATCGTGCGCCGTGGACGACATCTGCGTGGCCATGCTGTGTGCAATGGCGTGCACCTGTGCTTCAAGGTCAGCGGGCAAGGTAACGCCGTCGGCCACGGCCACGGCGCGGCATTCAACCACCAGATCAGCAAGCACCTTGGGCAGACCGGGGCGCTGCATCAATGGCCCATAGGCGATCTGGCCCACGGCCGACAGGCCGTTGTACGCGCAGTTGATGACCAGCTTGGTCCACAGCACGTTGCGCACATCGGCGCTGATGTGCGTTGGCACACCAGCAGCGTGCAGCGCTTGTGCTAGCGCGGCGCTGCGCGCGCTGGGTTCAATGATCAGCTCGCCGCGCCCGTGGTGGCGCAGGTGGCCGGGACCAGCCATTTCTGCGGCCACATACACCGCCGCTGCCGCCACCTCGACACCCGGCAACACCGCACGCAGACGCTCGGCGTTGTCAACACCGTTTTGCAGGCACAGCAGCAACGCGCCAGGCTTGAGATGGGGGCGAATTTGCGTACCGGCGGCTTCGGTGTCGGTGGACTTGACGGCAAATAACACCAGGTCAGCGTTGATTACTGCGCTGGGGAATTCGCTGACGGCAGGGTGTACCACTTCGTCAAACGACAGGGTTTGCAGGCGCAGCCCCTGGCTCTGGATGGCCTGCATATGCGTGGTGCGGCCGATCAGCGTCACGGCAAAACCTGCGCGCGCCAGCATGCCGCCATAAAAGCAGCCCACCGCACCGGCTCCCATCACGGCAAAGGAAAGGGGGGGGAGGTGAGAAGCTGGCATGGTGGGTTCCGAAAAGTATGTGTTCTGGTCAGCATTTTTACTGTGCATCTGGTGTTTGCCACCGTCCAGCCCGGGGGCTCGCTTGCTTCACTGTTTCGCACGCAGAGCAGTTTAGCAAGCCCGGTGCCATGGGATCAGGCCATGATTATTTGTGTTCATTGCTCTCGACAAATTCAACAGGATACGTTAGAACCTATCGTATGTGTTTCGTAACTCGACAAGAGGCAAGTGCATGAATTCCGCAGAGTGGATCAGCCGTAACGTGTCACACTGGATTCCCACCAGTGTTTCCTGGCGCAAGCTGGCGCGTGTGGCTGACAAGCAGACGTCTGCGGCTTCACCTGTGGATGCCGTCGGCGCTGTCGTGCAGTCGTCCAAGCACCCGGTTGCGGCACTGCGTTCGACGACGCAGCGGTTGGCGGCGAGTCTGCGCCGAGGGGAAGAAACCATGTCACCGCGGCATTTACGCAACACGCTGGCGCAACTGCGTGCCATTCTGGATGAGCGCGTCAGCGAGGTCGAAGGCGGTCGCCGCGCAGCCGAGTTTGCCGCCTGGTATGCCAAGGCACCTTTGGCGCAGCGGCGTGATTGCTGGCTACTGATGAGCGAACAGTTTGCACCCGACGCAGCGCAGGTCGCTGCGGCGCACGCGCGGTATGCATCGGTACGCGAGACGGCGCAGGCGGGTGCCGCCGAAGTGGCCTTGAGGCAGGCGCTGGAGTCGCCGCGCGCGCGCCTGTTGCAGCGCTTTGCTGCGTTTGATTGCGGCGTGCGGTTTCTAGTCGATCTGCGTGCCCAGTTGTTGCTGGAGTCACACGACGATCCGTGTCTGCTGGCACTTGACGGTGAGCTCGAGGCACTTTTTTCAACCTGGTTTGACGTGGCTTTTCTGGAGCTGCGACGCATCTGCTGGGATTCGCCCGCGTCGCTGCTTGAAAAACTGATTCAGTACGAGGCGGTGCACGACATCCGTGGCTGGAGCGACTTGAAGAACCGGCTCGATTCAGATCGCCGCTGTTACGGTTTTTTCCATCCGCGCCTGCCCAATGAGCCGCTGATTTTTGTGGAGGTCGCTCTGCTTGACGCGCTGCCGCAGACCATTGCGCCGCTGTTGGACGAATCGGCTGCAGCAGCCGACATCCACAAGGCACAGTGCGCCATTTTTTATTCCATCAGCAACACACAGCGTGGACTGCACGGCGTCAGCTTTGGTGATTCGCTGATCAAGCAGGTGGTGGAAACGCTGAAATGGGAGTTTGCGCAGCTCAAGGTGTTTGCCACCTTGTCACCCATGCCGGGTTTTCGTTATTGGCTGGGCCAGAATGCGCAGCGCATGGTCGACGGATTGGAAGACAAAGCGCGCGCCGCGCTGGCGGCCGAGCTATGCAACGCCAAGTTCGTTGCGGCGGACCTGCTGGCGGCGGCACAGCGCGCAGCGCAGCTGGATGAAAAGTCTGCCCTGCGCCAATGGCTGGCGCAGTGCGCGGCGCATTATCTGGGCCATGAACTGCGCCATGGCCGGCCGGTGGACCCGGTGGCGCGCTTTCATCTGGGCAACGGGGCGCGCATTGAACGCATCAATTGGGGCGGTGATTTCTCTGACAAGGGGTTACGCCAGTCGTACGGCATGATGGTCAACTACCTGTACGACCTGAAGCTGCTGGACCGCCACCGCAGCCAGTTCGCCAATGGCAAGATGGCGCTTTCAAGCCAGGTGCGCGCGCTTAGGTTCTGAGCTTGCTCTGCGGGCGGGTTTTGTAAAAGGTCAGCGGTGCGCCGTGCGCGTTGGCCAATTGCAGGGCGTGCGCCTGCTTGGCAGCAGTTGGCTTCAATTGGCCCATGACGTGCATCTCGCACGGCTTGCAGTCAAAACGCAGGGTGAAGGTGTCTTTGCCGTTGACCAATTGCAGCGGTTCGGCGCGCACCTGGCCCTGCACGCCAATCACCCCCTTGGCCTGCTTGGGGCACAGGCTGAGCGAATAGCGCACGCAGTGTTTCGTGATCATCAGGCTGACTTCGCCGGTTTCCTGGTGGTTCTCAAAGGCTGCGTCGATCACTTTCACGCCGTGGCGCGCATAAAAGTCACGCGCCTTGTGGTTATAGACGTTGGCCAGGTAGCTCAGCGTGTCCTCGGGGTAGGGTGCAGGCGGCTCCACGGGCGCGGCGCGGGGCAGGGGGGTGAAGGCTTTGGCGCGTGCAGCGGTCAGCGCATCCACTGCCTCGCGGCGCAGCGCGTTGAGCAGCGAGCTGGGCAAAACACATAGGCCAAATTGGCCTGTAGCCCAGTCAATACCTGTGTGAGTCGCTATGAAATCAGTTGTACCCAAGCGGCTGATCTGAGCGCTGACCTGGGCCTGCACGGCATCAGCATCGTCACTGTGTTGGCGGTTGGCCGATGCAAAAGCCTGCTGCACCGTGGCGCTGTGGCCGTCTTCGTCGGTCAGGGTCAACTCGATGGTTTCTGGCAACACACGCACCTGTGCCCAGACGCTGATGCGCCGGTCACTGGACTTTTTGTCGAGCTGGCGCAACCACGCCACATCGCGATTGCGGTTGACCTCTACCCCCTTGCGCAAATCCTTCAAAGTGGCCAGCGCGTCTTTGGGGAACACGCGCCAGCGGGCTTTTTTGGCGCTGATCAGCTCGGCGCGGTTGATGGCCAGGCCGACCAGCTCTTTTTGCAGGTCGTAGTAGCACAGACCGTCGCCGTTGTGCAGCTCGGTTGTGCGGTTGGCCAGTTCCAGCTCAACCCAGTTGGGGCCGGTCTGCAGCACGTAGCCAATGGGTTGGCCCGGATTTTTGGGGCTGTCAAACGCGCCAATATCGTCCTGACGGCCGTTGACAAAGTAGTCGGTGAACGCGCGGTTGAAGTTCTGGTTGGGGTCGGGGGTGAAGGTAAAGGTGGTACGGCCACTGCTGGCGCGCGCCAGGGGTTGGTCTGACTGCTGGCGTTCTTCGATCAGCGCGTCAAGCAGCGTGCGGTAATGTGCGGTGATGTTTTTGACGTAGGCCATGTCTTTGTAGCGGCCTTCGATCTTGAAGCTGCGCACGCCGGCATCGACCAGCGCGGTAATGTTGGCGCTCTGGTTGTTGTCTTTCATGCTCAAAACGTGTTTGTCATGTGCCGCAAAGCGGCCCTTGTCATCGACCACCTGGTAGGGCAGGCGGCAAGCCTGGCTGCATTCACCCCGGTTGGCGCTGCGCCCGGTGTGGGCCTCAGAGATGAAACACTGGCCGCTGTAAGCCACGCACAGCGCACCGTGCACAAAAAACTCAAGCGTACAGCGGCCGGGGTCGGTGGCGGCGCGGATGGCGGCAATCTGCGCCAAGGTGAGCTCACGCGCCAGCACGATCTGGTTCAGCCCCACGTCTTGCAAAAAACGCGCTTTCTCGGGCGTGCGGATGTCGCATTGCGTGCTGGCGTGGAGCTGAATCGGTGGCAAATCCAGCTCCAGCAGGCCCATGTCCTGGATGATCAGCGCGTCTGCGCCCGCGTCATACAACTGCCAGGCCAGCTTGCGCGCTGGCTCGAGCTCGTCGTCGCGCAGAATGGTGTTGAGCGTGACCAAAATGCGGCTGTTGAAACGATGTGCGTGGCTTACCAAGCGGGCGATGTCTGCTACAGAATTGTCAGCGCTGGAGCGGGCCCCAAAGCCCGGCCCGCCAATGTACACCGCGTCGGCCCCGTGGTTGACGGCTTCCACGCCAATGGCTGCGTCGCGCGCGGGGGCTAACAGTTCGAGTTGGTGGGGCAGGGGGGACATGGGGCTGAATTATCAATGGTGACAGGTCAAAACCAAACCCAAACCCAAACCCAAACCCAAACCCAAACCCGAGTCCAAGCCTTGTGCTGCAACCCGCCGGACGGGGCCCACAGGCGAGCGCCTCATACGGGGGTACCCGAAATCGGCGCTCACCTGTGGGCCCCATCCGGCTAGCGGTTCTGCGTTTGATCATCAACTACGACGCTGTCTAGCGCGGTGGCTGGCTTTGGCGGCCGACGATTTCTGGTACTCCAGTATGAGGAGGCCGCCAAAGCCAGTCGCCGTGCGGGTTTAACCCGAGATTCTCATTCCCCTGCGTTTCTTAACAATTTTTAGTTGTAAGGAACTTACCATTCAATCGTTTGAATTGTGACCAAAGGCCGTTAGAGTTCGGGCCTTGCTTTCAAACATCCATTAACACACGGAGAAACCACGCATGTCAGCCAACTGGAAATTTGAAACCCAATCGGTGCACGCCGGTTACAGCCCGGACCCCACCACCAAATCGGTGGCGGTGCCGATCTACCAGACCGTGGCCTACGCCTTTGACAGTGCGCAACACGGCGCCGACCTGTTTGACCTGAAGGTGCCGGGCAACATCTACACCCGCATCATGAACCCCACCAACGACGTGCTCGAGCAGCGTCTGGCCGCGCTCGAAGGGGGCATTGCCGGGCTGGCGCTGGCCTCGGGTTCGGCGGCGGTGACGTACGCGATCCAGACCATTGCCGAGGTGGGCGACAACATTGTGGCCAGCAAGGCGCTGTACGGTGGCACCTACAACCTGTTTGCGCACACCTTTCCGCAACTGGGCATTCAGGTGCGTTTTGTTGACCCTAATGATCTGGCCGCCTTGCAGGCGCAGATCGACGACAAGACCAAGGCGGTGTATGTCGAATCGATCAGCAACCCGCAGGGGCGGCTTTCAGACATTGCCGCCATTGCAGAGGTGGCGCACCGCAACGGCGTGCCGTTGATCGTAGATAACACGGTGGCCACGCCCTACCTGTGGCGCCCGATTGAGCACGGCGCCGACATCGTGGTGCAGTCGCTTACCAAATATTTGGGTGGTCACGGCAACAGCATTGGCGGGGCCATTGTTGATTCGGGCAAGTTCCCGTGGGCGCAGCACAAGGCGCGCTTCAAACGCCTGAACGAGCCGGACGTGAGTTACCACGGCGTGGTCTATACCGAAGCACTTGGCCCGGCCGCGTACATTGGGCGCGCGCGCGTGGTGCCGCTGCGCAACATGGGCGCAGCGCTGTCGCCTTTCAACGCTTTCTTGATCTTGCAAGGCATCGAGACGCTGGCGCTGCGCATGGATCGCATCAACGACAACACGGCCCAGATCACGCAGTATTTGCAGAACCATCCCAAGGTGGCTTGGGTCAGCTACGCCGGTTTGCCGAACCATCCAGACCATGCGCTGGCGCAAAAGTACATGGGCGGCAAGGCGTCGGGCCTGTTTACCTTTGGCGTCAAGGCTGTGGCGGGACAGGGCCGTGTGGCCGGGGCCGCTTTTCTGGATGCACTCAAACTTTTTACCCGGCTGGTCAATATTGGCGATTCCAAGTCGCTGGCCACGCACCCGGCCTCCACCACGCACCGGCAGTTGTCGCCGGATGAACTGGCCAAGGCAGGCATCCCGGAAGATGCCGTGCGCCTGTCGATCGGCATCGAACACATTGACGACCTGCTGGCTGATTTGACGCAAGCGCTGGAAGCCGTCTGATAGCAGGGTAAGTTTGTGCTCAGCCATCTTCGTCATTCCCGCGCAGGCGGGAATCCAGCGCGCACTAGATTCCCGCCTGCGCGGGAATGACGGCGAATGCCTCCGCGGGAATGACGGTAAAGCAACGACTTGGCGCGAGAACAAATTTATCCCGATCCACGTCATCATTGCATTGACAACTATTTTTTAAGGAGCATCGAATGGCTAACTTTTTCAATGACAACTCGCTGTCCATCGGCCGCACGCCGCTGGTGCGCCTGAACCGCGTCACCGACGGTGCCAAGGCCACCGTGCTGGCCAAGATTGAAGGCCGCAACCCGGCGTATTCGGTCAAGTGCCGCATTGGCGCGGCCATGGTGTGGGACGCCGAAAAGCGTGGCCTGCTCGGCCCGGGCAAGGAGATTGTGGAACCGACCAGCGGCAACACCGGCATTGCGCTGGCCTTTGTGGCGGCCGCGCGCGGCATTCCGATCACGCTGACCATGCCCGACACCATGAGCATCGAGCGGCGCAAACTGCTGCTGGCCTACGGCGCCAAACTGGTGCTGACCGAAGGCGCCAAAGGCATGAAAGGCGCCATTGCCAAGGCCGAAGAAATTGCCGCCAGTGACCCCAAATACGTGCTGCTGCAACAGTTCACCAACCCGGCCAACCCGGCCATTCACGAAGCGACGACTGGCCCCGAAATCTGGCAAGACACCGACGGCAAGGTCGATATTTTTGTCAGCGGTGTGGGCACCGGCGGCACCATCACCGGCGTCACACGCTACCTCAAGCGCACACAGGGCAAAGCCATCCAGTCGATTGCGGTAGAGCCCACCACCAGCCCGGTGCTCACGCAAGCACGCGCTGGCCAAGCCATTCAACCCGGCCCGCACAAGATCCAGGGCATCGGTGCCGGCTTTGTGCCCGGCGTGCTGGACCTGTCGCTGATTGACGCGGTGGAGCAGATCAGCAGCGAAGACGCGGTGGCGTTTGCGCGCCGCCTCGCGCGTGAAGAAGGTATCTTGTGCGGCATCAGTTGTGGTGCGGCCGCAGCGGTGGCGGTACGCGTGGCGCAGCGCCCGGAGAACGCGGGTAAGACCATTGTGGTGGTGTTGCCCGACTCGGGTGAGCGCTACCTGAGCTCGGTGCTGTTTGAAGGGCTGTTTGACGCCGCCGGCAACGCACTGGCCGGATAAGCTGCGCGGATGCGCGGCACCAGCGCCACCAGCTCGGGGCTGGTGAGCGCCTTGGCGCTGGCGTCCAGCGCTTGCGTGTCGATCATGCGCACCAGGGTCGATACCTGCGGCGTAAGCGGGCCAAAAAAATGCGGTTGCGACCCACGCGCCAGCAGTATTGTGGGAAAGTCTTCTACGTCCACCGGGCCCAACAGATCGGCTTCGTCCTCGATGTCGATCCACAAGAATTGCACCTGCGGATGTTCGGCCTGCACCAATCCGCGCACCTCGTCAAAGCGTTGTCGATAGTCGCGGCAAACACCGCACCATTGGGCGCACAGGCACGCGACCAACACGGAGTCACTGATGCTGTGCGTACTCATCCAGGATGACAGCCGGGCATTGACGGGTGAGACAACGACATCGACTCAAACCAGAGGGCCTGACTCTGGTCTGCCGCCTGTCACGTCCGGTAGTTATTCGACACGGGCCTTGCTGCGCAATGCTTCCTGGTACTTCGCCAGTTTTTTCTGTTCCAGTTGCTGCTTGACCTGTGGTTTGACCTGTTCCAGCGTTGGCAACTGGGCGTCACGCACGTCGTCCAGACGGATGATGTGGTAGCCAAACTGTGATTTAACGGGGGCTTCGCTGGTCTGGCCCTTGGTCATACTGGTCAAGGCGTGGGCAAATTCAGCCACGTAGTTGCTGGCCGGGGCCCAGTCCAGGTCACCGCCTTTGGCACCAGAACCTGGGTCCTTGCTGGACTTTTTGGCGATATCTGAAAAGTTACCGCCTTTTTTGAGCTCTGCAAGAATGGCTTGCGCTTCGGCTTCCTTCTCGACCAAGATGTGGCTGGCGCGGTATTCCTTGCCGACGTTGGCCGCGACGAATTTGTCGTACTCGGCCTTGATTTCTTCGTCGGTCACTGCGTTAGTGGTCTGGTAGTTGGTAAACAGTTCACGGATCAGGATCGATTGGCGTGCCAGTTCCATCTGGGCACGAAAGCTTGCTGAGGTTTCCAGTCCTTTTTTCTGGGCTTCCTGCATGAAGATTTCACGCGTGATGATCTCGTTTTTGATCTGCTGTTCAAGTTCAGGCGTGATCTGCTGACCTGAGCGCGCCACCTGCTGGCTGAGCGCCTCGACACGCGCTTTGGGCACGGCCTTGCCGTTCACGATGGCCACGTTCTGGGCGTAGCCCACGGGTGCGAGCGCGCTTAGCAAAGCGGCCAGCGCAAAACTTGTCACAAGCTTGTTCTTCATGCGAATTTCCTGGGTTAAAAAAGAAAAAAATAAGTCAGCCGCATCAGTGGATGGAGGGCGTTTCGGCTTCGATGGCCAACGCGTGCAGACCCGCAGCCATGAAATCTTGCAGCGCATCATACACAAGGCGATGGCGCGCCACGCGGCTTTTGCCGGTAAAAAAATGTGAAGCAATACGCACCCTGAAATGCGTGCCAGAACCCGTGCCATTGGCGCCTGCGTGGCCGTGGTGCAGGTTGCTTTCGTCGATCACTTGCAGCGTGCTGGGTTGCAAGACTTCTTGCAATCTGGCTTGCAATTGGTCGACGGTGGGAAAAGTTGCAGGGTTGGTCATGGCGTGGGCGGTTGCGCTTCGTCGGCCTTGAGGTAGCGCGCAATGTAAAAGCCCTGGCCGATGATGAAAATCAGCGGAAAAGCATAACCCCACAGCTTGAAGTTGACCCACGCTTCGGTACTGTAAAAGGCCGCCACGTAGCCGTTGATGGCCGCCATGAAGGCGCAGTAGCCGACCCAGATGGCGTTTAGCCGCATCCACACCGGCTCTGGCAGGGTGAGCTGGCTGCCCAGCAGCATCTTCAGGAAGTTTTTTTTGTAGACCCACACCGCCACAGCCAGCGCCAACGCCATGGCCGCGTACAGCACGGTGGGCTTCCATTTGATGAAACGCTCGTCGTGCAACACCAGCGTGAGCGTACCAAACACCAGCACCAGCGCCAGCGTGGCCTTGTGCATGGCGCTTAGTTTGTGGTCGATGCCGTAGATCAGTGCCATCTGCACCACGGTGGCGGCCATCAGCACGGCGGTGCCCGCGTAGATGTCGTACAACTTGTACGCACCGAAAAACAGCAGGATGGGGAAAAAGTCGATCAGGATCTTCATGCAGGGGTGAAGTTTAACGAAGCCGAGTTCATGCAGTAGCGCAAGCCCGTGTTGGTGGGGCCGTCGTCAAACACATGGCCCAGATGCGCGCCGCACTGGCTGCACACGGTTTCCACCCGGACCATGCCGTGGCTGCGGTCGGTGATCTCTGTGATGGCACCGGGCAACGCTTGCGAAAAACTTGGCCAGCCACAGTGCGCGTCGAACTTGGTGCCCGAGTCAAACAGCTTGTTGCCGCAGCAGATGCAGTGGTAGCTGCCATCTGCCCAATGGCGTTCGTACTTGCCGCTAAAAGGGCGCTCGGTGGCCTTGTGGCGTGTGACCTGGTACACCACGGGTTCGGCGTTGGGGTTGGCTTGCAACTCGGTCAGCCATTGGTCATCGGGTTTGTGGATCGGGAAAGTCATGGCAAGAAGTCCTTGAAAAGGTTTTTTAAAAGGTCATGAACTGCAACTGATCTCGATGCGGCTGGCCCATTCGGGCGGAAAACCCGCCATCGCCTGCGCCTGCGGCTGCTCGTCAAACGGGTGCGTAACGACCTGCAACAGGCGCTGCACGGCCGAAAAATCCTTGTGCCGTGCGGCCTCAATGGCTTCTTCACACAGGTAGTTGCGCAGCACGTACTTGGGGTTGGTTTTAAGCATCAAATCGGCCTCTGGCCCTTGTTGGTAAAGTGCTATCAGCTCTTGATAGCGTAGCAGCCAGGCGTCCCAGGCGAGCCGGTCGATGAACAGGTCGCGCACCGGTTCGTAGTGGCTCTGCATGCGTGCATGACTCAAGCGGCGCCAGAAGATGGGGTAGTCCACGCGGTCGTGCGCCAGCAGCACCAGCAGGTCCTCAATCAATGTGCCTGCGTCTGCGCTCGAGTCTTCACGCAGCCCCAGCTTGGCACACATCAGGCGGTGGTAGTGCTTCGCAAACAAGGGCTTGAAAGTATCCAGCGCCTGCAATGCCAACTCCTGGCTTTCAACCAGCGGCAGCAGGGCCTGCGCCAGCGCGTACAGGTTCCAGTGCGCGATGTCGGGTTGCGCGTCAAACGCATAGCGTCCGGCGTGGTCGGTATGGTTGCAGATGTGCCCCGGGTTGAATGCATCCATCAAGGCAAACGGCCCGTAGTCGAGTGTCAGGCCCAAAATGTTCATGTTGTCGGTGTTCATCACCCCGTGGCAAAAGCCCACTGCCTGCCAGTGCGCCAGCATCAGCGCCGTGCGCTCGACCACTTGTTGCAACAAAGCGGCATAGGCGTTGCCGCCGGGTGCTTCGGTGTGAAGGCAGGCCGGGTAATAGCGCTCGATGACATAGTCGGCCAAGGTGCGCAGTGCGTCGGTCTGACCGCGTGCGGCAAAGTGTTCAAAGTGACCAAAGCGGATAAAACTTGGCGCCACGCGCGTCACCACGGCAGCGGTTTCCATGGTTTCGCGGCGCACCGGCAAGTCGGAACCCGTGACGCACAGCGCGCGTGTGGTGGGGATGCCCAGCGCTTGCATGGCTTCGCTGCACAAAAACTCCCGGATGCTGCTGCGCAGCACGGCGCGCCCGTCGCCCATGCGTGAATAGGGCGTCAGGCCAGAGCCCTTTAATTGCACTTCAAGCCCGTTGGCCTCGCCCAGCAACAGGGCGCGGCCGTCGCCCAATTGCCCGGCCCATTGGCCAAACTGGTGGCCGCTGTACACGCTGGCCAGCGGTTGGCACCCCGCCAAAATCTGGTTGCCGCTGAAAGCTTGCAGCAGCGCGTTGCTTTTCACCCAGTCGTCGTTCAGCCCCAGCAGTTGTGCGGCTGGCTGGCTGTGAGCCACCCAGTAGGGGGAGGGCACCGGCTGTGGCATCAGCGGGGTGTAAAAGCCCGCACCCAACTGGTGAAAACGGTTGTTCCAATTGAGGGGGGTGTTGACGAGCTGGGCCGGGGTAGAACGGTAGTGCATGGCGGGATTGTCCTAGTTGGCACTCAAACCCGGGGTTTGCAGGGACATGCGGGCCAAGGCTGGCCCCTGCATGGACTTTTGCTTGGCCGCATAATGACCATTTTCAGTTCGCTGCACACCGCATACATGGCCTTGCCACGTTTTCAACTGAATTCGCTCAAAGCCCGCATCATTTTGCTGGTGTTGGGCATTGTGTTGCTGGCGTTTTTGGCCATGGCCGCCTTTGTCAAAGGCCTGATGCAAGACCAACTGCTGGTGTTTGCGGGCGAGCAGCAGCGTTCGGTGCTGAGGCTGTTGACATCCGAAGTGAAGCGGGGGCTCGAAGAACGTTTCCAAGCGCTCAAAAAGGCGGCGGTCAGCACCTTGGTACTACCCTTCGACAGCGCACAAGCGGTACAGCAGTTACTGAGTCAAAACGCCTATTTGACAGATGTCTTCAATGGCGGTGTGAAAGTCTGGGATGCGCAAGGCGGTTTAATGTCAGACGCGCCTGAGAAAACTGACGACCTCGGTGGCAGTGTGGTGGACCCGAAGGATTTGGCAGAGGTACTGGGTACGGGCAAAGAACACGTTGGCCGGGTTCTGCTGCTGCAAGGGGGTAAGCTGGCAGCTTTTTCGCTGTTGGTACCGTTGCACAACGCGCGGGGGCAAGTCAAAGGCGTGTTGGGGGGCGTTGTCCGGCTGGATCGGCCCAATTTTTTGTCGCAGATGACAGCTCACACCTATGGCCAGACTGGTAATCTGTTTTTGCTGGACGCGCGCCAGCGGCTGATTTTTGCGACCTCCGACAGTAACCGTCAGCTAGAGGTGTTACCAGCTCCTGGGGTAAGCCCCTGGATTGATCGTTTTGTGCAGGGTTTTGAGGGCACAGCGCGCGTCGTTAATCCGCACGGAGTAGAAGTGCTTGTCAGCATCGCGCAAATTCCACTGGCGCATTGGTACGCGTCGGTCACGCTCACGCCGCAGGAGGCGTTTGCCCTGATTGACGCCATCAAGTGGCCCAGCCGGTTGGTGGGCTCGGTGCTGTTGATACTGAGTATTGGCCTCATCGGTTGGTTATTACGCCGCCAGTTCGGCCCCATGACAGCCGCCTTGGCTGCGCTGAACGGCTTTGTTCGTGACAACCAGCCACCGCAGGCGTTGCCCATTGTTCGCCCGGACGAAATTGGCCAGTTGGTGGGTGGGTTCAACCTTTTGCTCGATACCCTGGCGCACCAGCAGCAGGCGTTGCAGGGCAGCCAGATGCTTAAACAGTCGGTGCTCAACTCGGTCACCGCTGCGATTGCGGTGCTGGATGTACAGGGCCGCATCCTGATGACCAACAGTACCTGGTTGCAGTTGGCCCCTGACACGGGCGTGGGCAAAAATTATCTGTCCACCGTACAAGCGCTTGAGGCATCTGCCGCATCTACGCCGCCATTAGCACCCGTCGATGGCATTCGGGCGGTGCTGCAAGGCAATTTGCCACGTTATTACACCGAGTGTGATTGCCATACGCGGCAAGAGCGCGTCTGGCACAGCATCACGGTCACCCCGCTACAGGGGAAAGTAACGCAAGGCGCGGTGGTGTCGATCGAAGACATCAACCAGCGCGTGCAAATGCAAGAGCAGGTGAAGGCCTTGGCTTTTTACGATGTCCTGACAGGCCTGCCCAACCGCCGCTTGGTGCTGGAGCGGCTCAGCCAACAACTGGTGCAAAGCCGCCGCGGCAAAACCCGCTTGGGCTTGATGTTTATCGACCTGGATCACTTCAAGCCCATCAACGATGAACTGGGCCATGACGTGGGCGACTGGTTGCTGCGCTGCGTAGCCTCGCGTCTGCAGGGCTGCCTGCGCGAATCCGACACCGCAGCAAGGCTGGGCGGAGACGAATTTTTGGCACTGCTGCCAGAGGTGCAAGACGCCGCAGCAGCGCTGGGAGTGGCAGAAAAAATTCGGACGACACTGGCGCAAGAATTCATCACCGACCAGGGCGTGGTGTTGCAGATTTCTTCGAGCATCGGGGTGGCGATCTACCCCGACCATGCACGGACCGACAAAGACCTGCTGCGTATGGGCGACGAAGCCATGTACCGGGCGAAAAGGCGCGGCCGCAACGCCGTGGAGATGTGCGAGGAAACGCTGCCTGGCAGCGCTACCCAGGCCGCAGGTGCGGCGTCTGAACCGCAAACGCCTTCGCGAGTGCATTTGCGTTGGAAGGCTGCTTTTAACAGCGGACACCCGCAAATCGATCAGCAACACCAACAGTTGTTTACATTGGCGAATGCGCTGCTGGATGCGTCGGCGCAGCGGCATGAGCAAATGGACAGCTTTGATACTGCTTTTTTGCAATTGCTCGCGCATGTGATGGAGCATTTCAGTCTGGAGGAAAGCGTTTTGAAGTCGGCTGGTTATGCAGGTCTTGCCGACCATGCCAAGGAACATCAGGCATTGGTGGTCAAAGCGCAAGCGCTTTACGCTGCGGCGCAAACCGACGAATCCGATGCGCTGGCGCACGACAAGCTGGTTAAATTTTTGGTCAATGAACTGGTGGCCGCGCACCTGCTGCAACGCGACCGGGAATTTTTTTCCACTGTCGCCAAAGCGGCTTGACCGCGGCGCTGTCGCTGGCTGGCTGGGTTGATTTGGCAGTACCATGCCGATCTTTTAGCCAACCCTACAGGAGACAAACCATGCTGGGACTGATGCAAAGCCAACCCCTTTCCATTTCGTCGTTGATCGATTTTGCCGAGCGCCACCACGGCGAAGGCCAGATTGTTTCGCGCCGCGTTGAAGGTGATATCCACCGCTACACCTACAAGGAGTGCGCGGCGCGTTCGCGTCAGCTTGCCAAGGTTCTCGACACGCTGAACGTCAAGTTTGGTGAGCGTGTCGCTTCCATCGCCTGGAACGGCTACCGCCACATGGAGATGTATTTTGGCGTCAGCGGCTCCGGACGCGTGCTGCACACCATCAACCCGCGTATGCACCCCGAGCAGATCGCCTGGGTGATCGGCCACGCGCAAGACCAGGTGGTGTGTTTTGACATGACGTTTTTGCCGATTGCCAAGGCCATTCACGCCAAGTGCCCGAGCGTCAAGCAGTGGGTGGCGCTGTGCGACGTCGATAAGCTGCCTGCCGACACGGGCATCCCCGGTCTGGCCAGCTATGAGGCGCTGCTGGCCGCCGAATCGACCCACTACGCCTGGCCGGAATTTGACGAAAACACTGCATCCAGCATGTGCTACACCAGTGGCACCACGGGCAACCCCAAAGCGGCGCTGTACAGCCACCGCTCTACCGTGTTGCATGCCTACGCCGCGGCCTTGCCTGACGTGATGAGCCTGTCTGCGCGCGATTCCATCTTGCCGGTGGTACCGATGTTCCACGTCAACGCCTGGGGTATTCCGTATTCGGCCGCGCTCACCGGCGCCAAGCTGGTGTTCCCCGGCCCGGGCATGGACGGCAAGTCGATTTACGATTTGATCGAGCTGGAGCAAGTCACCTACGCCGCTGGTGTGCCCACCATCTGGCAGATGTTGCTGGGGCATATGGAGCCCAATGGCCTGCGTTTTTCCAGCCTCAAGCGCACGGTGATAGGCGGCTCGGCCTGCCCGCCGGCCATGATCACCGCGTTCAACGACAAATACGGCGTCGAGGTGTTGCACGCTTGGGGCATGACCGAAATGAGCCCGCTGGGAACGCTGTGCACGCTCAAGAACAAGCATCTGACCATGTCTGAAGAAGACAAGATGAAGATTCGCCTGAAACAAGGCCGCTGCATTTACGGTGTTGACATGAAAATTGTCGATGGTGACGGCAAAGAGTTGCCGTGGGACGGCAAAACTTATGGCGACCTGCTGGTCAAGGGGCCGTGGGTGGTGCGCGAATACTTCAAGGGCGTGGGCGATACCGAAGCGGTCAAGCCGCTGATTGATGGCTGGTTCCCCACCGGCGACGTGGCCACCATCGACGCCGACGGCTACATGCAGATCACCGACCGCAGCAAGGACGTGATCAAGAGCGGCGGCGAGTGGATCAGCTCGATCGACATCGAAAACATCGCGGTGGCGCACCCGGCCGTGGCCATGGCGGCGTGCATTGGCATGAAGCACCCCAAGTGGGACGAACGCCCGATTGTGGCGGTGGTGAAAAAACCAGGGCAGGAGCTGACGCGCGACGAGTTGCTGGCGTTCTACCAGGGCAAGGCCGCCAAATGGCAGATTCCAGACGACGTGGTGTTTCTGGACGCGATTCCGCTGGGCGCCACCGGCAAGATGCAAAAGACCAAGCTGCGCGAGATTCTCAAGGACTACGTGTTGCCTGATCTGCGTTGACCCTGTCACCTGTGTGATATTGGCTAGGGATATCCCTTGGTCTTTTCATCACACATTGCCGCTACGCTAGCGTGTGTTTCAGACAGATTCAAACCAATGAGGAGATTTTATGAAATTTGCTATTAAAAGTGTTGCTGCTTGCGCCATGATGACGGTGGCTGCGGGCGTTTTTGCCCAAAACGGGCAAACCGTCAAGATCGCCTTCATCGACCCGCTGTCGGGTCCATTTGCCAACGTGGGCCAAAACCAGCTCAAAAGCTGGCAGTTTGCCGCCGACAAATTGGGCGGTGCCAAGAGCGCGGCCGGCGTCAAGTTTGAGGTGGTCGGTTTTGACAACAAAGGCTCGCCGCAAGAAAGCCTGAACTCGCTCAAAGCCGCCATTGACCAGGGCTTTCGCTATGTGACGCAGGGCAACGGTTCAGGCGCTGCGCTGGCCATTTCTGGTGCGGTGGCCAAACACAATGAGCGCAACCCGGGCAAAGAGGTCGTGTTTTTGAACTATGCGGCGGTGGACCCGGCGCTGACCAACGAAAAGTGTGATTACTGGCACTTCCGCCTGGACGCTGACACGTCGATGAAGATGGAAGCGCTCACGAGCTTCATGAAAGACCAGCCCAAGGTGAGCAAGGTCTATCTGATCAACCAGAATTACTCGCACGGCCAGCAGGTGGCCAAGTATTTCAAGGACGCGATTGCGCGCAAACGCCCCGACGTGAAGATCGTCGGTGAAGACCTGCACCCGATCGGCCAGGTGAAAGACTTTTCACCCTATGTGGCCAAGATTAAACAGTCTGGCGCCAATGCCATCGTCACCGGTAACTGGGGAGCCGACCTGACGTTGTTGGTCAAGGCGCTGAACGACTCGGGCCTGAAGCTGCCGATGTACACCTACTACGCGCAGGTCACGGGCACACCTACGGCATTGGCGGCGGGTGGTGACGGCGAGGTCTATGTGATCGCCTACGGCTCGGCCAACCAGCCGGGCGAAATTGGTGCCCTGTCCAACGAGTACAAGAAAAAGTTCAACGACGACTACTACACCTACGCCACTTACAACGGCATCAACCTGCTTAGCGGTGCCATCGCCAAGGCCAAATCCATCGACCCGGTAAAAGTGGCAGCGGCCCTGGAAGGATTGACGGTGAAGAGCTTTGCTGGTGAGGTACAAATGCGCAAGACCGACCATCAGTTGCAGCAGTCGATGTACGTCACCAAGTGGCAAAAAGTGGACAAAAAGTATCCCTACAGTGTGGAAAACACCGGCTATACCTTTGCCCCCATCAAGCAGATGGACCCGTACATTGCCAGCACGCCCACCAGTTGTCAGATGAAGCGCCCGGGTTGATCTGGAGCCGCTGCGCACCGGCTTGGAACACCCTGGTCGGTGCGTTTTTTTTGATCTGTTGGATGGTGCATGGAGTTTTTTGCGATTTCGCTGCTCAACGGCGTCAGCTACGGGTTGTTGCTGTTTATGCTCAGCTCCGGCCTGACGCTGATCTTCAGCATGATGGGGGTGCTCAACTTTGCCCATGCGTCGTTTTACATGCTGGGTGCCTACTTTTCCTACACGCTCACGGGGTGGCTCGGCTTTTGGGCGGCGCTGGTGCTGGCGCCGGTGGGTGTTGGCATTTTTGGCGCGCTGTTTGAACGCTACGTGCTGCGCCGCGTGCACCAGTACGGCCATGTGGCCGAGTTGCTGATCACCTTTGGCATGAGTTACATCATGCTGGAACTGGTGCAACTGGTGTGGGGACGCAGCTCGGTCGACTACCGGGTGCCCGCCGCGTTGGACGGACCCTTGTTCACGCTGTACGGTACCCAGTTCCCGATGTACCGTGCCTTCATGATGGCGGTGGCGCTGTCGATGCTGGCGGCGCTGTGGCTGTTGCTCACGCGCAGCCGCGTCGGGATGGTGATCCAGGCCGCGCTGACACATCCGCACATGGTGGAGGCGCTGGGTCATAACGTGCCGCGTGTTTTTATGCTGGTGTTTGGCGGCGGTTGTGCGCTGGCCGGTCTGGCCGGCGTGATTGGTGGCAACGCGTTTGTCACCGAGCCTGGCATGGCCGCGGCGGTGGGCGGCATCATCTTTGTGGTGGTGGTGGTCGGTGGCATGGGCTCGCTTGGAGGTGCGTTTCTGGCATCGCTGCTGATCGGCGTGTTGCAAACCTTTGCGGTGGCGGTAGATGTGTCGATCCAGTCTGCCTTGCACAGCGTGGGCATGAGCGTGACGACAGAGACCTTTGGCTACGCCCTGTTAAAGCTCAAGGTCAGCCAGGTGGCGCCGATCCTGCCGTATCTGCTGCTGGTGTTGATGCTGATCTTTCGGCCCAAAGGCCTGCTTGGAACGCGAGAAGACTGATGCCATTTTTGACCAGCTTTTTTTTGCGTTTTGAAACTCGCCGCGCCGGCGCCTACATGGTGCACCCGATGGATCTGGGTCGCTGGATCATCTGGGGCACTTATGCGCTGATCCTGCTGCTGGTGCCGCTGGTCTTTACCAGCAGCCTGAGTCAGACGCTGCTCAGCCAAATGGGCATCGCCATCATCGTCTGCCTGAGCTACAACATGCTGCTGGGACAGGGCGGCATGCTCAGTTTTGGCCACGCGGTGTATTCCGGCATGGGCGCTTTTCTGGCCATGCACACGCTCAATCTGGTCAGTGACGGTTGGCCGCTGCCGGTGAGCCTGACGCCGCTCGTGGGCGGCCTGTGCAGCGCGCTGGTGGCGGTGGTGCTGGGTTGGGTGACCACCAAAAAGGCCGCCACGCCGTTTGCCATGATCACGCTGGGCGTGGGCGAGCTGGTGTGGGCCATGGCGCTGATGTTCCCCGAATTTTTTGGCGGCGAAGGCGGTATCTCTGGCAACCGGGTGGCGGGCAGCAAGCCTTTTGGCATCAGCTACGGGCCGCAGATTCAGCTCTATTACCTGATTGCGGCGTACACCTTTGTGTGCACGGCGCTGATGTACGCCTTTACCCGCACGCCGCTGGGGCGCATGCTCAACGCGGTGCGCGACAACCCCGAGCGGGTGGCGTTTGTGGGCTACAACCCGCAGGTGGTGCGCTACATCAGCTTCATCATTGCGGCGTTTTTTGCCGGTATTTCGGGCGGGCTGGCGGCGCTGAACTTTGAAATCGTCACCTCCGAGGTGGTCAGCGGCTACCGCAGTGGTGCATATTTGCTGTTCACCTTTCTGGGCGGTGCCACGTTTTTCTTTGGGCCTATTTTGGGTGGCATCTTGATGGTGCTGGCGTTTGTGCTGTTGTCTGAATTCACCAAGGCCTGGTTGCTGTACCTGGGGTTGATCTTTTTGTTCATGGTGATGTACGCGCCCGGCGGCGTGGCCGCGCTGTTGATGATGAACCTGCGGTTGGCCGCGTTTGGCCATTTGCGCCGCCTGTGGACCTGCTATCTGGGCTTGGCCGGTACCGCGCTGGTGGCGCTGGTGGGCGCGGCGGCCATGGTGGAGATGGTCTATCACCTGCAACTCAATGTGGCCATGGGGCCCGAGCTGCGCTTCATGGGGGCCACGCTCAATGCCCATGGGGTGAGCAGCTGGTTTGGCGCGGTCTATACCACCGTGACCGGCGTGGGCTTGTTTGAGTTGTGCCGACGCGAGTTTGTGCGCCAGTGGGGTCAGGCCAACGAAGACATCGAACAAGAAATCAAGCGACGCGAAACCGCATGACGCACGCACCCCAACCCCCTGCGCTGCAACTGCAAGACCTGCGCAAGACTTTTGGCAAGACACCCATCATCCGTGGCATCAGCATGACCGTGCCTGCCGGGGAGCGGGTGGGCATCATCGGCCCGAACGGCGCGGGCAAGTCCACGTTGTTTCACCTGATCAGCGGGCGCATCGAACCCACATCAGGGCAGATTGCCTTGAATGGCCAGTCGATCGTGGGCAAAAAGCCCTATGAAATCAACCGGCTCGGCTTGAGCCGCAGCTTTCAGATCACCAACATTTTTCCCAAGCTCAGCGTGTTTGAAAACCTGCGCTGTGGTGTGTTGTGGAGCCTGGGCTACAAGTACACGTTTTTGAAGTTTCTGATGGACCTGGACGACGCCAACGACCGCGCGCAGGAGCTGATGGAGAGCATCCACCTGGACAAAAAACGCGACACGCTGGCCATGAACCTCACCTACGCAGAGCAGCGCACGCTGGAGATCGGTATCACCATTGCCGGTGGCGCGCAGGTGATCTTGCTTGACGAACCCACAGCGGGCATGAGCAAGCTTGAAACACGTCACTTTATCAAGCTGATCCGCGAGGTGACCGAAGGCAAAACGCTATTGACAGTAGAGCACGACATGGACGTGGTGTTTGGTCTGGCGGACAAAATCGCCGTAGTGGTGTATGGCGAATTGCTGGCCTTTGACACGCCCGAGGCGGTGCGCGCTGACGCGCGCGTGCAAGAGGCGTATCTGGGCTCGCCCGTGACTTCCACAAGCGCCGTGAGTGCGCAGGAGGCCTGATGCTGCAGATCGACAAACTCCACGCCTACTACGGCAAAAGCCACGTGTTGCACGGCGTGTCGCTGTCGGTGGGCGCGGGCGAAATTGTGGCGCTGCTTGGGCGCAACGGTTCCGGGCGTTCCACCACGGCCAAGGCGGTGATGGGGTTGGTGGATGCCACCGGCTCCCTGCGCTGGAAGGGGCAGGAAATTTTGGGCAAAAAGACTTACGAGATCGCGCACCTGGGGCTGGGTTACGTGCCAGAAGAGCGCGAGATTTTCCCCAAGCTGACGGTCGAGCAAAACCTGCTGCTGGGGCAAAAAAGTGGGCGCAAGGCGGGGCGCTGGTCGATCGACGACATGTACCAATTGTTTCCCCGTCTGGGCGAACGCTGTGCGGTGGAGGCGGGCGTCATGTCGGGTGGCGAGCAGCAAATGCTGACGCTGTGCCGCACGCTCATGGGCGACCCCGATCTGATCATCATCGACGAGCCGACCGAAGGGCTGGCGCCCAAAATTGTTGAGCAGGTGGGGCAGTTTTTGCAGACGCTCAAAGCAAAAGGCATCTCGGTGCTGCTGATCGAACAGAAGCTCACCATTGCGCTGGCGGTGTCAGACCGCTGTGCCGTGATGGGGCATGGCGGCATTGTCTTTACCGGCACCCCGCATGAGCTGCGCCAGAACCCGGCGGTGGGGCGAGAATGGCTGGCGGTGTAAAGAGACATAGATATTATGGTTCTTCATCAATTTCACTGTGAACTTTTTGTGAAATTCTGGAAAATTCGATTCTTCAAAATTTCGGAGTTGAGCATGAAAGACACAGCGTTGTATGAGCAGCTTCTTGGTTTGAGTGCGCCGTGG
>Ga0210009_1000202_pt1 | contig 76837 bp, 64 predicted proteins | sample CryGeyCG2114_065_FD_185457 | JGI IMG/M metagenome (GOLD analysis project Ga0210009, IMG submission 185457) | Groundwater microbial communities from aquifer - Crystal Geyser CG12_big_fil_rev_8/21/14_0.65 (SPAdes) (version 2) | ecosystem: Environmental > Aquatic > Deep subsurface > Groundwater ...
AAAATGGCAGTGAGTGGGGCATGGAGTACACCCGCCATGAGTCCCGCCATGCCGACCAGGGCAAAATTGGTCGTATCCAGTTGCGCCATATCGAGCAGTCCCACAGCGGTCGCGTAGACAAATCCGAGAACGCAGCCCGTAAAAAGGCTCGGTGCGAAAACGCCCCCTACGCCACCGGCACCGAAGGTCAGGCCGGATGCCACGATCTTGGTAAACAGGAGTACAAGCAGACCACCAATGAGAAACGCACCTCCGCGGCCTGCGAGCAAGGCGGGAAGCCCGCCGGAAAGGACGGAACCGGCCTGGTCATTGAGCAACAGATTGACCGTCTGAAAGCCTTCGCCGTACAGAGGCGGTAGCAGCCATACCATGAGGCCGAGCCCCAGTCCCCCGGCAGCCCATTTGCCCACGCCGGATCTGAGACGGCGAAACAGACTCTCGAAAAAGAAAAAGGAGCGGGTGAAGTATACTGATACGAGCGCCGAGAGTACACCCAGAATGACATACCACGGTACATCGGCTACACGGAACGGTTCAACAGAAGTAACGTGAAGGATGAACTCGTTGGCGTGCATGAAGTGTGATGTCAGCGCGCCCGCCACGGAGGCCAACAGAAGCGGAACGAGTGACGCCAGTGTCAAGTCAAGGCTGAAAATCTCGATCGTGAAGATGATGCCGGCGATAGGCGCATTGAATATGGCCGCCAGCACACCTGCCGAGGCGCATCCAAGCAGAAGAATGCGATTTCTGAAGTCCAGTCTGAACATGCGGCCGGCATTGGAACCAATGGCGGCCCCCGTACCCACGCCGGGACCTTCCAGTCCGACAGATCCGCCGAATCCTGCCGTGATGAAACTGGATATATACCACGCGTACAGGTACCGCTTGGGAATAAATCCACGTCTTTTCGATATGGCGTGGAGCGTAATGGGAATGGCCTCGCCCGGGTTTCCACCGGTACCGGCCATCAGGAGTGCCGTGAGCCCAACCCCGAGTACGGGAAACAGAAAGAAATACAGGTCGAAGGAAAGACCCAGCGGGTCTGCGTGAACAATTTCCTGGACGACGTGCACGCCGTTCTTCAGGAGAACTGCAGACATTCCGGCCAGCAAGCCGAGAACTACGGCCGCTACGTGTACCAACTGGGTCTGGGATACATTACGGGCTCGCCACGTGAGGAGGCGGGCATGGAAACTGTCGGGGCGCCGTGGCAATGTGGTTCGTGAGCCTTTGATGATGTCCATGAACGATGACCGAAAGCGGTGGTTCGCTGCGGAGAATGATTCGCATTCCACTGGCGTTCCTATTCAATTCAGTTCCTCGTATCATGGGGCCATGACGCTACACATCATCACGACCGGAGGCACCATCGACAAGGTGTATTTCGACGCCAAATCGGAGTACACGATTGGTGATCCCATGATTCTGGATATCCTGCAGACGGCGGGTGTCGACATATCCCACGAAATCACGCAGCTGTTCCAGAAGGACAGCCTCGAAATCACGCCCGAGGACCGGCAAGCTATTGTCGATGTTGTCTGCAGCAGTCCGCACAGCCTGGTGATGATCACACACGGTACCGACACCATGGTCAACACGCTCGAGGCACTCGCTCCCGTGTGTCGCGACAAGACGGTTGTGCTCGTGGGCTCGCTCAGCCCGGCGCGCTTCAAAGGAACGGATGCCGAGTTCAATATCGGATTCGCGCTGGGCGCCGTGCAGGCGTTGCCGCCCGGCGCCTACATTGCCATGAATGGCCGCGTATTTCGGGAGGGAAATGTCCGCAAGAACCGCGCGGCGAACCGATTCGAAACCTTGCTGTAAAAACAGGTTATGCACGGTGGCAACTATATAGGACCAACGGCCCTGCTCGCAGCCGTAGCCATGTCCGTCCTCCCGGCCGCCGCACAGCAGGCGTTCGTCTACGAGCGCAGCCCGGAAGAAGGCGCGCCCATTGAGGTCACACTCGAGCGCCTGGGTGGGGACCAGAGCCGGCTCGACGGCCACTACGTCCGCGTCTCGAGTAATGTGCTGCAGCCGGACGGCGCGCCCACACCCGCCCTCGAAGGGACGTCCGATTTCCGGTTTGACCCGTCCCGTCCGACGATTGAGACGTGCGTCACCGATGCCACCGCATGCTCGGCGTTCGATGCCGCGAACGTCTACTTCCATATTGACCGGTTCGCGCATGAGTTCTGGGCACAGCGGCTCGGCGTGGATATCGACTTCCAGGTGGACGTGACCACGCACATCGCGGGAAGCGGCGGCTTCGCTGTTGCCCGTGAGCGCGTCATGAAAATTGCCGTGGGTGACATATTCATGCAGAATGCCGCCCTCTCGGACGACGTGCTCTACCACGAATACACGCACATCGTGGCCTGGGAAGTCGGCTGGAAAAGCGACCGCGATTCGCCTGAGGAGACCAAGGCGCTCGGTGAAGGCTATGCGGACTATTTCACGTCCTCCTACACCAATGACCCGCGCTTTGCGGAATGGGTCGTGACCTGCCCCGACAGGCAGCACTGCGAAGGCCCACCCAACGACAGTGAATTCCGGCGGCTCGATCTCGATGCAGGTGAGTGGAACTTCAAGTTTGGCCAGCCCAGCGCGACGCTCAAGTACGGCTTCTGCCTCCGTTTTCACGAAGGCGACGGCAAATGCAAAGCCAGCTTCAACAACTTTACGCCGCAGTACACGTGGGGCATGATCTGGGGCGCCGCGCTCTGGGACCTGCGCGGCATTCTGGGAGCAGACGTCGTTGATGTCCTGGCGCTCGAAGCCATGCGTCGACATGCGCGGGATACGGACTTCAGTGGCGCGCTCTCCCATCTCCTCGATGCCGACTTCGAGCGCTTCGAAGGCATTCACTCCGACACCATCCGCGACGTATTCGCCGCCCGCGGAATTGATCTGGCAAGCGTCGTTTCTGTGGAAACAGCAGAAGACCGGGCGGGTGAACTGCCCGAGGACATGGTGCTGAGGGTCTGGCCGAATCCAGCCAGTGACCGTATTTACGTTGAAGCCCCCACCGGATTACGGGTCATTGTGGTGGATGCGCTCGGCCGCGAGGTTTTGACCGCCGCGCCCCTGGCTACCGGCGGTGCTCGTGGCGCTGGGCCTGTCCAATTCAGCCTCGAAACCGGTCACCTGCCGCCAGGCTGGTACGCTGTCCGCGCGGGAGGTGCGACGCGGCCCGTCATGATTGTCCGCTGACCTATATTGCGGGACACGATATTCATCAGCCCTGAAGGTCATGTCCCTTTTCCGACCCCACCTCCTCGCCATACCGGTTTTTGGTCTGGCGATTGCACTTGTTGCACCGGTTACTGCAGGCGCCCAGGAGGCGCCCGATCCCATTGCCCACGACGCAGGCCTGCTTCCGGCCTATTTTGATTTCGACGCGGATATTCCGCGGGATGAAAACATTCCATCGCCCGAGTCGGTGCTCGGATACGCTGCCGGTGAGGCCTACACGCTTCATGCCCATGTCGTGGAATATCTGGAGGCGCTGACCGCCGCATCTCCCCGCATTGGAATGCGTGAGATGGGGCAGACCTGGGAAGGGAGGCCCCTGCACGTGTTGGCCATAACGTCCGAGGCCAACCATGCGCGCATGGATGATATCCGGCTGGCGAACCTGAAGCTGGCCGATCCATCGGTGCCGGCGGCGGAGAAGGAGGCCATCAAGGAGGCAAACCCGGTTGTGGTGTGGCTCTCGTACAATGTGCACGGAAACGAGGCATCGAGCACGGAGACGGCCATGCAGGTGGCCTACCGCCTGGCAAGTGCGACCGACGGGAAAACACAGGAGTGGCTGGATCATGCCGTCGTGCTGATTGTGCCTTCCATGAATCCAGACGGGCGGGACCGGTATGTGAACTGGTACCGCTCGGTGCAGAGCCACATGCTGCGCACGAATGCGTCGGATATGGAACACGATGAACCGTGGCCAGGCGGGCGGTCGAACCACTACTGGTTCGATCTGAACCGGGACTGGGTGTGGCTGGTGCATCCAGAGTCGAGGGGACGGATTGCCACGTACCAGCGCTGGCTGCCCCAGGTGCACACCGACTATCACGAACAGGGCTACAATTCGAATTATTTCACCATGCCGGGGCAGTCGCCGCGCAATCTGAAACTGCCCGATGCCTATGATGACTGGGCGGACCGTTTCGGCCGGGCCAACGCGAAGGCGTTCGACGAGGCCAAGGTGAATTACTTCACGCGCGAGGCGTTTGACTTCTTCTATCCGGGCTATGGCTCCTCCTATCCCAGCCTGTTCGGTGGGATCGGGATGCTGACAGAGCAGGGTGGGCACAGCCGCGGTGGCCGCGCGGTCGCGACCAACGACGGGTATGTACTCACGCTGCGCCAGCGGATATTTGATCATTTCAAGACGTCGCTGGCCACGATTGATCTGGCGGTCAGGGAGCGGCGCGCGCTGCTGGATTATTTCCAGGAATTCCACTCACCGGCAAACCGTGAAACGGCGACGACCGCCTATCTGGTGCGCGACGACGGGGGGCGGGGCTACGTGTACGATGTTGTGGATATGCTGCTGGCCCATGGTGTGCGCGTGGAGCAACTCGCCGAAGATGTGACCGTGCGGGATGCACACGACTACGCAAGCGGACGTCCGTCACAGGCCCGGTTTGCGGAAGGCACGTTCGTGATTCCGACCGACCAGGCGCGCCACATTTTCATTGAGACGCTCATGGCGCGGCAGATGGAAATCGAGGACTCAGTCATGTATGACATGTCGGCGTGGTCGGTCCCGCTCGCCTACAATCTGGATGCGGCGTGGACCGAGTCGGAGCTTCGGGCAGCGACCCGGGCGGTGACGGAAGCCCCATCGCCGCGCGAGGGAGTCTCCGGAAGTCCTGCGCGGTATGCATACGTCGTGGATTGGGAGCAGCGGCACGCACCGAAGGCCCTGGCGGCGCTCTGGCGTGCGGGGTACAACGTGCGCTCGGCGACAAAAACCTTCACGTTCGGTGGCACGACCTACGGGCGCGGATCGCTCGTCGTGCTACTGGGCCGTAACCGTGACAAGGTGACGGACATCCACCGGGACATGGCCCGGATTGCGGACCATGCGGGTGTGCATATCCAGGGCTTTGACACGGGGCGGATGGATGCGGGGATTGATCTGGCTTCTTCCAGCTCGCGCCCGGTGAAGGAGCCGCGTGTGGCACTCGTGGTCGACGAGGGCGTGTCGTCGCTCACGGCGGGGCAGCTCTGGCTGCTTTTTGATCGCTGGACGGAGTTCGGAATTGACCGGATCCGTTCGGGGAGTCTCCGGAGCCTCGACTGGTCGGCGTACGATGTACTGCTCATGCCGGGCGGATCGTACGGGGGGATGTTTGACAGCTCGGCGGTGGCGGCATTGAAGGACTGGGTGCGCCGGGGCGGAACCGTGGTAGCCACGGAATCGGCTGCGAGCTGGGCCATATCGTCCGGCCTTGTGCGCGCTGAGACCGCATCCGAATGGAAGAAAAAGAAGGAAAAGAAAAAGGATGACGCCGATACCGAACTGAAGGACAGCTACTACACGCGCTACGAGGCGCGCACGGACTCATCCGGCCTGAAGCGGATTCCGGGGGCGGTCATGCTCGGGCACCTTGACGATTCTCACCCGCTTGCATTCGGGATGGGTTCGCGGCTCTATTCGGTGAAATTCAATACGTCGGCGATCGCGCCCTCGGATGATGTGCAGACGGTGGGCTGGTATGAAAAGGACACGTCGCGCCTTCTGGTGTCCGGGTATGCATCGGAGGAGAATCAGAAAGTGATAGCAGGACATGCATTTGCGGCCGTACAGAATATGGGGTCGGGACGCGTCGTACTGCTTACCGACAACACGCAGTACCGCATGTTCTGGGTCGGTCCTGCACGCCTGGTGCAGAATGCGGTCATGCTCATGCCCGGAATGTGATGATTCCCTACACCATACGCGAAGGGCTGGCCGGGCTGAACCGGGCGCGGTTTTCCACGGCGGCATCCATATTGTCGATGACGGTGGCGCTCGTCCTCGTCGGGCTCTTCGCCATGGTGTCGTGGGAGGCGCGTACGGTGTCCTCGTGGCTCAAGCAGCGGGTCGGAGAGGTGGAAATGTTTCTGTCCGATATCCCGGACAGTTCGGCGCGCGCGCTCCGCGCGCGCGCCGAACTGCTTCCCGGAGTGGAAGAGGTCAGGTATATCACGTCCGATGAGGCCCAGCAGATATTCCTCAGGGAGTTCGGTGCCGAGGCCGGTGTGTACATGGATGCCGCCTTTTTGCCCGCATCCATCCGAATACGGGTGGATTCCGACTGGGCGCGGCCCGACAGCCTCCAGCGCCTGGTGGACGAGGTCGCGACGTGGCGAAATGTCGATGAGGTTGTCTACAACCAGCCGCTGCTTGTTAAGGTGCAGGCCAATTTACGTCTGCTCTCGCTGATCGGGATTTCACTCGGTGTGCTGGTGATCTTCGCATCGGTTGTGCTGGTAGCCAATACCATTCGGCTGACCATTTATGCGCGGCGTCTGATGATCCGGACCATGCGACTGGTGGGGGCAACCAATGGCTTCATCAGAAAGCCCTTCCTTGTGGAGGGAATTGCCCAGGGGGTGATTTCGGCACTTCTATCCCTGCTGATACTTGCGGCGCTGTACGCCGGAATCGTGCTGTACATTCCGCAGCTGACAGGTATTTCGTTCGGGCTCAGGCTCATTTTCGGTGTGCTGCTCGTACTGATGGGCATATTCCTGGGTTGGTCAGGCAGCCTCCTGGCCGTCGGACGTTTTCTGAAGAATGACTGGCGCTGAGTGTCGCCGGAAGCGCTTTCCGAAGTTCCGGTAATTCCCTACAACCGGGTCAGGACGCGGATTGAGCTCCTTCAGCGGAAGCGTCGTACGTTTCCTGGGTGGCATCCATCTCCACAACACTGACACCTTACATCGCGGCTGGCATCATGGGCAAAGATTGGAAAAAGCGATACAACGCAAAAGTGTGCACCGCAGACCGGGCACTCGAGGACCTGGAAAATGGCAACCGCGTTTTCATCGGCAGCGGGGCCGGTGAGCCACAGTCACTCGTTCATGCCATGGTCGCAAACAGAGCGGTCAGTGATATCGAGGTCATCCACATCATGACGCTGGGAGCAGCGCCGTACGTGGAAGGCGAGGCAGCATCCCGCTTTCGGCACAATGCCTTCTTCATCGGCGCCAATGTCCGGAAGACCGTCGCCCGGGGAGAGGCGGACTATACGCCTGTATTCCTTTCTGAAATACCCCGGCTGCTCAGGAACAGGCGCATGGTCGTCGATGTGGCTCTCATCCAGGTCAGTGAACCCGACGAGCACGGATACTGCAGTTATGGTGTGGCCACCGACATCGTGAAAGCGGCGGCTGAAAGTGCCCGCATGGTCATTGCCGAGGTGAACAGCAATGCGCCGCGGGCGCTCGGGGACAGCTTCATCCACGTGAGCAACATTGATCGGCTCGTGCCATGCGATGATCCGCTCCTCGAAGCCCCGCAGGGTGCGCCGGACGATCTGTCCAAGGCCATCGCCCGGCATATCACCGGACTCATCCCCAACGGCGCAACGCTTCAGCTTGGAATCGGGGCCATTCCCGACGCGGTGTTGCACTTTCTGACCGAGCACCGGGATCTGGGTATCCACACGGAGATGTTCTCGGATGGAATTATTCCGCTCATTGAGAAAGGTGTCGTGACAAACTCACGCAAGACACTTCATGCCGGCAAGATCGTGGCCAGTTTCGTGCTCGGCTCGCGCAAGCTCTATGACTTCATAGACAACAATCCGATGATCGAATTCAGGCCGTCCGAGTACACCAACGATCCGTTCGTGATAGCACGCAACGACCGGATGGTGGCCATCAATTCGGCGCTCGAGGTCGACATGACGGGTCAGGTCTGCGCCGACTCGCTCGGGGACATGTTTTTCAGCGGGTTCGGCGGACAGGTCGATTTCGTGCGCGGGGCCCGACGGGCGAATGAGGGCAAAGCCATCATCGCGCTGCCGTCCACGGCAGCCGGCGGGACGGTGTCGCGCATTGTACCGACGCTCAAGCCGGGTGCCGGCGTTGTAACCTCGCGGGCCGATGTGCAGTACGTGGTCACCGAGTACGGCACGGCGTACCTCTATGGCAAGACGGTGCGCGAGCGCGCCCTGGCTCTCATCCAGATAGCACACCCCAAGTTCCGGCCGTGGCTCATGGCAGAGGCCAAGGCGCGGCGCCTGGTCTACCGGGACCAGATCGAGATGCCATTCTCAACGCCCGAGTACCCTGTAGACCTGGAGCAGGACATCGAGTTGGAAGGTGGCAGGACAGCCGTACTGAGGCCCATCAAGCCGACCGATGAACCCGCGCTCCGGGAAATGTTCTACTCCCTTTCGGAAGACACCATCTATCACCGGTTCTTCAGCTCGCTCAAATCCATGCCCCACGAGCGGCTGCAGGAATTCCTGAGGGTCGATTACAAACGGGAGATGGCCATGGTGGCGACGATCGGGGAGCGGCAGGAAGAGTCCCGGATGGTGGGCATCGGGCGGTATGTGCTGAATCCACAGACGAACATGGCCGAGGTGGCGCTTCTCGTGGCAGATGATTTCCAGGGCCGTGGACTGGGCACGAGCATGCTGGAAGGGCTCAGTCAGGCGGCCAAATCGCATGGCATTGCCGGGTTCGTGGCGGACGTGATGGTGGAAAACAAGGCCATGCTGACGCTTTTCCATCGCGCCTTCAAAAACGTGGAAAGCTCCCTGACCGACAACGTGTACTCGCTCGTGATGTATTTCGATTGATCGGCAGTTTCTGGAACCCACGGTCATTCTGTACGGTTGCATGCAAAAAGCATGTATTTCGGAAGTCCACCAATGGCCAATCTTACCATCAAAGACCTCCCCGACGCCCTGTATGCCGATTTGAAACGGTCTGCCGCAGAGAACAGGCGTAGCATTGCGGCTCAGACGACAGTGATTTTGGAGCGTGCGTTGGGGCATCGTGCGGCGAGCGAAGAAGACAGTTTCATTCGCGTGCAGAAAATCCGTGAACGTATGCCTGTGTATGTGAGGAGAAAGGATTTACGGTCGGCTATCGATGAGGGGCGGACGTGATTGTGGTGGATGTGACTGTCCTGGCGGCGTACGTCATGAGAGGGGAGGATACGGATTCGGTCGTGGCACTACGGAAGCGGCATCCCGATTGGGCAGCACCCCAACTCTGGAAAAGTGAGTTCATGAACGTTGTCTGGAAATACGCACGCAGAGGAGATATTGCCACCCACCAGGCAGTGGAACTCATGGACACCGCAATGATGTTGATGTGCTCGGCCACGTTCGATGTACCGCCCGAGGATGTGCTGACTCTTTCCTGTCAATTCGGCTGTTCTGCATACGACGGTCAATACGTTGTCTTGGCCAAGAGGCTTGACGTCTCATTGGCTACGCACGACCAGCAATTGTTGCGCATGTTTCCCGACATTGCTTTCCTTCCGGCAGACGTCCCGGACCAAGGCCCGTGAATGGCGTATCAGCGCAGCAGCGCATCGATATGGGCGGCTGCGCAGCGTCCGAGGGCGGGGAGGTCATAGCCTCCCTCGAGGACGGATACGACAGGGCAGGTTGTGGCGTCCAACAGCGATTCCGTGATGAAAGCGAAGTCATCTTCGTGCAGGTGCCAATCGGCATACGGATCCGCCGCGTGGCCATCAAATCCGGCCGATATGAACAGCAGTTCCGGGTGGAATGCCGCCAGCGGGGGCGCGACATGCTGTGTGACAGCCGACCGGAAAGCCCCGCTGCCGGTTCCCGCCGGCAGGCGGACATGATGCACACCGGGTGGGGGCGTGGTCTCGGGAACAGGCGGGTAGAAGGGGTGCTGGAACAGGCTGACGAAGAGCGTCTCCTGATCGGCACTTCGGGTGAGGATGCTTTCCGTGCCATTTCCGTGGTGCACGTCGAAGTCCACGATGGCCGTGCGGCGGATGCCGTGTTGCATGGCGGCGTGGGCCACGCCGACAGCTACGTTGTTGTAGAAACAGAATCCCATGGCCTGGTCCCGGGAGGCATGGTGGCCGGGCGGCCGCACGGCGCAGAAGGCGCGGTCCGCTCGCAGCGGTGTGCCGAGGGGGCGCTCACCGCCGGGCAGGCGCTCGCGACTGAGCACAAGCTCCACGGCTAGGCGGACCGCGCCGGCTGCCCGTGCGGCCGCCCGCAGCGTATGGGGCGTCACCATGGTATCGGAATCGATGACAGACGGCGCATTGGGCGTGGCGGAGGCGGCCAGGCGACAGAGCCGGGCCAGGTAGGCCGGTGAATGCACGCGCAGGAGTTCTGTGTGCGTCGCGGCGGGCGCATCTACCCGGGTCAGCAGGTGCATGCGCTGGCTCGCAATGAGGTGGTCCTCAAGGTGCGTGAGGCGTGCCGGACGCTCCGGGTGCCAGAGGCCCACGTCGTGGAGCAGGCAGTCGGGATGTGTGATGAAGTACATGGTGGAAAAAGGTACAACCAAACGTCGGCATGGCCGTACATGATGCCGCCCGTCTTTCCCGAAACCCTTTCGACTACGCTCCGCATTGAATACATCCGCCACCTGGCAGGAAGCCCGCGACCTGATGTGGATTCACCGGCGCACGCTTGCGCTCGGATTCGTGATAATGGTCGTCAACCGGCTGAGCGGTTTCGTGCTGCCGGCAAGCTCCAAGTTGCTGATTGACGATGTGCTGGGGTCCGGAAAGCACGACCTGCTCATTCCACTCGCGCTGGCCGTGGGAGCGGCGACCGTCGTCCAGGCCGTCACGACGTTCACCTTGTCCCAGGTCATCAGTGTCACGGCACAACGGGCTATCATGGACATGCGCCGCCGCGTCCAGGCGCATGTCACGCGCCTTCCCGTCCGGTATTTCGACGGCACCAAGACGGGCGTACTCATCTCACGGATCATGACGGACGCTGAAGGCATCCGAAATCTGGTCGGAACCGGAATAGTGCAACTTGTAGGCGGCGTATTTACCGCCGCCATTGCTCTCGGCGCGTTGTTCTGGCTGAATTGGCAGCTGACGACCGTGACACTCCTCTTCCTTGTGGTGTTCGGCGGCGGCTTGGCCGTGGCCTTCAAAAAACTGCGTCCCATTTTCCGCGATCGTGGAGAAATCAACGCTGACGTGACCGGGCGCCTGAGCGAAACGCTGAGCGGAATCCGCATTGTCAAAGCCTACGGAACCGAGGCGCGGGAGCAGTCCGTGTTCACGGCCGGCGTCGAGCGACTGTTTGAGAATGTCCGACGTTCCATCACGGGCGTGTCTGCCATGGCCACATTTGCTGGCATTGTGATCGGCGGCGTGGGCATTTTGATGATTGTAATTGGCGGCAACTCCATCCTGGAGGGTCGCATGACGCTCGGCGATTTTGTGCTGTACATTTTTCTGATCGGGCTGTTGGCCGCGCCGATCATACAGATGGCATCCATCGGGACGCAGGTGTCGGAGGCCTTCGCGGGACTGGACCGCATACGCGAGCTCCTTGCCGAGCCGACTGAAGATGTGGAGGACGAAGGCAAAGCCCCGCTGGACGAACTCGAGGGAACGATTGCGTTCGACAACGTGCACTTCGCCTATGAAGTGGACGAACCCGTGCTTCGCGGCATCAGTTTTACAGCGCGGGCCGGCACCACGACCGCCCTCGTTGGCTCAAGCGGCTCGGGCAAGAGCACGCTCGTAAGCCTGGTTATGGCGTTCAATCGCCCCGATGCAGGGCACATCCGGGTCGATGGGCGCGACTTGGCAGATATCCCCCTGGCATCCTACCGGTCCTACCTGGGCGTTGTCCTGCAGGAAAACTTTCTTTTCGACGGGACCATTGCAGAGAATATCCGCTTCGCCCGGCCCGATGCAACGCAGGAGGAGGTCGAGCACGTGGCGAGGCTCGCCCACTGCCACGATTTCATTTCCGAGTTTACCGAGGGGTACCATACCGTTGTCGGAGAGCGTGGCGTCAAGCTCTCTGGCGGTCAGCGGCAGCGCATGGCCATAGCCCGCGCCATTCTGGCCGATCCGCGCATTCTGGTACTCGATGAGGCGACCTCGAGCCTGGACAGTGAGAGCGAAGCCCTCATCCAGGCGGGGCTCCGCAGCCTGCGTGCCGGACGCACGGCGTTCGTGATTGCGCACCGCCTCTCGACCATCCGGAGCGCCGACCAGATCCTGGTGCTCGAAGCGGGGCAGATCGTGGAGCAGGGCACGCACGCGGAACTCATGGCGCTGGGCGGCCGCTACCGCGAACTGCACGATAAACAACACGCGTGGGAGGAGAATCTGTTCGTGAATCCGGGCGAACAGCTCCCGGGGTGACGCTTGTCCGGCCGCAGACAATTTATTGTAACAGGTAAGCCGCGACCACTACATAGCACCCCCTGAGTTTGCCATCACATCCATTGTCACCCCATGCGCATAGAATCCGGCACCCCGGCACCCATCATGGAACTTCCCCAACTGGACGGCTCACTGTTCTCCACGGCCTCGCTCGAAGGCCGCCCCTACCTGCTTTCGTTCTATCGCTTCGCGGGTTGTCCCTTCTGCAACCTGCGTATGCACCAGCTCGTCGAGCGCTACGATGAGCTCGGTCCCGATTTTGAACTCGTGGCGGTATTCGACTCGCCGCTTGACAACCTTCAGGAGCATGCCTCGAAGCACGACGCCCCCTTTCCGGTGCTGGCCGATGCCCAAAACACGTACTATCGCATGTTCGGCATTGAGAAATCGGTGTGGGGGGTGCTCAAGGGCATGATCCTCCGCTTCCCCACGCTCATGAAGGGCATGCTGAAGGGATACGTGCCCCTCAAAATCAAGGGCAGCATGATTACCATGCCGGCCGATTTCCTGGTCCGGCCCGATGGCATTGTCCAGTATGCCCATTACGGGCGGGATGAAGGCGACCACATGCCGTTCGATGATGTGGTTTCCTTCGCGCGTGCGTTGTAGACTGGACATCACGTCCAAGCGAGAACACATTGTCATGTCAGCCCTCACAAAAACCCTCCTGCCAGCTCTTGTACTGACACTCATCACGGGCAGCGCCGTCCCGCCTGCGACCCACGCCCAGGACTTCCGTGTTGTCGAGGTCATAAGCGGGCTTGAGAATGCCTGGTCCATGGCCTTTCTGCCGTCGGGCGATCTGCTCGTGACCGAACGGCCCGGAAGGCTTCGCCTCGTGCGGGAGGGGAGACTGGTGGATGCGCCCGTCGGCGGCGTCCCCGCCGTATTCGCCCAGGGACAGGGGGGGCTGCTTGACGTGGCGCTGCATCCGGATTTTGAAGACAACCACCTGGTGTATCTGAGCTACTCGAAGCCCGTTGGTGACAACTCTACAACGGCCGTGGCCCGCGGCGTGCTGGAAGGACCAGGTGGCGCGGAGGGCGGCAGCGGACTACGTCTGGTTGACGTCGAAGACATATTCGTGGCCATTTCAGCTGGCCGCGGCCACTACGGATCGCGCCTCGTGTTTGACGGCGAGGGGCATCTGTTCGTGACCGTCGGCGACCGGCAGGCTCCACCGCGTGGTGACCTGGAGGCGCATCCGGCGCAGGATCTGACGAACCACCACGGCACGGTGGTCCGGATTTTCGACGACGGCCGCATCCCCCCGGACAATCCCTTCGTGGACAATCCGGGTGCGCAGCCGGAAATCTGGAGCTACGGACACCGCAATGCCCAGGGGATGGCCATGCACCCGGAAACGGGCGAATTATGGCTGAACGAGCACGGCCCGCAGGGGGGCGACGAGCTCAACCTGGTGCTCCCGGGTCGCAACTATGGGTGGCCGGTGATCGGGTACGGGGTGAATTACGGCGGGAGCCATCTGCATGACGAAACGCACCGTGAGGGGATGGAGCAGCCCGTGCACTACTGGGTGCCATCCATTGCCACGTCGGGACTGCTCATATACACGGGCGAGGCGTTTCCAGATTGGCGCGGGGACTTTTTCGTGGGTGGTCTTGCCGGGCAGCAGATTGCGCGCCTTGACGTGGATGGGCATACGGTCGTGTCGGAGGAGACGCTGCTCAGCGGGGAGGGCCGCGTTCGGCACCTGGCACAGGATGCCGCCGGTCATATCTGGGTGGCATTCGATCGGCCTCGTGGCGGCGTGTCGATTGTGCGGCTGGAGCCGTGACGGGCGGCGCGAGGGGCATACTCGGCCTGGCGCTGCTGGCCCTGCTGCCAGGTGCCGTGCTGGGTCAGGTCGTCACGACCTCGCCCGCCATTCCCGCGGAGCGTGATCCGGTTACCCTGACGTTCCACGCGGATCGGGGAGATGCGGGGCTTGCCGGACAGACGGGCGATATCTACATCCACACCGGGGTCATCACGAATCTGAGTGCGCGCCAGGATGGATGTCAGGCGAACGAAGCCGATTGGCGACACGTCAAGACCGCCTGGGGCCAGAATACGCCTGAAACGCTGATGACGCGGACGGCTCCCGATACCTACACCCTCAACATTCCGGACATCCGCGCCTACTATGCCGTGCCCGAGAGCGAGACCGTGCTTCGGCTCGCCATGGTTTTCCGGAACGCAACCGGCACGACGACGGGCAAGGACACGGGTGGATGCGACATTTTCGTGGACGTTTTCCAGGGCGGCGTCTCCGTTCAGTTTGCTTCCCCCCAGGTGTCGAGCCTGGATCCGCTGGTGCTGACAGAGCCGGGTGAGGTTGACATCCTGGCCATATCGACGACCGATGCCGGCACGATCGATCGCATGGCGCTGTTCATTGACGACATGGAGGTGGCCATGGTCGAAAACGATTCGCTGGCATTTTCGTGGGCCCTTTCCGAGCCTGGACGCTCCGTGGTCCGCGTCGAGGCGGTGGCCGGATCCACGGTGGCTGCCGATTCCTTTGCGGCGCTGCTTGTCGGATCGAACAAGCAAGAAGCGTTGCCGCCCGGCGTCCGGGATGGTATTACCTATGGGGCGGATGGGTCGCGCGTCACGCTCTCGGTCTACGCGCCGTTCAAGCAGTTCGTCCATGTGATTGGCGACTTCACCGACTGGGAGGTGCTGCCGGAATACCAGATGAAGCGACATGCGGTGCGGGACGACAGTGTGCATTTCTGGATTGAATTGGACGGGCTCGAGCCGGGCCGCGAATATGCCTTCCAGTATCTCATGGACGGACATCTGCGCCTGGCCGATCCGTATACCGAAAAAGTGCTCTCGCCCGAGGACAGTTTCATTCCGGAGAGCATTTATCCGGACCTGAAGCCGTATCCGACCGGGCGCACGCAGCATGCGGTTGGCGTTCTGGAGGGCGGCCGGGCGCCGTTCGAGTGGACAGCCAACGACTTCGCCCGGCCGCCCCAACAGGAGCTCGTAATCTACGAGCTGCTGGTGCGCGACTTCCTGGCCGACCACGACTGGCTGGCGCTGGTCGACACGCTCGGGTATCTGGAGCGGCTCGGCGTGAATGCCATTGAGCTATTGCCACACAATGAGTTCGAAGGAAATGAAAGCTGGGGGTATAATCCCTCGTTCTATTTCGCAGTCGACAAGTTCTATGGGCCTTCGGACGATCTGAAACGCTTCATCGACGCCGCGCACGGTCGCGGAATGGCGGTCATCATGGATATGGTGCTGCAACATTCCTTCGGCCAGGCGCCGCTCGTGAGGCAGTACTTCGAGGGCGGGCAACCGACCGCCGAGAACCCGTGGTTCAACGAGACCTGTGCGCATCCGGCGACGTGCTTCGGTTTTGACTTTGACCACGAGAGCCCCGAGACGCGGGCATTCGTGGACCGGGTGAACGCCTTCTGGCTCGAGGAATTCCGCTTCGACGGGTTCCGGTTCGATTTCACGCAGGGTTTTACGAACAACAACCGGGGCGGCAATTTTGATGCGGACCGGATTGCCATCCTGGAACGGATGGCGCGCAGGGTGTGGGAGGTGGACCCCGAAGCCTACGTGATTCTGGAGCACTGGACGGCCGATCTCGAGCAACGCACCCTCGCCAACCAGGGGATGATGGTGTGGACGAACGTGACGCACCAGTTCCAGGAGGCCGCCATGGGCTTCACGTCGAACTCGGATTTCTCGGACATCTGGTCAGGCAGCCGAGGTTGGGCGTTCGATCATATCGTGGGCTACATGGAGAGCCACGATGAGGAGCGGATCATGTTCAAGAATCTGGCCTTCGGAAATGGATCGGCCGGGTACTCGGTGCGCGACCTCCCGGTCGCGCTCGATCGCGTGAAGGCGCTCTCGGCGTTTCTGTACACCGTTCCCGGGCCCAGAATGCTGTGGATGTTCGGCGAGCTCGGCTACGACGTATCGATCGATTTCAATGGCCGAACGGGCAACAAGCCCATCCGTTGGGATTATTATGATGACCCGCTCAGGCGGAATGTGTACGAGACGTTCGCATCGATCATCCATCTGCGGCGCGCACACGACGTATTCCATGACGCCGAAACGAGCGTCACGCGAAGTTTTTCGGGAGATGTGAAGCGGCTGGTGCTTTCGCATCCGAACGGCGAGCACGCAGTGGTCGTCGGGAATTTCGGTGTGACCGGCCGCACGGCTACGGTTTCTTTCCCGGTGACAGGCACGTGGCGCAATTTTTTCAGCGGAGAAATGGTCGATGTGGCCACCTCGTCGCAGACACTATCTCTGCTACCCGGAGAATTCCACATATTCACGAGCTTTGAGCCCGCTGTGACGCCGCCCGACGGGATCATAACCGTGGCGGCAGATGACGTGGAGGAGCTTCCGCAGCACGCGACGCTCGGAAGCCCCTGGCCCAACCCGGTTCGCGGTGTGAGCCGCGTGGAGCTGGCGCTGCCGCGCGCATCCGAGGTGGACGTCGTACTTGTTGCCGTTGACGGGAGGCGCGTGTGGCGGCAGCGGCAGGGCGTGCTGGCGGCCGGTCGCCATGTCCTGGAATTGGACCTGGGAGGCGTGTCAGCAGGCACCTATTTTCTGCGCGTCGGGACGACCGGGGAAAGCATGCAACGCGCCGTGACCATCCTGCGATGAGCGTCTGGCCCGGGCGACATGCACGCCGACGTACGGGCGGTCAGTTCTTGTACCGGTACACGATACGGCCCTTGGTCAGGTCGTAGGGCGAGAGCTCGACATCGACGCGGTCGCCGGGCAGGATCTTGATGAAGAACTTGCGCATCTTTCCGGACAGAATGCCCAGAATGACGTGTCCGTTGTCGAGTTCAACGCGGAATTGCGTATTGGGGAGCGCCTCAATAACGGTCCCTTCCTGTTTGATGGGTTCTTGCTTGGCCATGAAATGTGGTTTTTGTAGCAGTATACAGCCTATTGTAACGGAGTGAGCAACTGAAAAGGTCCGACTTCTGAAGATCCCGTTGACACTGGACCCTGTTCCGGGATATGGCGTTTTCCGTGACATGGAATCTGAGAAGTCCTTCGACAGTGTCCGAAAGCTGTGGTACGTGCTTGCGCCCTACAAGGCCAAGGTGCTCGGGCTGTCGCTGCTTATTTCGTTGTCGGCCTCGCTTGGCACGGTGAGTCCGCAGTTCATCCGGTATGGACTCGATGTAGTCGTACCGTCGGGCGAAGTGAACCTGTTCCTGTGGCTGGCCGGTCTGTTTGCCGCATTCTACCTGGTCAAGATGTTTGTCGGGTACGCGAGCATGTATCTGAGCTTTGCTTTTACGCAGAGCATTATCAGTGACATCCGCATGCGCGCGTGGTCACGCATGCTGCGCCTTCCCGTGGTACGCTTCGCGGAGGAGCGTTCGGGTAGCCTCGTCTCGCGCGTCGTGAGCGATGTGAATGCGCTTGAAGGCATGATCCAGGCGGGATCGACGCGGCTCGCCGGACAGCTTTTCAGCATTCTGGTGATCCTGGTCATTGTTGTGATCATGAACTGGAAGTTGGCGCTCGTGAACGTCGTCGTGACGCCGCTGCTGGCGCTCATTACGCGGCATTACCAGCCGGCGCTGCGCGCCGCATCCAGAAGAATCCGTGCCCGCGTGGGCGAAATGACAGCCGTCGCGAGTGAGGTGATTGGCAATATCCAGGTCGTCAAGGTGTTCGCGGGCGAGCGCATGGAAGAGCGCAAGTTCGGCGTCGAGAACAATGCCTACGTGGAGCACAACCTGGACCGGCGCAAGGACGTGGGGTACATGGAAGGGCTGATCGGACTCACCGCAGACTATGGCATTGGTGCCATTCTTTTCATCGGAGGGTGGTTTGTCGTCCAGGGAACGCTCACGGTCGGCGAACTGACGGCGTTCCTGATGTACCAGCAGATGCTGCAGCGGCCCATCCTGTCGGTGATGTTCTTCAACAATCAGCTACAGGCCGGCATGGCGGCGCTCGAGCGCGTCTCGGAACTGCTCGACTCCGACCCGGAGACGAGTGGCAGCTACCCCCGGCTGGAGCCGGGAAATATCGAGTTTGAAAACGTCACATTCGTCTATCCCGGCGGTAGCCAGCCGGCGCTGCAGGGCGTATCGTTCACCATCCCGGAAGAAGCTACCGTGGCGTTTGTCGGCCCATCGGGTTCGGGAAAGAGCACGCTGACGCGGCTTCTGGCACGGTTCTACGATCCGCAGCAGGGTGCCGTCAGGATCGGAGGGCGCGACGTTCGCGACATGGACCTGGAGGCGCTGCGGGATGGGCTGGCCATGGTGCCACAGGAGCCGACCCTGTTTTCCGGCTCCGTCCGCGACAACATTCGCTACGCGCGACCGGAGGCCAGCGATGCCGATGTGGAGCGTGCCGCCCGGATAGCCAATGCCCATACGTTCATTGAGGAACTGCCCCGGGGCTACGACACGGAGGTCGGTGAGCGGGGCGTAAAGCTCTCCGGTGGGCAGAAGCAGCGGATTGCCATTGCACGGGCCATGATCAAGGATGCGCGTATCCTGGTGCTCGATGAAGCCACGGCCAGCCTGGACAGCGAATCGGAAGCGGTCATACAGGATGCCTTGGAGGGTATTTTTTCGCGCGAAACCTCGCTCACGACCATTGTGATTGCGCATCGGCTGTCGACCATCCAGCGGGCCGGCACCATTTTCTGTCTGGATCACGGCGCGCTGGTGGAGTCCGGAACGCACAGCGAACTCATGGCGCTCGATGGGCTCTATGCCCGGCTGCATGAACTGCAGTTCCGGGAAATGGCTGGGACAGTGTGATACGTGTTGCTTATGTTGGTGCACAGGCACACGTTTGAGGCGGCCAGCAGCACCGTCTGGAGATTCTGTCATGTCCTTTACGATCACCCCGCTTCCTGCACCGGGTCTCTGGCACGTGGACTACGCCGGTAGGATTACGGCCGAGACCAGAAACCAGGCGCTGACCGAGTTTGTGCGTCAGGCCAAAGGCCGTGACGTACAGGGCATTGTGGTGGATCTGCGCCGTGCAGATATGGAGATTGGAATAGTGGATGCGTACAACTTCGGCGCGCGGCTGGCCGCTGAGCCCGGATTGGGCTCGTGTCGACTGGTGTTTCTTGAACTGGACCGACACGCCGAGCGGAGCGTTTTCCTGGAGACCGTCGCCCGGAACCGGGGGCGCCAGGCCCGTGTCATGACCAGCTGGGACGAGGCCGTGGCCTGGCTCTCCGGAAAGTCGGACATCAGGCCGAGCGGAGCGTCTGTGCGGGATCGGATCCTGCGGCCCGGAGTGCCTGGAGGCTCACTATAGCAAAGGAGACGACGAGACATACCAGCAGCGCCGCCACGAACGGCCACACGGAGAGGTCTATGCGGTAGGCGAAGCGCCCGAGCCATACGTGCATGGCCCATGCGGCGATGGGCAGCGCAATGATACTGCCCGTCAGAACTCGCGACATGGTCGATGTGCCGAGCAGCAGGACGATCTGCGCACGCGTTGCCCCCAGCACTTTCCGGATGCCGATTTCCCGTACACGTTGTTCGGCTGCGAACGCGGCAAGACCCGTCAGGCCCAGCAGCGCCACAAACGCGGCAAGTAGCGATGCCACGAGGAAAATCCGCCCGAGGCGCTCTTCGCTATCATAGTGGGCATTGAACTCATCGTCGAGGAAGGTGTAGGTCCACGGGCTGCCCTGCGTGGCGGCTGTCCATGACTGTTGAATTGCACCAATGATGTCCCGAACCGGTGCGCCCGGTGCCAGGCGAATGAGCAGCACATTCCACTCGGGCTCCACGAAGAGCGCCTGTGGCTCTATTTCCTGTCGCAGGTCCAGAAAATTGAAGTCGCGGACGACTCCGCGGACTGTACCCATGCGTGTCGTTCCGGAAACCGACATGCGTTGGCCAATGGCCTCCTCGGGCGACCATCCGGCCAGGCGCGCCAGCGATTCATTGATGACGTATTCGTACGCAGCGCTATCGGGGCCAGCCAAGGGATTGGGGGAGTCGCGGAAGGTCTCACCGGCCAGGAAATCCAGCCCCAGCACCTCGGGTCCATCACTGTCCACAGGGCTGGCGTGGATAGGTTTGACGTCAGCGTCCGGCGACATGCCTGGAAAACGCAGGCCGTATCCGCCCAGCATGTTGCCGGGAATGGCCGCCATGGCCGATGCTCCCAGAATGCGGCTGTCCTGCATCCATTCATCCTTGAGTGTCGGTACGGCCCTCCGGGCGGAAACGTCCGCCAGCGGAATCACTACGGTCTGATCCCGATCAAACCCTGTGTCTACCGTGCGGATATGCTCCATCTGCATATACACGGCGGTAGCCGAGACGAGAAGAAACACGGTAATGGCAAATTGCAGTGAGACCAGCACATCCCGGAACCGCGCACTGCCTCCGGGTGATGATTGTGCTCCTTTCAGGGTTGATGCGGGCTCGTACCGCGTCATGACCAGCGCCGGATAGAATCCGGCAGCGAGCGCTACACTGGCGAGGACGACCGGAATCCACAGGAGCATGCGTGGTGCGGTGAGCAGCGCTGTATTCAACGGGCGGCCTGCCAGCGACTCGAACGCCGGGAGGGATGTAAGAGCGATGGCCAGCCCCGCAGCAAAGGCAATCAGCGTCATGAGGGCACTTTCACCGAAAAACTGCCGGGCAATCCCCCTGTTGTCCGCCCCGAGCACTTTTCGCACGCCCACCTCTCGCGCGCGGCGCGCCGAACGGGCCGTACCCAGATTGATGTAATTAAAGGCGGCGACTACAAGAACAAGCAGCGCCAGACCAATGAACAGCACGACCTGGTCCATGCGCCCCATGTGCACGAGGTAGATGTCCGTGAGCGGCTGCAGGATAAACCGGATGTCTATCGGAAACCCTCCGGCCTCCTCCAAGGCCTGGGCCACAAGCTGGTCGACCTCGGCCTGTGTTTTCTCGACGGTTGTTCCGCGGGAGAGCAAGAGGTAAGTAAAGAAATTGGCGGACCCGAAAATTTCCTGGCTGGCCCAGGATGTGGATGCGAACGAAGCGAGCACATCGAAGCGCAGATGGCTCTGGTGAGGAATGTCCTCGATGACGCCGGTCACCTCATACTCCCTGTCTCCCACCAGGACCGTGCGTCCGGTTACGCCACGGGACGTGCCCCAATACCGCTCGGCAGTCGAACGGGTAACAACCAGCGTCCGCGGACGCACAAGCGCCTCACGCGGATTCCCTTCCAGGAACGGCCACGTGAAAACGTCAAAAATGGTGGAATCGGCATACGCAAAGCCCGATTCCTGCCAGGCCTCGTCACCCACGCGGATCGTAACCTTGCGATACCGGCTGATGTCGTAGTAGCGGGCCACATTCTCCACGTCGGCGAGCGACCGCTTGGCCATCGGGGCGATGGCCGTCGGTGTAACATCGATGGTTTCGCCGCGTGCCGGAATATGCATGGCCACACGTACAATGCGGTCTGCATGTTCATTGTACCGGTCCCATGAGAACTCGTTTGCCACAAAGAGCAGGATGAACAGGCAGCAGGCAATGCCGACCGCAAGACCCGCCAGGTTGATAAGCGTGTAGCCGGGGCTACGGCGCATGTTGCGCAGGGCGAGGAGGGCGTGGTGTCCTATCATGAGTGCTTCCTGGATTAACGTCGGCGCGAGCCGGCCTTTTCGTTGCATTTTGCTCCAGTACACCCGGCTGTAGGCGGCTTCCAGATCATCGGGCGATCCCATGGCCGCCATGACGTCACGATAGGCACGTTCTTCGACCTCTCCCCGTGCAGCGCGTGCCGCCACCTCGTCGCGAATGTGCTGCTCGAGCTCATCCACGTCCTCTGGCAGCAGGCCTTTTCGGCGTGAAACAACTTGTCGCCAGGTGGCTATGGCGTGCTCAAGGGAGAACATCGCTGTCAGCGACCTCCTGCGAAGAGCGGCGCCAGCATGGCGTGCACCTGCTGCCACTGCGTGCGCTCGGCCTCGAGGGCGCGCTCACCTGCCGGAGTCAGCCGGTAGTACTTGCGCCGTGGTGCACTTTCGGCCGCCTGCCAGAAGCTCTCTACGAGCCCTTCGTTCTCAAGTCCGTGCAGGAACGGGTAGAGCGTGCCCGTCGTCCAGTCGATCTCGCCGCCCGACAACTTGCGGATCCGGGCAATGATCTGATAGCCGTATTCGGGCCGGCCGTCAAGCAGTGCCAAGACCATGGGCCGCAGCGTGGCTGTGGCGAGCGAGCGCGTTATCATGAAGCGTACTGGTGTGATTCAAGCTCGTCAGACGTACGCCGTCGGGCTATGTTGCAAATCAACACAGCATATTTTTCACGGCACGAGGCCCATCAGGCGAAGCGGGCCTCCCGATCCCCCCTCGATTTTCATGGGCAGGCCAATCACCGCCGCGCCCGTTTCGGGCAGCCTGTCCAGATGGGCTACGTTTTCGAAGGCCGGAATGTTGGCCTCGAAAAGCACCCGGTGCGTCTCGAACAGGGAAGACTGCCCAAAGTCAATACTCGGCGTATCGATTCCCACGGCATCGATAGACCGGTTCGCCACCAGCCACTCGGCCGCAGCCGGATCGATTCCCGGAAAATGAAGCTTCGCGACGGCTTCTTCGCCCTGCTCTGCCGTTCCCATGTACTGCTCGCGCTCGGGCCAGTAGCGTCCGTAGCCTGTCCGCAGAAGCAGGATGGCTCCGTCCGGGATGGGACCGAGGCGCCCTTCAGCTTCCAAAAGGTCGGAAACGGAGATCAGGTAATCCCGATCGGCAAGTGCCATGTCCGACACATCCACCACGTAGGCCGGCCCCATGAGCCGCTCCAGCGGGATTTCATCGGCCGCGTGGCGCCCCTCGGCAAAATGAACGGGCGCATCCAGGTGCGTTCCACCGTGCTCAGCCGTCGTCACCGTGTAGGCGGAATAGTAGTACCCCCCATCCGTCATCCCTTCGAAGTCCGTGTTCTTTGTAAAACCCGGAGCCGTCGGCCAGTACACCGTTTCCTCATTGTAGGGCCAGGACATGTCAACTACGGTCGCCGCATCCAGCGCTTCTTGGAGCGCCATCGGGCCGGGGGCGCCAAACGCACCGGCTCCGTTTTCGGTCGAATTGTTTTCGGGAGATGCGCAGGCCGGCAACAGGCACACGGCCGTGGCGACCAGAAATAGTCGGGCAGGCATCCGGCGGGTGGGTTTCTTGTGGGTCATGATGGCTGAGATTGGCTTGGGAATCGTAACAATTATAATTACGTATCATTCGGCCACAAAACAACCCGGGTCGGAATGCGCGTCGGTCTTCTATACGATCTCTTCGAGGAGTATCCGTGGCGCGACGGCGAGCCGCCCGATGCCGACGCGGAAAACGAGCCCCTGTTGACCGTCGAGGCGCTGGAGCACGCCATCGGGGCGTTGGGCCATGAACCGGTCCGGATTGGCACGGCGCGCCAGCTCATGGCACAATTGGCGGCCTGCGGTGCAGACGCGGCGCAGGCCCTGGGGATCGATGTGGCCATCAACATTGCCGAAGGGGCCCACCACCGGGGCCGGGAGGGCGAGGTGCCGACGCTACTCGACATGTTCGGCATCCCTTATATTGGATCGGACGCGCTGACGCTGTCGCTGAGCCTCGACAAGGCGTGGACGAAGGATCTCGCCCGGCAGGCGGGGCTCGACACGCCGCCGTGGTGCGTTTTCCGCTCGGCGTCGTTTGGTGCTGAGACCCCGGTGCTACCCTGCTTCGTCAAACCCCGCTACGAGGGCGCCGCCAAGGGAATTTCACTCGACAGCAAGGTCAACTCGCAGGAAGCCCTGGAGGCGCAGGTCCGGCGCATTGTCCAAGACTACCGGCAGGACGCCCTCGTTGAGCGGTTCATCGAGGGCGCGGAGTATACCGTTGCCGTCCTCGGAAACGCCCCGGCCCGCGCCCTCCCCGCGATCCAGCGCGCCATCGATCCGGCGACGGGCATTGGTCTCCACGTGCTCGAGAAACCGGGTGCTGCTCATGGCTCGGCCGCCGAGCCAGACTGGGCGCTCCCCGGCACGCTCTCTCCCGATCTCGAGGCCCGGCTCCAACGCGCCGCTCTCCGCATCCACCGGAAACTTGAATGCCGCGACTTCTCGCGCAGCGATTTCCGGGTCGATGCCGACGGAACCGTGTGGTTTCTGGAGATCAATCCGTTGCCCACGTTTGCGGTTGACGGAACGTTTGCCGTCATGGCGGAATTGATGGGGCAGACGTACACCGAATTTCTGGCCAGCCTGCTTGACGATGCCTTCCGAGACCGAATGGAATGATTGGCGCTGGCACATGCGCCACCGCGTGACGACGCTCGCCGACGTCGAGCGCTGCATTCGTGTGACGGACGACGAGCGCGAGGGAATCCGCCGGACGGAGGGTGTATTCCAGTGGAGTATTACGCCGTATTACGCAAGTCTGATGGATGCGGACGATCCGGCCTGCCCGGTGCGGCGCCAAGTCGTGCCGCTCGCAAGTGAACTGGCGCCGGATATCGTGGGGGTGGAAGATCCGCTCGAGGAAGTGGCGCACTCTCCGGTCAAGAACCTCATCCACAATTACCGGGATCGCGTGGCGTTCTGCGTAACAAGCCAGTGCGCCATCTATTGCCGGTACTGTCTGCGAAAGCGCATGGTCGGTGAGGCATCGTTCATGATGCGGCGCGGTGATCTGGAGGAGGCGCTGGACTATATCCGTGCTCATACGGAAGTGCGGGATGTGCTGCTGACGGGTGGCGATCCATTGACGCTCGGCGAGAGGCACCTGGACTGGCTGCTGGGGAGTCTGAAGCAGATCGAGCACGTAGATATCGTGCGGATTGGCACGCGCATGCCGGTCAAGCTGCCGCAGCGAATTACGCCTGAGCTTTGTGAGGTGCTGGAGCGGAACGGCCCGGTCTGGGTGAACACGCATTTCAACCATGCGAAGGAGCTCACGCCGTGGGCGCGGGAAGCGGTGCTGGCGCTATTGAAGGCGGGTGTACCCGTTGGCAACCAGACGGTGCTGCTCGCCGGTATAAACGATTCGCTGGATGCGCTGCGCGAGCTACTGGAAGGCCTTGTCCGGGCACGCGTGCGGCCGTACTACCTGTACCAGGCGCAGGTTATCGGAGGAACGGCGCATTTCCGGACGCCGATTGAGGTGGGGATGGATCTCATGGCCCGGCTGCAGGGACGCATTACCGGCTTTGCCATGCCGGTTTACGTGCTCGATACGCCGTTTGGCAAGATTCCGCTCAACCGCACGTATGTGCTGGGCCGGTGCGGGGATTTTGTTATTATGCGTTCCACGCGCGGGCGCGTCTGGGCAGAGCCCAATCCGCGCCCGCCTGAGGCCGTGGCAGCGCGCCTCGTGGAGGAGGCGGTGCTGCCGGAGATTGCGTGGCCGGACGGCGCAGAGACGATTTCGGTGCGCTCCGGCGCCGAGGTGGGAGCGTGATGGCGTTGCTTGCCGCCGCGTGGCACGATTTGTTGTGGTTCCTTCCTGCGTGGCACAACATCGTGGGAACGGTAGGCGTGCTGCTCATCCTGGCTGCCTATCTGCTCGTTCAGACCGGCCGTGTTTCGAGCGAGAGTCTGCGCTGGTCAATCATGAATGGGGTGGGGGCCGCCCTCGTGCTCGTGTCGCTTTCGGTCGATGTCAATCTGCCCGCCATTTTCATCGAGTCGGCCTGGGTCGTGATCAGCCTGTACGGGGTGTACCGGTGGTACCGGCGGCGGGCGTCGAGGCAGACTTCCACGTCGGAAGACGGCTCAGGAATATAAGATCCGGTTCGTAACTGGCTGATCCTCCTGCGTGGACAGATCCCGGATAATGAGGCCCGTCTCGGCGTCATGCCGCGTGCCGTATACCAGCCAGCGGCCGTCGGGACTGAGCGTTGGCCGAATGCCCGAGCCGTAACGGGCGCTGCGCGTAAAGCGGTCGCCCGATTCCAGTATGTACTCCTCGAGCTGATACTGCGGGAATTGGGCGTTGTACTGCCAGTCCCCGCGAACTTTGTGTCGTTGGTGTCGTCAATCGGCGTAAGGCCGGAGCCTCTGTTGACGTGGAACAGTTTGATGGCGGGCAGGCCGCCTCCGCGGAACTTGCCGATACTCGCCACGATGTACTTGCCGTCCGGCATCCAATCGGGCGATTCGGCCCGGTTGTCGGCTCCTTTCGAAATCTGCCTGAACGTAGAATCGGCAAGCGTCATGGTCCAGATATTCTGCCCACCGTCCCGGTCGGATGAGAACACCATTTCCGCTCCGTTGGGTGAATACCGGGGCTGCGAGTCGAAGGCCAGGCCACTCGTCAGGCGCTTCGCATCTCTCCCTTCGAACGGCACCTCGTACAGATCGCCGAGTAGGTCGAAGACAATGCGGGCGCCATCCGGACTGACATCCAGACTCATCCACGTGCCGGACAATACGTCGAGCGGAATTGTGCGGTCAACCTCAAGGGGAAGCCCTTTGTCTTTGGCTTTGTCCTGGGCCGAGACCGCGGATGCGGCAAGTAGTAGCCGGCCAACGAAAAACGCAGTAGCAAATGGAATTGGTTTCTTGCGTCACAGAATACGTCTATCCCTTCAGCCGCCCAAACGCCTCGGGCGTGAACAGCTCAACGTCCACGACGCCGAGCGTGTCACCGACGCGGCCGATCATAATGAATGTTGTGATGACCGCGTTGATTTCGAGCAACTGGCCGTTGTCCCAATGCGCCCGGAGCCGCTCCCATAGCGCGTCCGATACGTCGTTCGCATCGCGCGCGGTCTGCTCGACGAGCTCGAAAACGGCCTTCTCGGCGTCCGTGTAGTGCTCGCTGATCTGCCACAGGGAATTGGCCACGTCGCCGAGCTTGTCGTCGGAGACACCCAGGTCCCGGGCCAGTTTTTCGTGCGCCCCATAGCTGTAGAAGCTCCCCATGGCGCGAAGCGTCTTGAGCACCACCAGCTCCTTGAATGCCCAGTCAATGCGCCCGGGGCCGAGCGACTGGATGAGGAAACCCGTGATACTCCGGCACATTTCCGTGTTCGATGCGAGGGCGCGAACCAGGTTCGGAATGCGCCCAAAATGCGCCTTGGTCCGGTCAAAAACGTCCGCGAGGGCCTCGGGGGCTGCTGATTTGTCAAGTGTGGCTACTGCTGGCATAGTCTATTCTCGGAAGGGCGCGCTCAGGCGCTCTGGTTCAGGAAGTGCTCGAGGTGATGGCGGGCGGCGGGCGACGCCGGCGGCTCGGCGGCGAAAAGCACCGGATCGTGACCATGCCAGACCGGCTCGAGTTCCACGCCCATGGCATCGCCAAACTTGCTGACCTGGAGGTAGGCCCCGATGGTCGCCACAATCTCGACCACCTGGCCATCGTCATAGTGCTTCCGGACGCGCTGCCAGACATCGGCCGGGATTTCTTCCGGATTCAGCACCACGTGTGCGCACAGGTCCAGAATGGCCACCTCGGCGGGCGTGTAATGCGGACTGTTCCGGTACTCAACCCCTACGATATCCTGTTGCTTCTCGCGGCTCATCCCGAGCCGCGCGCTGACGGCCTCGTGCTGCGTCACGCAGTAGAGGCAATCGCCCATCTTGGTCGCCTTCAGAATGAGCAGCTCCTTCGTCACCCAGTCCACCTGTCCGTCACGCAGGATCTCAAAGAAGATCTCCCACATCTTTTCAGCGATTTCCGGGGCGTTACCCGTGATCTTGAAGATGTTCAGGACCATTTCGAAACGCGCCACCGTCTTGTCATAGACCTGCTTCGTGACCGGATCGGCGTCTTCGGGCTCGATGTAGGGTAGTTGTGCCATGGCAATGTCGTGTGGTTTGAATGTCTATCCGAACAGCGTGCGGAGCACGGCGTCGACGATATCTTTCATGGTGCGGGGAGATGCGCCGGCTTTCGCCATGGTCTTCAGCCCACTCCGGCTCGATACGAGATAGCGGGCGAGCGCCTTCGCGTCGCGGCCGTGGTCGATTTCGCCCTCCTGCTGCGCGCGCCGAACGGCGGCCTCGAAAATGGCTTCGAACCGCGCGAGCCCGCAGCTTACGAGCTCGGCCACCTCACGGTCGCGCTGGGCGAATTCGCTGGCGCAGTTGAGGACGAAGCATCCGCTTTCCGCGAACTCGCTGAACACGTCCTCAATGAACGCGCGGCCGGACGATGCGGCCGCGAGGTCCGCATCCATCCGGGAAGAAATTTCGTCCCGGTAGCGGCGAATGGCCTCGAGCAACAACGCATGTTTGCTTCCGAACGTTTGGTAGAGGCTACTTTTCGAGAGATGCGTCGCCCGGAGCAGGTCCTGCAGCGATGTGCCCTCGTACCCGCGTTCCCAGAACAGGTGCATGGCCCTGTCGAGGGCGACGTCGGGATCGAATGCAAGGGGACGGTTCATGTGCGAGATGTGCCGGAAGGCTGTCGTGCACATGCAGTATAGGACCGATCGGTCCAGAAGTGCAAGGTCTCAGGATTCGGGATTCCGAATGGTGCACGTGCGGCTCCGCGTTTCGTAGAGCGTGCGGCCGTTTTTGGCGGCCAAGACCTGGACGATATAGACGAGAGCGACTCCGCAGGGCACATAGATGCCGAGGAGCCATCCCGCCATCGAGGTTTCGCCCGTCATCACGAAACCCGGGTTCATGTGCATATGGGTGTGTACCATCTCCCAAGGAAGAAATTTCATTGCGTTGCGCACAAGACGCTGGCCTCTTGTGGTTACGTCACCCTCATGGGCGACCACACGGAGACCAAGTCGGCGTTTGCCCCAGGTCGCTTGGCGCGACGAACCTTCCATGACGACGAAATACAACACGATGGGTAGCGTAAGTGTAGTGAACCCGACCAAGTGGCGGGCGATGTACGAACTTCCCATCGCGCCGTGAAAGGGGATAACGGCGTTGACGGTAAAGGACAGGAGCGTGAGTACGATAATCCATGCATACACAACCACCATATCAAGGAGCATGGCGCCCGTTCGCCGGAGGGCAAGGGACAGGGAATGGCTGGGCATGTTGTTTCCGGCTTTTTGGGGAAGATTATGTGGCCAGGATCCAAGATCAGACCCCTGGCCTCACCGTGTATTGTAAAAACGAGACAACGTGCTCAGGTACTTTTCCGGAGACATTCCCGTCACCGATCGAAATTCCCTGATGAAATGCGACTGGTCGAAAAAACCACAGTCCAGAAAGAAGCCCGCGTCTTTCTCAGCGTGAAGCGAGGCTGAGGCCGCATGGAACCGCGCCGACTGGACGAGTTGTTTGGGTCGCAGGCCGACCAGCCGGCTGAACCATCTCCCCATTGACCGGCGGCTTATTCCCACAAAATGGGCAGCGTCGGCGAGCACGTTTTTATCCTGGAAATGGCGGACAATGTACTCCACGAGATCGGCCGTCTGCAGCCACGTCGTGTCGACATCCGAATCCAACCCGCGGGTGAGTATCTCTCGAAATGCCGAAACCCGTTGCGGAAATGATGCAGCGCGACGGACGTTGCTGGCAGCTTCCATGAGCCAATGCCCGCCAACGACGTCGCTGATGGGCTGAATCCGGTTGGTTGTGCGCGTCCACGGCACAATGTCCAGATACAATGCGGCCCGCGCGTGCAATCGAACACCAAACAGCGTGCAACGCATCTCCAGGAAATCTGCTGACGATGACAGGCCCTTGATGAGGGCGGGTGCGTCGCATCCAACGGGAAAATACAGATTCAGATAGGGCTCGGGAAGGGACGGATACACGACCACGTCATGACGGGGCGGCAGGGGCGCCTGCCAGTAGCAGTCTGCACGCCGCGCAAGACGGCTGTCCGTTTCGCGCTCAAAACCCACAGTGTCACTCCCGACGCCACGAGCGGTCGACGTCGACGATGTGGGGATGCACTCGTAGCGCCTGGTCGTTGATGCCGGCGAGGTAGAGGCCGTCGAGCGTGCGAACGCGCGAGAGGGCGACGTAGCCCTGGCCGAATTCGAATGTGCGGGAGAGGTTCATGTAGGCCGATCCGAGAGACATGCCCTGGCTCTTGTGGACGGTGATGGCCCACGCGAGGCGGAGCGGTACCTGGCGGATGAGGGCGTTTTCGTCGTCGCCCTCTTCCATGCGCCATTCGGCCGGTTCGACCTCGATGAACTGTCCGTCATCGGTTTCTACGATCGGAAGCCCATCGGCATCGTCCTGGAATTCGACGACGGTCCCGGTCGTGCCGTTCACAAACCCGGCGGTGAAATCGTTGCGCGTGAACATGACACGGGCATTCACCTTGAGCTCAAGGTTTTCCGGTGACAGGCAGCCGCGCGCGAGGGCCTTGGCGAGCGGCGTCGGGCCCTCCCATTCCATCTTGAAGCGGTGGGCATCGCCCGGGAGCCGGTCGAGCAGACGCGCATTGTCCTTGTCCACGTCGCGGTTGTGGGTGAAAAGCTTGGGGACGTCTTTCGGTGCCTGCTGCGTGAAACGCGTGGCGAGTTCCTGCTTCTCGTCGTCATCGACCGTTTCGTCCCTGATGGACGACAGGATGCCCAGGTAATTCCGGTCTGAGTGCCGGTGCTGTTCGGTGAGGTAGCAGACCTGAAGATCGGCCTCATGCCAGGCCGGGGACGAAAAGGCGAAAATGGTGGTGTCGCCGCCGGCACTTCCGAACAGGTCAGGGCGCGCCACTTCGGCGGGATCGCGCCGCCTGACGGGGGGCAGCTGGAAAAAATCCCCGACGAGCACGATCTGCAGGCCGCCAAAGGGTTTCTTGTTGTCCCGCAGCGTCTTGCAGGCCTCGTTGACGGCCTGGAGCGTGCCCGAGGAGAGCATGGACACTTCGTCTATGATGAGGACATCTGTCCGCTGGGCGCGCTCGACAAGGCGCCGGGTCTTGGCGAGACCGCGGCGGTCCGCCGGCGAGAGGGTTTCCTTCACGCCGATGCCGCTCCAGGAATGGATGGTCATGCCGCCGAGGTGCGTGGCGGCAATACCGGTCGAGGCTGTGATGCCGGGCGTGCGGCCCTGCAGTCGGAGCCAGTCAATAAAGGCGCCGATGGTGTGGGTCTTGCCGCTGCCGGGCGCGCCGGTCAGAAATACGTTGGCACCGGATTGGAGCAGGTCGAGGGCTTCTTTCTGTGTCATGTGGGAAGATACGGATGTCCGCGTGGTGGGGCCATGAACGCAAAAGGGGGGCGGGGCCTCTCGGCCCCGCCCCCCTGCGGTTTCCCGTCCTGAAACGCGGTGGATGGCGGCTCACAGGCCGCATCCCCCTTACTTCATGAGAACCACCATGCGTGTGAACGAATGCTCACCCGCGCGCAGGCGGACGAGGTACGTTCCCGACGGAAGGTCTTCTGCCGTCCAGCGGGCATGGTGCTCGCCGGCCTGCATGACCTCATCCACGAGTGTTGAGACCTCACGGCCCAGCATGTCGTGGACCGTCACGTTCACATGCTCGGAATTGACGAGTCGGAACGGAATGGTCGTCTGCGTGGCAAACGGGTTCGGGTAGTTCTGATCCAGACCAAAGGACGTGGGCAGTTCACCACCGACGAGTACGTTCTCGACCGATGTGGAAATGCTCTGTCCAATGTTGTGGTTCAGGAACACGCCCTGTCCTTCCGTGCCGATCACGAGCGTCTGCGAGAGTTCGTGTACGGCGAACGCGATGACCGGGATGTCACCCAGTCCGAGATCCGTCCAGTCCTGCGTGATGCTGTCGTACATGACCAGACCGGCGTTCCAGGTGCCTCCGAAGATGTCGTTGCCGACAAACTCGATGGTCCGGAACTGGAAGTCCTCACTGCCATTGCCGAACAGGCTCCACGAGAAGGTCGGGAATCCACCCGTGTTGTCGTAGCGGTACACGCCACGGTTGGTGGCCGCATAGACAGCGCCGTCCGGACCGAACTGGAGGTCGAACCCGTTCGGGTCGGCCAGGCCGTTCGCAACCGATCCGATCTGTGTCCACGAGGCCCCGGCATCGGTGCTTTCGTAGACGCCGTCGCCGAGCGTACCTACCACGATGTGATCGGAGTCGGTCGGATCAATCCGGATGGCCCAGACCGGCTGGATGAACGACTGGAGCTGTGTCCAGGAGTCGCCACCATCGGTCGATACCACGATGGATCCTTCGCCCGACAGGTTGGCACCCGCATAGACGATGTCCTCGTTGCTCGGATCGACCGCGATCGAGATGATCTGACGGGTCGGGAAGCCCACGAGCTCCCAATCCTGGCCGTTGTTGGTCGAGCGCCAGATGCCGCCCAGGCCGTCGGCCCAGATGCCGATGAAGAGCGTGCCGTCGGACGTGCGGTCAATTGCGAACGTCCAGAGGTTGTTCAGGCCGCGGTTCATACGGGCCCAGCAGTTGCCGCCGTCGCTTGAGAAGAGTACGCCGTAACCGAAGCTCGCAGCCCAGATGTTGCCGTCTTCGTCGACAACCATGTCCTGGATGACCGCGTTCGTCATGAAGTTGGCCACCTGGTGACTCATGTCCGGGATGCCGTCGAAGTCCGTATCGACAATCAGATAGATGCCTTCACCGGGAGCACCGGCGTAGACTTCGCCCTGGGCACCGGCCGCCATCGAGGCTACCGTGAAGATGGGCAGGTTGCCAATCGATTCCCAGTTGCCGCTGATCTGGTTGTAGAAGTAGGCACCCGACTCGCGCGATCCGGCCAGGATTTCTCCGTTGCCGCCGAGACCGAAGGACTCGATCGGATCGGAGTCAAGGCCCATGCCGAACTGGATCCAGCTGCCGCCACCGAAGACATACACGCCGTCGGAGTTCGTGCCGGCAAGCACCATGCCGCCGGGTGTCACGATCATGGCGTTGATTTTACCAATCGGAAGACCATTGTTCACGTCCGTCCATGATCCGCCCTCGAACTTCCACACACCGGCAGCCGCCGAGGCCGCAATGAGGCGGGAGTTGGCATCGTCGAAGACGAGCGAGAGCACCTGGTCGCCGAACGGATCGGAAGGGAGCGTGGCCGTCGAGCCGGTTCCCAGATCGACCGTCATGACCTTCTTGTCAGCGGCCGCATAGAGCACGTTGTTCACCTCGTCAAGGTCAAGATCCGTGATCTTGTTGCTGCCGAGGCGGTACTTGCTCCATGTTTCGCCGCCGTCGACCGAGCGCCAGACGCCGTCTCCGAAGGTCGATGCGAAGATGGCGGAACCGTCGGCCAAGCCTACGATGTCGGTCACAGCCGCATTGTTGTTCGTCTGCATGGCGACCGGCCAGTTCTGACCCTGGTCATTGGAGATGTGTACGCTTCCGATCTGCGAGCCGGCGAGTACGACATTGGCATTCGGCTCGTAAAAGAGCGCGTTGATGGTGCCGATGTCGGCGCACTCGGCGCGCGTGATGTCCCCAGCCGCTCCCGGACCACGCGCTTCTACGATTGCGTTGTCCTGGTCATCTTCGTCCGGCACACCGTTTCCGGGCGTAGAGTCAATGTCCGGCTGGTCCACGGCCACGACCTGGGCAATGTTCTCGATCATGTTCGTGATTACAACGGTCGTTGTAATGGTCAGTACTTCCGTCTGACCTGCCTCGAGCGTACCGATTGTCCAGTAGCCCAGCTTCGACGGATCGTAGCTTCCTACCGATGGATTCGACGATACGAACTCAAGTCCAACCGGAATAATGTCGCGAACAATCACGCCCGTTGCCGTGCCTGGACCCTGGTTCCGAATTGTAATAGTGAAAGTTACATTTTCGTTCAGGGCCGGTGACGACGTATTGACCTCCTTGACGAGCTCGAGGTCAACGGTCGTGAGCTGCGGATCGTAGAAGTATCCGAAGTCGGCGTCGTCGAACTGCTCACCGGACGACAGGTTGACCGTCATCGGATCGTTGCCCGTCGTGAGCACGAACCCGAAGGGTACCGTGTCGTCACGAACGTCCACGCAGTAATCGCCTGCCGGCAGACCTGTGAAGGAGTAGGCGCCGTTCGGCTGCGTTGTACGCAGCGCAATCGGGGCGCCCGTCGGGCCACATGCGCCGGCGTAGAGCCGGACGAGAATACCACCGAGTCCCTGTTCACCCGCATCCTGGAGGCCGTTGTTGTTGGCGTCCTGGAACACGAAGTCACCGATCGACCCGCCGGTTGACGGAGGATCCTGCGTGATTTCGGTCGTGGCGCAGTCAGAGTCATCCTCCTGATTCTGGCCATTTCCGGGTGTCGAGTTCGGATCGTCGCCGGTGGCAACGCCAACCTCGGCGCAGTTTTCAGCCGTACCGGTGGCAACAGCCTCGGCTACAATGGTAAGCTGCGTACTGGCCCCGGGCGCCAGGCTCGCAACATTCCACTTGAGCGTGCCATTGACATTGTTTACAAGGACGCCGGCAGCCGGTGTCGTGGACTGGACCTGGATGAGCGCATGCGGGAATGTATCCCAGATCTCGATTCCGGTCGCGGCCACATCGGCGTCGCTGCTGTTGGTCAGCGTGAGTGTGTACGTGATGGTGCCACCCACCTGGACCGCGGCCACATCGACCGACTTGTCCAGGGCGAGATCAATCTCGTCCGGACCCGGGCCGCCTCCGGCGAAAAATCCGAAGTTGTTGTTCGCATCTGTCTGGCCAAAGCCGTTGAAGAACGCGAGCTCGATGTTATCGGTCGTGAGCAATGCGTTTGCCGGGTAGCTGCCCGGGAAGTCCGTCTCAATCACGAAGTGGCCCACTGTCGGTACCGGCACGGAGTACGTTCCGTTGCCCGCCGACACGGTCGTTGAGAAGAGCGGCTCACCACCGTCGCGCTGACCGTTGCCGTTCGTGTCGCGGTAGACGTTCACCGTGACGCCGCCCTGGCCGCCTTCGCCGCCCGAGAGGAAACCATCCTGGTTGGCATCGATGAAGACCGTGCCGAGGATTTCGTTCGCGCCCGGATCCACGAGAGGTGTTGTGACGCAGGCCTCATTGTTGGCCGCGTTACCATCTGTTTCGTTCATGCCGGTCAGCTCGACGCAGTTCTCCATCGAATCCGGTGCCGGGTGCGCCGTGAAGAGCCAGTCGCTGGTCGACTTGTGCGAGAGCGTACCGTTGCCATCGTGTTGGAGCCATCCCCATCCGGAAATGCCATCAAACCCGCGGTGGCCATTGTCGCTGTCCTCGTTGCCAAGGCGGAACGAGAAGCCATTCGCGAACTTGGGCGCCAGCTGGAATACCTGGTTCGCCGAGAAGTGGCTCGTCGTATAGCGCGGAATGATGGTGCCGCGATCGCTTTCGACGGTCACAATCAGGTCATCGTCGCCCGGCGCCGGGGTTACCGTGCCGTCATAGACGAACTGGACGTCCCAGAGGCCCGCGAAATCATAGCTGTTGCCTGTGTCGCGTCCGCCCCAGGTATGGCCGTAGATCACGATCGTCTGACCGCCGTTTTCAATGCGCATGCGCATGTCTGACTGGGCGTGCTCGAAGTCGAACGTGATGGGGCCAAGGCCTCCGAAGAGTTTGTCGAGGCGCTGGCCGTAGAACGGTGGGTTCACTGCGCCGTCTGGATGGTTCTGCAACTTGTAGACGCCATCCTCGAGGAAGCCGCCCGTAAACGTACCTGTCATCCAGTCGACCTCTGCGGTGACAGTGATCTGGCTGGATGCGCCCGTCGCGAGTGTGCCCACCGTCCATGTAATGGTGTGGGTGTTTGCGTCGTATGCCACGCCGCCGTTCGGATTGGCCGAGACAAACGCTACGCCATAGGGCAGCGTATCGGTCAGCACAACGCCCGTGGCGTCGCTGCCGCCGACGTTCGTCGCCGTGAGGGTATAGGTGAATGAGTCCCCAAGGTCAGCTGATGCCGTACTTGCTGACTTCTCGACCTTGATGTCAGGATCGTCACCATCGCCAGGAACGGTCGCGTCGCAAAAATTGATGTTGGAAATTGCGGATACAGTCGGACCGGACGTGCCGTTCGGATGCGTCCACGAGGAGCCCGAGAATGTGAATGTGTCGGTTCCGGCTTTGACCGTGACGTTGTCCACGGAATTGTCGAGCGTAAAGCCGACGTATTCTCCTGGGCTGTCACCCTTCTCAATCCACGAAAGGATGGTAACGGTTTCGCCGTCGACTTCAATCGTTACTCCGTCCTGGCCAATGGCGTCGCCCTCCAGCTTGCAGAGGTCGTCGTCGCCGTCGTCGCCGCCGTCATCGTCGTCGCCGTCATCGTCGCCGTCGTCGCCGCCGTCATCGTCGCCGTCATCGTCGTCGCCGCCGTCATCGTCGCCGTCGTCGCCGTCGCCGTCATCGTCGTCGCCGCCGTCATCGTCGCCGTCGTCGTCGTCGCCGCCGTCATCGTCGCCGTCGTCGCCGTCATCGTCGCCGTCATCGTCGCCGTCGTCGCCGCCGTCATCGTCGCCGTCATCGTCGCCGTCGTCGCCGTCATCGTCGCCGTCGTCGCCGTCCGGCAGGTCGGCATCGCAGAAATTGATGTTGGAGATGGACATCGCCGTCGGTCCGGACGTCCCATTCGGGTGCGTCCAGGAATCTCCGGAGAACGGATAGAACATGTTTCCGGCCTTCACAACTGCATTCTCCACGGCCCGGTCAAGTGTAAATCCGACATATTCGCCAGGGGAATCATCCTTTTCAATCCAGGACAGGATGGTCACCGTCTCCCCGTCGATCTCAACGGTCACGCCGGGCGTACCGATATCGTCGCCTTCGAGCTTGCAGGTTTCTTCGTCGTCGTTGTCCGACTCACCACCCGGTGAGGTGCAAAGCTCATCGCCGTCCTTCTCAATGGCGCCCTTGACGTAGAAAAGACCCGCATCGGGGTCGCTCGTCACGGTGTCGTCTTCGTCGCCACTATCCCACTCATCCTGCTGCGCCACATCCATCCCGATTACGATGGGCTGCGAGCAGCTCACATGGAATGCAATCACGTTGACGTCGCTGTCGTGGGAACCACCGGCCGACTCGGCACTGGATGTATCGTTCTCATCCAGTACAACAATATGCAGGTTGTTTCCGTCGAACTCGTTGTTGTTCTGATCGCCCGTGAATGCAAAGTATTCACCGGGCTGAACGAGGTCGTCGAAGTAGACCGTTCGGTCTTCGTCCTTTTTTTTGTCCGTGCGGACAACAACGCGTGCCGGACTGCTACCGTCATAGCGCAGCATGACGGTTACAACTTTGTCGTTGCACTCGGTGCAGTCGGTCAGGGACCGGTTGCCTGCAGCCGCGTCTAACGAAGCACGCGCCACATCGGGCACGGTCATCAGAAGCGCGAGGAGAACTGGTAGGACGACCAGTCTGCGGAGGGTGTCTGTAATGGAGAGACGCATGATCTTATGAGCTTTGTGATGAATTCAGTCCGCACACGGGACTGCGGGTCGCTCATGATCAATAGCCGTGCCAATTTGTAATAAACGCCCATTACGAACGATATGGGCCGTTTATGGGACATGGTTTCTCGTGGCTTGTCTCACTATGGATCCCGTAATTGACTTTTCTGGAACGCGCGGGTAGCTTGCCCCGGTCCACCCGATACATAACCATGCTGCGCGTTCTCCTGGTCATTTCCGCCCTTGTCGCTGCCGCCCTCGCCTGGGCGCTTCCCATGCCTGTTCTGTATGGCGTCGCCATCGGCCTGCTGCTCGTAGCCGTTGTGCTTGTATCCGTAGCCATGCGACGCCGTCACCGGGACATTCCCGAGGTGTACTCCGAGCTTGCTGAGCAGACAGAAGAAGACCTGGCCTCGCTCGGTATCATTGATATCAAACCCAAAAGCCAGACAGCAAGGGAGACCGTTGAAGTCCCTGCGGAGGACAATGACAGTCCGGGGGAAAACAGCGAAAACGACCTGCCCGTGTCGCAAACCTCCGAATCTCCGCCCAAGGGCGTCATGGAGCCGGTCGATGCCTACCGCTCGGAGGTAGCTTCGGCACCCGTTGTCGGCAAGGCGCGCAAGCGGCCGCCGCGCGCGCGTATCATGGTGGCTGAATCATCGTCTGCGCGGGGCAACGATATATTTGTACCAGCGCTCAAGTCTCTGAGGGCGGCTATTGATGCGTACACCGTGTGCCTGCTGCGCCAGGAAGAAGCGCCCCTTCGTTACCATGTCGAGGCCATGGTGAGCCAGAACTCCTACGCCCGAAGCGGCGGCAGTTTTGCCACGAACGACCCACTCATGGCCGGGCATCGGACACTCGTTCCGATTGTGTATCCGCGCGTGGGGCCGCATGGATTTTCAAAACAGAAACTGGGGTACTACCACGAGCCCATCAATGTGCGTCAGGTTGCCATGGTGCCCATTGCATCGAAGAAGCGGGAAGACGTGTTCATTCTCCTGGTAGATACGGTCCATGATGGTGGCCTTGAGAATGCTGCCGTTCGTGTTCTTCTGGAGCAGTATGGCCGGCTCATGGCAACGCTGCTCGATACGGCTGCGGACGGGGATCTGGCCGAGGGAGGTGCGGATTACAGCAAACCGCGCCGCCAAATCATTGCCGATGAAATGGAGCGTTCACGTTCCATGGGTCACGACCTCTCGCTGGCTCTTGTTTTTCTGAACAAGGCCGAGGACAACGGCGTCCAGAATGACGAGTTGGAAGAACTGGAAGTCCGCTTCGAGGGGCGGCTGCGGGAGGTGGCGCTCGATGCCCGTATTGAGCGGTTCGGGGAACTTACCTTTGGCGTTTTCTATCACGGTCAGCGGGACACTGTGGCTACGTGGGCCGCCCGCATTCAGGAGGCGTTCGATGAGGAGGCCGAGCCGCTCGACGGTGGTGTAAGCGTGGGTGTGGTGGTCTGTGGAGAACAGCATGGAGGGCCTGATTCCCTGCGGGCACATGCTACAGCCGCCCTGCAGTCCGCATTCGAGTCAGGCGAGTGCATCATTGTCGAGTGATGTACGTCAGCATCATACTGGATGGGGTGGGTATTGGCGAGGCGCCCGATGCCGCCGCCTACGGTGATGAGGGGAGCGATACCCTTGGACATGTGTTGGAGCGCTGTCGTCCGAGGCTACCGAATCTTGAGCGGTTGGGCCTCGGGTGCATTCGCCCGCTGCCGGGCATTGAATGTGTCCCTCGACCGCTGGCCTCCCATGGACGCATGCAGGAGGTATCGGCTGGCAAAGATTCCACGACCGGTCACTGGGAATTTGCCGGTATCCAGCTCACGAAACCCTTTCCGACGTATCCGGAGGGCTTCCCCCCGGATGTGGTAGCCGCGTTCCTGCGGGAGACCGGATGCCATCGGATCCTGGGCAATCGGCCTGAATCGGGGACGGTTATCATAGATGCATTCGGTGAGGAGCATCTAGCCACGGGCGACCCGATCGTCTATACATCGGCCGACAGCGTCTTTCAGATTGCGGCTCATGTGGACAAAATCCCGCTGAGGACGCTTTATTCGTGGTGCGAGGTGGCGCGCGCGCGGGTCTGTACGGGCGCGCACGGCGTCGGCCGCGTGATTGCGCGGCCGTTCACCGGCGCGCCCGGCGCTTTCCGACGGCTGTCGGAAAAGCGCCGCGACTACGCGCGCGCGCCACACACAATGCCCCTCCAACAGGCGCTGCAGCAGGCGGGTGTTCGAACGGTCTGCGTCGGCAAAATTGCCGATCTCTTTGCCGGAGTGGGCTTCGACGAAGTGGTCAAGACAAAAGGCAATGTGGACGGAATACGTGAAACCGTAGCGGCCATGAAAACGGCGGCAGCCACGGAGAAGGTGGCCGAAAAAGAAGGAGGGGGGACATTCATATGGACGAACCTGATCGATTTCGATCAGGAGTACGGGCATCGAAACGATCCCGAGGGTTTTTCCAGGGCGCTCGAAGAGTTCGATGAACATCTCCCTGCACTCCTCGACGCGCTGCCCGGGAACGGCCGTCTCCTGATCTCCGCCGATCACGGAAATGACCCGACGACCGCATCTACCGATCATTCGCGTGAATTCGTACCACTTCTGGTGGTCTCGCCGCATGCCTCCCGTGATCTGGGTACGCGGGCCACGTTCGCCGATCATGCAGCAAGTATCGCGGATTATTTCGGCGTGCCGTACTCTTCTGGCGGAAAGTCTTTTGAAATGAGCCCGGGAAGGGACGTATGACGCTTGGTAAAGTGATAGGAACCGTATGGGCAACGCGCAAGGATGACTCGTTGCGCGGCATGACGTTGCAGCTGGTCCGGGAGCTTGGGCCGGATGGGGCCGAAAAAAACCGGGTCGTTGTTGCAGTGGACAGCGTCGGGGCCGGTGTCGGGGAGCAGGTGCTGTTCGTCCAGGGTTCGAGCGCCCGTCAGACGGCACTTACCCGGGACAAGCCCGTCGATGCGGTAATCATAGCCATCGTGGACCGTGTGGACGTGCCATGAATGCCGGTCGCGTGATTGGTCGCATGTGGGCGACGCGGAAAGATGCGAGCCTGGAAGGGCGGCGTCTCCTGGTCGTGCAACCACTGAATTTCAGGGGCGCCGAGACGGGCCCGGAGCTGGTGGCGCTCGACACGGTCGATGCGGGCGTCGGAGACCGGGTGCTGTATGTGACGTCGAGTGAGGCCACGATCCCGTTCCGCCCCGGTCTGACCGCGACCGACGCGACCATCGTAGGCATACTGGAGCGGGTAGATCACGTCACCGGGTCCTGGTAGGCGTACGTCGCTCGCGGTAGTGGGCCTTACTCCGTGTCGCCGAGAAGGGGCACGAATCGGAAGTCGTCGAGCTCTTCGTCATCCCAGGAATTTTCGCCGGAGCGCGTGAATCGCATCATGCGCTGGTGGGAGCGGGGTCCCACGGGGATAATGAGTCGGCCACCGGCGCGCATTATATCCGGGTCGGGAAGGCGCAATTGGCGGAGCAGGTCTTCCGGTATGGTCTCAGCACCGGCGGTCACCACAATACCGTCGAACGGTCCCATGGACGGCCAACCCTGCACGCCGTCGCCAAAGCGGCACACCGCCCGGTAGCCGAGCGAGCGTAGCAACCTGGCCGTACGGGCCTGTAGTGGTTTGATCCGCTCGATGGTGAACACCTGTGCCCCCATTTCACACAGGATGGCTGCCTGGTAGCCGCTGCCGGTTCCGACTTCAAGGATCCGGTGCCCGGGCTTGACGCCCAGCAGGCTTGTCTGATAGGCGACCGTAAATGGTTGTGATATGGTGACGTGATGACCTATGGGGAGCGCCACATCCTCATACGCCCTGTGCAAAAAGGCATTGTCCAGGAAGATATGCCGCGGGACCCGGCCTACGGCGGCGAGCACATCCGGATCGGTAATGCCCTTTTCCTGAATTACTTCCACCAGTTGATCTCGCTGTCTCTGGAATCGGCGGTCGGTTTTCATGGTGCGTCGGGCGTCGGAGACAGGGCTTCGGTTACGTACTTCTCGACGATGTCCGGAAGAATGTTCTGCTTCAACTCGCCGTCCCGGGCCACGGATATACGTCCGGTCTCTTCCGAGACCACGATCACCACGGCATCGGATATCTCAGTCACGCCGACGGCGGCACGGTGCCGCAGACCGAGCTGTGAACTGAGTCTCATATTGGTGGAAATGGGAAGAATGCATCGTGCCGCCTCAATCCGTCCGTCCCTGATGATGACTGCTCCATCATGGAGTGGATTCTGCGCATAGAAGATGGTGATCAGCAGGTCCTGGCTGATCTGGGCTTGCAGCACGGCGCCCGTCTCAATGTAACTGCGCAGGCCACTGGAGCGCTCAAATACGATCAGTGCACCAATGCGTTGCTCGCTCATGGATCGGACGGCGCAGGCAATTTCGTGGACACGCTCGGCCTTTGCCGGACTGCGCATGAAGCGGCGCACGAGCGGGTTCTGTCCCAGGAGCAGGAGAACCCGCCGTATCTCGGGTTGGAACAGGATGATCACGGCCAATACGAACACCTCGGCGATGGAGCCGAACAGCGCCTGGAGAATGGTCATGTCGGCGGCTGTGACGAGGAGCTGCACGACGTAGAGTGCCAGGATGCCGAGTCCGATCTGGACAGCGATGGTACCCCGCATGAGTTGATACAGCATGTACAGGACATAGGCCACGAGCCCGATCTCGAGGAGATCGACGAGGCGGACAGGTATGACCCAATCAATGAGTGTCATGCAATATGTATCAGGGCGCGAAGGTAACGCACCGTTTCAAGGACGTCGTGCGTACGCACGATACGGGCGCCACGCTGGATGGCCAAACCCGTTATGGCAAGAGAGCCCGGAAGGCGGTCTTCCGGTGGTATGTTTTCAGGGGAAATGCCTCCCGATGCCACGCCACGGGATTCACGCATGACATCGGCCACACTCTTTTTTCTCGATACACCAATGAGCAGCGGACAACCCAGTTCAGCAAGTGCTGCAAGGTGTTCAATGAGCGCCATGTTACCTGCGGTCGTCTTGCCGAACCCGAACCCGGGGTCGAGTACGACACGCCGGATACCGGCTGCGCGGGCCCGGTCGCGGGCCTGGCGAAGGTCCTCCCGAACGAGGTTCACGATGTCCTCGTGCGGAGCTGCGTGTGGCATGTCGCCCGGCAGACCCACGGAATGCATGAGGCAGAGTGCGGCCTGGCGGCGGGCCACGACGTGGGCCATGTCCGGATCGAATCGCAGCGCCGTGATGTCATTGATCATGTCCGCGCCGGCTTCGAGTGCAGCCCGGGCCACATCGCTCCTGAACGTATCTATGGAGAGGGGGATTTCCGGATGATTCCGGGCCAGTTCCTCCACGACCGGCAAAATACGATCACACTCCTCTGTGGCCGGTACAAGAGGCGCGCCCTCGCCGTAGGTCTGCCCCCGTGGGCGGGACGATGCTCCACCGATATCAATAACGGCGGCTCCCTGACGCGCCATCAGGACGGCTCGTTCCACGGCCCGTCCTGGCTCAAGGTAGCACCCGCCGTCGGAAAAGGAGTCGGGCGTGACATTCAGGATACCCATGACCATGGGTCCGGCCTGGTCCAGGAAATGTGAGCCGCTCTCTGGCATACGTGTTCAACTCCTTGAAGGCAATGCGTTGGATGATCGATAAGATAGGCATGGATCCCTGTCTCTGGCGCGGCGTTTCCCGCGTGTCCACAAGCAGTTGGTTTTCATTTTCGCTCGACGAGCGCATCTACCCATGCCCATTATACCGGGACCCGATGCACCAGCCATACTCCGGGAGCGTCGCTGGCCGCCGCCTCTTTCACCGCTGTCCACGGTCCGGCTCTTCAAGGAAAGGCCGGAAGAGACCCAATTGCGCGTCCTGGTCCAGTTACTCGAAGCGGCCCGGGACACGGAATGGGGAGTCCGGTATGGCTTCAGCGAGATTGCGCGAGCGGCGGATCCCCGGAGCGCATACCGGGAACGCGTACCGGTGCATGACTACGAGGCCTTCCGGCACGATGTGGACCGGCTCCGCCGTGGAGAGGAAAACATCATATGGCCGGGCGCCATGAAGCATTTTGCCGTGTCTTCGGGGACCGCATCGGCGGGGAAGCTGATTCCGCTTTCGGTGGAAATGCTGAACCGGAACCGGCGATTCTCGCTGGCGGCCGCGCTGTCCTACTTCGATTCAACATCCGATCCATCGTTCTTTTTCGGAAAGCTCCTGTCCATTCCGGGCCGGATTGAGGAGGACCCCGGTGCGCCGGGGGTGTATGTCGGCGAGGTGTCCGGACTGCAGTTCCTGTTCGCTCCCTGGGGCGTGAAGCGGTTCCTGCAGGCCGTGCCGGAAGACATCCTTTTCATGCCGCACTGGGAGTCCAAGTTGAATGCCATCGTGGAGCACACGATCGACATGGATGTGCGGGCCATTGCCATGGTCCCGTCGTGGGCCGTGGTACTGCTGCGCAAGCTGATGGCGGCATACACCTTGCGCCATGGGATGCGTGTCAAACGGGTGCACGATATCTGGCCCAATTTGAAGGTGTTTTTCTCAGGTGGCGTGGCACTTTCCTCGTACAGGACCCTTATTGAGCAGCAGGTGGGAACGCCGATTGATTTTGTGGAGAGCTACGGGGCATCGGAGGGTTTCATGTCATTCCAGGATGATCACACGCGCGGTGACATGCTGCTCCACCTGGACAACGGTGTGTACTTCGAATTCGCGCCGCTCGACAATCCGGAGCGCCGCCTGGCCATCGGGGAGGTGGAGACCGGAGTCCGGTACAGCACCTGCGTGTCCACGTGTTCGGGGCTTTGGGCCTACCCGGTCGGGGATGTCGTCCGGTTTACATCTCTCGATCCGTACCGGATTGAAGTGGTGGGCCGCACGAGCGAAATGCTGGACAAGTACGGGGAAGCCGTCTACGGCGATGAGGCCCGCGCAGCCATTGAAAAAGCGTGTTCCGAAACGGGCGCGCGGCTGAGGGACTACCACGTGGTTCCTGTGGATGCGAGCGAACACACCATGCCGGGACACGAGTGGCTCGTGGAATTTGCCCAACCGCCCCGGGATATCGATGAATTTTCGGAAGTCATTGACGCATATCTGTCTACCGTCAACAGACACTATGTTATTCGCCGGGAAGCGGGCGCTTTTCAGCCCCCACGCATCATAGCGCTGCCTTCAGGCACATTCCTCAGGTGGCTCGAAGCCAGCCGGGACCGTGTCGGCGCGCAGACAAAGGTACCACGAATGCGCGAAGATCGTGAATTTGCCGAGGCCATCCTTCGAATTTCGGGAAACAATACGTAATCCGGTCATATAAGGGAATCCGCAAAAGTAGCCACGCAGCCCAGCGTCACGGCACGAATCACCGTTACCAGGAATCAGCCACAGGAAAGGGAGTATGTACGTCCCACGCCAGCAACGCATGCTGGACCAATACCTGCAGGAAATCGGGCAGATCGCTCTGCTCACACCTCAGGAGGAAGTCGACCTTGCGCGCCGCATCAAACAGGGTGACCAGGAAGCTTTGCACCGCCTTACGCGGGCAAATCTCCGGTTCGTCGTCTCTGTAGCCAAGAAATACCAGGGTCAGGGTCTGACCCTGGCCGATTTGATCAATGAAGGCAATTACGGCCTGATCAAGGCGGCACAGCGTTTCGATGAAACGCGTGGCTTCAAATTCATTTCCTACGCCGTATGGTGGATTCGTCAGGCCATTCTGCAGGCGCTCGCCGAGCAGAGCCGTGTCGTTCGCCTGCCGCTCAACCGGATCGGGACCATTTCCAAGATCCGCAAGACGAGTGCGCGCCTTTCACAGACGCACGAGCGGGCTCCCAACATCGAGGAACTGGCCCAGGAACTCGAGGTCGATGTGGAGAAGGTGCGTGAAGCCATGCAGCACACGGGCCGGCACCTGTCCATGGATGCTCCGTTCAACGAGGACGACGACAACAGCCTGCTTGACGTACTTCCGGACGATGACGACATCAAGCCGGATGAAACGCTCATGGACGAGTCGCTCAAGATTGACATTGAGCGTGCCCTCAGCCTGCTCCATCCGAGGGAAGCCGAAATCACGCGGCTCTACTTCGGTATTGGGCGCGAGCATCCGCTGACGCTCGAGGAAATCGGGCAACGGTTCGGTCTGACGCGGGAGCGTGTGCGCCAGATCAAGGAAAAGGCGCTGCGCAAACTGCGCCAGAAGCACCGCCGCGAGGAATTGCAGATGCATATCGGCTGACGCCCCACCCACCATGGCCTGGATCAAGCATGTCATTCTGGACCTCGTCATCCTGGCCGTGCTTGCGGCCTGGACGCTGACGGGTGCCGTTTGGATGTGGTGGGTAATTGCCATCTACACGCCGCTGCTGGTGGTACTCAAGGTGGCGGCCCTGACCATGGGTGTGTCCACGGCGGTCAAGGCCAAGGGGGGCGACCAGGCGCCGGACTGGTTTTTCCACGTCGTATACGGACTGTCGCTCGTTCTCATGCTCGTTGCCGGCAACATGTACTTCGCCGCCGCCTGGGCGCTGATCTGGGTGCTTTCGGCCGTCGGTAACGCCCGCAACAGGTCATCAGCCCGTAATCGGACAGCGGGCTGAGCCCCGCTCCGCCATGCTGACCAACTGGTACACGCTTCGGGCGCTCGTGGAAACGTGGCGTCCACCCCTGACCGGATTGTGTCTGGTAGATGCGTACTCCCAGAACAAGGCCACCCTTGTGCTCGTGTTTGGAGGGCCGGATTCGGAGCTGTTTTCACTCACGGTCTCTCTCCAGTCCCCCCACCGTCACCTGTTTCTGGATGAGGGGTCTGCACGTGCGCGGCGCAACGTTGCCGACGTCTTTCCAAATGCCCTGGGCCAGCAGGTGGCATTGCTCGAAGTGGCCGACCGGGACCGGCTGGTGTACGTCGGGTTTGCCGACGGGTCGCGCATGGTCATTGTGCCGTTCGGGCCGCATGCGAATGTCTACTGGTGTGCGGCAACGGGGCAGGTGGATGTTTTCCTGGCTGGCCGCGTCTCGCCTGGCACAGATCGTCCGGAGGGCCGCAGTACGCCCTCCGACGAGCCATGTCCCCCGGAGCCGCGCCCGGCACCCGGCTTTGAAACACCGTCTGAAGACGTCCTGCCTTCGCTGAAATCCGTCTCGGCGAGGCTTCCCCTGTTTCCAAAACCGCTCGTCCGGGAGGTCATGGCGCGAAGCAGACATGCATCCGCCAACAGGTCCGGAGAAGTGCCGACCTGGGCCGAAGTTGCGGCCGTGGTCCGGGAAATGGAGGTTGAACTGCAGGAAGCACGCTGTACGTGGGTATACAATGACGGGGCATGGCCCGCTGTGCTGTCTCTCGCGCGGCTGACGCATCTGATTCCCGCCGGGTCCGGGGGGCACGACAGTGCGGGCGGGCAGGACCTGGATGAGGAGCGGCTCGAGTCGGTGTCGGAGGCGGTTCGCCGTGTGGCACGACGACGAATGGGTCTGGCGCGGTTCAGGAGTCGCTATGAGCCACTGGAGCGTGCGCTCATCTCGAGTGTGCGCCATGCCGAGCGGTCGCTCTCACGGATGGACGATGAGCTTCAGAAGCCGTCCCGGGCCGATACATGGGAGACGTTCGGACACGTTCTGATGGCCCAGCTGCACAGCGTACCCTCCGGGGCGGACGAGGTGGAACTGCCCGATCTCATGACCGGCGAGGGCACGCTCGTCATCCCGCTCAAGCCTGAACGCGATGCCGTGCGCAATGCAGAATGGTATTATGACCGGGCCCGACGCGCGCGCGAATCGCGCGCGCATGCGCAGTCGCGTCTATGCGTCGCGCGGCAGACCCTTGAGGCGAGTAGAGAGCTTCTTCAGGAGCTGCGCACGGTTTCTCGTACAAAGGAGCTCGATGCATTCGAAAAGAAACATGCGGGGCGGCTGTCCCGGCTGCGTGGACAGGGCCGCGCCGATGAGGCGCGGCCCTACCGGCGCTATACGCTGTCCGACGGATATGAGGTATGGGTCGGACGAAACGCCCGCGAAAACGATCAGCTCACGCAGCGGGACAGCCGCCCCTGGGACCTGTGGCTGCACGCACGAGGTGTTTCGGGCAGTCACACGGTGCTGCGTCTGAAGGGGCGCTCGGTCACGCCACCGGCGCCGGTCATTGAAGCCGCAGCCAAAATAGCCGCCTGGTGGTCCAAGGCCCGCACCAGCAACCTGGCGCCGGTCGCCGTGACCGAGCGCAAATACGTACGGAAACCCCGCGGCGCAGCAGCTGGTGCGGTTGCCATTGAGCGGGAGGATGTCCTGATGGTGGAGCCGGCACTACCGGCATGACTTTTGACAGTATTCATTCGACAGCAACGTGACAACACGTAGATTGCGGCGGCTTTCAGGTGACATGATCAAATGCTGAACTGGACAGGAATATCATGACATGGTGGGAATCGGTTTTATTGGGATTGATCCAGGGGCTTACCGAATTTCTGCCGGTCTCCTCGTCTGGACACCTGGTACTTGGCAAGCACGTGCTGGGGCTCTCCGCCTCAAGTGGCGATATCCTCTTCGAAGTACTCGTTCACTTCGGTACGGTGATGTCCATTGTGTATGTGTACCGTGCGCGACTGCTCATACTCATGCAGCAGGGAGTCGATGGGCTCGTGTCGCCGTCCCTATGGAAAGAGGCCTACGAAGCCGACGGCGGATTCCGGACAGGTGTGCATATTCTGATCACCATGATTCCGACCGGTCTTGTCTATGTCCTCTTCAAGGACTTTTTCGACGCGGCATTCCAGGACCCACGCATGGCATCGGCCATGTTGCTGGTGACCGGACTGCTCCTTGTACTGACGCAGCTGAGGCCCAATCCGGACGGCCGGATGACGGCCGCAAAGAGCCTGCTCGTGGGGTTGGCCCAATCGGCGGCCATCATGCCGGGTATTTCCCGCTCCGGGGCCACCATCTGCACGGCGCTCTACCAGAACGTGAAGCCGGAGGAAGCGGCCGATTTTTCGTTCCTGATGTTGTTGCCCGTCGTACTGGGCGCCACACTTTTGAAGGTGTCCGAGGCGCTCACGCAGGTCGGCGACGTCAACTGGCTCATTCTTCTGTTGGGTATGCTCGTGGCCTTTTTATCCGGTATCGTAGCCATTCACGTGGTGCTGACTTTTGTACGGCGGGGAAAACTGAGTGTATTTGCGGTGTACTGCTTCATTGTCGGGGGGCTTGGTCTCATTTTGATATAAAACCCTCGTCTACCTCTTAAGGCCTATGTCGAACGGGCGATAACTCAAGGGCAAACCCACACACGAACGCCCCTGACAATGAGTTACCGCATTTATGTTGTTGACGACGACCGGCATTATGCCCGGATGCTGAGCTATCGGCTCGACAAGCATGACAACTATGAAGTGGAGGTATTCCACAGCGGTGAGGATATGCTCAAGGCGCTGTCGAACGTTCCCGACCTGATCCTGCTCGACATCATGATGCCGGGCCTGGACGGGGTGGAAGTACTGCGAAAGGTGGTGGCACAGCGGCCCGGACTGCCGGTCATCATGGTATCGGCCCAGGGTGTGATCGATACAGCCGTAGAGGCCATGAAGGTGGGGGCCTACGACTACATCACAAAAGGCCAGGACGACCTGGTCAAGCTCGATTCGATTGTCCGCAACGTGCTGGAGAAGGTGTCACTGGAACGCGAAGTCGAGACACTTCGGGACGAGGTGAAGCAGAAATACCAGATCAAAGGGCTGATCGGGGAAAGCGGTCCCATGCAGCACGTGTACCGGCTCATCCAGAAAGCCACGCGCGGAGACCTGATGACCGCCATACAGGGTGAAAGCGGAACGGGCAAGGAGTTGGTAGCCAAAGCGATCCACTTCAATTCCTCCCGCAGCAGAGGCCCCTTTGTCGTGGTCAATTGTGCGGCCATACCGCGGGATCTCATGGAAAGTGAGTTTTTTGGACACGAGAAGGGATCCTTTACAGGCGCGCACGCCCGCAAAATCGGAAAATTCGAACAGGCCGACGGTGGCACTATTTTCCTGGACGAAATCGGAGAACTGGATCTCGATCTGCAGGCGAAACTTCTGAGGGCGCTGCAGGAGGGTGAAATCACCCGTGTCGGAGGCTGTGATACCATCGAGTTCAGCGCACGGGTCATCAGCGCAACGAACAGGGATGTGGTCTCCATGATTCGCCAAGGGTCGTTCCGCGAAGATCTCTACTACAGGCTGTTCCAGTTTCCCATTCCGCTGCCCCCACTGCGCGAACGGGGAAGCGATCTGCTTTTGCTGGCCGGTCATTTCCATCGCGAATACATCAAGGAACACCCGGAGTTCAAAGGAAAAAACCTGTCGGCCGAAGCGCGCAAGGCCATCGCTGCCCACAAGTGGCCGGGCAACGTACGTGAGCTGAAAAGCGCCATAGAGCGGGCCATCCTGCTCTCGGACCACGATGAAATCACCGCCTCGGATCTGATGATATCCAACGTAAACCCGATATCGTCCTGGGCGGACCGGATGACACTCGCAGAGGCGGCGGAAACCTCGTTCTCCTCCGGCTCGGGTGCAGGCGGTCGAAGCCGCGAGGAAGAAGGCGTTCCCCTTGAGGGCGATGATGGTGGGATTCTCTCGCTTGAGGACCTCAAGCACCGGGCCGTAGAGCGCGCCTACAAACTGTGCGACGAAAACGTGGATCGCGCCGCCGTCGAGTTGGGAATTGGTCGTGCGACCATGTACCGGCTACTGAAGAAATACGACATGATGTAGCCTTTTCGGGGTTGGGTCGTATACTGGACTTATGCGACTCAATGATTACGAAAAAGAGGCCAAGCGCCAGATAGAGGCCTGGCATCACGGTGAGGCATCGTTCGTGGCCCAAGCCATGAACTGGGCCATGCAACCCATGGACTGGGTGGTCAAGCGGACGGTGTCGCCGGACGTGGTGGACCAGGTAGACGAAGCTGTCAGCGATTTTCTGTCCATGCTCAACGACGCTTCGGGCTGGACCTACGATCCGGATAATGTGCTCTCCGGGGCTCGATCCCACGGTATGGACATTTCGGCAGTGGCTGAACTCCGGGACATGCCGCTGGAAAAACTGGATCGTCTGGCGCGTACCTATGTATCGGAGAACGCCATTCTGGCGGCCGTGGAAGGAGGCGGCACGGGGCTCGGTGGAGCGCTTTTGATCGCGGCCGACATACCCCTGTTGTTCACCATCAACCTGCGCCTCATACAGCAGATTGGTGCGGCCTACGGATTTTCCGTCAAAGGACCGGAGTACAGACCGATTGTGCTCTCCATTTTCAACGTGGCCGCCTCATCGGGGCGCGATGCCAAGGGCGATGCCCTTCGCGAAATCAATGTGGCTGGAGCCGCATTTGCACATGGCACGGGCTACAAGGGGCGGGTAAGCGGTACGTTCCGTGACCAGAACCGTCACCTGCCGAGGGAAATAGCGAAGAACATCGTAGGCCGCAAGCTGGCGCAGGCCATTCCGGTGGCAGGGGCGGCCATCGGTGCCGGAATCAACTATTGGTTCACGACAGAGACGGCGGAATCGGCCTATATGTTGTTCCGCGCGTTGTACCTTGAGCGAAAAGAACGCTCCTGATGTCCCTTGTTGCCATCGTGGGCCGGCCCAATGTCGGCAAATCCACATTATTCAACCGCTTGACGGAAGAGCGCCGAAGTATTGTCCATGACGAGCCCGGTGTCACGCGGGATCGCGTCTATGGCCACATGGACTGGGGCGGGCGGACGATGTCCATTGTTGATACCGGTGGGTTTGTGCCGGGCTCGGCCGATCGGTTTGAAGCGGCCATACGTGAGCAGGTGCATCTGGCCATCGAAGAGGCGGGCCTCATATTGTTCGTTGTGGACGTGACGACCGGCATCACGGATCTTGACGCGGAAATGGCATCGATCCTGCGCCGAAGCGATCGCCCTGTGATCCTGGTCGTGAACAAGGCCGACAACGACGAGCGCCGCTGGGGTGCCGGTGAGTTCTATGCCCTCGGATTTGAGGAGGTGTTTGCGCTTTCGTCCATCAATGGCATGGGAACCGGCGACCTGCTCGACCGCGTTCTGGAACTCCTTCCGCCGGATGTGGAGCCCGAGCCCGATGACCGACCACGGATTGCCATCATCGGTCGGCCGAACGTCGGAAAATCGTCACTCACCAATGCACTCCTCGGGTCGGAGCGTTCGATTGTGACTGAAATCAGCGGTACGACGCGCGATGCCATCGACACCGAGCTGGATTTTGCCGGCCAGAAGTTGGTCCTGGTAGATACGGCGGGTCTCAGGCGCAAGGCACGTATCCGGGAAAATGTAGAGTTCTACTCCTGGCTGCGAACCGAGCGCGCCATTGAAACGTGTGACGTAGCCGTGCTTCTGATCGATGCCGTGGAAGGGCTCGAGGCGCAGGACATCCGTGTGCTGGCCTCGGCCGAGCGCATGAAAAAGGGGCTTGTCATCGGAATCAACAAGTGGGATCTCTATCCGGACAAAGAGACCAATTCGGTCCGGGACTATGAGCGGCTCGTCCGCGAGCGACTCAAAACGCTCAGCTACGTTCCCATCATTACGCTCTCGGCTGTTACGCACCAGCGCATCCACAAAGTGCTCGATGCAGCTCTCGGCGTAATAGCCCGCCGCCGCACGCGCGTATCCACCAGCCAGTTGAACGATGTTCTGGGGCCGGCGATTGAGCGTCATCATCCCCCGTCGTACCGGGGGCATTATGTAAAAATCAAATATGTTACCCAGGTACGGGCCGATCCCCCCGTGTTCAATTTTTTCTGCAACTATCCAAAAGGGATCGGGGATGCGTACAAGCGCTATCTGGAGAATCAGATCCGTTCTTCTTTCGACTTCGAGGGCGTTCCCCTCACGCTCGTCTTCAAAGCCAAATCATAATCTGGATTGTATCTTGAGGGCAATCCGAAATCCATAGACTGATCATGCCTGGAACTCCTGTCAATACTGCTACCGCCGGCGAACGGACGCTCAATTTCTGGGAGCGGCTTTACCTGCCGGAGGTTTTCAAAGGGCTCGGATACTCGTTCCGAAAGATATACAAGGAGCCGATGTACACCTTCCAGTACCCGGAAGAGCAGTGGTATCCGCCGGACAGCTACAGGGGGCGACCGGTTCTCGTGGAAGAGGAAGGCAAGACGCGGTGTGTGTCGTGCAATCTGTGTGCGCGGGCATGTCCGCCAATGGCAATTTCCATGCAATCCCGGGAAATGGAGGGGCCGAAGGAGCGTGAACCGGAGTGGTTCGAAATCAATATGTTGCGTTGTATTTACTGCGGATTCTGTGAGGAAGTGTGCCCGGAGGAGGCGATCATCATGTCCAAAGAGTACGATATGACGTTCCAGGACCGGGATGAAGCCATTTTCGGGTTGGATCGTCTGATGGTGCCCAAGGAGCGGCTGGCCGACAGGCTGGACTGGTTGGCCGCACAGCGGAATCCGGATTCGCAGGGCGCCTGGTCACATCGGACGGACAACAATCGCCACTCCCTGCGCGAAAGTTCATTCCTGGCTTCGTTGGCTGCGGATATGTCCGGTGACACGGCAACGGACGGCACCTTGGCGGCGGATGCCTGATGGAGCGGGGCCGCGATGTCATATTGGACCAGCTGGCCTATCTGATAGATGAGTTGGAGATGCAGCGGCCACTGCTTGCTGCATTGCCTGACGAGCGCTTGACGCTGACCCATGTCGGTTCGACGGAGAGCATTCGTGACCGGTATCTGGCCATGTTGGAGACGGAGGTCACAGGACATCTTCCGGAGGCGGCCCGGTTGGCTGGTCTTGACGATGTGCCTGGCTTTACCGTGACAATCGAACCGGATGCAACAACTGCGTGGGTGGTCGGAGAATTGATTCGTGCCCGAGAGCTGCTGACGGGACACATGAGACACGTTGATCCCTGGCCCGACGCCCTGCAGGACTATCTGTATGGCGTCACGCTCCAGGATGCCAACACCCTGCAGAGCGTGGCCGAGCAGTTCTACGAAATGAGGTCCTGATGGCGGCTCCCATTCCGTACGATGATCTCCGCAAGGCATTTGAGTCGCGTGCATTTGAACCGCTGTATCTGGTTTATGGCGAGGAACGCTGGTTCATTGATTCGTTGCAGCAGACGCTGATTCGGCACGCCATACCCGAGCACGAGCGGGACTTCAACCAGGATATCCTCTATGGTGCTGATGTGGATGCCCGGGCGGCCCTGTCAGCTTGTCAGTCCTATCCCATGATGGCAGAGCGCCGTCTCGTTGTCATACGGGATTTTGACAGGATGAAGGATAATTCACTGTTCAAGGCGCTTGGCGAGCAGCCCAATCCGGCGTGCATCGTATTCCTCGTCTGTTCGGGCAAGCCGAATTTGTCGCATCATCCGTACCGTGCCCTCAAGGGCGCTGGCCGCGTGGCCAACTTCAGGGCGCTGTATCCGAACGAAACAGCCCGGTGGATTGGCGTTGTAGCCCGTGCAAAGGGCTACAAGCTCAACCAGCAGGCCATTCATATGCTGGCTGAATTTGTGGGCACGTCGCTGTCCGCAGCGGCCGCAGAACTGGACAAGATATCGACGTATGCCGGTGAGCGGTCCGAAATCACGGCCGACGACGTGATCCGTTCGAGCGGCCAGACGCGTGAATTCAACGTCTTTGAGCTTCAGCGCGTAGTGGGGCTGCGAGATTATGCGGCCGCACTTCGCATATCGGAACGATTATTGCAACAGTCTTCAAACCCGGCAGGAGAGTGCACGAAAATCGTGGCCATCCTCTCCTCGTTCTTTTTGAAGTTGTGGCAACTGACAGGATTGCAGAGAACAAGAATCGCTGAAAACGACATGGCGAAACGGGTTGGCCTTTCGCCCTACATACTGAAAGGCTATCTTCAGGCGTTGAGGAAGTATAATCTTCGACAGATTGAAGGGGCCATTTCAGCGCTCACGGCAGCCGATTTCGAATTGAAAGGAGGCAGCGCCCGTAGCGAGCGCATGATTCTGCACCTTCTGTTGCGCCAAGTAACGGCAAATACATGATTACCAATACCGAGCAGGCAGGAACGTTGAAAAAGCGAACGCTCAAGGTCAAAGCATCCGAAATGGGATTGTCCGGGAATGTCAACCCGAACAATCGCCACTATGATGCGCTCAGCCAGATGAGCGACGAGGATCTCATGTCCCAGTTTCAGATGGGAACGGTTGAGGCCTTTGACATCCTGGTCAGCCGGTACAAGGATCCGCTCACGAACTATATCTACCGGTTCCTGGGTGACATGAAGGAGTGTGAGGACCTGCTGCAGGAAACCTTCCTGCGCGTCTACCGCAACCGGCACTCCTACCGCCGCATTGCCAAGTTCTCGACGTGGCTCTACACGATTGCCGGAAACCTGGCCCGCTCCGAATACCGCAAGCGCAAGCGCCGTCGTCTGTATTCATTGCAGTCGGTCAATCGAGACGACGAGGAATATGAGGTTGAAATCCCGGACGAAACGTTCTCGCCCGACAAGCACGCCGAAAGCACCATCCAGGACTTCTTCATCCAGGAGGCGCTCAAGCAGATTCCGGAAGAGTTTCGCGAGGTGGTCGTGCTGCGCGATGTGCAGCAACTCGCCTATGAGGAAATCGCCGACATTACCGGTCTTCCCATGGGAACGGTGAAGAGCCGGATCAACAGGGGTCGTACGAAGCTGCAGAGTCTTCTGCGCGAAGTCTACACGCCGCAGAACGACGACTGACCACTGAGACTCGACGGCGGGTGACCTGACCTGAACGCCGTCGCGCGCGGCTGGCCTGAAACCTTGCACACATATCGTGGTACGGATTGAGAACCCGTATTGACGCTTATGACGGAAGGTTACTGCCCCGATTCAAAAGATGACCAGCTCGACGAACTCATGTGTGAGTACGTCGATGGTACCATGGATGCGGCCGTCCGGGCTGCGTTCGAAGAACTCCTGGATGCAAATCCCGAATTGGCCGATCAGGCACATTGTCTGTGTCGTACGCGGGAGCTGCTCAGCGCGTACGGTTGTCGCCATTCGCCGCACGACATTGAAGCCGAAATCCGATGCCGCGTCGCCATGGAACTCAGCCGCGAGCAGCAATTGCAGACCGCACTCACGGACAGGCTGAGCGGCGTGGCCGTGGTTACCTCCGTCGCCTGTGTCCTCATGCTGATTGGTGTCATGGCAGGAATGTCTGTTTTCATGGAGCCCAGCGTAGACGGTGAGCAGTTGGCCCTGGAGGAACCCGTATTGCCTGGCGGCGAACTTGCTTCACCGGTAGATGCGCACGGTGCAATTGCCTCGGGTAGTCTGCCCCTTGACAGAATATCTGCATCAACAGTGCCTCCACTGGTTGCTCCGGTCAATGCGCTACCCGTAATTTCCACGTCCTCGAGTATTACACCGCGCCGGGACGGTAGTCCCGGTTTCGGAATGGCCCGTTCCCCTTCCCGATCCGGCCTGTTGCAGGTGGCGGCGCGGGATTAGGGTTGACAGGCCCCGACAGCAAGGGGGCCCTTAGCTCAGCGGTTTAGAGCGCTCGCCTCACACGCGAGAGGTCACAGGTTCGAATCCCGTAGGGCCCACAAAAATGCCCGCCCCTGGATGGGGCGGGCTTTTTTGAGTCCTCAGGGGTGAGAACCGTCCCCTCGCGCAGCGAGGGAGGTTCAAACGAGCGGGCTGTGTGCGGAGGACGTGTCTGGGCGGTTGCCCGCGACTTACGAGCCTTGTGGCACAACGAGCCTGGTTGGCGTGATTGGTTGCGGCGAGTAAATCCCGTAGGGCCCACAAAAATGCCCGCCCCTGGATGGGGCGGGCATTTTTGAGTCCTCAGGGGTGAGAACCGTCCCCCGGTAGGCAGGTGGATGTTATCTATCGCGCCGAGACCAGTGTCATAATGGTTGTGGCAAAGGCATCACCGCCTGAACCCTGGAGCGACGAATTTGCTTCGAGTGCCGTCCTGACGTCCGACACGAAGTTGACTTTGGCGTCTATGATGGCGTCAACACTCGATGATGAATTCACGCGGGCGCCGAATGCAGCTCGTGCATTACCAATGGCAGCTGCCACAAGTGTCGAAACGTCTATACCCAGATTCAATCCACTGCTGACCTCAGTCGCCACTTTGCTGGCAAAGCCGGTCCAGGCCGCATTCAACTGCGCTTCGGACTGTGCCGAGAGGATGGACGCGCGGAGTGACGCTGCGGCATTGGCCACTGTACTGGCCCTTGCTGACGCAGAGGAATGGTCCTGGAAGGCGGCCAATACAGCGCTGCCGGTGGCTTCAGCTTCGAGTAGATATGCCCGCTGACGCAAGGCGAACCGGGCCTGGGTAGAAAGGCCACTGGACAGCGCTTCGAGTGTTATCCGGGCCACCTGACGTGCATGTGCACTGGCTTCTGCGTCTACTCCGGCTTCGGCATGGGCACTCGCCATGGACGTTTCAAACGAAGCAAGTGCGCTCGCGCGAGCCTGTTCCGATGCCGTGGCGTGCAGGCTGCTCTGCAGCGCGCCGAATGCACGGGCTTTCTCGGCGACGATCAAACCGATGGTGGCCGATGATTCGTTGGCCTGTTCACGCATCCAGCGTGTTTCGGCTTCGATGGCAGCGCGAATGGCGGCGCCGACCTGTGCATCGGTCGTGACATTCGAATTCAGGTCCGCTGCCGTGCGACTGTCCACGAACAGCGCGACGTCGGCCGCTGTCACGGGCTCGTTGTCACTGTCCTGTTGCTTGGCTGCCACATACACGTCGGCCTCGGCGGTTGTCTCGGCATTGATATTCATGGCCGCTATTGTCGAAGCCGATCCCTCGGCCACGGCCAGCGTCTTGCCTTCAAAACCGGGCTTGGAAGCCACAACGATCATGACGTTGGTATCCGCATTTGTTTCCAGGGTGTACCGACCGTTTTCATCGGTCGTCGTCTCTCCTTCTGACGGGCTGACGGCACCGCTGTCGTCGACTTCGCGTGCGGAAACATTGGCGTTTTCGACATCACCCTGTTTGGCGACGGCATTGTCGGTGGTTACCCGGCCTGTGATGGTGGTGGTTGTCGATGACGAGTCGCTTGAGTTCGGGTCGCTGTCACAGCCCAACAACATCAGGCCAGCCAGTAGAACGGGGGTGAATTGTATTATACGCATGGATACATGTGGGATAGTTGAACAAGTTGTCCCCATGTTATCGCACAACAGGCCCGTGGCTCTATAGGCGTAGTCGGATACGGTTGTCGGAGTTTGCCATTTTCACTGTAGGAAATATCCTGCTCCGGTCCGAACAGGTTGTGCTGCATGGCATACTTGACCAACTCGGCGTTGGAATCCAGATACAGTTTTTCCAGGATGCGGGAGCGGTACATACTGACGGTTTTTACGCTCACATTCATCACAACGCCGATGTGGGTCAGGGAGTGCCCGTCCACAATCCCGCGCATGACCTCGAATTCCCGATCGGAAAGGGCGGCGTGCAGCGGGTTGTCGCCGAAATCTTCAAGTACGTCCTGCAATTTTTCGGCCAATGCGGGGGATATGTAACGCCGACCGTTGTCCACGCGGACCACGGCGTCGTACACATATTCGATGAACGACCGACCCACCAGTTCCAACGGTTTCCTGCCGAGACCATGCGTTCGAATCGGACAGCCGGCTCCATCCGGAACCGATCGCCAAGCGCCCGGGCCGCCATCAGACCCAGTTGCGCCGGCTGCACGGCCTGGGAGACCGGGGCAATTTCAATGCATCCCATTCGGTACAGCTCAGCACGAACACGGTGCGAAGGGATGTAATCGTCGCCGTGGATCCAAGCCACGGATCAGTGCGCCAGATTGGAAGCAAGGAACGCGCGTGCACCCTCGCCACCATCGTCCTCGGCGAACAGGACGAGGGGGTCGCCGGCGAGATCCGGAATGGCTTTCGGCTCGGCCAGTTCCACCCGTTGGAACGCATCCTGGAGCAGCCCGACGGTGTCCATGTCCGGGGTCCCGCTGGACACCCAGATCGCCGAAAGGGATTTCATTTCATCCGGAGTGCGCATCGCATATATTTGTAGTTCCCACTACCCAACTGCCATGATCGGAACTACGGTCGCCCAATATCAGATCCTCGAACAACTCGGTTCGGGGGGTATGGGCGTGGTCTACAAGGCCACGGACACGAAGCTGCACCGAACGGTCGCGCTCAAGTTCCTGCCGACATCGTTCAGCACGGACGAGAAAGCAAAGGTACGGTTCATGCAGGAAGCCCGCGCTGCATCGAGCCTGGACGATCCGCATATCTGCACGATCCACGATATAGCCGAGACGGACGATGGCAAGCTCTTCATCGTCATGTCGTTCTATGACGGGAAAACGCTCAAGTATCTTCTGGAAGAGCGGCCGCCGTCGATGGAAGAGGCCTGTGGCCTGGTTCGGCAGGTGGCCAAGGGACTGACGGCGGCCCATGAGGCAGGCATTGTCCACAGGGACATCAAGCCCGCGAATATCATGGTTACCGGGAAAGGACTCGTCAAGGTCCTGGACTTCGGCGTCGCCAAGCTCGGAGGGATATCCGACCTGACCCAGGCCGGGTCCACGATCGGCACGGCTTCCTACATGAGTCCGGAGCAGGCGCGCGGCGAAGAGGTCGATGCCCGCTCCGATATATGGGCGCTCGGGATCATACTTTACGAACTGCTCGCCGGTCGCCGGCCGTTCGCGGGCGGCTATGAGGCGGCAATGGTGTACTCGATCATCAACGAAACGCCCGATCCATTGCCAGACCCGGTCCCCGAGGAGCTTGCGGCGCTTGTGATGAAGTGCCTGGAGAAGTCTCCGGATGACAGGTACGCATCGGCCCGTGATTTGGCCCGGGCGCTCACGCCGTTTGCCGACCCGACTCTCGTCCAGACGGTGGAGCGCGCGGCCGCTGGCCAGGGGCAAGCCGGGAAGAATGGAGCGGCGAGCGACGCATCCATCCTCCAGAATGCGGTCATGAAGTTCAGTCTGTTCGCATTTGCTGGCCTTGCGGCAGTGTATGTGGCCATGCTGGCGTTCGGGCTGCCGGACTGGGTGTTTCCGCTCGGCGTGGGGCTCATGCTGATTGGCCTTCCCATTGTGCTCTACGCGGTCAGAGTGGAAAAGAAGCGTGCGCATCTGAATTCCGGTGAACGGGCCCGTTTGCAGGGCCTGCAGTCATGGCTCACCACGAAACGGGCCTTCCAGGGCGGCGTGGTTGCGCTTGCTGTGCTTGGCGTGGTTGCGGGAGGGTTTCTGGGGCTGCGTGCGGCTGGAATCGGGCCGTTCGCAACGCTCATGACAGCGGGAACACTCTCGGCGCAGGATGCCCTGATCGTAGCCGCGTTTGACAATGCGACGGGCGAGCCGACGCTCGGAAACACCGTCACGGAAGCGCTGCGGATTGACCTGTCCCAGTCTACGGCGTTTCGACTGGTGGACCGGTCAACGATCCAGGCGGCGCTGCAGCGCATGCAGTTGCGTGCCGATACGGTGCTCAGTCCGGCTGTTGCGCGCCAGGTCGCCGAACGGGAGGGGGTGAAGGCGGTAATCGAGGGAGACATAAACCAGGCTGGAGCGGGCTACATCATCAATACGCGGATCGTGTCGGTGGAGGATGGGAGTCAGCTCGTGGCGTTCCGCGAAAGCGTCCGTTCGGACGCCGATGTGCTTGATGCCATTGATCGTACATCGGCCAAGCTGCGCGAACAGATCGGGGAGTCCGTGAAATCCATCCGGAGCAGTCAGCCCCTGGCGCAGGTTACGACGCGCAACATCGAAGCGCTCCGGCTTTACACGGAGGCTGAACAAATTGCAGACCTGGGTCGATACGGTGCGGCGCGTGACATGATGCAGCGCGTGGTGCGCATGGACCCCGAGTTCGCCATGGCGTACCGGAAGCTGGCGGTGCTGAACCAGAATGCCGGCGGCGTGCGTGATTCGACGCGCGCCTGGATTTCGCGCGGCCACGCACTTCGTGACCGGTTGCCGGTCCGCGAGCGGCTGTTGACGGAGGCGTACTACTACTCCGAAGTTGAGCTTGACGAGAAGAAGGAAGCCGCAGCCTACGAGGAGGTGCTGCGCCGCTATCCGTTCGACGAGGCGTCACTCAACAACCTGGCCATCATATACAACCAGGATGGCCGTTTTGCGGAGGCCGAGGAACTCCTGCGGCGGGCGCTCACGGTAAGGGATGGGTCTGTTTTTCGCCTGAACCTGCTCCGCTCGCTGGCCGGCCAGAGGCGCTATGACGAATACCGGGCCGAGGTTGAAGCCTTCGACAGGGCGTTTCCGGGGCAGTCGCAGACCGCAGAACGTCGTGCCCAGGTTGCATTCATGGACGGAGACCTGGAAGGGGCGGCTGCGTGGATAGACTCCATGCGAACACGGGCACGGTTCGAACGCGATCATTGGGCCCACGCGCTTCGGAGCAGTGACCTGGCGCTGGCCGAGGGCAGGATGCGCGATGCTCGCCGGCATGGCGAGATCTCGAAAGATTATCTTCGCAGGACGTGGCCCGGCGGTATGGATGCGGACATGCAGGCCCTCTTCGAATTGCAACGCCGGGTGGACCGGCTCGAGGAGGAGGCGCGGCTGACAGCCGATACGCGGGCGCTTCATGCCGCCGTCGATTCCCTTATTGAGCTGGATGCGCGCGTAGTGCACAGCCGGGATTCGTGGGCACTCGCGATGGCGGCAGGCGCGGCCCTGGCTTCGACCGGGCGCCATGCCGATGCGGTTCCCGTGTTGGAACGACTCGAGCGGCGGGCAGATGAACTCGACCAGGACCTGTTTCCATTTCTTCGCTTCATGGCGGCGTACAGCCGGGGCATGACCGGAGACGTTGAGATGGAGCGTGCCATCGAGACTCTTTTGGAATTGGAAGGAGAATTTGGGTGCAACCGGTGCACTGGTCTGGAGCTTGCCGATCTTGAACTGAAGCGAGGCAATACCGAGGCTGCGGAACGATACCTGGCCGGGTACACTCTTGAGCCGGATCCCGGGCGCCTGTTTTTTGATGAGGGAAGGGTGGCGCTGGCGCTTTTCCGGCTTGGCGCGGTTCGGGAAGAGCTCGGTCGGGTGGATGAAGCCATCGAGGCCTACGAAGCCATGGCAGAGCGCTGGCAGCGTGCTGACCCCGTACTGCAACCACAGGTGGCCGAAGCCCGCCGGCGGGTACAGACGCTTCTTGACAGGAAGGCCCGTGAAGGCAGTTGAGCGAGGAGGATATGGGTGACATGTGGTCGCAGATGAAGCAGGTCGTGCTCAATGCGCTGCCTGATGTTGTCGCCGGGCTGATCGTCCTTGGCGTCGTGCTGCTCCTGGGTCGACTCGTTGCTCGGGCCATGGCGCTCTGGGTGGAGCGCCACGCGCCCGGCGCCCGGCGCCGTCCCTCGCACATTCCAGTGCGTCTCGTCAGGGGAGCATTTGCGGTGCTGGCCGTCGTTCTGGCACTTCAGACGGCGGGTATGACCCGTCTGGCAACGAGCCTGCTTGCAACAGGGGGCCTGCTCGCCATCGTGCTCGGATTTGCCTTCAAGGAGATCGGCGAGAATCTGTTGGCCGGGCTACTGCTTTCCATAAGTCGGTCATTCGACGTGGGAGACCTGATTGAGAGCGATGGGTACCGGGGCATTGTCCGGAGCATCAAGTTCCGCGAGGTACACATCCGTTCTGCGGACGGGAAAGATGTGTTCATTCCGAGCGCAGCCATTTTCAGGAATGCGCTTCAGAATTACACGCTGGACGGACTCCGCCAGGGGAGTTTTCTGGTCGGCATTGACTACGGGGACGACCCGGAAGAGGCGCGGCGCATAGTGGAACTGGCCATCTCACAGTGTGAGGGTGTCCTTCGCGATCCGGCGCCGCGCGCCGTAGTGCATGAACTGGGGGGCAACTGGGTGGAGCTGCGCGGTACGTTCTGGATCGATACATTCGGGGGCGGTGCGCCGCTGCCCGTGGTGCGGGGCCGGGTGCTGACGGCCGTGCGCGAGCGTCTGGCGGCAGGCGGTTTCACGTTCAGCTCAAACGTATCGAGCGCACACACGGTAGACATAACCAAACATTGATATCGACATGAACGGACGCATTCTCTTGATTGCCCTACTCATTTTCCTGGCCGGTTGCGGAGGAACGGATCCTGGCGCCGACCTGGTCTTGCGAGGTGGAAAAGTAGCCACCGTGAATCCGGACATGCCGTATGCCGAGGCGGTAGCCGTCCGGGCGGACACGATCATGGCTGTGGGTTCGGCGGCTGACATGGAGGCGCTCATCGGGCCTGCTACCACGGTTATTGAACTGGACGGTGCGCTCGTGACGCCGGGTCTCATTGAGGGACACGGACACTACATGTCGCTCGGCCGCGCCAAAATGATACTGGACCTGACCGAAGCCCGGACGTGGGACGAGATCGTGGCCATGGTCGAAGCGGCCGCGGCCGAGGCGGAACCCGGTGAATGGATCCAGGGGCGCGGGTGGCATCAGGAGAAGTGGGACGAGGTCCCCGATGGTGCTGTGGAGGGCAATCCGGTGCATCGGTCGCTGAGCGCCGTATCTCCCGAAAATCCGGTGTACCTGGGACACGCCAGTGGGCATGCGGCGTTCGTGAACGCAGAGGCCATGCGCCGTGCGGGTATCAGCGTGGAGACGCCGAATCCGGACGGGGGCGAGATCATAAAGGACATGCGGGGCGAGCCGACGGGGCTGCTGCGGGAGACGGCGCAGGGCCTGGTTGGGCGTGCGCTCGCGGAAGCCGAGGCGGAAATGACGGCAGAGGAGCGGGAGGAGCAGAACCGTACCATGGCGCAACTCGCGGCCGAGGAAGCGCTCCGGCACGGCATAACCTCGTTCCACGACGCGGGATCGGGCTTCGGCACCATCGACTTCCTGAAGCAGCTGAATGAGGAAGGTGCGCTGCCGGTCAGGCTGTACGTCATGATTCGTGCGGGAAATGACGCACTCCGGGAGCGGGCGGCCGACTATCGCATGGAGACGCCCTACCTGACCGTGCGATCCATCAAGCGGACCATTGACGGAGCGCTCGGAGCGCATGGGGCGTGGCTTCTGGAGCCGTATGAGGACCTTCCGCAGTCGAGTGGCCTGAACACGTCGCCGATGGATGAGCTCGAGGCGCTCACGGATATTGCGGCGGATATCGGGTTTCAACTCAACGTGCACTCGATCGGGGACCGGGCCAACCGGGAATCGCTTGACATATTCGAGAAGGCGTTTGCCGAGCACGGGCTGGAAGATCACCGCTGGCGCATTGAGCACGCCCAGCATCTGCATCCGGACGACATTCCGCGGTTTGCAGCGCTTGGCGTGATTGCGTCCATGCAGGGCATCCATGCCACATCCGATGCGCCGTGGGTGTTGCGGCGCCTCGGTGAGGAACGCGCCCAGACGGGTGCCTACATGTGGCAAAGCCTCTGGAAGTCGGGTGCCGTTGTGACAAACGGCACGGACGTACCGGTCGAGCCGATAGATCCCATTTCGAGCTATTACGCGACAGTCAGTCGCCGTCTCGACGACGGATCGGTCTTCTACGCGGACGAGCGGTTGACGCGCGAGCAAGCACTCCAGTCCTACACGCTCAACAATGCCTATGCCGCGTTCGAGGAGGATAGCAAGGGATCGATCGAGGTCGGCAAGCTGGCGGATCTGACGGTGCTTTCGCAGGATATCCTGACGGTACCGGAAGAGGACATCCGGAATACCCGTGTATTGTATACCATTGTCGGAGGAGAGGTACGGTTCGATGCGATGCAGGACAACTGATTCAAACCGCTGTGCCCGTGGACGGCTCTCGGGGACTTGCGCTTTCGCCGCTTGTGGCCTCTTGCTTGCCTTCGGGCTGTTCTGGCCGGGCGCTGGTGCACTGGCACAGGCCGGGCCTGATTTCGACACGCTCTACCGCGTGGAACTCGTACGAGCGGCGCCGGGGGCGTATGCGGATGTCATGGCCCTCTACGAAACGCATTTCGATGCCCTGGAGGCGGCCGGGGAAGCGCGTCCACTCTGGATGCGCCACAGTCAGGGCGATCAGTGGGATTTTCTGGTTCTGCATACCATGGGTTCGTGGACAGACTGGTATGAGCCGGAGCGCGTAGCGGCCCGGCGCGTCGCCGAACAGACGTTCCGGCTGCGACACCATGAAATCGTCTCATGGACGGAAGACACCTTCATGTGGGGGCCATCCGAGGACGTGCTCTTTCAGCGAGCGGAAGGCGCCGGGTTGTTTCATGTGGAGATGTTTGAGGCATTGGCGGGTCGGTTCGACGAGCTGGTCGAGCAGCGTCAGATGGAGAATGCGTACTATGCCGGAATGGATCATCCCGGTAATCTTGTTTTTGTTCGTGACTCCGGGGGCGCCTGGGATGTGATGACCCTCGGGTTTTACCGGGATCTACCCCATTTTGCGGAGAGTGCCACGTGGCCGTTCGACAGGGACGATGCGGCTGCGCGGGCCGCCGGTTTCGACGGAGTCATGGCCATTGCGCCTTATCTGCGATCGCTCCTGCTCACGCACCGCGATACGCTGGCACGGGTCATTACGCGTTGAGTATGGGCCCCATAAGCGTTTTTGACATGCTCAAGATCGGGATCGGTCCGTCGAGCTCGCACACGCTCGGCCCGTGGCGGGTTGTCGAGCGGTGGAAGGCGGAATTCGAATTCCTGGACCGGGTCGAGCGACTGCAGGTCGAACTCTATGGGTCCCTTGCCCTGACAGGCAGAGGTCACTGCACGGACACAGCCATATGCCTGGCGCTTCTGGGCTTCGACCCGGCTACCGTTCCCGTGGAAGAAATTGATAGCCTCATGGAGCGGCTGCGCAGCCGGAAGCAGGTTGAAATCACACCCGGTCACGTAATTTCGTTCGATGCGGCGCAGGACATTGTCTTCCGCATGTCGGAGCGCCTTCCTGGACACGCAAACGGCATTACGATGCGGGCGTTCGTGAGCGGCGAAGAGCATGCATCGAACTGGTATTCGATCGGGGGCGGATTCGTGCTCCGTGAAGGGGAATCGCTGAAGGGGTCAGCAGATGTCAGGTTGCCTTTCCCGACCACGACAGCAGCCGAGCTTCTGGCGCATTGCCGGGCACAGGGTTTTTGCATATCCGATATGGTCTGGGCCAATGAGGCGGCCTGGCGAAGCGAGGCGGAAAGCAGGGACCGTATCATGGCCATTTGGCATACCATGCGCGACTGTATGTACCTGGGATGTACGACACGCGGGACGTTACCCGGCGGGCTTGGTGTGAAACGCAGGGCCGCTGATCTGCACAACAGGCTCATGCCCGATGACATGTCGCCGGGCCGGACCGCGCAGGAGTGGGTAGGTCAGCTCTGCCGCCGGACCATCCGCTTCAAGGAAGTCATGAACTGGGTCAGTTGTTTTGCACTTGCCGTCAACGAAGAGAACGCCGCCCTCGGCCGCGTCGTAACGGCTCCCACAAATGGCGCCTCGGGCGTCATCCCGGCCGTGCTGATGTACTTCGTGTGCTTTGTGGAGCAGGATGTTCGGGATGAGGACATTGCCGATTTCCTGTTCGTGGCGGCAGAGATCGGAACGCTCTTCAAGAAACGCGCCACCATTTCGGCTGCCGCGGGCGGGTGCCAGGCAGAAGTCGGTGTGTCGTCCGCCATGGCAGCCGCCGCCCTCACAGAAGCACAGGGCGGCACGGTGGAACAGGCACTCATGGCGGCAGAAATAGCCATGGAGCACCATCTGGGGCTTACCTGTGACCCTGTGCAGGGCCTGGTACAGATACCCTGCATTGAGCGGAACTCGATGGGTGCGCTCAAGGCTATCAACGCGGCCGAGTTGGCACTTGCCGGTAACCCGGCCGAAGCTCGCGTCAGTCTCGATGATGTGATCAAGACCATGGATGAGACGGCTCGCGGCATGAGCGACCGGTACAAGGAGACGAGCGAAGGGGGTCTGGCGGTGAACATATCGGTGCGCGTGCCCGAGTGCTGACCGGCCAGGAAGTCCTGGCTGTTGCATATCCCCTGGCTGTTGCACACAAGAGCTCCAGGGAATAGTATTCGGGTTCCAATCAAACCCCCGATACCATGAAGTTCACGCCGCGTGCCACTGAAGCCATTCTGATGACGAGTGTCCTGCTCGGCCTGCTGCTTGCCACATCTTCCAGTCCCCTGCTGGCTCAACTGGGTCCCCAGTTCGGGGCGGCCGTCGCGACCGATGGTGAGCACGTGTATGTCGGGGAGGGGAGAAACCTCATGCAGCCCGGTACACTGTTCATCTTCGGGAAGGGCGAAGACGGATGGTCCGAAGTGGACCGCCTCTCCATTGCGGAACCGGACGGTGAGAAAGATGGCTTCGGGCGTGCCGTGTCTCTGGACGGTGACTGGCTGGCGGTCGGCGCTCCGTTGCAGGGGAGCGTGTACCTGTACCGGCGCCAGGCAGATAATTCGTGGCTGGAAAGCATGCGTCTCATGCACGACGCACCGGAATTTGGATTGCACGTGCTGCTCCGCTCCGGTCACCTGGCCGTGACATCGTCGGGTGGTGGAGATACGCCGCCAGAGGTTCACATGTACCGGATGGAGGGAAGCGACTGGATGCCGCATGGGACGCTCGTCGTCGAGGGCAGGGACGGGAACGATGCCTTCGGAAGCGCCCTTGCGCTACTGGGACGTCACATCTACGTTGGTGCCCCACGAGCGGATCAGGGGCGTGGTCGCGTGCACGATTTCCGTTGGACCGGAAACCGCTGGACGCATCATGCCACACTTGAAGCCGATGCCCCGGATGACGGCGATGCTTTCGGGTCAGCGCTCACAGCGAGCGAAGACCATGTGTTCATCGGCGTTCCCGGGCGTTTTGAGCGCCGCGGTGCGGTTCTGCGGGCTGCCATCGCGGACGAAGGCCTGGCTCTCGAGAGCGGACTCATGCCGGCGCTCTCGACGGGCAATGACCAGTTCGGCGCAAGTCTGGCCATGTCCGGAAACACCCTTTTTGTGGGCGCGCCCGGGTACGACCAGGCGGGTGGTGCAGTGTTCCGCTACACATGGGACGACGACGGTGAGCCGCGGATTGACCTCCTCGCTCCGGAATTCCGGCAGTTCCGGTCGGGATTCGGCGGCTCGGTGGCAGCCCGTGATGGCATGGCCATAGCTGGCGCCGCGGGACATGACAATTTCGAGGGCGCCGCGTTTCCCATTACGGCCGACCGTACAGATGCGTGGCATGTGGAAGATGCGCTCTACAGTGACTCCGGTGTATTTGAGTCCATCACGGGTGGGACCGTTCCCTGTGAGCGGGATCGCGCAGACCAGTTCCCGTGTACGGATGTCAACATGGTCTCCTTTCTCTCACGGTCCGATGTGGGCGCGAAGCGCGGCATCCAGATGTCCGATGTATGGGGATGGACAGACCCGGAGACGGATCGGGAGTATGCCCTCATCGGACGCACAGATGGTCTCTCCATCGTCGATCTGACGGATGCTGAGCACCCCGTTTTTGTAGGAGACCTGCCCAAAACGGCCACCGCAAACCAAAGTCTGTGGCGGGACGTGAAAACGTACAAAAATTATGCGTACGTCGTCGCCGACGGGGCGGGCGCGCATCATGTGCAGATTTTCGACCTGACCCGAATTCGGGACGTCGATCCGGCCGATATGCCGGTCACATTCACCGAGGACAACATCTACAAAGGAGTGTACAGTTCACACAACATTGTAATCAATGAAGAAACCGGCTTTGCCTATGCGGTCGGTTCCGACTCCGGCGGTGAGGCCTGTGGTGGCGCCTTGCACATGATGGATCTGAGCGATCCGCTGAACCCGACGTTTGCCGGATGCTTCAATGATCCGAGTACGGGACGGGGTGGGTCCGGTGCGACACACGATGCGCAGTGCGTACTGTATCGGGGGCCTGATTCCGACTATACCGGTCGCGAAATCTGTCTGAGCTCAAATGGCACGGCACTGTCCATTGCCGACGTGACCGACAAGGACAATCCGGTGGCTATCTCCGTGGCCGACTATCCGGCTGTGGCGTACGCCCACCAGGGCTGGCTCACGGAAGATCAGCGCTATTTCTATCTGAACGATGAGGGTGACGAAGCCCGGAATCTTGTCGATGGTACGCGAACGCTGATTTTTGATCTCTCGGACCTGGACGAGCCTGTCGTATCGGGTGAATACATTGCTCCGGACAATGCGATTGATCACAATCTGTACGTGCGTGACAACATCATGTACCAGACCAACTACGTCTCAGGGCTGCGGCTTCTGGATGTTTCTGACCCTGAAAACCCGGTTGAAGTGGGCTGGTTCGATACCGTCCCCTATGGACCGAACGACAATTCGCCTGTTCTCGGTGCCTGGAGCAATTATCCCTATTTCAAGAGTGGCGTGATCGTGGTCACATCCGGCCGGGAAGGCGTTTTCTTCCTCAAAAGGAAGCAGGTCGACTCGTAACTGTGTTGCGAACGGCCTTGGTCAGTCGCAACCCAAGTCGCGGCGCGCTTCGGGATCGTTGGCCGGGAAGCAGTTGCCGCTTGGCAGGATTTCGGGCACGTACCGGTCCAGATCCGGGTCCCGAAGCGCGCCGCGCAAAAACGCCACCAGATCGGCAACCTCGTCGTGGGTCAGCTGCAGCGGGTGGAACTGCTGCGTCACGCGCCCGTCGGGAAGCCCTTTGGCCGGGATACCCATATTGTAGTATTCGACCACCTCTTCCAGCGACGAAAACGTACCTCCGTGCCCATAGAACGGAGAATCGGCCAGATTGTAGAGCTGTGGCACCTTGAATGTAAAATCGTCCGATTCACGTCCGGTGAATGAACCGCGCCCACGGGCACCTGCGCCAGAAGCGTCAATGCCGGGCATGTCGGGCATGCCGAGGCTGTAGAAGGCCATCTGACTGAGCGCCGGTCCAGTGTGGCAGTCCGAACAGTTGGCCTTTCCGAAGTACAGGATGGCTCCGCGTTTTTCCGCGTCGGTCATGGCACCCACATCGCCGCGCAACCACCGCTGCCACGGGGCGTGGTTGGCTACGAGCGTCCGCTCGTACGCCGCTATGGTCAGCCCGACCCGCTCGCGGGCGATGTCCTGTCCCGGCCAGACCTGCTGCCACAGGGCCTGGTAGGTAGAATTGGTGGCGAGCGGTGACTCCTCAAATCGATTCATCCGGTGCGCCCGCAGCCCGGCGATAGCCTGCGACTCGAGCCCGTCGTATCCCAGATAATTGGCCGATTCGCCGCTGTCTTCCGGCCAGGGCCCCGTGAACTGGGCGTTCACACCGTTGGCGCCCAGGTTCCCGCTCCACATGATCACACGCTGGTACCCGCTGTTCAGTGCGGAAGGAGAACGCAGGGGCTGGACATCCAGGTCTCTTGCTGCATAAGCCGGATTGGGACGTCTGCCCTCACCGCGCTGACCCCAGCCAATACCGCCATCTGCGATGGCCTGTTGTCGTCCTGCCTGGAAACCGGCGTCGGCATGATGGCACGTGGCGCACGAATAGGTACCGGCCGACGCTGGATGCAGCGGGTTCGTGGCCAGGCCGGTTTCGTGGAAGAGCAGCTTTCCAAGCGCCACTTTCTCCGGTGTGAGCGGGTTCTGCGGATCCTGCGGGAGGGCAGCCAGGTCGGTCTCATCCGGAAGTATGAAGGCCGACAGTGGGCGCAGTCCATTGAGCGTTACTTCACGCTCAAGAATACCATCCAGTTCGGGGTCGTTCCCCGGCAATGTGGATGAGGTATCGCACGCAGCACCTGCGAAGAGGATCAGCAGCAGGGTGGTCGTACCCCGGATACGACCAAGGAAACGTGTCATCAGGAACCTCCGTCGGGTGCATTGCGCACGGTGAAAATCCAGACGGGCGACCATTCACTGTATCCGGAAGGGCCCAGGGCGCGGACTTTCCACCAGTACGGATAGGTGTAGATGAGCTGGGTAAGGTTCAAGGCCGGCTCCTGCAGCCCTTCCACGTCCGCCTGGAACAGTCGCATGTCGGCATCGATCGTGACCAGGATTTCGTACGAAAGGGCATTCGCAACGGGTGTCCATCTGATTTCCGCAAATCGATCCAGACCCATTCGTCCGTTTTCGGGGAGCAGCTGCGTGGGCGTATCGACGGTTTTGGGTGCGGTCAGAGCAACAAATGAGCGTTCCTGGCTCCACGGGCTCTCGCCAGCCACGTTGACGGACCGGACCTTCCAGTGTACACGCGCACCCGGCGCAAGGTCCGCTATCACGTGTGACAGGCCATCAGTAGATACGCGGACGGCAGACCCGGTTTCTGCGCCCGGCAGGGCGACGGTCCACTCCACGTCGTAGGAACGGACGTTGTCAGCCTTTTCCCAGGCAAGGGCAACGGTCGTGGGTGCGCGTTCGTCGCCGTCCACCGGAAAGCGCAGTACAGGCGAAGAAATGCGGTCGGGCAATGTGGACACCGGCGAAACGCCGTCGTCGCTGGAGCATGCGGACAGCCCGGCAATGGCCACCAGTCCGGCCAGAAGAAGAGTCGCAACAGAGTGCATGAATGACATGGAAGCAGGGATCACCACACATTCTACATCGACCGCAACCACAAGTTATGTAGTGTATTTCCTGAAATATGCGATTGAAGGTTGGAAAAAAGCCGAACATGTCATTGGCGTTCACCTTGTTATAACAAGTGTAAAACAGAGAAACACTCACTGTGGGAAAACCGATGACGAGGACACGCGGCCGGGCGGAAGGCACGCTCCGAATGGCGGCCGGGAACAGAGGGCTGCCGATCTACCCTTGGAAACGGTTCGGGATGATGATATGATTTCGGCCATCGCAGATCGCTGTGCCTACGCGGCTATCTGGTGCCGTGAGGCGATTGATCGGGCCTCCAGTGCTTCAGATGAGGTGACGGGCGACCTGTTTACGGAAAAAGTGCGCGGATTGGACAAGTCACTCCGATTCCTCGAAGCCCACACACAGTAAGTGAAAGCTGTACAGATCACGCTGCGTTTTGCCGGGGGCCGGTTCCGCAAAAGCGGAACCGGCCCCCATTCTTTTGTTATACTGTTCCCAGCCCAACCACATTCCTGACTGCATCATGATGTTGCTGCTTGTTGTGTTCCTTTCAGTTGCTTCCGTGTCCGTGACGGGCACGCATACCGGCGCTGAAGATGGCGTCCGTATGGATCGCTTCGGTCAAACCCTGCTGATAGCTGAAAACCTGATTTTCGTGGGTGAGCCGGCCGGCTTTTCCAACACTGGTATGGTGCATCTGGTCGAACCCGATGCCCGTGGCGAGTGGAATATCACGCAGACCATCAGCGCATCCGATGCCGAAGTGGGCGACGGGTTCGGTACCGGGATTGCGTACTCGGACGGCTATCTGGTGGTGTCAGCGCCGACCGCAGCAGATGGCTCGGGTGCCCTCTATGTTTTCCGGAATGATATGGGATCGTGGAACGAAGTCGCTCGAATCGCCGGGCCGGGAGGTGACCGCGTGGCTGAATTCGGCACGACGATCGCCACCGCCGATGGTCTTCTGTACGTGGCCGCCCCAGGGCACGGTGCCCGGACCGGTACCGTGTATGTATATGAGCTCGAATCTTCCTTTGCCCAGGTTGCCGAGGTAGCTCCTCCGGCTGGAGAAGAAGGCGGTCAATTCGGGTCGGGACTGGCCGTCAAGGACGGTGTTCTGCTTGTGGGCTCACCCGGATATAATCAGAATCGGGGCCGAATTGACATGTTCGATGTCTCGAGCAATTTTCGACACGTCGGAACCGTGTTGCGCGAAGACGGACCGGAGGGAGACCGACTCGGCGTGTCCCTCGTGGCGAGCGACGAACACGTTTTTTCTCCCAACCCGCGTGCGGCCCGGGGAGCTGGACAGGTGCACGCCTTCCGCCTGAAGGGAGATCGATTGACATTGGAGGGGACGCTTTCGCCCGATGGGGAAGGCGACAGTCCACGTTTCTTCGGCGCGTCCCTGGCCGTATCGGGAGGTGAAATCATTGTATCGGCTCCACTGGACGAGGGCACGGGAAGGCTCTACCGGTACAAAACTTCGAATTTGAGTCTGGAAGGGGTTATTGAAAACCCTGGATCAGGCCCGCGTAGTCAATTCGGGTCGGCACTCGCCGCATCTACCCGAATGCTGGCCGTGGGTATTCCGGGCGACGACTATGGACTCGGGTCAACGATGTTGTTCGAGCGGGACGGTTCTTCGTGGCGCCGCGTGGATTCGCAGGCGCGTCCGGTGCCCTCCATGGAGCCGATTGCGGGAGAATTGATTGAATGTGAGGACGGTGAGGCCATGGGCCACGATTGCCAGAACGTGGACCTGATATCGTTCATTCCGCTTGAAGACATGCGCATGAACCGGGGTGTCCGCCTGAACGATGTATGGGGCTGGACCGATCCGGAAACCAGCCGCGAGTACGGTATTATTGGCCACATGGAAGCGGCTGCTTTTGTGGACCTGACCAATCCGCAGCAGCCCGTCGTACTGGGGGAGGTACCCCGGACAGAAGGCTCGCCCGGTTCCACGTGGCGTGACATGAAAGTCTACAAGGATCACGTCTTCATTGTCGCCGATGGAGCAGAGCAGCATGGTATGCAGGTATTCGACATGACGCGCCTTCGTGACTGGCCGGGAGAATACCAGTACTATGAGCCGGATGCGCTTTATACGGGTATAGCCAGTTCCCATAACATTGTGATCAATGAGGAAACGGGCTACGCCTACACGGTGGGTAACAGCAGTGGCGGTGAGACCTGTGGTGGTGGACTCCACATGATCAACATCCAGGATCCGAAGAACCCCCGGTTTGTAGGCTGCTTCAATGATCCCGAAACAGGCCGGGGTGGCAGCGGTGCTACGCACGATGCGCAGTGCGTCAATTATCGGGGCCCCGACACCGAGCATCACGGCAAAGAGATCTGTATATCCTCGAACGGGACGGCCATATCGGTGTCGGATGTCACGGACAAGGAGAATCCGATTGCCATTTCCCAGGGACGCTACCCCAATTCGGCATACGTACACCAGGGTTGGTTCACGGACGATCAGCGGTTCTTCTATCAGAACGACGAGGCCGATGAGCTCTCAGGTGTCGTGGAAAAAACACGCACCATGGTGTGGGACATGACAGATCTGGACGAGCCGATCATGGTCGCCGAGTATTACGGAGAGACCAACTCGACCGACCATAACCTGTACGTGAGGGGAGATCTGATGTACCAGACCAACAATGCCAGTGGGCTTCGGGTGATTGACATCCGGGACCGGACGGCTCCTGTTGAGATCGGGTTCTTCGATACGACACCGAACAACAAGAATGTGGCCGGATTCGACGGTACCTGGAGTTCGTACCCGTATTTCGAATCAGGAAACATCCTCGTGACGAGTCGCCGGGAAGGCTTGTTCGTGTTGCGCGCGCGCCAACAGGATCTGTAGCATTCCGGTTGAAGCTTGTCCGGTTGTGCCCTAATTTGGAGTCAACACGTCACTGAAGCGCATGCAGCCACATGTAGCGTCCAATTACGCGACGCAGGAAGCCCCCCTCCACGCCCAGGTCCATTCACTCCTGTCCGACACAGTCTCGACGCCACCCGACTTCAGGGTGAGCACCATCATTGTGCCGGATTCTAATCGCCTTTCGGGCGGAGAAGCCACCGCCAAGGTGTATTCTGCCGTCCGGGGCGGCGAATTCCAGACGGTGATTGTGATTTCTCCGAGTCCGGAACACATCAAGGACTTTCGGCGCATTGCCATTTGCAGTCTGGACGACTACTCGAGCCCGATCGGCAAGGTCGAAATCGATGAGCGGGTACGCGAGGAGCTCTGTGACGAGGACGATGATATCTTCATTGACGACACCGGGCATTTCCACAGCACGGGAATGGACGTGCAATTGCCCTTCCTGCAGGCCGTACTGAAGGACTTTTCGGTCGTTCCGCTCGTGATGGGCTCCGAGTCGCTTGACTTCTGCAAGGAGTTGGGCAATGCGGTTGGCGAAATCATGTTCAACAGACCCACCCTGGTCGTCGCCTGTGCCGATATCCAACGGGCAAACGAGGAGGGCCTGGCACGGCTCCATCGTGGCCTGGAGAACCTGGATGTGGACGACCTGACCGTTCTCATGAACCAGGAGAATGACATCCTGGTGCGGGGCAAGGGAGCCGTCCTGACAGCCGTCATGGCAGCCAGGCACCGCCGTGCCAATGCCGTTCGCATAGATGCGCTCTCCGGTCCAACAGAAACAGAGCCCGGGTACCTGGGTGTGTTGATCGGCAGGCGCTGATCCCGACATGGATCGATTCTCACTTATTGGAGCCGGTGCCCTCGGGTCACATATTGCGCAGGCACTGGTAGCGCAGGGATGGGAGCTCGATGCCGTGCTCTCGGCATCGATGCGCTCTGCCCGCACGCTGTGCGCCGGGTTGTCCATGGGCGTTCCCCTTGATTCGATGGATGTCCGCCTGTGTGTCTCTGAGCTTCTGATACTCTGTGTGCCTGACCGCGCCATTGCGGGCGTCGTTGCGTCGCTGTCCGATCTGGGCGGCAACTGGGCAGGAACGACCGTGATTCATACCGCCGGCGTCCTGGGGTCGGACGTGCTACGACCCCTTGCCGGACAGGGGGCGCAGACCGGGTCCTTCCATCCCATGCAGACCTTTCCGGCAACGGCGACGCCACAGCGCAATGAGGACCTCTTCAGGGGAATCACGATTGGTATAGAGGGTACGCCTGCGGCGCGTGCATGCATGACCCGGCTGTCAACCACGCTGGCGGCAGAACCACTCGAAATTTCCCTGGAACACAAGGCCCTGTATCATGCGGCTGCGGCCATGGCCAGCAATTTCAGTACGGCTCTGCTTCATACGGCTCAGTCCGTGTGGGATGAAGCCGTCGACGGGCGCGTTCCTTTCGCCCGCGCCGTGGCACCGCTTGTGATGCAGTCTGTGTCCAACGCCCTTCGCGATGGCCCGGAACAGGCGCTCACGGGGCCATTTGCCCGGGGAGATACGGAGACCATCGCCCTCCATATTGACGCACTGCGATCGTCGCTGCCGGATCTGATTCCAGTCTATGCGGCCCTCGCCGTGGAGGCCGTGCATACGGCCAGGGCCGGGGGACACTTGACAGGGGAGCGTGCTGTCGTACTTTTGGATCAGATCCATTCTGCCCTGCACGCGAGCTGAACAGGTATGAACCGCACGGAATCGGCACTGAAACTCCAGCAGATCATCGACGAGGTGGAAAACAGGGACGCCTCGTTCCAGGCCGTGTGCGCCGTGCTGGTGCAGGTGCTTTTGCGCGTACTCGCGGCAGAGACCACCGTGCTGTCCTCGGCTATCTCCCTGACACACAAAAACAAATTGGATGGCATGTGCAGGGAGGTGCGGGAACTCATCGACATTCTGGCACCGTTCGTACCCGGAGGGCCACACATGCCCATCCGGCCTGCATCCGAATCATCCTGGTGGTACTCGCTGTCCGAGGCGACCCATGTAGTGGAGGAGTCGGCCGAGCAACTGTCGGCGGTTGTTGCCAAACAGGAGAAACGGGCAAAATTACGCAATATGGCTGCCCGCGTTGTCAGTCTGTTGCGTGACCATTACAACAACCTGCTGGCCGAATCGCAGTCGTGGCTTGATGACTTCTCCGATTAATAGGTGAAAAAGACGGCGGGCGGTGGGAATTCCGATATACATGCCCGATCCTTGTGCACCCGTTACCCATCATGAACTCCCAGAACCATTCGAACCTCATGCAACCCTTACAGAAGCTGGTGTTCGCCGGCGTGTTGCTTTTTTCGCTGTCGGCATGCGGGGCAGATGACCAACCTGTCTCCACGGACCAGGTACCCGATACAGCTGCAGATTATACCATGACCGACTTCTACGAAATTGAAACCCGTCTGGGCACAATGATCGTTGGCCTCTATGACCAGACGCCCCGGCATCGTGACAACTTCCGTACACTCGTGGAAGAAGGCTTCTACAACGGAACGAGCTTCCACCGCGTGATTGCGGGCTTCATGGCCCAGGGCGGAGACCCCAATTCAAAGGACGACGATCCCATGAATGACGGCCAAGGAGGTCCTGGATACACGATTGAGGCCGAATTCCGTGACGGGTTATTCCATCGGAAAGGAGCGCTGTCTGCGGCGCGGCAGGGAGACCAGGTCAACCCGGAACGTCGCTCCAGTGGTTCCCAGTTCTATATCGTGCACGGTGAGCCCAT